>Ga0210389_10002072_pt1 | contig 16020 bp, 16 predicted proteins | sample IncBWH28OmetaG_FD_160127 | JGI IMG/M metagenome (GOLD analysis project Ga0210389, IMG submission 160127) | Forest soil microbial communities from Barre Woods Harvard Forest LTER site, Petersham, Massachusetts, United States - Inc-BW-H-28-O ...
TTTTGTTCCCCTTTGATGGTCCGGGTTTCGATCGCCTCGACTAACGCAGCACCGTGGTGTGGATAGACAACGGTGTCGCCGACCTTGAAGATCATCTGATTCGAGCCCCTTTCGTTACTTCATCCTAACACGTCGCGCCCAGGCTTGCGGAACAACGTTGCAGGTCAGGGGCACAACCGGGATAGATTAGGGGTTGACAGGCGGAGCAAGACGTGCAAGCAAACACACTACCAACGTGGCTTTTTGCCCCCTGCGGGCACCCCACCCGGGCCGGCCGGGCTGCTCTGGTGCCCTGCGCTACCGCTGGCAGGCCGTTCCTACTACTGTGCATAGTTGAATCGCTGAATCGCCGTTGTGGTGGTGCCAAGCCGAGCAGGAGGCAGTGAGTGAGCCGCTTCAAGATCAGCCTCCCGATCCGGAGTTCGGCGCCGGTCGTCAGTGTCGCCCGGGTCGTCGCTGTCGCTCTGGTCACCCTGGTCGCCGCCCTGCTCAGCGGTTGCGGCGCCGGTCAGATCTCGCAGATGGCCACCCAGGAGCCCGCCGTCAACGGCAACAAGGTCACGATCAACAACGTGGCGCTGCGTGACATCCGCATGCAAGCCGTGCAGACCAGCGACTTCCTGCAGCCCGGCCGCACGGTGGATCTGGTGGCGGTGGCCATTAACCAGTCGCCGGACGTCACCGACAGGCTGGTGGGCATCACCACTGACATCGGCACGGTGACGGTCAGCGGCGAAGGTCGACTGCCCGCCTCCGGGATGCTGTTCATCGGCAAACCCGACGGCCAGAACGTGGCGCCAGGCCCCCCCGACTCCAACAATGCGGTCCGGGCGACCGTCGCCTTGACCAAGCCCATCACCAACGGCCTGACCTACAACTTCACCTTCAATTTCGAGAAGGCCGGGCAGGCCAGCGTGCTGGTCCCGATTTCGGCCGGAGTGGGTCCCCAGCCGATCTAAGGCGGCCTGTCACGCCCAGCTTGTCGCACCGGACGGATACGGTCATGGCGTGGCACAAGCACGCTCGCAATACCGCTGCTCGGAATGCCAACACGCCACCGCCAAATGGGTGGGCCGCTGCCTGGAATGCGGCACCTGGGGCACCGTCGACGAGGTGCCGGTGCTCGGCGTCGTCGGTGGTGGCGGCCGCCGCGTGGATCCGGCTTCGCGGCCCGTTCCGATCAGTTCCATCGAAGCGCACCAAACGAGACACCGCCCCACGGGCATAGGCGAACTCGACCGAGTGCTCGGGGGTGGCGTGGTGCCCGGCTCGGTCACACTGCTGGCGGGCGATCCGGGGGTCGGTAAGTCGACGTTGTTGCTCAAGGTCGCTCATCGCTGGGCGCAAGCGGGCCGTCGGGCGCTGTATATCTCCGGCGAGGAGTCCGCCGGCCAGATCAGGCTGCGCGCCGACCGGATGGAATGCAGCGCCGACGAGGTTTATCTGGCCGCCGAATCCGACCTGCACACCGTGCTGGACCACATTGCGACGGTCCGCCCCGCGCTGGTCATCGTGGACTCGGTGCAGACCATGTCCACCACCGAGGCCGACGGCGTGGCCGGCGGCGTCACGCAGGTGCGCGCGGTGACCGCCGGGCTGACCGCGGCCGCCAAGGCCCAAGGTGTCGCCCTGATCCTTGTCGGTCACGTCACCAAGGACGGGGCCATCGCGGGACCGCGCTCCCTGGAACATCTCGTCGACGTCGTGCTGCATTTCGAGGGCGACCGCAACGGCACGCTGCGGATGGTCCGCGGGATTAAGAATCGGTTCGGTGCGGCCGACGAAGTCGGGTGTTTCATGCTGCACGACAACGGGATCGAGGACGTGACCGACCCGTCGCACCTATTCCTGGACCAGCGGCCGGCACCGGTCGCCGGTACCGCGATCACGGTGACGCTGGACGGTAAGCGGCCGCTGATCGGCGAAGTCCAGGCGCTGCTGGCGACCCCGTCCGGTGGCTCGCCGCGCCGCGCCGTGAGCGGCATCGACCACTCCCGGGCCGCAATGATCACTGCGGTGCTGGAAAAGCACGCCAGGTTGAACATCGCCGTGAACGACATCTACCTGTCCACCGTGGGCGGCATGCGGTTGACCGACCCGTCCTCGGATCTTGCTGTCGCCATCGCGCTGGGGTCGGCATACGCGAACCTGCCGCTGCCCACCACGGCGGTGATGATCGGCGAGGTGGGGCTCGCGGGCGACCTGCGGCGGGTCAGCGGCATGGCCCGGCGGCTGGGCGAAGCCGCACGTCAGGGTTTCAACATCGCGCTCATCCCACCAGGCTGCGACGCCCGTCGCGACATCCCGCCGGGCATGCGCGCGCTGACCGCGCCCACCGTCGTCGCCGCGCTGGAGCACATGATCGACATCGCCGATCACCGCAGTGGCACGCCCGCAACGCCACAACCGCTGGACACTTCCCCTTGCGCGCCAACGCGCGCGTAGCAGAATGCACGCTGTGACCCGTCCGACCCTCCGTGAGACCGTCGCCCGCCTGGCGCCGGGCACCGGGCTCCGGGACGGCCTCGAGCGCATCCTGCGCGGCCGTACCGGTGCGTTGATCGTGCTCGGCAACGACGAGAACGTCGAGTCCATTTGCGACGGCGGTTTTGCGCTCGACGTCCGGTACGCGCCGACACGGCTGCGCGAGTTGGCGAAAATGGACGGCGCTGTCGTGCTGTCCACCGACGGCAGCCGCATCGTACGGGCCAACGTGCAGTTGGTTCCGGATCCGTCGATCCCCACCGACGAATCGGGAACCCGCCACCGCTCCGCGGAGCGGGCCGCGATCCAGACCGGCTACCCGGTGATCTCGGTCAGCCACTCGATGAACATCGTCACCGTCTACGTCGCCGGCGAGCGCCATGTGGTTGCCGATTCCGCTACCATCCTGTCGCGGGCCAATCAGGCCATCGCCACCCTGGAGCGGTACAAGACCAGGCTCGATGAGGTCAGCCGGCAGCTGTCCCGGGCGGAGATCGAAGACTTCGTCACGCTTCGCGACGTGATGACGGTGGTGCAGCGGCTCGAGTTGGTCCGGCGGATCGGGCTGGTCATCGACTACGACTGCGTCGAACTCGGCACCGACGGGCGCCAGTTACGACTCCAGCTCGAGGAGCTGCTGGGCGGCAACGAAATGGCACTGGAGCTGGTCGTGCGCGACTATCACGCCAGCCCCGAGCCATTGTCTCGAGCGCAACTGGGCGCCACCCTCGACGAGCTGGATGCCTTGTCGGACGCCGAACTGCTCGACTTCACTTCGCTCGCAAAGGTTTTCGGCTATCCGACGACAACGGACGCGCAGGACTCGGCGCTGAGCCCGCGCGGCTACCGCGCGATGGCCGGTATCCCCCGGCTGCAGTTCGCCCACGCGGACCTGTTGGTCCGGGCATTCGGAACGCTGCAGGGCCTGCTGGCGGCCAGCGCCAGCGACCTGGAATCGGTGGATGGCATCGGTGCAATGTGGGCCCGCCATGTGCGGGAGGGGCTGTCGCAACTGGCCGAGTCGACCATCGCCGACCCGCTATAGCCAGACGGGCACTGAGCCCGGGTTACCCCCCCGGAAGGGGAGCCGGAGCGACCGGCGGTGCCTCCGGCGGCGGGGCCATCGCCGGCTGGCCCGGCACGGGCCCTGGCGGCGGTGGCGGCTGATTCAGGATGAACGGCAGCGGCTGCGAGCGCAGGTTGCCCAGCTGCACAACGAGGTTGTAGGTACCCAGCCCGATTGCCGGCCGCGGCAGCGGGCAATGTGGCGCCGACCCCATGCCGGTCCAGGTCACCGCCGTCGTCACCTGCTCGCCCGGTGTGAAGGTTTTGATCAGGGTCTCGTTCGACGGCGCGCAGTCCAGGTTGGACCACAGCCGCTTGTTGTCCAGCGAATAGACGTAGGCGGCCAGCACCGCGGCTCCGACGTCGCGTTTGCAGGGCACCAGCCCGATGTTCGTCACGACCATGGTGAATTTCGGCTGGTCGCCGATGAAGTACTGCGGCGCGTTCGTCAGGCCCTTGACGGCCAGCGTCGAATCGGGGCAGTCGTCGCCCTCCTTCAGCACCGGCGGCGGCTGCACCGCGGCGGTCGCCGTGGGCGACTCGGGGTTTTGCCCCTGCGGCGGCGCCAGCGGGACGGCGCCCTCCTGCCCCGGTGGGGGCGGCGCCTCGGGTGGCGGCGAACCCGGCTTGCTTTGCGCGGAGTTGGATTTGTCGGCGTTGGCGGGTTTCGCCCCCGCACTGTTGCTCATGAAGGCGATGACGATGGCGGCCGCGATCCCGATCACGACGACCGCGACACCGAGGGCCAAGCCCCTGCGCCGCCAATAGATCTCGGTAGGTAGCGGGCCTCGCGGTTCCAGATCCAGCACGTTCACACCGTAGGGCCAGGTCACGCGGATTTGTTCGACCCGCCTCGGCGTGTCGCCCGGTTTGCTGGCCAGCCAGCGTGTTAGGAGACGGTCGGGTGGCCGGGGCGAAGGGGCGTCACTCGCCGATGTCACCGACCTTGTCACGCAACTCCGCCCGCCCCTCGGCGAGGCGGTAGGTGATGCCCGCGATGCCCAGGGTGCCCGCGGCCACCCGCTCCGCGATGGCCGAAGAACGCCCCATGAGCTGCGCGACCGTCTCCCGTACGTGCCGCTCCTCGAACTCGTCGATGCGGCTCAGCCCGTCGCGTCGCGCCATCAGGATCGATGGAGCGACGCGTTCGACCACATCGCGCACGAAACCTCCTGGTATTACGCCTTCGTCGAGCGCACTCACGGCGGCCTTGACCGCACCGCAGCTGTCATGGCCGATCACGACGATGAGCGGCACGTTGAGCACCGTCACCGCGTACTCGATGGAGCCCAGAACCGCGGAATCGATGGCCTGACCCGCTGTGCGAACCACGAACAGGTCGCCGAGGCCCTGGTCGAAGACGAGTTCGGCCGATACCCGGCTGTCCGCGCAGCCGAATATCGCCGCGATCGGCGTCTGGCCGGCGGCCAAACTGGCCCGGTGCTCGACGCTCTGACTGGGATGCTGGGGCCTGCCGGCAACGAATCGCTCGTTACCCTCTTTGAGTGCTTTCCACGCTGTTGCCGGACTGGTTTTGGGCATGGCACACATCATGCCGCAAACGCAGATGAACGTCCCCCCAGGCGAACTCATCGACTGGTACGACCGGTCGCGCCGTGACCTGCCCTGGCGAGAGCCCGGCGTCAGCGCATGGCAGATCCTGGTCAGCGAGTTCATGCTGCAACAAACGCCGGTATCACGGGTACTGCCGATCTGGACGGACTGGGTGCGACGCTGGCCCAGCGCGTCGGCCACGGCCGCGGCCAGTGCCGCCGACGTGCTGCGCGCCTGGGGGAAGCTGGGCTACCCGAGGCGCGCCAAGCGACTGCACGAATGCGCGACGGTCATCGCGCGCGACCACGGCGACGTGGTTCCCGACGACGTCGAGACCTTGCTGACCCTGCCCGGTATCGGTGGCTACACCGCGCGAGCAGTGGCCTGCTTCGCCTACCACCGACCGGTACCAGTGGTGGACACCAACGTGCGCCGGGTGGTGGCCCGCGCCGTACACGGGCGCGCCGAGGCCGGCGCGCCGTCTGCAACACGCGACCACGCCGACGTCTCGGCGCTACTGCCGGATGACCCGAATGACCCGGTGGCGCCGAAGATATCGATCGCCCTGATGGAACTGGGCGCAACGGTGTGCACCGCACGCACACCCCGGTGCGGGTCGTGTCCGCTCGGCGAGTGCGCATGGCGGCGGGCCGGGTATCCCCCCGCCGACGGGGCGGGGCGCCGGGTTCAGACGTATGCCGGGACCGACCGTCAGGCTCGCGGTCGGCTGCTGGATGTGTTGCGCGCCAACGATTCTCCAGTCACCCGAGCGCAACTGGACGTGGCCTGGCTGATTGACTGCGTCCAGCGCGACCGGGCGCTGGATTCGCTGCTGGCCGACGGTCTGGTGACGCGGACCGTCGACGGCCGGTTCGCGCTGGCCGGCGAGGAGTAGCCGAGCGGCGACGCCGACACGCCGCTGCGCGGGTCTTCCCACGTGAGCCCCGGAGCTGCGCCTTACCCTGCCGGTGTGCCCAGCAACGAAGCGGCGCACGCATCTGGCTTCTGCGTTCCGGTATCCCGGCGCGCGGTGCTCGGCGGGCTGAGTCTGCTGCCGCTGGCCGCCGCCGTCGGCGGGGTCGGGCCCGCTTCGGCCGAAACGACATACCGATACCTGACGCCCCACCAGGCCGCGGTGCTAGACGCCGCCACCCGGCGCCTGATCCCCGGGCCCGACGACTGCCCGCTCGAACTCGCCAGCCCCGGGGCGCACGAGGCGAACGTCGTCAACTTCCTGGACCGGATGCTGTCGGTGTTCGACGTGACGCCCGCCGACGTGCACGCGGGTGGGCCGTGGAGCAACCGCGCGGGCGGGTCTGAGGACTTCATGGCCGTCTTCGTCCCGCTCAACCGCGCTCAGACCTACGCGTGGCAGCAGCGCCTGACGCAGCTTCGCAGCCAGTACACCAGCGGCATCGCGTTGCTCGACCAGCTGGCCGGCGGGGACTTCACCGCGGTCAAACCGGCCAAGCAGGACCTCATCCTGGTTTATGGCCAGGCAGCGTCCTTCACCAATCTGCTCTTCGGTCACACCATCGAGGCGATGTACAGCAACCCGGAATACGGCGGCAACGCGAACCTGGTCGGGTGGCTCGACATCAAGTTCCCGGGCGACTCCCAGCCGCGGGGATACACCGCCGGCGAGGTCGAAGCGGCGCAATGGGACTTGGTCGTCGTGAGCGACGTCGTCACCCGGCTGCGTAACGGCTGGGAACAGCTGATCGCCAAACTCGGTGGAAAGGGTGGCGTAGGTGCCGGCCACTAAGGCGATCATCGTCGGCTCCGGCGCCGGCGGGTCGACGGTGGCGATGGAGCTCGCGGAGAACGGCTGGGACGTAGTCATATTCGAGAAGGGATCGAACTACTTCACCAATCTTGAGGGGACCGGGCCACTCGGGACGACGTTCTCCAATGACGAACTCAAGGCGCTGTACCGATACTTCGAACAACCGGACCCACTCGCCTACCCGCGCACGTATCGCACCAGCGCCGCCCAAGCCGCCAGCTACATCGGCCCGGTCAACGAACTCCCGGTAACCGTCGGCGGAGGAACGACGCACTGGGACGCGAAGGTCCCGCGATTCTGGGACATCGACTTCAAGGGACTCTCGCTACTGGGCCCGCAGCCCGGCGCGGATGTGCAGGATTGGCCGTTCGAATACAGCGACATCGCCCCGTATTACGACGCGATCGAGGCGCTGCTCGGAACTCAGGGCGACGTCGGGGCGATGCCCGCGCTCACCCTCAAGCACGCACCGCGCTCACGGCCCTTCCCGATGCCGCCCGGGCCGCAACAGCGCTCGTCCACCCTCATCGCCAAGGGCGCCAGGCGTATCGGGCTGCATCCCTTTCCGTTCCCCAGCGCGATCAATTCGGTCGAGTTCGACGGCCGCCCGGCGTGCAACAACTGCGGGTTCTGCGCCAATTACGGCTGTCCGATCTCCGCGCGGGTGGGCGCGCTTGCGCCGCTGCGGCGGGCGCTGCGGACCGGGCGGGTGCAGTTGCGCCCCGAAACGACCGCCACCAAAGTCGATTTCATCGGCCGGCGGGCCACCGGCGTCTCCTATCTCGACCCGCAGGGCAATGCCAGAGGAGAAAGCGCCGATGTAGTGGTGCTGGCCGCGTCGGCGATCGAGACAGCACGCCTGGCTTTGCTGTCCGGCCTGCCCGACGCCAGCGGGCGGATCGGCACCCGGCTGATGTTCCACAACTTTGTCGACGGGTTCGGTATTTATCTCGATCAGCGAGTGCACGCCTACCGCGGCCGCTCGATCACGCAGTGCATGGAGGATTTCTGCAACCCCGACTTCCCTGGGGCTCGAGCGGCGGCGAGACTGGCCGGACTGCCCTACATCCGCGGCGGCCTGTGCGAGTTGGGCGGCAGCCAGGACCCGATCACGGAGGGCCAGTTCTACCAGGAGATTCTGGGATTCCTGCCGGGGGTGCAACTGTTCGGCAGCGCGTTCAAGGACCTGATGCGCGCCTCGCTCCTGCGCGACCGGCTCGCCGGCGTGAATTTCATCGGCACCGACCTGCCGTACCTGACCAACAACGTGACCCTCGACCCGAGTGTCACCGACCTCAACGGCCAGCCGGTGCCCCGGATCACCTACGCCCCCGGAAAGCACGAGGCGGTGGCGCAAACGTTCTACCTGTTGCCCATCACCGCGATGATGGCGGCAGCCGGCGCGACGCTGTTCGCCGCCGTCCCCGATGGCCTGGAACGGAAACTCGGGGGCGGCACTCCACCGAACACCAAGCACGTCATGGGCGGGATGCAGATGGGCGTGTCCCCGGCTACCAGCGTCGTCGATCCCTATGGGCGAATGCACCAAATGGACAACGTCTTCGTCGCCGACGGCAGCGTGTTCGTCACCTCCGGCTGTCACAACCCCACCAACACGCTCATGGCGGTGGCGCTGCGGATCGGGCGCGGGCTCGCCGGCGGCCGGTGACGCTCAAGAACGACTCGACCGCCTCGCGGTATGCCTGCGGCGCTTCGTCGTGAATCAGGTGACCGGACTGCTGAACACGCAAATACGTTGTCGGAGAACTTGTTTTGGTCATCGCTGCCATCTGGCCCGGCGGGGTGACGGAGGTCCCCGCCTCGATGAGCAGCGCCGGCGCCCGCACCGCCTTCCATTGGGCCCAGTAGTCCCGGGTGCCCCATTCGGCGGCGATCTCGATCCATCGCGAGGTGTGCCCATGCAACCGCCACCCGGTCTCGGTGCGGTCGAAGGCGTCCAGGAAATACCGCCCGGCGACGGGCCCGAATTCGTTGAATACTCTTTCAGCGGAATCGAATTCGACTGGGAGGGCATGCAGCCAGGGTTCCCAAGGGCCGGTGGTGCGACCCCGGAAGTCCGGCGCCATGTCCTCGAGCACCAGAGCCGACACCAGATTCGGGCATTCCGCGGCCAGACACCACGAGTGCAGGGCACCCATCGAATGGCCCACCAGCCGGGCGGGCACCCCCAATGCGCTTACCGCGTCAGCCAGATCGGCCACGAAACGTTCGGTGCTGATCGGGTGTGGATCGTCGACGTCACGGCCCCGATGCCACAGGGCGTCGTAGGTGTACACCGTGCCCAACCGGGTCAGCCACGGTAGCTGACGCGACCACGTGGTGCCCCGGCCCATGAGCCCATGCAGCAGTACCACCGGCTCGCCCTGCCCTCCATGGCAGGTCAACAGATTGCCGGGCATAGCACCATCTTGCGTGGGCCGCCCTGCGGTTGGACAGGCGGTGCCTGATTGCCCGCCTCCTCAACGGGCCACCAACTCGGCCCGCCTCCTCAACGGGCCACCAACTCGGCCCGCATCGTCGCCGGGCGGGGGGCGCGGTAGCCTAGCGGAATGCCGGTGGTGAAGATCAACGCAATCGAGGTACCCGCCGACGCTGGCCCGGAACTCGAGAAGCGGTTCGCCCACCGCGCCCACGCGGTGGAGAACCAACCCGGCTTCCTCGGCTTCCAGCTGCTGCGTCCGGTCAAGGGCGAAGACCGCTACTTCGTGGTGACACACTGGGAGTCCGATGAAGCATTCCAGGCGTGGGCGACCGGACCCGCGATCGAAGCCCATGCTGGACACCGAGCCAACCCAGTGGCGACTGGCGCAACGCTGCTGGAATTCGAGGTCGTACTCGACGTTGCCGGCAACGACCAGGCCAGTTAGCAGGCGGCCGACGCGGCATCGCGCGGCGGCGTTGACCGCCGCCGCCGCCCTGGTGGTGACCCTCGCGCCGGGTTGCACACCTTCCCCCTCCCCGCACGCAAACGCGGCGAACCAAGGACGGGGAATCGACACGAGCACTCCTCCCGGTCTGCGGGCCCAGCAGACCGTGGACATGCTCAATTCGGACTGGCCCATCGGGCCGGTCGGCGTGCGCACCCTCGCCGCGCCCGACCAGGTCAACTCGGTGGAAACCACCATGGAAGAACTCTGGTGGGACCGCCCCTTCACCGTCGACAGCGTCGACATCGGCGCCAGCGTTGCCACGCTGCACCTGGTCTCTTCGTATGGCGCCCGACAAGACATCCGGATACACACCGACGACGGCGGCTGGGTCGACCGGTTCGACCTTGACACGCAGGCGCCGAAGATTTCCTCCTGGCACGACGTCGACGCCGTGTTGAGCAAGACCGGCGCCCGTTATTCCTACCAGGTCGCCAAGGTCGACGATCTGGCCGGGCAAAGCCGCTGCGACCCGGTGGCGGGCACGAACACGGGCGAATCGCTGCCACTGGCATCGATTTTCAAGTTGTACGTGCTGCACGCCCTGGCGGGTGCGGTCAAAAACGGAACGGTGTCCTGGGACGATCAGCTGACCGTCACCGACAAGAGCAAGGCGGTTGGCTCCTCGGGCCTGCAACTGCCTGCCGGAGCCCAAGTTTCGGTGCGCACGGCCGCCGAGAAGATGATCGCTACCAGCGACAACATGGCCACCGACTTGCTGATCGGAAGGATGGGCACCCACGCCATCGAGCAAGCGCTCGTCACGGCAGGCCATCACGATCCGGCCAGCATGACACCCTTCCCCACCATGTACGAGTTGTTCTCGGTCGGCTGGGGCCAGCCAGACCTGCGCAGCCAATGGAAGCAAGCATCCCCCGAAGTTCGTGCCCAGCTGCTGGCGCAGGCGAATTCCGCACCCTACCAACCTGATCCGATCCGCGCCCACACCCCGGCGTCGACCTATGGCGCGGAGTGGTACGGCAGCGCCGAGGACATCTGCCGAGTGCACGCGGCGCTGCAAGCCGACGCGGTCGGCGCCGCCGCGCCGGTAAGGCAGATCCTTTCCGCGGTGGCCGGTATCCAGCTGGACCGCAACGTCTGGCCGTACATCGGCGCGAAGGCCGGCGGCCTGCCGGGCGATCTGACTTTCAGCTGGTATGCCGTCGACAAAACCCAGCAGCCGTGGGTCGTCAGCTTCCAGCTGAACTGGCCCCGCGATCACGGCCCGAAGGTGACCGGCTGGATGCTGCAGGTCGCCAAGCAGGCGTTCGCGCTGATCGCGCCGGCATAACCTCTATAAGCTCAGCTCTCGTCGGATAGCGGCGGTGGCCACGCTCTCGGGCTTATGCAGGCCGGCATTTCCTCAGGAAAATGGTCCCAATCGAAATGGACCTGCCAAGTCCGCGGCTCGGCAAACAAAGTGGTCTTGTTGTCGAATGTCGCCCCTTGAAACGTCGTATGACCCTCGCCGTCAACGCCGAATGTCGTCTTGTCGAACGTAGCAGTGGCAGTCGCACCGTCAAATGCCGCTTCGCTGAACACGGTGGTGCCGCGAAACTCCGTCCCGGTAAATTCGGTGTCCGTCGCGGCGAACCTCGCTCCGACGAACGAGATCAGGCTCTTATTGAATTTCGCCTCATTGAACCTTGTCTTCTCGCCACTGAATTCCACCCTGGTGAAAGAGGTCGCGTCGGAGAACGTCGCCGCCTGGAAGGAAGTAAGGCGCGCGCTGAATTGGGCCCTATCGAACATGGCCATAATCGCACTGTCAAATCTCGCCCAGTCGAACGTGGCGGCGTCACCACCGAACTTTGCGTCGTTGAAACTCGTCGTATCGGCCTTGAACTGCGCAGTATCGAACCTGTTGGCGCCGGCGCGGAACTCCGACCCGACGAAGCTCGTCACCGACCCGCTGAACGTCGCCCCCACATAGGAGAGCGTCCCGCCGCCAAAAATCGCCTTTTCGAACAAAGTCCTGGGGGCGTTTACCAACGTGGTCTCGGCCGTCGTCTGCTTGCCACCGAACGTCGCGCCTCCGAACGTGGTGCTGAATCCGTTGAACTCGGCGCCGCAGAACGACGTGAGCTTGGTGACAAATGCCGCCCTTTCAAACGTGGTGGTTCGGCCGCCGAATTTTGCGTCGTCGAAATAGATGTAGTCGGCGCCAAATTCAGTTCGTTCGAATGTGATCGTGGACTTTTCGCCGCTAAACGTAATATCTTTGAACGAAGCTTTCAGACAGCTGAACTTGGCCCCCGCGAACGTTGTAACGGTGGCACTAAACCCGGCGCCGTCAAATGAGACCATCGTCTTGTCGCCACTGAACTTCGCATTCTTAAAGAAGGCGTACTCGCCGCTGAACACCGCTCCGTCGAAGTTGATGAAGCCGCTGAACGTCGCGCCTCCAAAAGCGGTCTTCTTACCGCTGAATACCGTTCCCCCGAAATCGGCGTCCTCGAACAGGACGGTCGTGAAGTCGAAGTCATACAACGACCAACTGACGTCGGCGCCTTTTCGTAGGTGCGCGGCGATGACGCTCACGATGGTTTGCCGGACCTCGCGGTCGTTTTGACGGATCGTCTGGTGGCGGGCTTCCTCGACTGCTGCCCCACCCTCTTCCGAGGGCCGCGTCGTGATGACGAGTTCGGTGACGTGGCTGTCGCCCTGCGCGGGGTCGTAGGGTAGCCGCAGGTAACCACAGAGCACGTCGATGCATTGTTGGCGGCGCAGGAACGTGGTCTTGCGCTCGTCGGCCACACCGGCCATGGCATACACGCCCGCAATGCGCACCGCCGGGTCGGGGTTGCCGAGTTGTGCGGCTGCCGCGCCGAAGCGTTCGACGAATCGGCCTTCTTCGAGATCTTGCTGGCGGCGGTAGGCAACGACGAGAGCCACCGCACCACCGACTCCCGCGACTGCGGTGAGCGCAGTCTTAAGGACATCGGCGCGGTTTGCGGGCTTTGTATTGTCGATTCCGACGACCTGTTCGAACACGGCAAAGCCCAGCCAGATCAGGGCTGCGCCGATGATTACCGCGGACGTGACAGCGATGAACAGCGGAACATTGTGGGTACCCCTGCGCAGACGACCACGGTGGTTTCGCCACCACTCGGCGTCCAACGGAAGGCGTCTGGGCGGCACCCGATCATCCAAGCACACAACCGAGAGCTGCTCCATTCCACGACACCGACTGGAACCCCGTTGATGCGAGGCGGTCCAGCAGGGGCTTCGGTTACGTTGAGGCACTTGGGGTTACGCCAGGCAGACAATAAATCCGCGCACCCCTGCAGGCCTCCTAGAGTCTCAGCGTCCAGCGGCCGTTCCGGAAATGCACGACGGTGCGGCTGACCGGTGCGACGTCTATGCGCCAGAACGATTTCGGGGGGCTGTCGAGGGCCAGCAGGATCGCCGACCGGATCACCGCCGGATGGGTCACCGCCACGGTGGGGGTGGCGGGTGGCGTTTTCGCCAGAGACTCCAGCCATCGGGCCACCCGTTCGATCATGTCAACGATCGACTCACCGCCGTGCGGCGCCCCGCGCGGTTCGGTCAGCCACGCCTCGATGTCCGCAGGGTGCACGGCTTCCAGTGCCTGCCCACGCCACCGTCCGCAATCGAGATCGGCCAACAGCGGCTCGGTTGTGGGGTGCAAGCCCAGCAGTCGTGCGGTTTGGCGGGCGCGCCGCTCGGGTCCGGTGAGTTGGCGGACGTCGCGATTGATCTGGGCCGCAATGGCTTCGACCTGCCGACGGCCGACGCCGTTGAGCGGCTCGTCGCCGGGAAAACGTCCGGCCGCCATGGCATCGGTCATCGCGTGCGACACCAAGGTCAGCCGGACAACCTCGGTCACGCGGCGATGCTCGGTGCCCGTCCGCTCGCGGCCCGCTCACCCAGCAGCCGACCGGCAAGTGTGGCAAAAACCAAGCCGATCGTCGTCCAGAGCACCAGCTGGGTGCCCAGTGACAGCAGCCTGAATTCGTAGAGGACGTCCGCGGGGAAGCCGGGATAGATGATCGCCCCCGACGCGTCGCGCAATGGTTGGGGCGTCTCGTCCACCGTCGGCAACAGCAACATCACCACTGCGACCGCCACCACATACGACGCCGATGCGAGCAGTCGACCGTCCCACGCACCGAAGCGGGCGGCCAGCCGCCGGGCCAGCCACACCGCGGCGATCGCCAGCACGACCGACGCCAGCACCATCACCAGATACCAGCCGGTGCGGGCCCGGATCGTGTCCGGCTGACCCACCGCGGGCGGGTTCGGCGGATACTTCACAAACGGCACCAGGTACACCGCGACGAATGCGCCCGCCGCGAGCAGCAGCGAAAGTACGCGTGGTTCAAGGTTTCTCACACGCGAATAGACGACGCAGAACAGCACCGCGAAGAGCGCGCCCATCGCGACACCGAAAATCAACACACCGAAACCCAGCCCGACGTTGGATTGCACGCCGCGGCTGAACAAATCCACGCCGTGCTCGTGCACGCCGTGCGCATTCTCCGCATCGGTTCTACCGTCCTCGAAAGCGATGGCGCGGCCGATGACGGGCTCGGCGCAGAAGCGCGCGAACAGGAACGCCAGCAACGCGCCGGCGAAGCCCGCCAGGAGACCGCGTGCGATCAGACGCTTCTCCACGTAGCCCGGTCTTCCCCGGTTTTAATGGCAGGGGAAGCCGAGTAGATGGCGCGCGTCGTGCACGAACTCGTGCACATGCATGTCACTACCGAACAGTGACACCGCGCCCTGATCGACGCCGACGAAGTAGATCGCCAACAGCGCCAGAAACGCGGTCGCCGTCAACCAGAGCGTCGCACTTGTTGCCGATAGATCGACCGACCGGACACGGGCGCCGGTCGCCTGAGGATTGGACACATCGGCTCCTTCTGGGAATATCGCGTCCCACCTGGGGATGGCTGGCCAACGAGCTTCGGGTCTGACTTTGGACAGTGGCGCGACCGTTCTGGACTTTCACCAGATTCCGATGCTCGTTAGGACAGAAGTCAGTGTAAACCGCGGGTCAATGTTGTGAAGCCGGACCGCCGTAGCCGAGCTGGTTCGCGGTGTACTTGGCGGCATCGGTGACCGGGACCGCCTGCACCGCCGTACCGTAAGCGCAGATCTCGGTCCACACGTCGCCGATTTCGGTCGTGTCGAACCGCATTGCGACGATCGCGTTCCCGCCGCGGTTGCGCGCCTCGGCGATCAGCCGCCCCATCGCTTCGTTGCGGCTCTCGGCCAGATTCTTCGTCATTCCGGCGAGCTCACCGCCGAACATGGACTTCAGCCCCGCACCGAATTGGGCGAACGCATTTCGGGAGCGAACGGTCAGCCCGAACACCTCGCCACACACGCGCTGGATCTCCCAGCCCGGAAGGTCGTTGGTGGTGACGATCAGCACAGGAAGACCCTTCTCTTGGAGCGCAGCGAAAACGGGCGGTAGTCCCGTCAGAGACTAACCGCCCGTTTTGGCTAACCGCTACTACTGTGCGCTGGGCCCTGGACCGCCCGCGGTGTGGGCTCCGGCCTTGGCGAGGTCCGGCTCGGTCGGCGGCTTGCGGGTGCCTGTGAACGTGAACACCGCGTCCTCGCCAGCGCCCTCGCCGTCCCAGTTGTCCACGTCGACCGTGACGACCTGTCCCGGCCCGACCTCGTCGAACAGGATCTTCTCCGAGAGCTGGTCCTCGATCTCGCGCTGGATGGTGCGCCGCAGCGGACGTGCACCCAGCACCGGGTCGAAGCCGCGTTTGGCCAGCAGCGACTTGGCCTTGTCGGTCAGCACCAGCTCCATGTCCTTGCTCTTGAGCTGGCCGGCGACCCGGCCGATCATCAGGTCGACCATCCGGATGATCTCGTCGCGAGTCAGCTGGTGGAAGACGATGACTTCGTCGATGCGGTTGAGGAACTCCGGCCGGAAGTGCTTCTTGAGCTCGTCGTTGACCTTCTGCTTCATCCGCTCGTAGTTGTTGTCGCCGCCGCCCTGGGTGAACCCGAGACCGACCGGCTTGGAGATGTCGGACGTGCCGAGGTTGGAGGTGAAGATCAGCACGGTGTTCTTGAAGTCCACCGTGCGGCCCTGGCCGTCGGTGAGCCGGCCATCCTCGAGGACCTGCAACAGGCTGTTGTAGATCTCCTGGTGCGCCTTCTCGATCTCGTCGAACAGCACCACCGAGAACGGCTTGC
>Ga0210389_10002073_pt1 | contig 16018 bp, 11 predicted proteins | sample IncBWH28OmetaG_FD_160127 | JGI IMG/M metagenome (GOLD analysis project Ga0210389, IMG submission 160127) | Forest soil microbial communities from Barre Woods Harvard Forest LTER site, Petersham, Massachusetts, United States - Inc-BW-H-28-O ...
TTTGCATTCTTTTTCGGAGTAGACCTTATAGGCGACTTTGCCCGTGGCTTTCGAGGCGTTTTTGCCAGTCAAGGTCGCTTGTCTTTGACCTTCGTACCTTCGCTGACTGTGATTGATTCGCCTTCTTTGCCGCCGCCAGAAAGTTTGGTCGAGATGCTCGTCAATTCGGGTCCGCCCCCGCCGCCTTCGCAAGCCACGGCGGCGACGGCGAAGATCCCGAGCGCGACGGCGAACGCGAGTAGCTCACCCAACAACAAACGAGCCCGAAACATCACATGCCCCCAGAAGCTTCTGGTAATCGAGCCGGATCCAGTTCAGCCTCATTCTCTACCGCAAACATCTTGCCTCCTACAATTCAACGGCAAAAGTGGCCGTCTGCCAGTAGCAAAGCTACTCCGAGATTATCTTGAGCGCCGGCGATGAGCCGTGGTCCGCGGGTTGGACGCCGGGATTGCAAGGCTCAGAGCGAAAGTTGCGTAATCTCCTGTCGGTGCTCCACAGGTGCGATTTGTTTCCGATCATCCCGGCAGGTAGCGCGAATTGTTTCCAATTGATTGACGAATAAAGCGGGAGCGTGACGCCGGGCTCGTCTGGGCGAGCTCGGTCCCGGCTGAGGATCTTTCTGTGCTATCGCCGCTCAGATGGTAAGAGTCTTACGGCTCGCGTTGATCAAGCTCTACAGCATATGCTCAGACTCCGGCAAGGTACCGTTGACCCGACCGACCTACAAGGGCAAAATCAAAGCTTCACGTTCTCCAGCTGCAAAAAGGTCGGGCACCAATAGCTGCGAAAGCGCTACCTCGATCGAAGCGAGCAACCTGCTGTGGGACGCGGAACTGGCGACCGTCCAAAAGCGCCGCGCGACTACATCGTCGATGCCCAGGTTCACACCCCAATTCGTTATGTCCTGCAAAACACCCACGGACACCCGCGGGCACCGTCAAAGACCTCTGCGGCGGCCAGGACAGCACAGCCATGGCCAGCACAGGTGGCAAAGTCACCGCGACCTACAGCAAAGAAGAAAGGTTCTCTTGCGCCGAACGGCACTCCGGTGACAGCGGACTCTCCGGCACCTAGACGCTCATACTCGAAGGTGGCTTGCTGGAAGTCCTCTGACACGCAGATGTCCGCGGCGGCACACGCACACAGCGGACCGAAGTGGTAGATGACAGCACGCGGCCGGGTCGCGAGGCCCTGCCCGCGGCACCACCGTTCGCCCCGATTGGCTTCATCTGCTGCGAAACAGCATGAAGCGGGAGAAACCCTCGGAACGCCGAGGCTCGCGGGGCGGGTGTTCGTGGTGATTGAGGCGCACCTCCATCGCAGAGACGTCTCTGCGGTCCTTTTGTCCTTCTGCGGTCAGCCTGCATAGGGTGTGCGATGAAGGCCTCGAGCAATGGGCTGCCCAGGCCGATTATGTGACGATCGCGGTGCTAAGAATTGTAAGAGGACGGCGTCGACTGAGGGGAGCGCTTGTCCCATCCGTGAAATGGCGAGTAATCGCCCGCATCCCAGGCGTCGCGCAGTCCGGGCTTGCTTAGATCCCAGTCGGGACGGATCTCGCGGGTAACGCTTCGTAGGTCGTGCCAGAGATCGACCAACGAAGGACGTCCCCAGAACCAGTAGCCGTTGTAGACGCTGTGGATGACCAGCCCAGGCCCCAGCACGAGGGTGTGGGGGATCATCGGGTCGTGCTCGGGGTCGGTGTACTCCTGGATTTCGAGATCCTTCTGGACGGTCCGCTCCGGGTCGGATAGAAAGGGCCACTGGGCGCCGGTCGAGGCGCGGAACTCCTGGCTTGAGTGATGGGTGTCGGTCGAGATGGTGGCGACCTTCGTGTAGGCCACTGCGATCTTGGGGTAGTTAGCCGCGATCTCGAGGTGCTGCTGGTGCTCCTTGGGGCAGTAGTTCCCGCGCGCGAGCGTCAGGATCAGGGGGTCCTCGCCTTGGATCTCGCTGAGCTTTCGAGCGAGGTTCTCGTGATCGGGCAACTCGTAGTCGGGGAAGATGCCGCCGGGGGCGATATCGCTACGCATGATCCGCTCCTGTCTATGGTTGGGGAGGCGCGACAACGATGGTCGCCGTCCCGTCCGCTCGCGCTCGGGGATCCACGGGCCTGGACCTCCGGCCCGTGCACGGGTCTGGACCAGTGGGCAGCCCGGACGCTATCGGAGCCTGTCGGGTCTACATTGAGCCTAGTCAAAGGGCGCCGCGCGCGCCAGAAGGGGGCATCCCGATGAGTACCCACACGCCGGTGTGCGAGTTGCTGGGGATTGAACACCCGATTGTCCAGGCGCCGGTGGCTGCAGATCCCCGTCTGCCCGCCGCGGTCTCCAATGCCGGCGCTCTCGGCAGCGTGGCGTTGTGGTGGGCTGATGACGCGGGGGACTGGGTTCGTAAAACGGCGGCGCTCACCGACCGGCCCTTTGCCGGCAATTTCGTTCTTACCTCAGATCAGCACCGCCGACTCGACCAGGCCCTTTCCGCTGGTCTGCGGATCGTGTCGTTCCTCTTGGGTGATCCAGCCAGCTATGTCGACTCGGTACATGACGCTGGAGGGCTTGTCATGCATACCGTCGGGAGTGCCGAGGAAGCGCGGCGCGCAGTCGGATGTGGAGTGGACATCGTCGTTGCGCAAGGCTGGGAGGCTGGCGGGCACGTAAGGGGTGGCGTGGCAACGCTCCCATTGGTACCAGCGGTAGTCGACGCGGTGGCACCAGTACCGGTCATCGCGGCCGGTGGGATCGGCGATGCTCGGGGGGTCGCGGCGGTGCTTGCCCTCGGCGCACAGGCCGCCTGGCTGGGCACCAGGTTTCTCCTAGCCGACGAGATGCCGATCCACGAGGAGTATCGGCGACGCCTGATAGCCGCGACCGAGACCGATGCAGAGTGGTACCCCGACCTTTATAACATGGGCTGGCCAGACTCTCCCCACCGTGCTATCCACAACTCAACCGCTGAGATGTGGGAGGCCGCGGGCCGGCCGCCATTGGGTAGTCGACCGCGAGAGGGCGAGGTGATAGCGCACTTCGCGTCGGGCGAACCCATCGTCCGATACGCGCCCGCGCCCCCGCTCGTTGGAACGACCGGCGAGATCGAGGCACTATCGCTGTGGGCCGGGCAGAGTGTCGCGCTCGCCAAACAGACACAGCCCGCCGCGGAGATCGTGGCCGAACTAGTCTCGCGCTTGTAGCACCTACCCAGCAGGTCGAGACCTCGCGCGGACGTTGGATCCCGGCTTGAGCACGAGGGGATGCGGAATAATTGGGTCATGGTGTGGTCTATGGCCGTGGGCGTGCTCTACGCGACTTACCTCGTCGAATGAACTCGCCGCATGAGCACCATGACGGAAAGGTCGCGATTATCACCGGTGCGTCTCAGGGGATCGGCGCGGGCCTCACGGAGGCATACCGCGAGCGCGGGTATGCCGTGATCGTGACGGCTCGGTCGATCGGGCCCTCAGAAGACTCCGGCATCGTTGCCGTCGAGGGCAACATCGCGGATCCTGACACCGCGCAGCGCATCGTGGACACGGCGGTCGAGCGTTTCGGTCGGATCGACACCCTGATCAACAACGCCGGCCTCTACATCGGCAAGCCTTTCACGGACTACACGCTTGAGGACTTCAACGCTCTGACCGCGGTCAACCTGGCCGGCTTCTTTCACATCACGACGCGCACGATCAAACAGATGCTCAACCAAGGCCGCGGGCACGTAGTGAATGTCTCGACGACCCTCGTCGAGGAGGCCGATAGCGGCAGGCCGGCGGCTCTGCCCGTCCTCACGAAGGGGGGCCTGGTTGCCGTCACCAAATCGCTTGCGATCGAGTATGCCTCCCGCGGCCTACGGGTAAACGCCGTATCTCTTGGTGTGATCAAGACCCCGAGTCACGACGAGAGCTCCTATGCGGGGCTGGGCGCCTTGCACCCGGTCGGTCGCGTGGGCGAGCTCGAGGATGTGGTCGGTGGAGTCCTCTATCTCGAGTCGGCGCCCTTCGTCACCGGAGAGGTCTTGCACATCGACGGCGGCCAGAGCGCAGGACACTGACCGTAGGCTGTCGTCTTCAGTCGCTTGGGTCACGCCGCGGCGCCGGGACCAGGAAGTAGTAGCTCGAAGTTGCCGGCATGCATCGGTTCGTGGCAGCGGGTGCAGCGCAGCTCGACGCTGCTGATCTCTCCACACACTCGTGGCGGTAGAGGACTGGTGGCACGGGCTTTCCGGCGAGCCATTTGTCTCCCCAGGCGACCATGGCCATGAGCAGGTCAATCAGTTCAGTGCCCTTGTCGGTCAGAACGCACTCGTATCGCGGTCGTCGGTCGACAAATCGATCCCAAGTACGCTGACGGGCACGCTCATGCACATTCGCGCACTTCCTCTCACGGGTGAGAGCTTGATTGAGTACGACTACACGGTCGCCTTCGATGCGCCGCTAGTCGCTGGCGACAGCCGCTCCCCAGAGCAGTTGGCTCGTGCGACTTTCGAAGGCGCGCCGCGACCCATGCGCTGGTTTCTCGTGGTCGGCTGGCGGTTCGCTCTCGGTCTGAGACTTGGTCCCCGATCATCTCCCGAGTACGTCCTGGGCTGGACGATCGTCGCCAGGGAGTCAGACTCGGTTACGCTCGGGCTGGCCTCGTGGTTGTTCACTGCTCGTCTTGTGATTCGGATTGCCCAGTCCCGCGTGACACACAGCACATACGTGTCCTACGACCGCCGGATTGCGGCGGTGATCTGGCCACCGGTGTCGGTCCTCCACTGCCAAATCGTCCCTCGTCTGCTGCGCCGCGCGACACGCCATTCCGGCGAAGTGTCGAGCAGTCGCTAGCCGAACATCGAGCAAGATGGTCCGCTGACAGCTGCAGGCGCCGCGGGGCTGTGATAATCCGGCTGGTGGAAGGGATCGATGCTTGGTGGTCTGCGGGCAAGCGCGTCGACATCGACCTCGGCGGGGTAGTCCGGCAGATCTTTCTGCGTCGTGCCGGCAGTGGCCCGACGATGACTTTGCTGCACGGGTTCCCAAGCTCATCGCACGATTGGGCCGCGGTGCTGCCGGCGTTGGCCGAGCGCAATTCGTTGGTGCTGCTGGATTTTCTCGGGTTCGGCGCCTCGCAGAAGCCGGCCGACCACGACTACTCGATCCATGAGCAGGCCGATCTCGTCGAAGCTGTGTGGGCGCGCGAGCAGGTCACTGCGACGGTCCTCGTAGCCCATGACTACGCCGTGTCGGTCGCACAGGAGTTGCTCGCAAGGCACGACGAAGGCGCGCTGGGTGTCGAGTTGACCGAGGTCGACCTGCTCAACGGCGGGCTCTACCCCGATGTCTACCGTCCTCAGCCCGGGCAGTTGGCGCTGCTCGACCCCGAGCTTGGGCCGCAGATCGGCGCGCAGATCACCGAGGAGCTGTGGATCGAGGGGCTGAGGCCCACATTCGTCGAGGGCTTCGACGTGGCTGGCGCCGGCGCAGACATCTGGCGAGCGCTGGCCCGGGAAAACGGCCAGCTGGTCATCCACCGGGTGATCCGCTACATGAATGACCGCACGCTGCACGCTGACCGTTGGGTGGCCGCGCTCGAGCAGACCGATGTGCCGCTGGCCTTCGTGTGGGGGATGCTCGACCCGATCTCCGGCGCCCACATGGCCGAGCGCATCCGCGAACGGCTACCCGCGGCGCCGTTCACCTCGTTGTCGGACGTAGGGCACTGGCCCGCACTGGAAGCGCCTGCCCGCGTGGTCACGGCGCTACGCGACGGTACGAGTGCCGGAGACCTATAGGGCCCTACTGCTGCAGGTAGGTCAGCACTGCCAGCACGCGCCGGTGATCGCTTGAGGATTGCGCCAGGTCGAGCTTGCCGAGGATGCTCTGCACGTGCTTCTCCACAGCTCCCACACTCAGCACGAGCACCTCGGCGATGCCCGCATTCGAGCGGCCCTCCGCCATCAGTGCGAGCACTTCACGCTCGCGCGGTGTAAGCCGCTCGAGCGGTCCGTCCTCGCGCCGGCGCGAGAATAGCTGTGAGACGACCTCCGGGTCGAGCGCCGTACCGCCCGCGGCTACGCGACGCGCGGCCTCGACGAACTCCGTGACGTGCATGATGCGGTCCTTGAGCAGGTAGCCGACACCGCCACCGCGATCGGCCAACAACTCGCTGGCGTAAGCGTGCTCGACGTACTGCGAGACGATCAGAATCGCGGTTCCCGGAACCCGCTCGCGCGCCCGTAGCGCCGCGCGTAGCCCCTCGTCGCGGAAGTCCGGCGGCAGGCGGATATCGACGATCGCGATGTCCGGCTCGTGCTCGACCACGGCGCGCACGAGCGCCTCGCCGTCGCCGACCGCCGCGAGCACCTCGCAGTCGTTCTCGCGCAGCAGCCGTGTGAGGCCCTCGCGCAGCAGCGTCAGGTCCTCGGCGATCACTGCGCGCACGGCAGCTCCGCACGCAACAGGGTCGGTCCGCCCGGCGGACTGTCGATCAGCAGCGTGCCGTCGAGTGCCTCCACGCGCCGCCGCAGGCCGCGCAGGCCGCTACCGGCGGGGTTCGCGCCGCCGCGGCCGTCATCGGCGATCTCTACGCGCAGCTTGTCCCCGCGCCGGCCGATACGGATCTCCACCCGCTGCGCCTGCGCGTGCTTGGCGGCATTCGCGAGACTCTCAGCAGACACGAAGTAGGCGGCGCTCTCGACAGCCGCGGGGGGACGCCGGTCGAGCTCGACAGACACATCCACGCGCAGCGGGCTGAGGTCAGCGAGCGAGCGCACCGCCGCCTCCAGGCCGCGGTCGGCGAGCACCGGGGGATGGATCCCGCGCGCCAGGTCGCGCAGCTCGCGCAGCGCCTGCTCAGCGCCGACCCGTGCTTCTGCCAGTAGCTCCTGGGCCGCGGTCGGCTCGGCGTCCGCGAGCTTCTGCTCGGCCATGCCGAGCGACATGCCCAGCGCCACCAGGCGCGCCTGCGCGCCGTCGTGCAGGTCGCGCTCGATCCGTCGCAGCTTGTCCTCCTCCGCGTCCACCGCACCCGCGCGCGTACTAGTAAGCACATCGATGCGCTCGCTCAGCTCCTGCGTGCTCGGCTCGGTGAAGAAGATCACGCTGGCGTGGATCGCGATCGCCACCCCCAGGCCGATCGCCGGCCACACCGGCCAGAAGCTGCCGCCTCCGCCGGCGCCCCAGATGCCGGTGTTGAACAGCAGCAAGCTCACCCACACACCCGCCTCCACCGCCAACGCGAACGTCACATGCGGGCGTCGCCAGATCGATGGGTGCAGGTTCAACACGCGCAGCCATCCGTGGATCGCGAGCGCCAGCAGCAGCGGCAGGATCACCCACACCGGCCAGAAGTCCCCGGCGCCGCTCGCCGCCCAGATCAGCACGATTGCCACCGCCGCCAGCGTCGAGGACCAGGCGTGCACGGTGAAGCCTTGGCCAAGGCCCCACAGTCCACCCGCCGGGCGGCGGCCCTCGGTCGCGAGCACTTCGGGGCTAGATTCGGTCGTGCTCAGCATTGCCCAGACCACAGAGAGGGTGCCAGGATCCGCCGGCTCACGCCGGCTCGGCCAGGCCGCGCCGCACACGTCGCGAGCGGGCGGTGCGGGGTAGCCAACCAAGCCAGCGCGGCAGGTACCAGTTGCGCTCGCCGAGCAGCGTCATCGTCGCCGGCAGCAGGACGCTGCGGATGACCGTGGCGTCGATCAGCACCGCCACCGCCAGGCCGACACCGAGTTGCTTGATGTCGAGCGTCGGCAACGAAGCGAAGATGCCGAACACCGCGACCATCACCGCCGCCGCCGCTGTGACCGTGCCGGCGGTCGAGCGGATCCCGTCGGCGACCGCCTGCTTGGTGCTGGCACCCTGGTCGTGCAGCTCCTTGATGCGGCTGACGATGAACACGTGGTAGTCCATCGAGAGGCCGAACAGCACGGAGAACAGGAACAGCGGCAGCCACGCGACGACTGCGCCGTTGGAGTGAAAGCCCAGCGGTCCCTCGAAATGACCATCCTGGAAGACCCATACCAGTACACCGTAGGCAGCTCCGACCGACAGCAGGTTGAGCACGATCGAGGTCAGCGGTATTACGAGCGAGCGGAAAGTCAACAACAGCAGCACGAACGCGAGACCCAGCACGAATGTGAACACCAGCGGCGCGTGCGCCGCCAGCGTGCTGTTGAAGTCGCTGGTGCCCGCCGCCTCGCCCCCGACGTGGTAGCTGAGACCGTCCACAGAACCGAGTGTCGCCGGCAGGATGTGCTGGCGCAGCGTCGCGAGTGCTTTCATCGAAGCGGCATCCTGACCGTTGCCGGGCTGTGGGATCTCGATCGCCGCGACCGTGTGGGCGCGGTTGACCGACGTCCTGATCGGTTCGCTCGCTTCGCCGCTGGCGAGCGCGCGGCGCTCCATTGCGGCGAGCGCCTTGCGCACCGGTGTCGAGGTGACGTCCGGCGCCTGCACGACCACGACTGCCGGCTGCGGCGAGCCCGGGAAAGCCCGCTGGATCTGTTCGTAGGTGCGCAGGATCGGCAGTTCGCGCGGCATGTCGCTCGCGCTCAGGAAGCTCGTGTGCATCGAGAACAGCGGCAGCGCCAGCACCACCAGCAACGCCGCCGAAGACACCGCCGCCGCACGCGGCCAGCGCAGCACCGGATACAGCGCGGTACGCCACACGCGGGCACCCACGCGCGCGCCGCTCGCGCGGCGGATGCTGCCCTTCTGCACTTTGTCGCCGAGCCGCCCCAACAGCGCCGGCAGCACCGTCAGCGAGCCGACCATCGCCGTGAACACGACGAGCATCGCGCCGAGCCCGATCGAGCTGAACACCTTCGAGCCTGTCAGCAGCATCCCCGCCATCGCGATCAGCACCGTGAAACCGGATACCAGCACCGCCCGCCCCGAGGTCGAGGCGGCGCGCTGCAGTGCGACCGCCGGCTCGTGGCCGCCACGGCGCTCCTCGCGCTCGCGCTTGAGGTAGAACAGCGAGTAGTCCACGCCGACCGCCATGCCCATCAGCAGCATCACCGACGCGCTCGCTTCCGACTGATGCACCAGATGGCTCGCAACGGCAGCAAGTCCGCCAGCCGCGAGCACCGCCGAGAATGCCAGCAGCACCGGGATGCCCGCGGCGACGAACGCCCCGAACGCAAGCAGCAGAATCATGAAAGTGATCGGCACCGACAGCTTCTCCGCTTGTGTCAGGCCGTCGTGGGTCGCTTGGCCGATCGCGCGGTTGGCGCTCGCGTCGCCGAACTCGCCGACGCTGAAGCCCGGACTGTGGCGCTGCACCCTCGCCACCGCCGCCAGCACCGGCGCCACACGTTCCCGGGCGGTTTCCGCCTCGCCGCGCATCGAGAACACGACGAGCGCCGAGTGGTGGTCCCGGGAGACCTGCCCGGCTCCCGCGCGACTGAGCGGCGAGCGCAGGTCCGTCACGCGCCCAGTGACACTGACCGCGTCGTCGACCGCGCGAATCACGCGGGCAAACGCCGGGTCATCGACGGTGTGGCCGGCGCTGTGGATCAGCACGGCCTCGCTGGCCGACTGGTCGACGCCCGCGCGCTGCAGGATCGTCCCGGCGCGAGCCGAATCGCCGCTGCCCTGTTCGGATTCGCTTAGCGACAGCACCCCGGCGGCCTGACCGATCGCCATCGCCGTGAGTACGAACGCGAGCCACGCGAACGTTGCTGTCTTCCAGTGCGCGGCACTCCAATGTGCCGCTCGCGCTGCCAGATTCATGGTCGCACCTTCCGCTCGATTTGCCATGAGCAGAGCTTCCGCGCCCTGGTGCTAGCTGCCAATGGAGCACTCTGGCGTTCGCGTAGGCCAGCTAGCTGGTGTATGGGCCCCACGTGATCGTGCGGATCGGTGGGCTGGACCACCCCAGACCGCGACCGTCGTGCGGGTCGAGGGCGCCGAGACGGTGCTCACCGATGGACCGTTCACCGAGTCCAAGGAGCGACTCGCGGCTGCTGATCAGCAGCACAGCAGTTAGTATCTCGCGGCGTGGCGAGGCGGACGTTGATCAACATCGCGGCGTTCACAGTTGTCGTCCTGTCACTCGTCTTTTCGGGCTGCGGTGGGTCAAGCTCGCACAAAGGGGCGGCCACTCGCAGCGGCACGATCAAATACCTGGGTCACGCCCACAGCATCGTCTCGGATGCTCTGCCCAGCGGATCGGCATTCACGATCGTCGGCCAGCGCTACCTATTCATGGGCCACCACTACCTCGAACTGAGAGCTCACTTCGCCGAGCCCGCGCGAGTGAAGGATGGTAGTGCCAGCTGGGCGCAAGGACCTGACGAGATCGAATGGGGTACTCAAACGGGCTGCGATGTGCGTCCGTTCGTCATTGTCTACGGGCTCCTGAAAGCACCCGATGAAACGGCCTACACCCGGATAGCCGGCAAGCTCGTTGCGCTACAGAAGGTCTCACTGCCAGTGTCCCTTGACACGACCGGTGCGCTCTTCTACGGCACCCCATCGAACTCCGTCAGCGGCCTTGTTATTCAGCCGCACGCTGGTCAGTCGATCGTGACCGGAGACCCGGAGATGAGCCTTGCCGCTCCCACAGGCGTGTGTGGTCACAGCCGGCGCCCATCTACTGCGCTACAGAGGCTTCCGCGCCTACGCCACGCCGTCGCACGGATCGCCCAATGCTTGCGTCGCCACGGCTTCGATGTCACCAACCCGAACCTCGCCGGACCAGGCCCAGTGTTCAATACTCATGGCATCAACACCAAGAGCGCTCCGTACATCGCCGCTAAGGCGGCGTGCGTCAAGGAAGTCTTACCAATCTTGGGGGCTGCTGCCGGTCGCACTGACTCCGATGTGAGAGTCGTCCGATGAATCCCTACTAGGCGATTCGGCGCACAAGACTTCGAAGCTACCGAAGAGGGTTCTCAGGCGTAAAAGCCTAGTCGTTGCGGTGAATCCGGTGTCCGCGACCAGCTTGGGCAGCTTGCCAGCTCGATGATCTCGCGTCGTTGTGACGCCGTCGGCCAGTTGGATGATGGTGAAGGCCGCTGCCATCAGCAGATCGTGGGGCTGGCCGAAGTCGGCGACGTAGAGTGATCCCCCCGGCTTGAGGATCCGCAGTACCTCGCTGAGGGCTCGCTGCTTGTGGACGGGGGCTAGGTGGTGGAGCATCAGGGCCATTACGGCGGCGTCCTGGGAGTCATCGTCGAGAGGGAGCGCCTCGGCATGGCCATCGACCCAGGCGATCCAGTCTGACTGCGCGTGAGTGGCGCCTTGCGAATTGGTCTTGGTCTGGCCGATGGTTCGCGTCTGCCTGTCGGGCTCGACGGCGGTGATCGACGCCGTCGGCATCCGCTCGCGTAGCGCACGGGTGAGCGATCCTGTCCCGGCACCAATATCGACGATCGTCGGTGTGTCGCCGAACCGTGCCGCGATGTCGTTGGCGATCCGCGGCCGCCAACGCTGCTCGCGCATCGTCGCTGCGACGATCGTGTCGTAGGCATGGGCCGGTACGAGGCGACCGCCGGCCGGGATGATCGTGTTCTTCTCAGCAGTCACGGTTGCATTTCCCGATCCGCTGTGGTCACCCGTACGGTTTGATCGCGACTCCGTGTGGCCGCGGCCCTGCGTGTAGCCTGACCGTCGCGCGCCGACCAGCGCGATGTCCCCGTCCGGGAGCCTGCGCGGCGATGCTCACACTGGCTCCCAGATAGCTCGGAACCGAGAGCATCAGGCGTCGGCCTCGACCGGAGCCGCGGATTCCGAGGGCGTAGTGCTGTTGTACGCCGTCGGAGAGGTGAACGGTCAGCGTGTAACCGGCAGCCCCCGCGATCGCCCGCCAGCGCACCGTCACTATCGCGCCGTGGCGCGTTGCCTTCAGTCCACGCGGCGCAGGTAGCGGTGGCGGCGCAGACGCTGTGTAGTGGACAAGCGTGACGTCTTCGCGGGGATGGCCGTCTTGAGTCACCACGGCGAGGATTTCGTGCTGCCGGCCGAGGTCGCCGGAGGGAGCGAATGTGATTGCGCCGTGGGACCCGTGGGCCACTCCCAGCACGCGGAAGCCGTGGCCCTTGTGGGCATCGACAAAACTCACCTGCTGTCCCGAGATCTTCTGCAGCGAGTAACGCAGGCGCTCCCTGCCCCTACCGGCGTTACTGAGCCTGGCATGGAGATCGGGGCTCGGCAACCCGGCTGCCTGATCGACGCCGGCGACCGACACCGAGTCGGGGTTGCTCGCGATCGTCCATTTGCCCGGTGCCGGGCGATTGATAAAGAAATAGGTCTCCATCGTCTTGCGTCCGTCGGCGATCACGACCTCGTTGGGGTCTTTCAGGTATCCGCTGGCCGGCGTCACGATCGTGCGACCGTCAGGCCCCTTCAACGTCACGTCCGGAGCGCCACCCGCGCCGTGTATCCCGATCGCGGCGACACTCTGGCCGTGTGGGACCGTGAAGCTCGGCAACGCTTGCGCTGCACTGGCGGATGGGCCGTCGGCGCTTGGGAGATGACGCAAGGAAGCGAGGTTCGCGGGCATCGGCAGCGAGCGGAATTGCGCGATGTTGCAGGAGTCGAGCATGAAGTGTGTTTCGTCGGGAAACACGATGCCGGCACCCGCGTGAGTGAAGCCGAGGTCGGCGCAGACGCCGACACCGTGGTCAGAGACGACTACCTCCGCGCCGAGGCAGTGTTCGCCAAGAAGTTTCAGGCACGCGTTGACATTGCCGTCGAACTGGAAATGACCCTGACTGACTTCGAAGGCGATCCCGGCTTCGAAGGACAGCACGTAGATTTCGACGTGCACGTTGCCACCAAGACCGATGTCGCCTGCTTCGTCGACGCGGAAATACTCTTCGGCGACCTGGTTGCAGAGCAATTCGCCGGCGGCGTTCGCGTCCAGCTCAAACGGCGCGAACTGAATCGTCAGGGTTCCACTGATGCCGAACAGCGAGCAGCCCAGCACATCGCCGCCACCGGCAATCGCGCCTTCGGCGCTGAGCACCGGTGGATTGACCGTGATACCCCCGCCGAGCCGCGTCAGGAAGATCGGGATCGGGCCGCCGAGGTCGATGCCCGGTCCATCGCCAGCACTCCAGGCGACGTGCCCTTCTTGAAAGCCGCCATGGATGAACGCGAACCTCGCGGTAATTTCACCGCTGGCGAGCAGGTCGAGCGTCGCTTCTCCGCGCAGCGAATCGTCGGCGTGGCGGTAGCGGAAGTCGACATTGTCGACACCGATCCCGGCCAGCTCGGCGTGCGGGATCTTGACCTCCAGCGAGTCGAGTTGCAGGCCCTGCTGATCGTCTGCGGTGATGAGTGCGCCGGCGCTCAGTCCGTGGCCGTTGCCGTCGCTGAAGACACCTGGCAGTTCGGCGTTGACCGAGATCGCCGCGCAGTCAAATGTGCAGGTGTCGCCGTTTTCCAGTGTCACGCCCGCGCGCCGCAGAGCGACGGCGATGCTGCCGCTGAACGGCAGGCTGCCGATGAGTGGCAGTTTGTGCGGAAGCGAGATTTCGCCAAGGCTCCCGCCCGCGGCCGGCAGATACAGCGCCACCGTGTGCAGTGGCGAGATCTGGTGGCCGAGCAAGTAGATCGAGGCGTCGGCTGAGACGACGATGCTCGCTGAGGGAATCACGAGGACCGGCTGGCCGTCCTGGGGGTCAATGTCGAGTCCGTCAACCCGCACTGCAGTCCACGAGTAGTAGCTAGGGAAGCCCATCCGTTTGAGCGCCCCGGGGACGGCCTGCATTGCCTGTTGCTCGGCGACCGACGCCTGCCTGGCGGCGATCGTTCTGCCCGCCGTAGCGGAGCCGAGTTCTTCGCCGAGGAAGCTCGCGCCGGCATGCGCCGCGGCACTCAGAGCGGGGGTGCAGAAAGACTGGTCGTGCGCTCCACACAAGAGGCCCGCCAATGCGGTCGTGATGCCGCCGGGAAGCTGGTTGGGTTCTTCAATTGGCTTCATACAGCCGAGTACGTCGGCGGCGCCGAACTCAATGTCCTGTGTGCATTCTTCCGGTGGGGCGCCGATGCTTCCCAGGGGGCGCACGCCGAGCCCCTCGCCTTTGGCGACGAGCCGCGCGCCTGTGCTCGTGAGCGGGGCCAGCGCTGGGTGTGCGGCCCCAGAGCATTCGCCCAGCACCGTGTAGGAGGGACTGACCTGTGCTCCCACGGCGCGGCGTGTGGAAGGAGCGCTCACATGTACAGCAGCCGCGCGCGCGGCGTGCGAGCCGTCCAGCGCCGGAGCCGCGATCGCAAGCGTTGTGCGTGTCGTGCTCACGGTTCCCTGAGCATCTGTCGCCGTCAGGCTGACCGTGGTGTTCAGCGCGTCGCGCGTCATCACGGTCAGCTGCGGCTCGCTGCCTTTGCAGATCGCGTCGGGGTGGGTGGCGCCGGTGACGTTCCAGCTGTAGCTCGTCGCGTTCGTGCCCGCTGGAGCGGAGGCCGAGGCGTCCAGCACTGCACGTCCCGGCGCCAGCGACACCACGCTGAAGGCTGCTTTGACAACCGGCAGCGCCGGTGGCGTGACTGGTAGCGGCGTCGTCGGCGTCGGTACAGGGGTAGTCGGCGTCGTGGGGGTCGTTTCCGTGGGCGGAGGTTCCGGTGTAGGAGCCTTCACTTCAGCTGTAAAGGTCGCGGTTGCCGAAAACGGGGTTTGGTTGCATTCGTAGGTGAGTTTCACCGAGCCTTCATAGGTGCCGGCGGCGAGGTAGGTATGTGTGCCGCTGACCGACAGGCCGGTCCCCGCTTGGTCGGTGCTCACCGTTCCGGCGGTGCTCGGATCGTCGCCCCACACGATTGTCGCTTCCTCGTGGCGCAAATTCGCTACGGGGCATACCAGCGAGTGGATGTCTGCCACCTGGCCGCTGAACGGCTTGCCTTCGGTAGCCGCGATCGTCATCGACGGTTCGGCTCCGGCTGCCGCGGAGGGCGAGAGCACCAGCGCGCACGCCAGTACGCCCAGGACCCGCGCCGTGACGGCGCGTGCGAGCTTTAGCTGCACGCCCGAAGCCTATCTTGATGCCGACATTCGCCACCTGTGCTCACCTTTTGGCAGGTTTGTACGCCGTTCACGAGATCGCCACACGATCTCCACGGTTCGGCAACTTCCCTCCGTAGCCGTCCCGGTAGGACTGCACGAAGCTGCTCAACTTCGACCGGAGGAGACGTTTCATGCTCGGACGTATACGTCGCGGTGCGATCGCGACACTCGCTATAGGAATTGCCGCGATCCTGGCTCCCGCGGCGGTGGTCCTCGCGCATCCGTGGAGGAACCCCGGGCGACATAACCCGAACTCGATCTCCCACGTGCTGCTGATCTCCGTCGACGGTTTACACCAGTCGGACCTCGAATGGTATGTCAACAACCATCCCGGCTCGGAGCTCGCGAAGCTCGTCGGCGGCGGCGCCGAGTACGCCCGGGCGCAGACGCCGATCCCATCCGACTCGTTTCCGGGCATGACTGCCCAGGTCACGGGCGGCAACCCGCGCACGACCGGCATCTACTACGACGATGAGTACAGCCACGCCGTTCTGCCCGCGGGGACCACTTCCTGTCACGGTCAGCCCACTGGCGGTGAAGTCATCTACGACTCCCCAGACGACAAGCTACTGACCGCCCTTGACGCCGGTCAGGGTCTCGCCGGCTTGCCCGGGAACATTCTCGAAATGACCGGTCAACCGCAGTCGCTGATCAATCCCGCCACGCTGCCCGTCAACCCCCAGACCTGCAAGCCGATCTATCCCCATGAATATCTGCAGGTCAACACGATCTTCGAAGTCGCACACGATCACGGCTTGCGGACCGCGTGGTCGGACAAGCACCCCGCTTACGAAGCCCTTGATGGGCCCTCGGGCAACGGGATCGACGACCTGTTCACGCCGGAGATCGACAGTGATGCACTCGAACCCAATGGCAACCCCTACCCGGGTGAAATCAGCTGGACCGAAGACAACGCCGCGACGATGCAGTACGACTCCTACAAGGTTCAGGCTGTGATCAACGAGATCGACGGTTACGACCACAGCGGTAAGACCAAGGTTGGCGTGCCGGCGATCTTCGGGATGAACTTC
>Ga0210389_10002076_pt1 | contig 16009 bp, 8 predicted proteins | sample IncBWH28OmetaG_FD_160127 | JGI IMG/M metagenome (GOLD analysis project Ga0210389, IMG submission 160127) | Forest soil microbial communities from Barre Woods Harvard Forest LTER site, Petersham, Massachusetts, United States - Inc-BW-H-28-O ...
GGGTCACGGCTAGCGTTTTGCTTGTGCGCGCTCTCGGTGGTGGATGGGATAGCTCTACGCTTCCGCAAAGGCCGGAGTGTTGCGGCAGGCTGGCGAGCCAAACGAACAGCGCGCCCGCAGATCCAAAAGCTGTAACATCGGAACGAGCAAGCTCGAAGTAAAAGCGACAAAGTAAAAGCGTAAAAGCAACGATAACGAGACAACGCGTAAGGCAGCCTTTACTCCGGTTGCCGTCCGATGCCGAGCCTCCGCATCTTATAAATCAGCGTAGTCCGCGGCATGCCCAGCCGATTGGCCGCGCCACCGGATCCGCCCAGCACCCACTGCGTCTCGCGGAGCGCCAGCAGAATATGCTCGCGCTCGGCGTCTTCGAGAGTAACTGGCGCTCCCGACGAGCTTTCCCGCGCCCGGGTCAATTCAATGATCGGCGCCGCCAGGGTTTTGGTTTGCGAAAGGATGACCGCTCGCTCGATAAAATTCTGCAGCTCGCGGATATTTCCCGGCCAGTCATAGCGCATAAGAGCGTCCATCGTCTCGGGAGCAACCACGTCGATTTTCTTGTTCATCTGCTTGCCGTAGTGCTCTACAAAATGCTGCGCCAGGAGAGGAATATCTTCCCGGCGTTCGCGTAGTGCGGGCAGTTTGATGGGAAAAACGTTGAGCCGATAATACAGATCGGCGCGGAACGACCGATTCTCCACCATCTTGCCCAGATCCTGATTGGTTGCCGCGACGAGCCGAACGTCGACTTGGATCGACCGGCTGCTGCCCAGCCGTTCGAACTCCCGCTCCTGCAAAACTCGCAGTAGCTTGGGCTGCAATTCTTGCGGGATGTCGCCGACTTCGTCGAGAAACAGAGTTCCCTTGTCAGCGACTTCAAATCGGCCAACCTTTTTTGCGATCGCTCCGGTGAACGCGCCCTTTTCATGGCCGAACAACTCGCTCTCCAGCAAGCCTGAAGGAATAGCAGCGCAGTTTAGCTTGGCGAACAGGTTGTCCCGCCGCGAACTCAGGTTATGAATCGCCCGGGCGACGAGCTCCTTGCCCGTGCCGGTTTCTCCCTGAATCAGAACCGTGGAGTTCGTCGGGGCCACGGTCGAGATGTGGCGCAGCACGTCCCGAATAGCCGGAGTATTTCCCAGAATTTCATCGAAGCCGCGCTCGGCGCGAATCTCGGTTCGCAAGTAAGAAGTCTCGCCCGCCAGGCGTTCCCTCGATTCGTCTACTTCGCGGTACTGCATCGCATTGTCGAGCGCGATGGCAACCTGATTGGAAACCTGCTGCAGAAAATCCGCGTCCGCCTCAGAGAAACGATGCGGATGCCGGTCCAACAAGTGCAGAACGCCGATCTTGCTATCGCCGCGCATCAGCGGCAGGAAACATCCGGATTGCACTCCTTCCTGAAAATTCAATTGCAAAGAACTCACGTGCAGCGCTCGCGGCGCGGTCTCAAACAAAACCGGCTCTCCGGTGCGGAATGCCTTGCCCGGACTCGATCCTTCGATCGGCAGCCGCATTTCTTCCTGCAGAAAGCCTCGCCCCTCTGGAAAATCCAGGCCATGAATTTCGAGCTGTTGGTTCTTCAGATCCGGTAAAGAAAGGCAGGCTCCGTCGCACTGCATCGCCAGGCGTACGCGGCTGGGGATTACTTTGAATAACTCTGTCAGCGACAAGTTCGATACGACCGCGTTGTTTACGTCAAGCAACAGTTTCAAGCGGTCCCGCTCACGCGCCACTTCGCGCTGCAAGGTCGACGCATCCTGATAGTTCAACGCGTTCTCCACCGCAACGGCAACCTGACTGGCAGCCAGCGTTTGAATCTCCAAATGATCGAGCGCGTAAACGCCCGGTGCAGTGTGGCCGAGGTTGAAAGCTCCCAGACGGCGTCGCGGAGTGCTCAGAGGAATACTGCAAAAAGATCGGACTCCATATTCCTGCAACAGTTTGATGGGCCGGGTAAATCGCGCCTCGCAGTCCAAATCTTCGAGCACCAACGGTTGCTGATTGTTCCACACCCAGGCGGAAGGGGATTCGTCCATGGAAAACTCCATGCCAGGGCGAACGCTATCGGGTCCGTCGGAATCCAAAATGTGGACACGCATTACATTTCGCGCGGAATCGTAAAGCAGCACGCTTAGATAATTGAACTCAATGATGGGATGAAGCCGGTGGGCAAGATCGGTAAACAATTCTTCCAGTGTGCGGTGCGACGCGATGGCCGAGGCCACTTCCAGCAAAGCCAGGTAGCGTCCAGACAGGGCGTGGTCTTTTTCTTCGGCGATATTCTGCATTCCTCCGGAATCCTTCCCCACCCCAAGGCAACGTGTCGAAAGCTGTCGACCGGCTGACCCAGATACAAGATCAGATGAACCAATGCGAGAGTCGGATTCACAAGGGCTTTGAATTCAATAAGCTGGACTATCATGCGTTTGGCCCGAACGGATTGAAAAATGCATCCGAGAGAAGAGCGCCGGAACACGCGTCGAGCGAAAATTGCCGGCGGACAATGGAGGGTGAGATGGAAAAACGACAGTTAGGAAACAGCGATCTATTCGTTACTCCGATCGGCATTGGAGCCTGGGCTATGGGCGGAAGTGGATGGACGTGGAGCTGGGGCCCGCAGAACGATTACGACTCCATCGCTGCAATTCACGACGCACTCGATCACGGCATCAATTGGATTGACACCGCCGCGGTCTACGGTCTTGGGCACTCGGAAGAAGTGGTGAAGCAGGCGCTGCAAGGCCGTACGCAACGTCCATATGTCTTTACGAAATGTGAGCGGACCTGGGACGCGAATGGGAAGATCGGAGGAACGCTGAAGGCGGAATCGATTCGCCGCGAGTGCGAAGACAGCCTGCGCCGGCTGGGCGTGGAGGTGATCGATCTTTACCAGATTCACTGGCCGGAACCGGATGCCGACATCGAAGAAGGTTGGACCGAGATGGCGCGCCTTAAAGATCAAGGCAAAGTGCGCCACATTGGCGTGTCGAATTTCAACGTCGCCCAAGTGAAGCGCGCGGCTGCGATCGCGCCGATTACATCTCTGCAGCCGCCTTATTCCATGCTGGCTCGCGAGGTGGAGCACTCCATCCTGCCCTACGCCGAGCAGAACAACATCGGTGTGATCGTCTACTCTCCCATGTATTCCGGCCTGTTGAGCGGTGGAATGACAAGGCAGCGCATCGCTTCCCTGGCGGCAGAGGACTGGCGATTGAAGAATCCAAACTTCAACGAGCCCCTGCTGAGCCGGAACCTGCGCCTGGTCGAACTGTTGACAGAGGTTGGTGACCGCCATGGCAGAACCGCCGGCGAAATTGCCATCGCCTGGACGTTACACAACCCGGCGGTGACCGGCGCGATCGTCGGAATGCGGAATCCTAAGCAGGTTGCAGGCGTGATTGAAGCGGGGACCTTCCGGCTATCGTCTCGCGAATTCGAGGAGATTGAGGCGGCATTACAACAGGAGGTCGTGCTGCAACGATGATCTAGAAGCCAGAAATTCGTAGACGTTAGAGAGACAGGAGCTTACGCTCGTTGGGGCGGTGCGTCTAAGAGTCAGTCACGCTCGCGATTGAGATTCCCGCCCCGAACGGAGGGAGAGCCATGAAACTGGACGTTTTCGCACAAGACCTGAAATACACGTTGCGGACCCTGATTCGCGATCGTGGCTTCACCCTAGTCGCGATGGTCATCCTGGCTCTCGCCATCGGCGCCAACATCGCCGTCTTTAGCGTGGTCAACACGCTGCTGCTGCGCCCGTTGCCGTTCCCTGATTCGCACGAACTAGTGTGGATAGCGCCGCCGCCGACCGGTTGCGGCCTGTCTTGCGCCACCTACTCGGCCGACGCGTATGAAGAGTTGCGCGACCAGAGCCGAGTCTACCAGGGCCTCACCGGATACATGGCGTTTACCACGGCTGATAATCTTCGCCTTACCGGCCGCGGAGAGCCGCAACCGGTCACTAGTTTTGAAGTCATCGGAAATTTCTTTCAGGTCCTCGGCGTTCAGCCCGCTAAGGGCCGCCTGTTCACGCCCGACGAAGCTCGCGGCGGGGTTCACCCGGTTACTGTGCTGGCTAACGCCTACTGGCGTCAGCAATTCAATGCCGACCCGGAGATCGTCGGCAAGGTCATCGAACTCAACGGGACGCCGATCACGGTCGTCGGCGTCTTACCCGACAGCTTTGATTTTGGCGCGGTGTTTTCGCCCGGCGCGAAAGTCGATCTGTTCACCCCGCTCGACTTAAATCTGGAACGGAATTGGGGTAATATCGTCACCCTGCTCGGCCGCCTCAAGCCGGGCGTGACCGTCGCCCAGGCGCTCGACGATGCCAACCGCGTCGCGCCCGACATTTATTTCAACACGAAATATCCCGAAACTCGGGGCCGCTATAAAGGCGACCTCATTCCCGTGCCGCTGAAGGATTACGTTACGGGCAAGCTGCGCCGCTCGCTGATTGCATTGTGGTGCGCCGTAGGTGCAATTCTGCTGATCGCCGGCGTGAACCTTTCGAACTTGCTGCTTTCTCGCACCGCCGCCCGTGCCAAGGAATTTGCCGTCCGCGGTGCACTCGGCGCAAGCCGTGGTCGCATCGTGAGCCAGTTGCTCATGGAGAGCCTGGTGCTCTCGGGCGCGGGTGCGGTGTTGGGACTCGGGCTGGCCGCAGCGTTGATCGTATGGCTCGCGCATCAGGGATCAGTGGCTCTGCCGCTGCTCAGCACTCTGCGCATTGATGGACAGGCGCTCGGTTGGACCGTTCTTGTCGCCGTCTTTACAGCCATGATGTTTGGCCTGCTTCCGGGGCTCAGAATGGCCAGCGGCAATCTCCAGGAAGTGCTGAAGGACTCCGGTGCCGGCGCCGGTCTGGGCCGCAAACATGAGCGTGTGCGCGCGGGGCTGGTTGTGTCTGAGGTCGCGTTGGCTTGTGTGCTGCTGATCAGCGCGGGCCTGCTGATGCGAAGCTTTCTCAAGGTGCTTGATGTCGATCTTGGATTCCAACCCGACCGCGCCGCGTCGATAAAAGTGGACTACGACGACAGCGCCCCGACCAACGATGCCGCCGTCGAGAAGCGAAGTGAAATTTTCCAGCAGATTCTTGCCCGCGTGAGCGCGTTGCCCGGCGTCGAAGCCGCAGGCATGGCCGATTACCTTCCGCTTGGACCGAACCGCGAATGGGACACGCCCGTGCCACAGGGAAAGACTTTCGCACCTGGCCAATTGCCCGACCCCCTGGTGTATGTGGTAACGCCGGGGTTCATCCACGCCATGGGCATTCGTCTCCGCGGGCGCGACTTCACCTGGGCCGATGGACCGCATAGCCAGCGTGTGGTGATGATCAACGCGTCGGCCGCTCGCGTCTACTGGCCGGGTGAGGACGCAGTCGGCAAGATCCTGATGCGCGATCAAGAGCAAGATCTCGTCGTCGGAGTAGTTGACGACGTCCATGAAGAAACTGTGGAGAGCGGGTCGGGCTCGCAAATCTACTATCCGTCAACCCAGCAGACCCCGAACGACGCTCAACTGGTGGTCCGCACCAGCCTGTCGCCCGCGACTCTGGCCGAGACCGTTCTCCACACTCTGCGCGAGCTGAATCCGAAACAGCCTGCCGCCGAATTCCGCCCCATCCGGACCATCGTCGATCATGCCGTCTCGCCGCGCCGTTTCTTCATCTTGCTGGTAGCTGCTTTCGCCGCGCTTGGGTTGCTGCTGGCCGCGCTCGGCATTTACGGCGTCATCTCGTACTCGGTTACCCAGCGTACCCAGGAGATCGGCATCCGCATGGCTCTGGGTGCGACTACGGGTCACGTGCAACTGGGCGTGATCGCCAGAACGCTCCGCCTGACGCTGATCGGAATTGCCATGGGAATCGTCGCCTCGCTGGTGGTGGCGAGGGCGATTGCCGCGTTGCTTTTCGACACCACTCCGACCGACCCGACCACGTTCGCAGCGGTCATTCTCGTGCTAGCCATGGTCGCGCTCTTCGCCGGGTACCTTCCGGCTCGAAGAGCTTCGCACATCGACCCCATGGTTGCGCTGCGGAACAATTAACAGGGATAAATAAATAATCATAGATAAAGAGCGACAAAGAATAATTAATAAAGAGGCGACAAAAAATCTGCTGTCCGCCAAACCGTAGAGCCGAAGATTCGCATCTTTTACCCGAAGCGTCTAATCTATGTGTGAAAATTTACTTCTGAGGAAGCTTATGCGCTCAAGTGCCATCAGGATTGTCCCGGCAGTTCTTCTGTCTCTGCTTTTCGTTGCGACTCTGCAAGCCGATAATAAGTCCTTTCACGACGCACCCGCTTCGGCCAAAGCGCAGAAGAATCCGTTGGCCGGCCAGCCGGCTGCGGTCGATGCGGGCAAAACCGTTTACGCCCACAATTGCCTGGCTTGCCACGGAAAATTGGGCAAAGGCACGGGCAACGTACCTTCCCTCGTAGACGGCAAGCTCAAGGGCGTTGCTTCGGGAGAAATCTTCTGGTTCATTACCAAGGGGGACAAAGACAACGGGATGCCCTCGTGGGAGGCGCTACCTGAAAACCAGCGATGGCAGGTCGTGACCTACGTGGAAGCCATGGCGTCGGGCAAGACCGCCGCCGCGAGCGCAACTCCGGCCGCCGAAGTCGATACCGGCAAAATCGGAGACCCGTCGCCCAACGCCCCCTTTACCGACTTCCGTTATGAAGCGCCGGGCACAACTCGCAAGATCACGCCCAAAGATCTTCCCCAACCCTATGCGACTTCATCATCGAACAATGGCGCGGAGGTGGTGGCACGCCCGCAGAACGCGTGGCCGGTCGCGGCGCCCGGCTTTAAGGTGGAACTCTTTGCTTCAGGCCTCAAGAATCCGCGATTGCTGCGGACCGCACCCAACGGCGACATCTTCCTGGCCGAGAGCGAAGCCGGGCGCATCCGCGTGTTCCGAGGAATGACCAGCGACGGCAAACCGGAACAGACTGAGGTTTTCGCCAAGGGCCTGAAAGAGCCATACGGGATTGCGTTTTATCCGCCCGGGCCCGACCCGCAATGGATTTACATCGGCGACACCAACGAAGTGATTCGCTTCCCCTACCACAACGGAGATCTGCAGGCCAGCGGAGTGTCGCAGCATGTCGCCGATCTGCCTGCGGGCGGCGGACACTGGACCCGCGCGGTCGACTTCTCTTTGGACGGCAAGAAAATGTTCGTCGGAGTGGGGTCGGCCTCGAATGACGATGATACCGATACGCATCCCGGGGAGAAAAATCGCGCCGACATTTTGTGGTGTGACGCGGCGAATTGCCAGTTGCAGGTATATGCCTACGGCATTCGCAATGCCGGCGGCGGTATTAGGGTGAATCCGCAGACCGGCGAACTGTGGTGCTCGGTCAACGAGCGCGACGCGCTCGGCGACAACCTTGTGCCCGACTACATCACGCATGTCGAAGAGGGCGGATTCTATGGCTGGCCGTGGTGGTACATCGGCCAAAATCAGGATCCGCGGCAAAAGGGTAAGCATCCTGAGTTGAAAGACAAAGTGCTCATTCCCGATGTGCTGCTGCAACCGCACAACGCGTCGCTGGAACTTACTTTCTATGATGGCAAGCAATTTCCGGCGGAGTACAGCGGCGAACTGTTTGCTTCGGAACACGGCTCGTGGAACAAGTCAGTCCGCGTCGGCTACGAAGTGATCCGCGTACCGCTGCATCAGACCGGTCACGCCACCGGCGAGTATCAGGATTTCCTGACCGGCTTCGTGCTGCCCGACGGCCACGTGTGGGGACGTCCGGTCGGAGTCACGGTTGCACCCGATGGTTCGCTGCTGGTCAGTGACGATGGCTCGAACTCGATTTGGAGAGTGAGCTATACAGGGAAGTAAGAAGAGCTGAATCTGTCGACGCAGGTGCGACCAGGTTAGATTTGCCTAGACTGGATCTAGCCTAGAGTTAGATTCGTCCCGGGAAAACTGTCCTCATCGCGGTCAGAAATGTCACGCCGACCTTGTCGAATCCCTGCGGTGTGGGATGTAACTCGTTCGCCCAATCGCCGGGGGGGAGCGTGCCCTGGGTTTCGACACAGATCACATTCTTGTGGGCGGCCGCGACCTGGGTGAGCATGCTGTGGAATTGCAGCAGGAATTCTTTGACTACCAGCGTTCCAGCTGCCGTATCCGTCCAGCCGCGGTTGACAAGAGAAGGCTTCAGCCAGGGGCCAATCAGGTTGTCGCAAATCCCGATATTGGTGGGCACGGCAAAGTCGTAGGCGTGAATGAAGATGGGACATTGCGGCAAGATTTTGTCGCGAATGGCAATCAAATCCTCAAAGGCGCTGCGCACGACGCCGAGCACCGCCGCCAGGCGCTGGACGTTGATGCCCTGACTTGGCGTCATGCCAGGGACGTAATTCTGGACCCACAAACAGAATTGATCGCCGACCGTATCGTTGCCGCCGCCGGAAAATAGAATGGCGTCGAAGGAACCGTTTTCGACATCACTCAGATTGTCGATGATGCGTTGGCGCCGCTTGACTCCAAGCAGATCGCGGGCCTCGTCACCATAGTGGGCGAGGTTGAGGATGAGCGGCTGCGGTTTGCCGTGACTGCCGATGGAACGAATCACGTCATTGCGTCCGGTGGGCGGGAGCGGGTAGTCGAACCAGGAATCGCCGTCGGCGAACAGATTCAAGGGCTGGGCCGCGCCGGGAGTTGCTGTAAGCAGAGCTCGGTGCTCGGCCACGTCCCGCTTGTGCTGCGCGATGCGTTCGCTGCGTTCTTTTTCAATGAGCTCCCGCTGAAGGCGGGTTTGTTCGACACGTGCGAGGTTCTTGCCGGCATTAAACAGTTCCACCATGGCGAGCCCTCCATTTTGCGGCCAGCATGTTAGCAGGAACCACGGCGCTCAATGGAAGTCGTGCGAAACAGTTTCGGCTTTCGTAACAAACAACCGCTGAACTCGCTCGGCGCGCACGGAGATGACGTTGTCCTGATTTTGCAGGATGCCTTCAATGGCCAGAAAGCGCTCGCTGGTCAGCAACAGACGATTCTGATGAAACAGGTCAGGCGTGATGATGGCGTTGGCCACGCCGGTTTCGTCTTCCAGACTGACAAACACGAATCCCTTGGCGGTTCCCGGCCTCTGGCGGGTAATAACGCAGCCTCCAATGCGCAGCCGCTTGCCGTTGGGGAGCTCGCGCAGATCGCTGGCTCGGCGAATGCCCATGGCGTTGAGCCATTCGCGACGATAAGCCATGGGATGTGGGCCGACAGTCAGCCCCGTGCCGCGGAAGTCGGCAACCAATCGCTCCTCATGATTCATAGGCTGAAGCGGCGACGGCGAATCAGGCTCAGGTTGAGCTTCCAGCAGCGGTCCAGACGCGCGGACAGCGCGTTCGACCTGCCACAGCGCATCGCGGCGGTGAAGCTTCGAGCTGCGAGTTGGGTGTCCCGAGTCCTGTGTCCCGAGTTGTGAGTTCCGAGATTCCTTCGCCTCTCGTGTGCGTTCGGAGACCGGAATGACAAATCCATCAGGGTTGTTCTTGTGAAAAGGTTTTGGGAAGGGCCTAGTTGGAAAGGGCACGGCTTCAGCCGTGCCGCTAGGGGCGTTAAAAGATGTGGGCTTCAGCCCCTGAGGATCGCAAGCCTCGATCCCGATCGAATTCAGGGCGCCAATCTCCGCCAGCGTGTTGAGTTCGTCCTTGCGTAATTCAGGAACCCGCCGGGTGAGGTCGTGAATGGACGCGAATGGAGCACGCGTCCGTTCGCGAACCAGAGCCTGAGCAGCTTCTTCCCGCAACCCGCGAACGTAGCGCAATCCCATATGTAGCGCCGGCGCCTCGCCGGCTGTCGCGTGGGCGTCCCGCCCACGCTGCACGGGCGAGAGCGCCCGCGCCACATGATCTAACTCCAACTTCAACTCCAACGAGCAATTCCATTTTGATTTCATCACATCCACCGGCAGCATTTTCAATCCATGCCGCTGCGCATCCTTCACGATTGTCGCCGGCGAATAAAACCCCATAGGCTGATTGTTGAGCAGCGCGGCGGTGAACGCGGCCAGATAGTGGCATTTCAAATAGGCGCTGGCATAGGCAATCAGAGCGAAGCTGGCCGCATGCGATTCAGGGAATCCGTAGAGCGCGAACGAAGTAATGGAGAGAATAATTTCTTCCTGCGCCTTTGCCGAAATTCCATTAGCCGTCATGCCAGAACGCAACCGTGCTTCGATTTCTTTCATGCGAGCCTGCGAGCGCTTGAATCCCATGGCGCGCCGCAGCTCCTCGGCTTCGCCTCCGGTAAAGTTTGCGGCGATCATGGCCAGCCGCAGCAATTGTTCCTGAAACAGCGGGACGCCGAGCGTGCGCTTCAGCACGGGCTCGAGCGAAGGATGCGGATAAGTGACGTCTTCGCGTCCCTGCCGGCGCTGCAAAAACGGATTCACCATCTGGCCGACGATCGGCCCCGGCCGGATGATTGCGACCTGCACCACAATGTCGTAAAACTTTTTAGGCCGCAGGCGAGGCAGACACGACATCTGCGCCCGGCTTTCCACTTGGAACAGACCGATGGTATCGGCCTGCTGTAGCGCGGAATACACCGGCGGATCGTCCTGCGGCAGCTGCGCCAGGTCGACCTCTTCGTCATAATGCCCGCGAATGAGTTCGATCGAATCCTTGAGCACGGCCATCATGCCGAGGCCGAGCAGATCGACTTTGATGATGCCCATGTCGGCGCAATCTTCTTTGTCCCACTGCACCACCACGCGGCCGGGCATGGACGCAGGTTCGAGCGGCACCACGGAATCGAGTTGTCCCTGGCAAATGACCATGCCGCCCGAATGCTGGCCGAGATGGCGCGGCATGTCCTGCACCGCGAGGCAGAGTTCGTAATATTTGCGCAGCCGGGGATGATTCAGATCGAGCCCGGCATCGCGGAAGCGGCGGTCGAGCGCGTCATTTTCGTCGCGAAATTCCCAGGTGGCGACGGCGGCAGAAATCTTCGCGAGCGTTTCCGGATCGAACCCCAGCGCCTTTCCCATTTCGCGCGCAGCCATGCGGTTGCGATAAGTGATCACGTTGGCAGTCATGGCGGCACCGCGTTCGCCATAAAGTTGGTAGACATATTGAATTACTTTTTCGCGTTCGTCGCCGCTGGGCAGGTCGAGATCGATGTCTGGCCACTCCCCGCGCTCTTCCGAAAGAAAACGCTCGAAGAGCAATTCCATGCTGACGGCGTCGACCGCGGTAATGCCGAGCGAGTAGCAGACAGCGCTGTTGGCAGCCGATCCGCGGCCTTGCACCAGAATGTTTTGTTCGCGGCAGTAGCGGACCAGGTCCCAGACGATGAGGAAATATCCCGCGAGTTTAAGTTTTTCGATGAGCTTTAATTCTTTTTCGATTTGAAGACGGGCGCGGGCTTGCAATTCGATCGGCTTGCGGCCGTAGCGATCGTGAAATCCTTTCCAGGCGTGCTCGTGCAGAAATGAATCCATAGTTTCGCCCTCGGGCACGGGATAGCGCGGGAATTCATAGCCGAGATCGTTCAGCGTGAATTCCAGGCGAGAAGAAACTTCCAGCGTGTTGGCAATGGCCTCCGGCAGGTCGGCGAAAAGCTGCTGCATCTCCTGCGCAGATTTCAGAAGGCGTTCCGAGTTGCGCGCCAGCAGGCGTCCGGCAGTCGAAAGAGTGCGGTGATGGCGAATCGCAGTGAAGGCGTCGCAGAGCTCGCGGGCTTTGGCCGTGGCGTAACAGACTCCGTTCGTGGCCAGCAAAGGAAGATTCAGCGAGCGCGCGATATCGATCGCGGCACGATTGCGGGATTCTTCTTCGCGCTGGAAATGACGCTGCAATTCAACGTAAACATTGCCGGGTCCAAAGATTCCGACCAGTTGATCGACGACTCGCCGGGCTTCATCGATTCCACCCTGCCGCAACGCCGCCGCCAGCGGGCCTTCCGCGCCACCGGTGAGACAGATGAGGCCGGAAGCATGCTCTTGTAATTCGTCCGCGCAAACCGCACCTTCGCCTTTTTTTGCGCGCAATTTCATCTTAGTGATCAGGCGGCAAAGATTCTGGTAGCCAGAGCGCGAGGAGATGAGAAGCGGAAGTCGGAATTCACCACGGAGATTTGTGATTGTTGATTGTTGATTTGTCTTCTCAGTGCCTCCCTGCCTCCGTGATGAAAAAAAATTTACACTGACCTCTGCGCCGATGTGAGCTTTGATCTTTGCTTTCTTCGCTGCCAGGTGAAAGCGCGGCGCGCCGTACACGCCGTCCGTGTCAAGCAGCGCCATGGCGGGCATCCCGAGCTGTGCGCACACTGCCACCAGTTCCTCGGGCAGGGAAGCGCCCTCGAGAAAACTAAAAGCCGAGCGGGCGTGAAGCTCAATGTACATGAGTAGCGAAGAATCAGCGTAAGAGTTTGTAGCGCCGCCGTCCCGGCGGCTGTCGTGGCGGCGTCCCGCCGACACTTGCTTGGGGCGCCTCAAAACTCGCCAGTTGTTTTCCCGGGGCAGGTGCGAGGGTGGGGACGCCCCCGCGACAGCCGGCGAGACGCCGGCGCTACGATTTCAGTCATACATTCCTTCCACGAACCAGCCACCGCCAAGCAGATCGTGTACCAGACGACAGAAAGAAATATCTTCTCCGTTGCGCAGAGCGTTATTTTGCAAGGCGAGGTCCCACTCATCGCGTGACCACGCTTCGCGTTCCCACCAGTCCCCGGAAAAGCGCCAAGGGCCGGCTCGCCAGAGCACATCGCCCTGCACATTTTTGGGGCAAACCAAATGCACAGGCTGGCCATTTTCCAGAGTCACGCTGGCGCGCCGGGGCGGACGAAACCGGCGCAGAGCTGTGACTGTCGATCGTCCTTCTGCCTCGCCGGGCGGCTTCTCATGCGAACTTTTTCCTGGGGCTTCGGCCACAAATCGCCGCATGCGAAAGCCCTCGGGATGATGCGTGTCGAGCATTTCCAGCGCGCCGACTTTGTTTTCGCCGACCATCCCCGCGATGCGGGCGAGCGTGAGCTCCAGTTTTTCCGGTTCCGGCGATGGAGGCAGAAACAGCCCGGCCTGCGCCGAACGCGGCCGCGCCGGTTCAGCGGCCAGATGAATCTTTACGATAGGTGCTCCCGGAGGATGTGCGTTCAAATCCAGTTGCAGCAATTTTAGAAACACTTTGGTGTCAAGCATGGGAAGAGGCAGGCGCAGGGTGCGCACAAAGTTGACAGAGGATCGTTGATGGAACGGCGAAAAGTTTTCCAGTTCGAGCGTGAGACGCAGCTCCTGCGTGGCCAGAGCTCGAAAACCTAACCGCGCACAGATTTGTTCGAGCAGTCGATTCAGCAGAAAAGCCAGCGGCTCGAGCAGGACGATCGGGTGCTCCAGTTCAACGGCTTCTTCAAACACCGGCGGCGCTTCCACCGGCACCAGGGTGCGCGAAGCGGCGCCCCGCGCCAATTGCTGCAGGCGCAGGCCTTCTTGTCCGAGACGTTCGCTGAGCGAAACTTCCGGCAACGCAGCCAGTCCACGCAGGTTGCGGATGCCCCAGCGGTCAAGGGTTTCGAGCAGGCGCGCAGCGGCTTTTTTCTCGTCGCCTTCTACTCCATTTGCAAATAACACTTCCGTTGGCAAGGGGCCCAAGTGTTCGGCTTCTTTGCCCCCAGCAATTACGGCGATGCCCGCGAATCCGCGAGCGGCGAGCACAGCCGCATCGGGATTGGAAGCTACAGCAACGTTGGCCTCTAATCCAAGCGCACCCGCGCGGCTGTGAATCGCGCGAGAAATTTTCGGCAACGATCCCAACAGAGATTCCATGCCCGCGAGATCGAGCAGGGCGGTGTCGCAGGCTGCGTCTTCCACGCACGGCGAAAACGACTGTGCGCAATCAAGCAACGCGGCGTGCGCAGCGGATTCCTGCAGCGCAGAACGCGGGCGCAAGGCGAGTTCCGCGCACAACTCGGCCTGCGCCTTGGTCATGCCCAGCGCAATGCCCATGCCCCCAGCCTTTTCATTGACCGCGACAATTGTTTCCAGCGGAGGCTTGCCCTCGAGAATGCCGACGGCCCGCGCCCGCAATTCCGGTTCGGCACGCAGTGCAGCCGCCACGGGAAAATTCGGCACGTAGATGCAGGCAAACGGCATGAGAGTGAATCATTTCGCAATTGAGAAATTTGGTAATTGATTAATTGATTTCAGCTTTCATCCCGTCCATGCGGTTTTGCTGGCGAAAGCCGTAACCGAGCCGGCGGGTTTCCGTTCCAGGCGCGACCGAACGAGTTCCATGGTGATGTCCAATCCAGTGAACAATTGTGCGTGCGACGGCTCGGCAAAGGGAGCATCCATTCGTTGCGGTGGACGGTCGGGCGATCCCAACTGCAGCAGCAGCGAAGAGCAACTGCCGGCAATAGGACGTTGCTCGACGGCCAGCAGAATCGTGGGCGTGTACTCGATCGCGCGGCGGAAGCGGAACCACGTGGTCAACGGAATATGGCGCGCTGCCTGTGGCGGCACATCGGCGAGATCGAGAGCGATCAGCCCGAAGCCTCCGCTTTCAAGCAGCAAATCCGTCGCTCGCAGAACTTGCTCCAAAGAATTTTCAGATGAAGACTTTGAGCTTCGCGGTTCAAATCGACGCCCAACTCGATCTCCAACTAGCTCTTCAGAGTTCTGATTGACTTGTCTGGAGTGGTTCTCCGTGTCGGAGTCTGCCCTGAGCGAAGTCGAAGGGCGCCTCCGTGGTGAGCACTCTCTTTGCGGTGAACTCTCGCCACACCGCACCCACAGCAGCCGTTCCAGATCCATGCCGGCCGCAGCCACTGACTGCGGATCGAGCGCATCACTGGCATCGACCACTGCGCAGAATTCTCCCCGGTGCGTGGCGGCGGCCAGTGCGGCCAGCAGCAAAGCGGTGCGTCCCGAGGACGCGGGGCCGCAGACTTCCGTCAGACATCCACGCGGCAAGCCGCCCGTCAGCCCGTCAATGGCGGCGATGCCGCTCGAAACCATCTCCGGTGCGGGACGAATCTGGAGCTGCGAAGCCAGAGTTACGCGTGCAGGGGGAATTTTTGATTGCTGATTTTTGATCGTTGATTGAAGAAGACGGGCGATGGGCGATTCCTCAGCCGGCTGGAACTTGGCAGGCTCGCGACGCTGAACGCTGGAAGGCGCGCACACCTCAGAATCTGCGTCACCATCAAATACAAAAGGGCGGCCCTGGGCCGCCGGAGTGGAAACCACTGCGGAAGACATAAAATTCCTCGGGAAGATTTCAGGGAACGCCGGGGCCGGATTAGAGATTGGCCGCGGAGGCATATTCGCTTTTTATTCGCCTTTAAGAATTGTGCGTCGGCCGCCAGGTTTTGTCAAGTCCGGATAGTGAAGGAATCTATGACATGATGGAAGCATGAAGAAACAATCATCCGATCAACAATTTCATGACCGCCGCTACCAGGAGCGGAAACGAGCTGAAGCCGCCAGGCAACCCGCCAAGAAGAAACCTGCAAGCGCCGACGCTACCAAGGCAATACCCAGCTCTACGAAGGATGTAACGAAGGAATAGCAGCATTCAGTGGAAGGAATTCAGAATTGCAGATCTGAAAGCGGACCCACTGACCGAGCATTTGAATCAGCAATCAAAATCAATCAACATTCCTACCCCGTATTGTGCAGCCCCGCCGCGATGCCGTTAATCGTCGCCCCCAGCGGATATTCCAGGTCTGAGCTCTTCTGTCCCTGCTGCTTGCGCCGCAACAGTTCCACCTGAATCAGGCTCATCGGATCCACATACGGATTGCGCAGCCGGATCGAGCGGGCCAGCACGCGATTGCGTCCCAACAATTCCCGCTGTCCCGTGACGCGCAGAATCATGCGGCGCGATCGCAGGAATTCTTCCTCTAGCATGGAGAACACGCGCTTGCGCAGCGCCGCATCTTTGACCAGCCCGGAATAATCGTGTGCAATGCCGAGATCCGCCTTGGCCATGCCCAGTTCCACGTTGCGCAGCAGTTCGGAGAACACCGGGAAGCCGCGCG
>Ga0210389_10002077_pt1 | contig 16005 bp, 15 predicted proteins | sample IncBWH28OmetaG_FD_160127 | JGI IMG/M metagenome (GOLD analysis project Ga0210389, IMG submission 160127) | Forest soil microbial communities from Barre Woods Harvard Forest LTER site, Petersham, Massachusetts, United States - Inc-BW-H-28-O ...
AACGCCATTCCGGTTCCGCTCGACGCCAAGGATTTCCTGCCCTATCTCGCGCAGATTTCCGCCGATACCGAAGTGCTGTTGCCGGCGTTCATCGGCTCGCTGTCGGTCGCATTCTATACCCAGGCGAAGAGTATGGGGCTCGACAAGAAGATGAAGATGTATTCGTCGTCGGCCAGCATTGAGGCTATCGCGCCAGCCGATATTCAGGGTGCGGCAGAGGGGGTATATTTCTTCGAGAACTTCCCGCGCCAGCTCAAGGCAAAGGACGACGGCTTTCACAAGGAGTTCAACAGGCTGGTCGGCATCGACGATGTCGACGCACGCGAGATCGGCGGTCAGCGCGTCATGGACAAGAGCCACGGTTGGCAGGCATGGGAAGACCTCTTCGCGCTCAAGCAGGCCATCGAGGCGTCCGGCTACAAGACACGCAAGGATGTCGAAGGAGTTATCAAGGCGTTGGAAGGGATGCAGATGAAGAATTCGCTTGCGCATCCGCAGGGTGACAAGATGATCCGCAGGGAAGACCATGTCGGCATTATCGACTGCTACATCAGTCGCGTGGAAAATGGAAAGCTTGAGGTCAAGAAGCGAATTCCGAAGGAGGAACTCGCGAAGAACATGCCGCTTCGGCACAATCTGTCGGAAATGCCGGTGTGACATTACAGGACAGAATGAGGCTTCAAATGAACTCGCGACGCTCAAGGTAGCGCATGACAAAATACCCGAAGTTCAAGGCCCGCGCGGCCGGGCGCCGACAGACAGCGTTCGGTTTGGGTGCAGTTACAACGAAAGCGTATGTGCCTGCGCCTGGTTGGCGGTTACTGCCGGCTCGACTATGAAATTCTCCTAGAAGATGTCCGTTCTGGACGGCCGCGCTTACCCGAATGGATCACGCATATGAAATTCCTGAGCTACGTCTACCGGTTTGTTTCCAACTTCCTCTTCCTGGCGCTGGTCTATTACAGCCTCAACTTCCTGGATAAGTACAATCAGCGCGCGATCGTGGCGATCCTTGTGTTGATCTATAGCGCGATGCGAGCGGCGTCGGCGCTGCGTTCGTTCTATTTTTTCCAGCGCGTTGAACGGCTCGAAGTCGAGGCGCGCCGTCTCACGGCGGCGGCTGGGGACGGGCCCTCCGCAACGGCTCAGCGCAAGGTCGTGGTCAACGAAGTCGCCAGCCTGCGTCAGGCTGGCGAGATGAAATCCTATATCGATCTGCTTTTTCTCGCGCTGATCGTGCTGTTATGCATCTCGAAGATCGTGACCAACTAGTGTCCCGATTCCGACGTTCGTGGCATTTGCGGAGCCACGTTTCGAACTTCGGAATCGAAAGGACACTGGCAAATCCATTGATCAGGTGTGGCCTTGGTTCAGAAGGTCCGCATGACCAACCGGCGCAAGCGATGCGGACTTCTGAACCGCCACACTAGTGTCCCGATTCCGAATTTCGTATCATTGCGCGGCCCCACTTTTCGAACTTCGGATTCGAAAGGACACTAGCAAAGTTATTAATCTAGTCTGGCTTTGGTTCAGAAGCCCGCATAACTGACTCGCCGCAAAAATGATGCGGACTTCTGAACCGCCAGACTAGGCGTCAGGCGTGTTTCTTCTTGATCTGAACCAGCCGCTTCAGCGGGCCGCGGCGCGCTGTCGCCGCGGGCGGCGTTCCCTGGCTTGAAACGGCAGCCTCGGCGCGATGGGCGTGACGGCCGGCGGCACGCGCATGATGCATTTCCCGGCCGCTTGCCAGCCGTCGCGATTCACGCCGTGAGAGCCGTTTCGGACCGGTCTCGCGGGTGCTTGAGGCGACCTTTTGTGCGTGATGTGAAGCAAACGCGGCGCTGCGGAGGGCGACGTCAAGGTTGCCCTGAATTTCGAAGAGACTTCCCGACGGCGCAGCCAGGGTAACGGTCGCACTTTCCGGCGCGGGCTCGGCTGGTTCGGGCCATGACGGTCGGAGCAGCGATGCTTCGCGCAGCATGGGTGCTTCGTTCGCGTGGTCGAAATCTGGCAGCGCCGGGGCAGGGAGCCTGCCCACATCGGCGAAGAGGAAATTCGGAACCTCCGGCCACTGTGCAATCGCTTCTGGGCCTGGATGCAGCAGCCACTGTTGGGGTTCGGTTGGCGTTGCGGGGCGTTCCGGGCTCGCTGGCACCACATGGACGATGCGATAGCCGCGCGCTTTCAATGTCTCCAGAATCCGCGGCAAGGCGGCAACGGTGCGTGCCTGGATGTCGTGGAGGAGCAGGATTCCTTTCCCCTTGGCCTCAAGCCGGTTGATCGCAAGATCGTACACGCGCGAGGAGGAAATATGCCGCCAGTCGTCGGCGAGAAAGTCGGCGCTCCAGACCTGAATTCCCAAGGTGCCGAGATATTCCTCGACGCCATCGGCCCGCGACAGACCGGGAATCCGGAAAAACGGAGCCAGCGCTGCGTCGGCATCGTCACCCAGTGTGGCTCTCACTGATGCGATTCCGTCGTCGACCTCCTGTTTGGCGCGCTCCAGCGGCATGCGCTTCATGTTGAGCGGATGGTTTTGGGTATGCGTGCCTATCGTGTGGCCGGCATCGCGCAGTTTGCGCACGCCCTCGGGGGAAGACCGGGCCATGTTGCCAATGGTGAAGAAGGTGGCCTTCACGCATTGATCGCCGAGAATTTCCAGAATTTTGTTGCTGTTGCGCGGCAACGGTCCGTCATCGAAGGTCAGCACCACCTCATGATCGGCCAGCGGCAGCGTTTCCCGATATTGCATGGTGCCGATCAGGCGGTGTTCGCGTGGATCGACCACCAGCGTGCGCGACGTTCCCAGCGCATTGGGATGGCCGGGGCAGTCGGCGGCGGACGCCGCTGGCGCGATAAAACAGGTGAGGAGGCCGACGGCGAGCAAAGCCGATCGCCTTGCCCGCGCGCCACCCAACGTACTGCCTATCAAGAAGAATCCTTCACACATGCCCAGTTGAACCAATCTCTACGTACCGTGATCTGAATCCAGCATTAATTGTACGGCGTTGCCAAATGATTTCAGGTTCAATTGATGTCCGCGGCGACAGGTTTGGCCGGTATTATGTGCACAACGTGATATCCATTTTCCCGAAGATATCGCAAGAAAGCGGGCAGCATGGCTGCTGTCCAACTCTTCGTATCGTGGAATAGGATAATTCCCTTGCCGGCGGCATCAAGCCGGCTCGTGATCAGATTCAGCTCCTGTTTCGGCGTCATTTTGATCCAGTCGCTCGCCCAAAAATCGGCTCCGAACACGACAATTCCGCGCGATTGCAGGAGATCGAGGCTCGCAGGCGTCGATTCAAAGCCAGGAAAGCGGAAAAACGGCGTGCTGGGGGTTGTCGTCTCGACCCCGTGCAGCACCTTCTCGACGGCAGAAATGCCGTGATCGATCTCTTTGGTCGCCGCCTCTGGCTTGATCCGCATTAGGCTTGGATGTGACCAGGTGTGAGTACCGACCGTGTGACCTGCCGCGGCGATCTGGCGCACCAGTTCCGGATGCTCGAATGCTGATTTTCCGATCAGAAAGAAGGTCGCCTTCACGCATTCCTCGGCGAGCGCCGCCAGCACCCGTTTTGTCGTAGGCGGCCATGGCCCGTCATCAAAGGTAAGCACTACCTCGTGATCGGCGAGCGGCAGCGTTTGCGGAAAGCTTTGCAGTCCGACTCGCGGCGTGGCCGCAACGTCAACGCCCAGAGTCCGCGACGTGCCAAGCGCGCCCGGCCGCGGGCAGCTGGCGGCATGCGCTGCTGCGGCAAAGGCCAGCCAGACCAGCATGCCGGACAGCCACACGGTTGCGGCTCGGCGGCGTGGACGGGGCAGGGATGAATTGCATTGGCGCATGAGAAGAAGCTCTAGTTCGTGGCCCGCTCGGCGGCAAACGCGCCACTGAAAGATTCCAAGAGGCTGGCAAAAGTATCGTTAATCGACTCTTAACACGCATCGCCGACTATTTGGGCCATCAGGGGCCGATTTGCGGCCCGCAATGCACCAAGATGAGGCGAGAATGCAGCGCCTTCGGCTGAAAGCAGACGGACGGATCGTCGAATTGAGGGACGGTCAGGAGTTTCCGCTCGCGCCCTTGATGGCCCCCCTACCGGCGGCCGTATCTGATTCTTCCGTCGTTGCCGCACCTGCCGACGCAGCCACGCTACCTGCGGTGCGCGATCTTCGCCGCCGGGCCCGCTTGACGCAGTTGGAATTCGCAAGCCGGCTCGGCGTTCCCGTTGAAACCATCCGAAATTGGGAGCAGGGCAAGCGCATGCCCCGCGGACCGGCCCGCGCGCTACTTGCGGTCATCGCCCATGCGCCGGAGATGGTGTTTTCGGCACTGGCCAAATCCTGACGGCGCGGTTTACCGGCGAAATCAGCTCCCCATCGCCTGCCAGGCGCTCGAGGCAAATTGCCGGCGCCAGGTCACGATCACCACCGCCGCCGTCGTTGCGAACAAGACCCAGGGGCTGACAAACCAGCCGAGATAGCCGAGCGCGAAAAAGAACGCGCGCTGTCCGCGATTGAAATGCCGGCCCGCCGCCTCGAACAATCGCGTGGTTCGAATGACATGCGCCTCGGCTTGCGGAGTGTCGCGTTGCGACGCCGGCGGCATCGAACCAAGCAGAATGGCAACATAGTTGAAGAGGCGATAGGCCCAGGCGAATTTGAAGAAGGTATAGATGAAAATCAGGATCAGCCCGACGCATTTGATTTCCCACAGCGCCGCCGGTGGGCTCATATCGATCGGCAGCGCGCTTAAGACGGCAAGCGCCTCATTGGTCGATCGCAGGAGCGCCAGTGCGCCGCCGACCGCAATCAGGCTGGTGGAAGCGAAAAAGGCGGTGCCGTTCTGCAAAGAGCCCATGATCTGCATGTCGACCATGCGCGCGTCCCGGTCGAGCATGCGACGGATCCATACCTCGCGATAGACGTGCATGCGGGCCGAGAGGCTGCCGCGTCCATAGGCGCTACGCTCCAGGGTGAGCGCATACACCGTCCATTCCAGGATAAAAAAGCCGACCGCCAGGATGTCGACCAGGTAAGCGCGCATGGATTAGCCCTTCTCGAAATGCCGGCGAATGCTCCCATGCAGGCTTGATTGCAGCAACGGCCCGTTGCTGCAAGGTGCGCCTTGAACGCGTGCTGGACGACATGGCAAACTACGGCTTCCGCTTTTCGCTTGAGGGATGATCTGGCGATGACTTTGAAGCTCGTGATCGGCAACAAAAACTATTCGTCGTGGTCGATGCGCCCATGGCTGGCGCTGCGTGCCAACAACATCCCCTTCGAGGAAATCTTCATCTCGCTCTATAGCGGCGAGGCCGATAAACAACGCATCCTCGATTTCACGCGCTCCGGCAAGGTGCCGGTTCTGGTCGACGGCGACGTCGCCATCTGGGATTCGCTTGCGATCATCGAGTACGTCGCCGAACGCTTTCCGGAAAAGCGGCTTTGGCCCGAACACCCCTCACGTCGCGCCCACGCGCGATCGGTTTCGGCCGAGATGCATTCGGGTTTTGCGGCGCTTCGCAACGAATGCGGCATGAATCTGCATCGGCCCGTCGGAGCTATCGAACTGTCGGCGGAAGCTCGTGCCAACATCGCCCGCGTTCAGGAAATCTGGGGCGATTGCCGTGCCCGTTACGGTCAGTCTGGGCCGTTTTTGTTTGGCGACTTCACCGCCGTTGACGCGATGTTCGCGCCTGTGGTGCATCGCTTCCGCACCTATGCGGTTGCGGTAACGGCCGAGACCCAGCGGTATATGGATACGATGATGGCACTACCTGCGTTCCAGGAGTGGACCAAAGCCGGTCTTGCCGAGACGATCGTTATCGAGAAATTCGAGACGGTCTAGTTTTGGCGGGCATCTAACGGGTTCTGGTTCTCCGCCGGATCGGGCTATTTTTTCTATATTCAATGGAACCCGTTAAGTTCACTTTTCAACATATTCGAATGAAACGAATCTCCATATCTGGCGTTTCAACTGCCTAGTGCTTCCCAGAGTGTTTCTTGGGGTAAATGATGATCGGCAGGCAGTATCTGGCGCGGCAAGCAACGGCGCTTTTGAGGTTCGCTCACACAACCAAAAATCCGCAGCTCGCGGCCGTTCTGGTCGAGAAGGCGGCTCATCTCAAATCACAGGTGGACGAGACTCCGTCACGCGACCTCAGCCCGAGGGCACCCGACGTCGAGCCTTCCTGATTTCAGCCAAACATCTTCGTTCGGTATTGGCGGCGCCGGCAGCGCGATTGTGACACCGGCGTTACGGGTTTGCCGTCACGCAGAGCAGCCATCAATCCGCAATGCCGGTCGAATTCGCGGCTTGACCTGATCAGGCAAAACCAGTCTGAATCTGGAACCGATGTCGCGCAAACAACCCAAAGGGGTTCGGCCATGGGAATTCTTGATTCATTGGAAAATTCGCCCGCCTTCAAAGGTGCGCTCGGACAATTGGAGAGCGCCGTTCTCCCGGTGGTGCTAAGCGAAGTACTGGGCGGCGGCAGTCAGGGCGGACTGTCCGCGATCGTTGCCAAGCTGCAGCAGGCGGGTCTCGGCGATCAGGTCAAATCCTGGATCGGCAACGGGCAGAACCTGCCGATCACGGCCGAGCAGCTCCAGCAGGTATTGGGTAGCGACGCCGTCAAGCAATTGGCCGCCAGGTTCAATATCCCGGTCGATCAGATCACCCAGATCCTGGCGCAGCAACTTCCGAAAGCCGTCGATCACGCGAGCCCGGACGGCAAGTTGCCCCATACGGCCTGATCTTGCGCCAGATGCGTTTTGTTGAACGGCGGGCGCAACGCCCGCCGGTATTATTTGCGGGCCGCAACCCAGGGTTCAAAACTGGCCATCCATGATGGCATACCAGCTCACAACCGACATTTATCATACTGAAAAACCTGCAAAAACATCGTATTTGCCATGCTGATCTAGCTGGCCAAAAAGACGGGCCGCGTGCTATATCAGCGACGGTTTTTCAGTCAGCAGACGCAAGCGGGACCGTGGGCGAATGCTGACGTATTGCGTGATGGAGAGCGCGTTGAAGCATAAATATAACGTTGGAGAGACTGTCTATTTTACCGCCAGCAACGTCGCACGTCCGGCCGCGAGCGGAACCTATGAGGTGATCCGCCTGCTTCCGACCGATGGAGATGACTGCCAATACCGCATCAAGAGCTCTACCGAAGCGTTTGAACGTGTGGCCAAGGAAAGTCAGCTCGCAGTTTCTTGAAACGACGCGTCGTGACGGGTGAAGCGGATTTCCATTTCACTCGCCGTCAAAAGGCCCGGTTCGCACCAACATGCTGCGACGAGCCAGCGTAGTGGCTTGCCAGTCCGCGTCATTGCTGCGTTACGTTCGTCGTACAGATTTTCGAACCAAAGCCGCGTTGGAATCTTTGCCGGCGCTTTGGATTCCGGAGCCCACAACTGCCGAATGCGCCTTTGCCGCGCTGGCGGAATGGATTTGACATCCGAGGTCCCGCAGCCACGGATTGGCCGCGAGTTCGTCATGCGGACTTCTGAACCAAAAGCCACACTAGAACAATAAGTTTGCTAGTGTCCTTTCGATTCCGAAGTTCGCAAACGTGGCTCCGGATGATGAGACGAACTTCGGAATCGGGACACTGGAAAATCATATTTGCTAGTGGTCTTTTGATTCTAACATTTGCAAAAGTGTCTGCCATACCAGGGTGCAAATGTTGGAATCGGACCACTAGGGGACATCGCGCATGAATTGGGCCTGGGCCAGCACGCTCGATCCGTTTTGGCGTTCCTCCGCATTCCCGATGTGGCTGACGCTGGTCGCAGCGGGATTTTTCGCGGCGATTGCGGTCATTACGCTTCTGCGAGCCGAGAAGTCGGTGGCGAACGGCGCATTGACGGTGATTACGCTATTGGCCGTCGGGGTTGCGTTGGCAGCAACCGCCCGTGGCTTCGGTTCGGCCAGTTCCGGTGCGACGGAGGACGTCCGGTCTTCTCCCATGACGGCCAGCCTGCCGGCACTCGCTTGCGTTGACGATCTAGCGGGAGAGGCGGTTCTGACCGCGTGCGAAAAGGCCGTGTTCGGCTCCCCCGAATCAACTGCTGCGGCGCTTTCCTATGCTGCCCACCAGATCACCCGCCTGAGCGGGTTTGGTGACGTGGTCACCGCCAACAAGAACATGACGCCCGAACTTGAAGCGCTCCGCCGTGCGGTCGAACACGACCGCTACGGGTTGATGGCAGAGGTACTGGTCGCGCGCGACCACTGTACGTCGTCGGACTGTGCTGCCTTCAAATCCCTGAACGACCGGGGCCGCATTGCGGCCAACATCGATGAGCGGACCTATGACGGCATGATCGCGCGTTATTCCGCGATATGGAACGCGCCGCCGGCCCCCGCCGCCGCACCGGTTGCGGCGGCGCTCATTCCGGGAGTGCCGACGGGCAAGCCGACCAATGCCGAATTTCCGAGCGCTGCTTCGACACCGCCCGTCAGCATCATGACCCCCGAACCACCATTGGCATCGGCATCGCGTTCGGCCGTACCATCGGCAAATGCCTCAACGCCATCGCCAAAGCCGGCGCCTGCGGCATCGCCGACGCCGGCAGTGACTGCTGCGGCCAAGAAACAGGCAGCGCCGCCCAAGCCGGCCCGTACGCCCGCACCAGCGTCGGCTCCGGCTGCGCCCACGCCGCTTGCGCCGGCCGCATCCAACGATTGATCGACCTTCGCTAGGGTTCCGCCTCTGACATTCCACTAGCAAACTTATTGTTCTAGTGTGGCTTTTGGAAAGTTGCTTGGCGAACCCGCAGCCAGGCAAGTAGCGAAGATCAAATCCATTCCACTCGTATTTGCGTCGATATCAGCCAAATGCCGCTCCATCTGATCAAGCTTTGCGTCGGTTGCGACTCCGTCAAGGACCTGAAGGGTTGGGTCGCCGAGCGCATGAAGGTGGCCAAAAAGAAAGGCCTGCCCGCTCACCACATCCACATCACGCGGATGACGCCCAAGCGCATTGAGGAACTGCTTGCGGGAGGCTCGCTTTACTGGGTCATCCGTGGCGAAATCGCCGCGCGCGAAAAGCTGATCGCCATTGAACCCTTTCGGGACCGGGACGGGATCGGACGGTGCCGCCTGGTGATGCAGCCGAAGGTAATTGCGGTTTCGCCGCGTCCGATGCGGGCGTTTCAGGGCTGGCGATACTACGAGGCGGATGCCGCGCCGCCGGACATTACGAAGTCGGCGGCATCGGGGATTGCCGCGATGCCCGAACCGATGCGTCGCGAATTACGCGATCTCGGGCTGCTTTAGTTCCCGCAAACTTCCGCTCAGACCGCCAGGTTGTCGATCAGGCGGGTGTTTCCGATTCGAGCGGCGACCAGAATGCGCAACGGTCCGTCCTTGATCGATGAGACCTGCGCCAGCGTTTCTGCGTGGCGGGCCTCGAAATAGTCGACGGCAAAGCCCGCAGCGGCGATCGCCTCGGCGCCGTCGGTCTGGGCAGCATGCAGGTCGTCGCCAGCGCGCAGGCGGCGGGCGGTTTCCTTCAAGGTCTGGAACAGGACAGGGGCGGCGCGGCGTTCCTGCGGCGAAAGGTAGACGTTGCGCGAGGACATCGCGAGCCCGTCGCGCTCACGCCCGGTTTTGGAACCGATCACCTTCACGCCGAGGTCAAGATCGGCGGCCATGCGCGTCACGACGCGCAGTTGCTGAAAATCCTTTTCGCCGAATATCGCGAAATCCGGACGGCACTGTGTAAAGAGCTTGCCGACCACGGTGGTGACGCCGCCAAAGAAATGTGGCCGGAAGCGATCCTCAAGACCCACGGTCGCCGGCCCCTCGGTCAGGATCCGGGTGGCGAAGCGGTCCGGGTACATTGTTTTGACGTCGGGATTCCAGATCAGATCGACACCCTCCGCCGTCAGTCTGGCGAGGTCGGCTTTCCAGGTCCGCGGGTACGATCCGAAATCCTCCGTCGGCGCAAACTGGGTGGGATTGACGAAAATCGATACGACGACCCTTCTGGCGCGCCGCTTCGCCAGGCGAACCAGCGACATATGGCCGTCATGGAGTGCTCCCATGGTTGGTACCAGCGCGATCGTGGCTTTTCTTGCACGAAGACCATCGAGCGCGCGGCGTAGCGCGGGGACGGTGCGGGCGATCATGGGGCTTGACGGCATCGGGTCTCGATCTTAGCGGGCGTTGGACGTTGCGGCGGGACGGAAGGCGACGGCGAACCTTATCAAGTCCTGTGGCGTGCCGCCAAGCGCAGCAAGGCCCGACCGAGTCGGTCGTGTTGGGCGCTTTGGGAAAAATCGGCCGGCCCGATCCGTTGCCGCATGCAAGCCGCGCGCGAGATTCATCATAAGGGTACAGTGCGCAGCAAATTGAGAAGACGTTTGCGCATTTAACTTGACCGCGCTCGCGCGTAATTTGAAGATAACGAAAGGGGGGTCGAAACGCATGTTGCTGCAGACTAGTCAGGGTCAATCCGGCTCGGCTCATGTAGTTGTGTTGGGTAACGAGAAGGGTGGCTCGGGCAAGTCCACCACGGCGTTGCATATTGCTGTTGCCCTGCTAAAGGCCGGCCAACGCGTCGCCACCATCGATCTCGACTGCCGCCAGCCAAGTTTCACCCGCTACATCAATAACCGCCGTGCCTGGGCGAATCGGACGGGTCTCGATCTCGAGCTTCCCGTGCATCGCTGTATCAAGCTCGGCCAGACCATGCAGATCGCCGATAACGAGACCAGTGAGTTCGAGCAATTCGAAGATTCGGTGAAGGCGGTCGAACACAGCTTCGATTTTATCGTGATCGATACCCCGGGTTCCGACAGCTACCTGATGCGGCTGGCGCATTCCATGGCGGACACGCTGGTGACCCCGATCAACGATTCGTTCCTCGATTTCGACGTCCTTGGAACCGTCGACCCCGAAACCTATTCCGTCACCGGCGAAAGCCACTATGCCGAGATGGTGCGCGATACCCGGCGCAGGCGGCGTCAGGTCGACGGCACCAGCACCGACTGGATCGTGGTCCGCAACCGGCTGTCCATGCTCGGATCGCGCAACAAGCAGCTCGTGGCCGATGGGCTGAAAGAGTTGTCGTTGCGACTCGGCTTTCGCTCGATCGATGGCTTCGCCGAGCGGGTCGTCTATCGCGAGTTCTTTCCGCGCGGCCTGACCGCCCTTGACGACCTCGACGAGGCGACACTCGGCACCCGCCCGAATCTTGGGCACGTGACGGCGCGCGAGGAAGTCACGAGCCTGCTGCGCCAACTGAAACTACCCTTGGACGAACGCGGCCGCCGCCGCGCCGCCAATCGCGCCGAGTGGTTCAGCCAGGTGGACAAGCCGCTGGAGCTTCACGACATCCTGGGTGCCTGATCTTTCGCCAGCCGATCGCGAAGGGCTTTTCCCCTGACATCACGCGAGTTCGCCGCATTCCCCGTAAAATCCCGGGGGCGAGTCTTACCGCCTGTTTGAGATGCAGGTCCTCTTTTACAGGCTTTTTTATCCAAGCCTTGAACCAGCCTTTGACCTTGAGCGTTCATTCCTGCACGAACTCGGCCGATCTTGCCCGAGTACCTCGATGCACGAGGAATAGTGCACCGCACAATGATCGGGCGGTTAAGAGCCAATATTTGGTCTTCCCGTCACGGCAGTGTGATTTATATTAAGAGCGCGTGATGCAAAGCCTGGGCGTGAAATTCGGGCAGTTGAAGCGGTCCCACAGAGGACAACCATGAAGCGCGGAATTGCCGTTCTGTTTTCACTCTCTGCTTTGATTGCGGTAGCCTATTTCACCGCGAGCAAGTGGGCGATCCGTCATGAAACGCTGATGTTTCATGACCCGGCACGGGGCAATCGGCCGGTTGAAATTGACATTGCCGTGCGTCGTGACCGCGAATTGCAAGCCAATGCCGGGCTGATCAAGATGCCCGTGGCGATCCTCAATCACGGCAACACCGTCAAGTTCACCGAATACTCCTTCCTGGCGAATCTCTTTGCCGCGCGCGGCTACATGGTGGCGAGCATTCAGCACGACCTCGCCTCCGATGCTCCGCTTGTGACCAAGGTGGGCGAGCTCTATGTCGGACGACTGCCGCAATATCATCGGGGTGTGGCCAACATCCGCTTTGCAATCGATGAGTTGAGGCAGGTCCAGCCCAACGCCGATTACGATCATCTGACGATGGTCGGACATTCCAATGGCGGCGATATCTCGATGTACTTCGCCAAGCTGTATCCCGAACAGATCAGGGAAGTCGTGACACTGGACAATCTGCGCGTTCCGTTCATGACCGATGGCCGTTTCAAGATCATCTCTTTCCGCTCGAAAGATCCTGTCTTCAAACCCGATCCCGGCGTCATTCCCAACGACGATATCTGCGAGAAGGCCGGCATTACGGTGGTGAAGACCTCATTCCAGCACAATGACATGCGCGACACCGGCCCCGACGAGGCCAAAGCGTCGATCCAAAACATGCTGGACAAGATGCTGGACGACGACAACAGTGCGCTTCGGCCGGTCGAAATCAACACGCCGCCGATCATGACCGATGCCGGCCCGGTCGCGCCTTATGCGCCGGTCTCGCGCGACTGACGGCGACTTTGCCGTATCTTCGTTGATAACGGCAGCGCATTGACCGGCTCTAGACCCCAACCCACATAGGGTTGTGGAGCATTCGATGTCTGGCGAACCTGCAAACTCCAAGCCGAGCGGAGAAGTGGCAAACGGCCGCGATGGCGGCTCGCTGCCGAAACATCAGCCGTCGACCGCCGACGATATCGCCGCCTTTGTCGCCAAGGCGAAGGCGATGTCGCCCCATGCAGCAGGCGGCAAGGGCCGGTTGGTCTTTGCGCTCGACGCGACCATGAGCCGGCAGCCGACATGGGATATGGCGTGCGCGCTGCAGGCCGATATGTTCCGGGAGGCTGCTTCCCTCGGCAGCCTCGACATCCGTCTTGTCTACTATCGCGGCCTGAATGAATGCCGCGCCACGGGATGGATTTCCGACAGTGCGGCGTTGGCCCGCCTGATGGGCAAGATCGATTGTCGCGGCGGCAACACCCAGATCGGAAAGGTGTTGTCCGAGGCGCGGCGCGAGGCGATCGCGTCCGCCGTGCGGGCCGTGGTGTTTGTTGGCGATGCCATGGAGGAGAGGGTCGACGATCTCTGCGTGAAGGCCGGCGAACTCGGCCTGCTCAAGGTGCCCGTGTTCATGTTTCAGGAGGGGCATGACGCCGCGGCCGAGCAGGCATTTAGAGAAATCGCGCGTCTGACGGGCGGCGCGTGGTCGCGGTTCGATCCGGGTGCTGCAGCGCAATTGCGAGAACTGTTGCGCGCGGCAGCCGCCTATGCCGCCGGCGGGCGTGAGGCCCTGCTGCGCCTGTCAAAGAGCGCAAGCGGCGCCGCCGGCCTGCTTGGCCAGATTAAGTAGGGCGCGAGCCCAAGCCGCGGCCGCGACGATCAAGGCCGGTACTTTTTTCGCTGGCCGCACTATATTGAAGCCATGCCTACCCTGATCGCCGGCATCGTTGCCGTCATCGTTCTCTATACTCTGCTGCAGATGTTTCGCGCGGCCAACCCGGCCGTGCTTGCGCGCGCCGTCAAGATCGGCGGCGGCATTTTGGCGCTGGCCGTTGCTGCCTTTACCGGCATCAAGGGCGAACTCGCGGTCGCAGTGCCGCTTGGAATCTTCGGCGCGGGATTATTAGGCTGGTCGCCGTTCGGAACAACGGGTTTTGGCAACATCGGCGGGATATTCGGCGGGGCAGGCGGGCGACGCTCTGCCGGGCAGGCCTCACGCGTACGCTCCCGGTTTTTCGAGATGACGCTCGATCACGACACCGGCGCGCTGACGGGGATGATCGTTTCCGGCCCGAATGCCGGCCATTCGCTGGAAGAGTTCGATCTTTCGGCGTTGCTCGGAATGTTCGCAGAACTCGATGCCGAAAGCTTGTCGTTACTTGAAAGCTATCTGGACCGCCGGTTTCCCGCCTGGCGTCAGAACGCGCAGGGAAACTCGGCAGGCCGGCAGCGCGGCGCGGCGCCGAGTGGCAAAATGACGAACGAGGAGGCCTATCAGATCCTTGGCCTGAAGCCGGGAGCGGGGCGCGACGAAATCGGCCGGGCCCATCGTGCGCTCATGAAGAAACTGCATCCCGACCAAGGGGGGTCGACGTACCTCGCTGCCCGTGTAAACGAGGCCAAGGAGGTTTTGCTTCGCACGCATCACAACTAACTCCGGCACGCATCAAACGCCAAAAACCGCGAGCCGCTCTATTCCCATCCGAATGACGCCGTCTCCGCCCGCCGTTGCCCGGCGCGGTCGATTTCATCCATCTTTATCTGGAAAATCTTGACGAGAAGTTTGCAAAACCGGCGGCTTCGTAAATGAGCCGCCGGCAGGTCGTATCAGTTACGGACCGTGATGCAGGAGATGTCGCTGCGCTTGAGCGTACGGCAGACCGCCTCGGCCTGATCGCGATCGAGGCCGGCAAAACGGGCCCGGAACAGCTTTCGATCGCCCTTGGCGACCACCGGTTCGGTGAACGGGTCGGCTTTGTTGAGCAGGCCGTGGGCTTGGCTGCGGGCGAGCTCGATGCGCTGCCGGGCTTCGCTTTCGGTCTCGAGCGCCCCGACCTGAATGATCCATCCGGTGTGAGCGACCTCGGGCTTGCTCGTGCTGCTCGGCTGAACGCTCTGAGGCTGCGGCTGTGGGGTACGGGGGGACGGGTCGGCGTAGGCCATTGCTTGCGCGGGCGATACGGAGGGGAGGCTGGAGGCCGGCAAAACCCCCAGAATGCCGTTGCCGGTACCGTGGTTGGCCGGCTGCGGCGGTAGATCGGTGCGGGGGGCATCCACCTTGGCGGCGGCCGCGGTGTCGGCCTTTGCACTCTCGGTCTTGCCAGTCTCCGCTTTGGCGACGAGCGCGCTCGAGGTTTCCGGTACTTCGGTCCGCGCCGAGATGGTGCTGGTGACGGAGGGGGCCGGCTGGGCGGGACCGGCGGCGGCCAATTTGAGCTGTCCGGCCTTGATCTGGACGGTCTTCACCTTGACCGGCTTCATCGGTTCGGATGAGCCCGGGATGGCTGCGATCGCTTGGGTCTGGATCACGCCGCTCGTCAGCGGGGCGGGCTCGGATTTGGGCTCGATCTTCGAAGGCACTTCGGCCCGGGCTTGCGACATCAGCGAAGCGGCGGCGGCCGGCCGCGGCTGCGGGGCGATCGACACCGGTGCAGGCGGCGCGGGTGCCGTCGCGGGCGCCACCGGGGCTGCCACCTCGGCTTCCGCAACATCGTTGCTGGCTTCGGTCGGATTACGTTCGGTGATCGCCGCGACTGTGCGGCGGGTCGAAGCCTTTTCAAGATTCTCGGCCAGAAGGCTGCGCATGGTGGCGTCGCGGGAACTGCCGCTGCGCCCCCCCATCACCACGCCCACCAGATGACGGTTTCCTCGGCGCATCGATGTAACGAGATTGAAACCGGAAGCGCGGGTATAGCCGGTCTTGATTCCGTCAACGCCTTCGACCGAGCCGAGCAGATGATTGTGGTTGGAGATCGAATGGCCGCGGAAAGTGAACTCCGCGGTCGAAAAATAGCGATAATAGCGCGGGAACCGATCCTGGATCGCGCGGCCCAGCGTCGCCTGATCGCGCGCGCTCGTGACCTGCTCGTCGTCAGGCAGCCCCGACGCGTTGCGATAGACCGTCTTGCTCATGCCGAGCATGCGGGCCTTGCGGGTCATCAGCTTGGCGAATTCCTCTTCGTCTCCCGCAAGCGCTTCGGCGATCACGACCGCGGCATCGTTGGCCGAGCGCGTGACCAGTCCCTTGATCGCGTCGTCGACACGGATGGCCTGGCCGGGCAGCAAGCCAAGTTTGGTCGGGTCTTGCTCAGACGCATGCTTTGACACCGGCATTTCGGTGTCGAGCTTCATCTTGCCGGCGTCGAGGCGCTCGAACAGCAGATAAAGCGTCATGATTTTCGTGAGCGAGGCGGGATGGCGACTCGCGTCA
>Ga0210389_10002078_pt1 | contig 16003 bp, 12 predicted proteins | sample IncBWH28OmetaG_FD_160127 | JGI IMG/M metagenome (GOLD analysis project Ga0210389, IMG submission 160127) | Forest soil microbial communities from Barre Woods Harvard Forest LTER site, Petersham, Massachusetts, United States - Inc-BW-H-28-O ...
AGTGGCCACGGCGCCGCTGCACGAGACCGCGGTGTCGGCGGCTGAGTTCGGATTGCGCGGTACCCGCAGGGCCGAGGAGGCCGCCGAGTCGGCGCGGCTGAAGCTCGCCGACGTCATGGCCGAGGCCCGCGAACGCATCGGCGAAGAAGCGCCCACCCCGTCCATCACCGACACGCATCAGCACGAGCACTGATCACGCGAGATGAACCTCGCGGTCGCTCACGAGGCTGAGGCCGCCAACGATCCTGAACTGGTGGTGGTTTCGGATGCCGCTGGGCGTATGCGGGTTTCCGTCGACTGGGTTCGCGGCAACTCCCGGCGCGCCGTCGCGGTCGAAGAGGCCGTTGCCAAGCAGAACGGCGTGCGCGCCGTGCACGCCTACCCGCGCACCGGATCCGTCGTCGTCTGGTATTCGCCACGGCGCTGCGAACGCGCCCTGGTGCTGGCGGCCATCAGCGGCGCCGCGCACGTCGCCGTCGACCTGATCCCGGCCCGCGCGCCGCATTCGTCGGAGATCCGCAATACCGATGTGCTTCGGATGGTCATCGGCGGCCTGGCGCTGACCCTGCTCGGCGTGCGCCGGTACGTGTTCGTGCGACCGCCGCTGCTCGGCCCGAGCGGCCGCCTGGTCGCCACCGGCGTGACGGTCTTCACCGGCTACCCCTTCCTGCGCGGCGCGATACGCTCGCTGCGCTCCGGTAAGGCCGGCACCGACGCACTGGTCTCGGCGGCGACCGTGGCGAGCCTGATCCTGCGCGAGAACGTGGTCGCGCTCACCGTGCTGTGGCTGCTCAATATCGGCGAGTACCTGCAGGATCTGACCCTGCGCCGGACCCGGCGGGCCATCTCGGAGCTGCTGCGCGGCAGCCAGGACACGGCGTGGATCCGGTTGACCGTGGGCGCGCAGGCGGGCCCAGCGATGACCGGCGACCCGGGGGGCGCCACCGAGATACAGGTGCCTATCGACAGCGTGCAGATCGGCGATGAGGTGGTCGTCCACGACCACGTCGCGATACCGGTGGACGGCGAGGTGGTCGACGGCGAGGCGATCGTCAACCAATCCGCGATCACCGGAGAGAACCTGCCCGTCAGTGTCGCGGTCGGCACCCGCGTGCACGCCGGTTCCGTCGTGGAGCGCGGACGTCTGGTGGTGCGCGCCGACGCCGTCGGCAGCCAAACCGCCATCGGCCGCATCATCGCCCGGGTCGAGGAGGCACAGCACGACCGCGCGCCCATCCAGACAGTCGGCGAAAACTTCTCTCGCCGTTTCGTTCCCACGTCGTTCATCGTTTCGGCTATCACCCTGGCGATCACCGGAGACGTGCGGCGCGCCATGACCATGCTGTTGATCGCCTGCCCGTGCGCGGTCGGATTGGCCACCCCGACGGCGATCAGTGCGGCGATCGGCAACGGCGCGCGCCGCGGCATCCTGATCAAGGGCGGATCGCACCTCGAGCAGGCGGGCCGTGTCGATGCGATCGTCTTCGACAAGACCGGGACACTGACCGTCGGCCGTCCGGTGGTCACCAATATCGTTGCCATGCATAAGGATTGGCAGCCCGAGCAGGTGCTCGCGTATGCGGCCAGCTCGGAGATCCACTCCCGTCACCCGCTGGCCGAAGCCGTCATTCGCTCCACCGAGGAACGCCACATCAGCATCCCGCCGCACGAGGAGTGCGAGGTGCTGGTGGGCCTGGGCATGCGGACCTGGGCCGACGGCCGCACCCTGCTGCTGGGCAGCCCGTCCCTGCTGCGCGCCGAGAAGGTGAGGGTGTCGCGGCAGGCCGCGCAGTGGGTGGACAAGCTGCGACGCAAGGCCGAGACCCCGTTGCTGTTGGCGGTGGACGGCACGCTGGTGGGGCTGATCAGCCTGCGGGACGAGGTGCGGCCGGAGGCCGCCGAGGTGCTGACAAAGTTGCGGGCCAACGGGATTCGCCGAATCGTCATGCTCACCGGAGATCACCCGGAGATCGCGCGGGTCGTCGCCGGAGAGCTCGGGATCGACGAGTGGCGCGCCGAGGTGATGCCGGAGGACAAGCTCGAGGTGGTGCGCGAGCTGCAAAACGATGGGTTCGTCGTCGGCATGGTCGGCGACGGCATCAACGACGCGCCGGCGCTGGCGGCCGCCGATATCGGGATCGCCATGGGGCTGGCCGGAACCGACGTCGCCGTCGAGACCGCTGACGTGGCGTTGGCCAATGACGATCTGCATCGCCTGCTCGACGTGCGCGACCTGGGCGCGCGGGCGGTCGACGTGATCCGCGAGAACTACGGCATGTCCATCGCCGTCAACGCGGCCGGGCTGATCATCGGCGCGGGCGGCGCACTGTCCCCGGTGCTGGCCGCGATCCTGCACAACGCGTCGTCGGTGGCGGTGGTGGCCAACAGCTCCCGGCTCATCCGGTACCGGCTGGACTGATCCGCGACCCGATGTCGCGAATCGGCAACCGGCGTCATCGGCATGCCCGAGCGCTCGAATCGCGGCCACATTTTCGTCGCGGATTGAAATCGAGACCACCGAGAAGGTGTGGCGCCCTTAACCACTCGGCCAAAAACCAATCCACAGGTTCTCACAGCGCCGCACAATTGTTAGGCCCCAGATCGCTCGGTAGAGTCCGGTGGCAGGTCATCTTGCCGAAGGCGTCGACACATTCGTTGTTGCGCCCTACCGGCGAGATGCCTGAGCGCCGAAGAATTTTGTTGCCGTGTGCATTTCGTAGTTCTTGTAGCCGTTTCGCCCAATTCTGGCCTTCGACCGGACGTAGAAAGGAAAAGCGATGCTCACCTTGCGGGACCACAACGTTGAGGACTATGCGACGTTACGCGACATGGACACCACCGACGTCGCCGTGCTGGACGAGGCCGATCTCGCCTGTCTCGACGAATTGGGCGAATATCTCGTCTCGGCCGACGCACCGCACCGATTCGCGATCTGGCTGCTGCACAAGCACTTTGAGCCGGCCGCTGACGAGGTCTTTGTGGAAAACCTCAGCACGGCGCCGCGCGGAACCCGCACCACGCTGCTCGAGCGTTGCTCCGCGTTGGATTTGCACGCGACGTCGATGCGTTTCGACTCCGACGTCAGTTCCGGTGTCGGCGTCGTCGGCATGGAGTTCGCCGACCCAGCCGACTTCGGCTCCACCACGTCGGTGAGCCCCGACGACGAGGCCGTATTGACCGGCCTCGCCGAACGGCTGCGCGCCCGCGGCAAAATCGAACGATTCGGCGTGCGGTTGATCCGCGATCCGCTTGGCCTGTCGGACGAGGAGGTCCTCGTTGAAACCTGCGACATCGCCCACCGGACCCTGCACTGCAGCGTCGCCCCTCGTGGCGCCGGCACCAATTCCGTGGAGACGACCTGGCAATGGAAGCCAAGCCCGAGCAAGACCGGGCCCACAGTGCATCGGTACTGCATGAATCAGTGCACACTGGACTCGGGCAACAACCATTACATCTCGGGCCACACCAACTACCCGGACTGATCGATTCGCGCCGTGACGGCCCCCCTGCAGTCTCACGATTTCACCGGAACCGCGGTTCGTCTACTGAAACGCCTTGCGCCGCAACGTAGGCCGGTCATCGCCTCGATCGTGCTGTCCATCATCGCAACGGCGATCTCGGCGGTCGGCCCCCGGGTCCTGGGCCACGCCACCGACCTGATCTTCGACGGCGCCATCGGCCGCCGACTGCCGGCCGGAATCACCAAGGAACAGGCCGTCGCGGCCGCCCGCGCCCGCGGCGAGAATACCTTCGCCGACATGCTGTCCGGGATGAGCGTCGTGCCCGGGAGGGGCGTGGACTTCGGCGCGGTCGGCAGGACGCTGTTGCTCGCATTGGGCCTGTATCTTTCTGCCGCACTGCTGGTTTGGTTGCAAAACCGGATCCTGAACGCGATCGTGCAGCGAACCATGAGGGCGCTGCGCTGCGACGTCGAGGACAAACTGCACCGGCTGCCGCTGTCCTACTTCGACGGCCAGCAGCGTGGCGAACTGTTGAGCCGGGTCACCAACGACATCGACAACATCCAGGCGTCCGTCTCGATGAGCGTCGGCCAGTTGGTGTCCGCAATGCTGACGGTGGTGGCCGTGCTCGCGATGATGATCTCCATCTCGCCGCTGCTGGCGGGCATTGCGCTGGCGGCCGTGCCACTTTCGCTGGTGGCGACCCAGGCGATCGTGCGACGGTCGCGGCGGCACTTCGTCGCCCAGTGGGTCAACACCGGACGGCTCGGCGCCCACATCGAGGAGACCTACAGCGGTTTCACCGTGGTGAAGACGTTCGGCCACCGGGCCGAGGCGCTATCGCGGTTCCGCGAGCTCAACGACGAGCTGTATCAGACCAGTTTCGGCGCCCAGTTCTTCTCCGGCCTGATATCGCCGGCCACCACGTTCATTGGCAACCTCAGCTACGTCGCAGCGGCGGTGGTCGGTGGTCTGCAGGTGACAACCGGCCGGATGACGCTGGGCGGCATCCAGGCGTTCGTGCAGTACGTGCGCCAGTTCAACCAGCCGCTGGCCCAGGTCGCCGGCATGTACAACACGTTGCAGTCCGGGGTGGCCAGCGCCGAGCGGGTTTTCGACTTCCTCGACGAGCCGGAGGAATCACCGGATAGCGACCTGGTGCTGCCAGCGCTCGACGGTCAGGGTCGGCGGGGGCGGGTCGAGTTCCAGCGCGTCGGTTTCGCCTACCGCGCCGGTACCCCCGTGATCAATGAGCTGTCGCTGGTGGCCGAGCCCGGCAGCACAGTGGCGATCGTCGGGCCGACGGGCGCGGGCAAAACCACACTAGTGAACCTGCTTATGCGGTTCTACGAGGTTGACTCCGGCCGCATCCTGATCGACGGCGTAGACATCGCATCGGTGAGCCGGGACTCGGTGCGGTCGCGGATCGGTATGGTGCAGCAAGACCCCTGGCTGCTCGACGGGACGATCGCGGAGAACATCTGCTACGGGCGGCCCGGCGCGCGCGACGACGAGATGGTCGCGGCGGCAAGAGCGGTCCACCTCGAGGGTTTTGTGGGCACCCTCCCAGAGGGCTACCAGACCCAGGTCGGCTGCAACGGAGGCAACATCAGCGCCGGCCAGCGGCAGCTGATCACCATCGCGCGAGCGTTTCTCGCCCGCCCACAGCTGTTGATCCTCGACGAGGCGACCAGTTCGGTGGACAGCCGCACGGAGCTGCAAATTCAGTGTGCGATGTCCGCGCTGCGCGCCAACCGAACGAGTTTTATCGTCGCGCACCGCCTTTCGACGATCCGCGATGCCGACCACATCCTGCTGGTGGAGGCCGGCAAGGTCGTCGAGCAGGGCACCCACGCCGAACTGCTGGCCCGGCGGGGTGCCTACTACCGCATGGCGCGAACCGCGGTCAACGATCAGCAGCCGCAGGCGTGACCACGCCAGGAGCGGATTCCTTGCCACACCGCGACGGCGGCCACACCAAGGCCGATCGCGGGGTCAAACCACCAACCCCCCGGACAGCTGGCCGTGACGGCGAGGCCGGCCAGCACCCCGGCGGCCTGGGCCGCGCAGAGGTAGTTCTGCATGCCTGCACCCTCGGTGGCCTCCGAGCCCAACCGCTCGCCCACGTTGTGGTTGGCCCGGCCGAGAATCGGCATCAGCAGCACGGAGACCGCGGTCAACCCGATGCCGATCACGGAGGTGTCGACATGGTGCGCGCCGGTCAGGTGGCGGAGGGATTCGGCCGCGACGTATGGGGCGGTCAGCCAAAACGACACCGCGACGCCGCGCTGTGCGCGCGACTCGGCGGTCTGCGATAGCGTGCGAGCGCCGCTGAAGCGCCATACCACCATCGCGCTGGCCAGCGCCTCAGAACCGCCACCGAGTGCCCACCCGGTCAATGCGACGGACCCGACCGCCAGGCCCTGCCACAGTCCAACGGCGCCCTCGATGAGCACCACGACCAGGCTGATCCAGGCCAACTGCCGCGCCCATCGGGCGCCGGCCCGCCACTCGGCATCCCCCACGACCGGCGCGGGACACGGCAGCTCGGCGATCGTGGTCGTGATGTCCATCCGGCGATGGTAGAAGCGAAACGACCCGCCGGCCGGAGCCCCGCGTGGCGGCCCAGCGGTCGTTACCAGGTTGTTGTGCTACCCGTTTCGACACCGCGGCGGGATCCCGGCCACACGCCTGTAGTTATTCTTGCTAAGGAGTGCATCGGAGAGGGGACATCGTGGCGCGTACCGACAACGACACCTGGGACCTGGCGAGCAGCGTGGGGGCCACCGCCACCATGGTGGCGTCGGGCAGAGCCCGCGCCACCCGGGCGGCGCTGATCGACGATCGGTTCGCCGAGCCACTGGTGCGCGCCGTGGGCGTCGACTTCTTCACCCGGTGGGCCACGGGCGAACTCGACTCCGCCGATGTCGACGTCCCCGGTGCGCCGTGGGGCATGCAACGCATGACCGACATTCAGGCCGCGCGCACCCGCTACATCGACGCGTTCTTCTCCGAGGCGGCCGCCGCGGGCATCCGTCAGGTGGTCATTTTGGCTGCCGGCCTCGACGCACGCGGATACCGCCTGCCCTGGCCGCCGGGAACCAAGGTCTTCGAAATCGACCAGCCGCAAGTCATCGAATTCAAGACGGCCACGATCGGCGCGCTGGGCGCCGAACCCACGGCCGACGTCCGGGCCGTCCCGATCGATCTGCGTCACGACTGGCCGGCGGCGCTGCGACAGGCCGGGTTCGTCAGCAGCCGACCCGCCGCCTGGGCCGCCGAGGGCCTGCTCGGCTTTCTGCCGGCCGACGCCCAAGACCGGTTGCTAGACAACGTCACCCAGCTCAGCGCCGACGGCAGCCGGCTGGTGGCCGAAGTCTTTCTGAATTCCGGTGCCAACCTGGAAGCTTTGAACGCTGCCACCCAGAAGTGGCGGGAAAATGGACTTGACGTCGCCCTGGACAATTTGGGTTTTCCCGGCGACCGCAACGACGTGGCGGGGTACCTGCAGGACCGCGGCTGGCATCCGGCTCGCACGCCGCTGAATCAACTGTTGGCCGACAACGGACTACCCCTGCAGTCCACCGGCCCCGATGCTGAAGGTGCGCCGTTTTCCATGAACTACTACTGCACCGCAGTGGTGGACAAGGCAGCTTAAGGGAAGGCACAGCATGCCGAACAGCAAGCCCGCCAAGCCACTTGACGGATTCCGGGTACTCGATTTCACCCAGAACGTAGCCGGGCCGCTGGCCGGACAGGTGCTGGCCGACCTGGGCGCCGAGGTGATCAAGGTCGAGGCGCCCGGCGGCGACGCGGCCCGGCATATCACCGCGGTCCTGCCCGGACGCCCGCCGTTGGCCACCTACTTCCTACCGAACAACCGGGGCAAGAAGTCGGTGACGGCGGACCTGACCACCGAAGAAGGCAAGCAGCGGATACTGGGGCTCGCCGACACCGCCGACGTTGTGCTGGAAGGGTTTCGGCCCGGGGTCATGGAGCGCATGGGGTTGGGCCCCGACGACCTGCGGTCGCGCAATCCCAAGCTGATCTACGCGCGCCTGTCCGCCTACGGCGGCAACGGCCCACACGGCAGCAGGCCGGGCGTCGACCTGATGGTGGCCGCCGAGGCGGGCATGACCACCGGGATGCCCACGCCGGACGGCAAACCGCAGATCATCCCGTTCCAACTCGTCGACAACGCCAGTGGCCACGTGCTGGCCCAGGCGGTGCTGGCCGCGCTGCTCAATCGTGAACGCCACGGCGTGGCCGACACGGTCCGGGTCGCGATGTACGACGTCGCGGTGGGACTACAGGCCAACCAGCTCACCATGCACCTGAACAAGCCGGGCGATGACCAACCCAAACACGACAGCGGTTCGGGGGCAAAGCCAAATGCCAAGAAGCGCAAGAGAGTTGGTTTTGCCACCCAGCCGTCCGATGCGTTCCGGGCCGCCGACGGCTACCTCGTGATCAGCGCATACGTCCCCAAACACTGGGCCAAGCTGTGCGAGATCGTCGGCCGGTCCGATCTGCTGCAGGACGAGCGGTTCATCAGCCAGCGCTCGCGGGCGCTGAACTACCCCGAGCTGACCGACGAACTCGAATCGGCACTGGCGGCCAAGACCGCCGCCGAATGGGTTGAGCTGCTGCAGGAAGGCGGCCTGATGGCCTGCCTCGCCTACACCTGGAAACAGGTCGTCGACACCCCGCTGTTCGCCGAGAACGATCTCGCCCTGCACGTCGGCGCCGGCGATGAGGCCATCACGGTGATCCGCACCCCGGCCCGCTTTTCCAGCTTCGACGCCGTGGCCACCGATCCCCCGCCCGCCGCGGGACAGCACAATGACCTGTTTCTCACCACACCCGAAGCGGTGTCATAACCCTGTGGCACCTCAGGCCGCCAGCTTGACCGTTCGGTCGTTGCCGCGGTCGGCCACGTAGACACCGCCGTTCTGATCCACCGCCACCCCCAGGGGCGTGTTCAGGCCGGTCAACGGCAGCACCGTCGAGTTGTTGGAGCCGGCCGGCAACTTCAGCACCTGGCTGCTGTCGTGTTCGGTGACGAACACGTCGCCGGCGTTGTCCACCGCGATGCCCCACGGCACGGCGACGCCGGTGAACGGCAGCACGTTCGCCGCCGTCGCCCCGGCCGCCAACATCAGCACCCGGTTGTTGTCGGTGTCGGTGACGTAGACGTTGCCGGCCGGGTCCACCGCCACACCGTCCGGGTTCTTCAGGCCGGTGAACGGCAGCGCGGTCGCGGTGTTCGACCCGGCCGGCAGCTTCAGCACCCTGTTGTTGCCCCGGTCGGCGACGTAGACGCTGCCCTGGCCGTCCACCGCCACCCCTTCGGGGTAATCGAGGCCGGTGAACGGCAGCACGGTCTGGTTGGTCGACCCGGCCGTCAACTTCACCACGCGGTTGTCGAAATCGGCGACATACACGGCGCCGGCGTTGTCCACCGCCAGCCCCTGGGGCTGGTAGAGGCCGCTGAACGGCAGCACCGTCGGCGTGCTCGATCCGGGCGGCAGCTCCACCACCCGTCCGTACATGCCTTCACTGGTGACATACACGTCGCCGGCCTTGTCCAGCGCCACCCCGCCCGGAGACAGGCGGAAGTCGATACCGTTGAAGGGCAACTCGATCTGTCCCGACACCTGCTGCTTGGATGCCGCCGACGGGTGGATGCCGAGGTACCCGGTGGCGGTGACAGCGGCGGCCAGCAGCAGCACGGCGGCGCCGGCCAAGATCCACCGCTTGCGTTTGCGGGGCGCAACCGGCGACAGAACGGAGTGTTGTTGACCAAACGCCGGCGGCGCCGGTGGCCCGGTGTGACGCCGGCTACCACCGCTGTCGCGCCAGGGCACCGGCCTGGCCATGGTCAATTCGGCGCCCGAGCCGGCGTAGCTGGTCCATGCCCGGTCCGTGGCGTTGGCCAGCAGCGTCGCGTTCTCGCCCTGCCGCAGAATCGTGGCTTCCTGCAGCTGCTCGGGTGGGCTCAGCGCGCTGTGCGCGGCCGCGGCCAGATCCCCGGCGGTGAAATAGCGATCCGCCGGGTTTTTCGCCATCCCCTTGCCGATTACCGGGTCCAGCTCCGGTGGCACCCGCCCGGGCCGCAGTTCGCTGGGCCGCGGTGCGGGCTCGAGCAGATGCGCGGCGATCAACCGCTCGACGCTGTCGGCCCGGTAGGGCGGCGCCCCCGTCAAACACTCACCCAACACGCAGGCCAGCGCGTAGATGTCGGAACGGTAGGTGACTTGGTCGCCGGTGAACCGCTCCGGGGCCATGTAGTTGTAGGTGCCCACCGCGATTCCGCCCTGGGTCAGGCCGGGATCGGTTGCGGCGCGGGCGATACCGAAATCCACCAGGTAGGCGAAGTCATCGTTGGTGATCAGGATGTTCTCCGGCTTGACGTCGCGGTGCGTGACGCCGTTGGCGTGGGCGGCGTCCAGCGCGGCGGCGATCTGGCGCACGATGGCGACGGTTCGTGCCGGGCCCAGCGGACCGAAGTTCGTCAACAGCGTCCGCAGCGAGACGCCCTCGATCATGCGCATCTCCACGTAGAACTGGCCGTCGATGTCGCCGTAGTCGTGGATGGGAACGATGTGGGCTTCGGTCAGCCTCCCGGCGGTGTCCGCCTCGCGTTGCATCCGGGCCCGAAACGTCGTATCGGTGGAGAACTGTGGCGACATCAGCTTCAGCGCGACTATCCGGTGCTTGCGGGTGTCCTCGGCCTCATACACCTCGCCCATGCCACCGCGACCCAAAAGCCGCCTCAGCTGATAGGGCCCAAACCGCGTCCCCACCCGTGACTCGGTATCGTTCACGTCGACGCTCCTTTCACTAATTCGCCCGGTCGCCGTCTATTCAAGGGGCGCAAATTGAGATAACCGATCACGAAATTGCGTTCACGGCTGCCGCTATTTTCGATTGGAACGCGCTCGGCAGCGGAATCGATCCGTATTGGTCTAAACCCACTTGGCCCGGACCAATTGCGGCCTGCATAAATGCTTTCACCGCGGCTCCGGTCGCCGAGTCCGGATATTTCGAGCAGACAATTTCATAGGTCGGCTCGACGATGGGGTAGGCGTCCGGCTGCGTGGGCTTGTAAAACGACGAGGTGTCGACCACCAGGTCATTCCCTTGGCCCTTGAACGTGGCCCCGGCGATGGTCTTGCTGACCGAGTCGGTGGTGATCGACACCGCGTCCGGGCCGGCCGACGTAATGATCTGGGCCATGTTCAATTGCCGGCCCACCGCGAACGACCATTCGTTGTAGGTGATCGACCCGTCGGTGCTCTGCACTTGTGCCGAGGTGCCGTTATCCCCGACGCCGCCATCACCGACGCCCCCGAGGAACGCCTGGCCGGCGCCCCTGCCCCACGCGCCGTCGGAGGCGCCGACGAGGTATTGCTCGAAGTTGGACGTGTCACCGGATTGGTCGCTGCGGAAGAAGACGTGAATGGGCTCCGCCGGCAAATTGGCGCCCGGGTTGAGCGCCCTGATCGCAGGGTCATCCCATTTACTGATGCCGCCGTTGAAAATCTTTGCCAGCGTTGGCGCATCGAGTTTCAGGGTGTTCACGCCGCTGACGTTGTAGGTGATCGCGATCGGCTCGAACACCGTCGGCAGGTCCCAGGCGGGCGAACCGCACCGCTGGGCCGCGCGATCGACCTGGCCCTTCGATGGATCCAACGGATCGCCAGAACCCGCCAGATCGCTGACGTTGTTGACGAAATCCGTCACCCCGGCGCCGGACCCGTTGGCGTTGTAGTCCAGCGTGTACCCGGGGCACGCATGAACGTAGGCGAACACGAATTGCTCCATCGCGTTCTCTTGTGCGGTCGCGCCGCTGCCCTTGAGCTGCTTCTTGCCGCCGCACTGCACCGGCGCGGGGGTGGCCCCGGAGGACGACGCGTGGGTGGTGCTCCCGCATCCCGCTAACACCAGTGCGCCGGCGGCCAGCAGCCCCAGCACAGCGCCCGCTCGGTTGGACTTCACCGGAAACTCCTCCGACTCGTCAGGGAGGCGGACGCGGTCCGCCACCGGAAAGCCCCCCTTGAAAAGGTGAGAAACACGTTCTGCCGCGCCGGACAGACACATGAACCTTCCGAATATGCAAGCCGCGCAAGATGGGCGCAGGGTTGGCGGCGCCTATGCGGATCATCAGAAATGGGCAGAGGATTTTCGCAGTGTTTTCAAGATGAGCGGATATTAGGCACCGGATCGGCCCACGCTTTGAAAATGGGGAGAGGGTGAGCGTTGCCTTTGAAGATATGCAGAGCATCACCGCGGGCCGCCTTTATCGCCGGATAGCGACGTAGCTTGATGGGGTGTTTACCGGCCTCGCACCCCTGGACGCCGAGACCGGCGGCGTTGATCCCGACGGCGCTGCTCCGGCGATGACGGCGGTGAATCTCGCCCTCAGTTTCGGCACCAAGACCGTGCTCGACGATGTGAGCCTGGACTTCCCCACGCGTGCGGTCACCTGCCTGCTCGGACCGACGGGCTCGGGTAAGACGACCTTCCTGCGCACTCTGAATCGGTTGAACGACAAGGTTTCCGGCTACCGATACCACGGTGACGTCCTGTTGGGCGGACACAGCATCTTCAAAAGCCCTGACCTGATGGGGTTTCGGCGCAGGGTCGGCATGCTGTTCCAGCGTCCCAACCCGTTCCCGATGTCGATCGTGGACAATGTGCTCGCCGGCGTGCGCGCCCATAAGTTGGTGCCGCGCAAGGAATTCAAGGCGGTTGCGCAAGCCCGCCTGACCGAGGTCGGCCTGTGGGATGCGGTCAAGGATCGGCTCGGTGATTCGCCGTTCCGGCTCTCCGGTGGGCAGCAGCAGCTGCTGTGTCTGGCACGTGCGCTTGCGGTACACCCTGAGGTGCTGCTCCTCGACGAGCCCACCTCCTCACTGGACCCGGCCACGACGGAGAACATCGAGAAGCTGATTCGATCGCTGGCCAACCGGCTCACCGTGATCATGGTGACCCACGATCTGGCCCAGGCCGCCCGGATCGGCGACCGGACCGCGTTGTTCTTCGGCGGCAGGCTGATCGAGGAAGGTCCCACCGCGCAGTTGTTCCTTGCGCCGAGGCATGCGGAGACCGTCCGTTACGTCTCCGGACTGTTCGGCGACCCCGGCTTTCCGGGGCCGGAAAGCGGGCCTGAAAGAGGTTGTGTGGGAGCAAATCTGATCTCAGACGGGGGCAGCGAAAGGTGAGGGTCCATGAAGTTTCGTTTGCGTGCGCTATTAGTCGCGGTACCGGTGATGCTGGTCGCAGCCGCCTGCGGCGCGAACTCCGCGGGCGGTTCGTCCAACCCCGGGCCCGGCGGCGGTAGCCCCGCCACCTCCCCCGCGACGTCGAAGGTGGCGTTGTCGGAAACCGGTGCTAGCGAGCTGTATCCGCTGATGAATCTGTGGGCGCCCGCTTACAACGCGAAATACCCGAACGTCTCCATCACGACGGGCAGCACCGGGTCGGGTGCCGGGATCTCCCAGGCCGCTGCGGCTGCGGTCAACATCGGCGCCTCCGGCGCCTATCTGTCCGGTGGTGACATGTCGGCGCACAAAGGGCTGATGAACATCGCGCTGGCCGTCTCCGCCGAGCAGGTCAACTACAACCTGCCGGGCATCACCGAACACCTCAAGCTGAACGGCAAAGTGCTGGCGGCGATGTATGAGGGCACGATCAAAACCTGGAACGACCCGCAGATCGCGGGGCTCAACCCCGGGGTGAACTTACCGGCGACTCCGGTGGTTCCGCTGCACCGGTCCGACGGCTCGGGCGACACCTTCGTGTTCACCCAGTATCTGTCCAAGCAGGATCCCGACGGGTGGGGTAAGTCGCCCGGCTACAACACCACCGTCGACTTCCCCGCGGTGCCAGGCGCTTTGGGCGAGAACGGCGCCGGTGGCATGGTGACCGGCTGCGCCCAGACCCCCGGCTGCGTCGCCTACATCGGCACCAGCTACCTCGACCAGGCCGCCCAGAAAGGGTTGGGCGAAGCCGAGTTGGCCAATGCCTCAGGTAATTACCTGCTGCCCGACGCGCACAGCGTCTCGGCCGAGGCCGCCGGCTTCGCCGCCCAGACCCCGGCCAACGAGGTGATCTCGCTGATCAACGGGCCCGCCCCAGACGGGTATCCGATCGTCAACTACGAGTACGCCGTCGTGTACGCCAACCAGAAGGATCCCGCTGTGGCGCAAACGATTCAGGCATTCCTGCACTGGACGGTCACCGACGGGAACAGCCCCTCGTTCCTGGACCAGTTCCACTTCCAGCCGCTGCCGGCCTCGGTGCAGAAGTTGTCGGACGCCCAGATCGCGACGATCACGACCTAGGCGGCTCCGGTGACACTCACGCTTCCCGGGCAACGGTACGCGCCGGGACGCCGCCGGGACGCGAGCCGCGGGGGACGCCTGGTGCGGTGGGCCGGCGGGGTGGCCGCGGTGATCCCGCTGCTGGCGCTGGTGTTCGTGGTGGTGACGCTGCTCATCGAGGCGACGGGCGCCATCAGGTTCAACGGGCTGCACTTCTTCATCGGAACCGCATGGAACCCGGGCAACACCTACGGCGAAACCGTTGTCAGCCAGGGCGTCTCGCATCCGGTCGGCGCCGATTACGGGGCATTGCCGCTGATCGTGGGCACCCTGGCCAGCTCGGCGATCGCCCTCATCGTTGCGGTGCCGGTCTCCCTGGGGACGGCGTTCGCAATCGTGGAGCGGTTGCCCCGACGTTTCGCCTCTGCCGTGGGCACCGTGCTCGAACTGCTGGCCGGCATTCCCAGCGTCGTCGTCGGGCTGTGGGGAGCGATGACGTTCGGGCCGTTCATCGCCCATCACATCGCGCCGGTGATCGCCCGCAACGCTCCCGATGTGCCGGTGCTGGACTACTTCCGCGGTAACACCGGCAACGGAGAGGGCATGCTGGTGTCCGGTCTGGTGCTGGCGGTGATGATCATTCCCATCATCGCCACCACCACCCGCGACCTGATCCGGCAGGTGCCGTCGCTGCCCCGCGAGGGCGCCGCCGCGCTGGGCATGTCCGACTGGGAGTGCGCACGCCGGGTCACCCTGCCGTGGGTGTCCACGGGCATCGTCGGCGCCGTCGTGTTGGGCCTTGGGCGAGCGTTGGGCGAGACGATGGCCGTGGCCATGGTGTCCGGTGCGGAATTGGGCGCCATGCCCACCAATGTCTACTCGACCATGACCACCATCGCCGCCACCGTTGTCTCGCAGTTGGATTCGGCGCTGACCGACTCGACCAACTTCGCGGTGAAAACTCTCGCCGAGGTTTCCCTGGTGCTGATGGTGATCACCTTGCTGACGAACGTGGCCGCTCGGGCGTTGGTGCGCCGGACGTCGGGAACCGCGCTGCCGGTGGGGCGAGGGGTCTGAGATGGGCGAGCCGCGGTGGGTCAGGATGCGGCGCAGGGCCGCCAACGCGCTGTTCTGGACGGCCTGCTGGTGCTGTCTGGCGATGGTGATCGTCCCGACGCTGTGGATGCTGATCGGAGTCGTCGCGCGTGCTTTGCCGGTGTTCCGGTTCAGCGTGCTGATTCAGGACACGCAGGGCAACGGCGGCGGCCTGCGCAACGCCATCATCGGGACCGCGGTTCTGGGTCTCGGGGTCATGCTGGTGGGTGGCACGGTGAGCGTGCTGGCCGGGATTTATCTGTCCGAATTTGCCACCGGCACAACACGTTCGGTACTGCGTGGCGCCTACGAGGTGCTGTCCGGCGTCCCGGCCATCGTGCTCGGCTACGTCGGCTATCTCGCGCTCGTGGTGTACTTCGACTGGGGGTTTTCCCTGGCGGCCGGCGTGTTGGTGCTATCGGTGATGAGCATCCCGTACATCACCAAGGCCACCGAGTCCGCGCTTTCCCAGGTGCCGACGTCGTATCGGGAAGGAGCGGAGGCGCTTGGGCTACCAGCCAATTGGACCCTGCGCAAAATCATCCTGAAACCGGCGACTCCGGGGATCGTCAGCGGCATGCTGGTGGCGCTGGCGCTGGCAGTCAGCGAGACCGCGCCCATGCTCTACACGGCGGGTTGGTCGGCTTCGCCGCCGACCGGCCAACTCACCCGATCCCCCGTCGGTTACCTCACCTACCCGATTTGGACGTTCTACAACCTGCCGTCGAAAGCGGCGCAGGACCTGTCCTATGACGCGGCCTTCTTGCTGATCGTGTTCCTGCTGCTGTTAATCATGCTGGGGCACCTCGTCATCCGGTTCGCGCGACGGTATTCGGAATCGTAAGGCTAAGGCCTACGCGAAATTTCGAAGCGTCGGTGCAGGTCGTCTTGATTGGGTTCCCGGCGGCGGGCAGTTTGGCGACGCGCTGCCATCAGCGCCGGCGCACTGGGGCGGCCACGCGGGTGACGCCGGCGACGAAGCCGTCTCGCTGCCAGCCGGTCAGCCCGTAGTAGCAGCCGCTGTCAATGTGCGCTAATGGCTGAGTGGTCCGAGCAGCGCCGCGAAACCACAATCGCCGAACTCATAGCTGAGAAGAGGGGTGGTCGGCCGTAGCGGAG
>Ga0210389_10002079_pt1 | contig 15999 bp, 19 predicted proteins | sample IncBWH28OmetaG_FD_160127 | JGI IMG/M metagenome (GOLD analysis project Ga0210389, IMG submission 160127) | Forest soil microbial communities from Barre Woods Harvard Forest LTER site, Petersham, Massachusetts, United States - Inc-BW-H-28-O ...
GTGGAGAGATTTGAAGGTGCCAGAAGGCGTTATGCTGAACACCGCCCCGAAGTTGTCGGCTCCACCGGTGCTGGTAGTCCCGTAATACTTTCCGCCGGGTCCCGGCATAAGAGGTGCCTCCGGGCTAGCACCGTCAGAACCACCGAAGGAGTGGAGCACGGTGATTACCCCCGTCTGAGAGTTCAAGCGGAATACTTCTCCGTTCCCTGAAGCGCCCCCGGTAGTCGTCGTGCCATACAACAGCCCGTTGCGGCCCAGCAACAAGCCCGCATACGGAATGGCGCCATTGGTGCCGTCAAGGCTGACTGAAGTCAGAGCCCCCTGTGGGGTCATTTTGAAGGTGGTCCCGCAAAAACATTTAACGGTTTTCGAACCGCCGATGGACGTGTGGTCGCGTAAATATTGCCACGTCGCCCTGCATCGGAGTAACAAGGTTGGGATTTGCCCCATCGTCGAAGGTGAAGCTCTGGAGCGTGGTTATCGTTTGAGCGGAGGCGACGAACGCCGTCGCCATCCATAACAAGGTAAGAGCGAAGAACTTCTTCCCTCCATTGCCGCGTAGTCGAATTGATTCCATTGAGTGACCTTCCTGTGTTGAATTAGCTCCAGCCTGACTGACCGGCCTCTGCTCACAGCTGTGAGTACACTGGAGACCGGAAACCGACTTGTGAGGATTTCTGCTGGGATGGTTGGAATCTTGCTAAATTCATGCTCCCGCGTTTGTCTTGAAGAAACGGTGAGGAGAGACTGAATCAACTGAAACGTGGCCGAATCAGAATTGTTGAAAGAAGACACCGAGGCGGCTGCAAAGAGCTATGAGTTACACATCTCCTTACGGGGTGGACGTTAACAAGGAAGTGAAGAGTAACCCGTGAGAATGAAGTTCTGGCTGCTAACCAGCAATCACCAGGAGTGGCTCATCTTCGGAGTAGCCTTCAGACGTGCTCGTCGCTTTGGAGCCGACAAGATACTGGCGATACTCTGTCGGGCTAACTCCCCAGACGTCACGAAAGACCTGCGCAAAGTGCTGCTGGGTCTTGAAGCCACAGGCAATGGCGACGTCCAACACTCGCGCGTCGTGAGCGCGCAACATCCCTTTAGCACGCTCGAGCCTTTGGCGCAGAACAAATTGATGCGGGGTCCCGCCCGTTGACTTGCGAAACATCCGCGCGAAATGGGCCGTGCTCAAGCCCACCGCTTGCGCCATCTCGTCGAGACTCAAGTCTTCTTCCATCTTCGCGTGGACCAATTCTTTAATCCTTCGCAGGCGCGCCGAGCCGAGTCCGCCTCTGGAGAATTGCACAGGACGGTGCCTTACCGCATGACCATTGACCAGCGTTACGGCCATCGCCTGTTCGACAGAATCCAGAAATAGCCGCCCGCTCGGAAAGCCCGCAACCATTTCCGCATGAACGGCCGCAACCATCGCACTCAGGCGTGGCTCCGCAAACTTGCGTGAAGCGCGCAATTCTACCTCGCCGTAAGCTCCGTCAGAGCAAGCCATCAGTGCCGCATCGGAAATACCCAGCTGCAGATGCGATACGTTCATGAGGCCAACCCACTCACCCACATGACGATCGCACAATGCCAAGTCGCCGGCCGTGTAGTCGAACTTTTCCAGCGCGGAACGCTTCGAGCCCCATTCAATTGAGCCGGGCCGCAACATCATTGCGAAAGCCTGATCATGCCGTATCCAATGACGCGGCTCTGTCTCAGGGTCGGGAGAAAAACGTTCAAGTTTCATGTTCCGGACTCCGTATTGGGGGTCTCGTACCTCATCTGTCGAACACCAAGGGATGAGCCACGAAATGGTGGTTTTTTCCCTGGCCGCCGTGCGAGACCAAATCGCTACACAATAATAGATTTGAGAAGTGACATTACGATACGTCGTATGTTTCAATCAGACTGATAGGGAGTGCCTATCAGATGGAATTAAGGCATCTGCGCTATTTCACCGCCGTCGTAGAGTGCAAAGGGTATCGGGAGGCATCTCGCCGGCTGCATATTGCTCAGCCCTCGATCAGTCAGGCTGTGTCTGATCTCGAAGATGAACTTGGACTAAAACTCTTTTCACGAAGCGGTCGCAATGCCCGTTTGAGGCCGGAAGGCGAGATATTTTATGCGGACGCCGTGCGTATCCTTCAACAGGCGGAGACTGCCATCCTCACTGCCAGGCGAGCAGCCCAAGGTAAAGTTGGGAGCCTTTCGATCGGGTTCATCGGCTCGGCAACGCTCTCTTTCCTGCCTGACCTCATTCGCAGATACAAACTGGAGTATCCGAACGTAAAGCTCGCTCTCCACGATCTCTATCCTGTCGAAATGGACAAGGCATGCGACAGAGGCGAGATCGATATCGGCATCACACGCGCCCTCTCGCCTGAGCGGAGCAAGAATCGACAATCGTTCGTTTTGCTGCGTGACCCCCTGGTGGCAGTCCTCCCTCGATCACGAAAGTTAAAATTAAAGAGCAAGAAGATTCGGCTTGTAGACCTTGCGAATGAACGATTCATCCTTTTTCACCGAAAAGGAGCACCTGCTGTTTTCGACACCATCGTTGGAGCGTGCCGATCTCAAGGTTTTTCTCCACGGGTTGAGAACGAGCCGAATTCGATGCAGACGATTCTCTCGTTGGTTGAGGCGGAGGAAGGCGTAGCCATCGTACCTGCTTCCATCAGCAATCTCCGGTCGAATGGTGTGCAATTCGTTCGGCTCGTACCGGATAATCTGTATCTCGATCTGATCGCGGTGTGGCCACTCGGCGAGCCCTCAGCCGTATTGCGCACATTTCTCGACTTTCTGAGCGCCAATGCGGATGCGATTCGCGCAAAGGCCGACTTTGCGCTGTCCTCCATCGACCGGATCAAGTGATCGCACTGCTCTCACTCTAACCAGCGGCAAACTCCTTGCAAGTCGTTGGAGACCTGCCTCGGTGCGGCTGAATTTAGCAGGATTCCGACCAGCCCAGCAGAAATCCGCACAACTCCGTTTTCGATGTGCAGTTTACTCACAACTGTGGGCAGCGGTCGATTCTGTCCCGAACCTAGAAGTCAGGGGCCAGCACTTTAAAAGGGAGCTTTCAAATGGCAAATACGGCGAAAACAGTAATTGTTACAGGTGCCTCGCGAGGGATCGGAGCGGGACTCGTCGAAGCGTTCTTGAAGCGAGGCTACAACGTAGTCGCAAACTCGCGACACATTAGCAAAGCAAGTCCATTCGCAGCGTCCGCAAATGTCGCGCTGGTCGATGGAGACATCGGCGACCCGCGCACGGCCGCAAAGATCGTGGACACCGCCATATCGAAGTTTGGCACGATCGACGTGCTGATCAACAATGCGGGTGTTTTCATTCCGAAACCCTTCACCGAATACACCACTGAAGACTTCGATACGTTAGTCTCGACGACGCTTGCAGGCTTTCTCTACGTGACACAGCTCGCCGTGAAGCAAATGTTGCGCCAGAAATCGGGCAGCATCATCAACATCTCAACTACCCTGGTTGACCAGCCGATCGCAGGTGTTGGAGCGGCCGTTCAAATCATGCTGAAGGGCGCCTTGAATGCGGTGACGCGCGCCCTCGCCATTGAATATGCGAAGGAAGGCATTCGCGTAAACACCATCGCGCCGGGGGTAATCAATACCCCCATGCATAAACCGGAAACCCATGAATTTCTCAAAGGGTTACACCCGGTCGGAAGAATCGGTGAGGTGAAAGAAGTCGTCGACGCAGCTTTGTTTCTGACCGACGCGACCTTCACTTCGGGTGAAATTCTGCACGTGGATGGCGGAGCGCACGCAGGCAAATGGTGACCCGATAGTGGTTGCCGGTTTTGATCGGGCTCAGAGAAAAACGGAGAAGAATAAGGATGACCACTTTTCAAGAAAACAACGCAGTGGCTCGGTCCAGCCAGGAAGACACTAAGGTGCGCTACACCGCCAAGACCCATACTTCGGGCGGCCGGCGCGGCGGCGTTTCACGCAGTGATGATGGCCGCCTAGACGTTAAGTTCTCGGCTCCCGGAGTGCCAGGAACTGGTACCAATCCGGAGCAGTTGTTTGCCGCCGGCTGGTCGGCTTGTTTCATAAGTGCGATGGGGCACGTGGCTAACAACATGAAGGTCAAACTTCCGGCTGACTCAGCCGTCGATGCTGAAATCGACCTGTGCAATTCTGGCGACGTTTACTTCCTCCGAGCACGGCTTAATGTCAGCCTGCCGGGGTTGGAACGCAAAGTCGCCCAGGCCATTGTGGATGCCACGCACGGCGTGACATGTGCCTATTCCAACGCTACGCGGGGCAACATTGACGTCACGCTGAACGTCGTGTAAGCGAAGCGTGACGAACTATGACCTCAGTCTCTATTCAACGAAGGAGAAAAATATGAAACTCTCGAAAACATACGGAACCGCCCTGATTGCAATTGCAGGATTTCTGCTAACGGCAGCGCTTCACAAGGGACTGGTCGCTCACGCGAACTCCACTCAAAAGGTTAGAAACGTCGTCATTGTTCACGGTGCGTGGGCCGATGGATCAAGCTGGTCCAAAGTGATTCCACTGCTTCAAGCCAAGGGATTGCATGTGGTTGCCGTGCAGAACCCATTGACCTCGCTGGCCGACGACGTTGCCGCCACTAAGCGCGCCATCGCATTGCAGGATGGCCCTGTACTGCTAGTGGGCCATTCCTACGGCGGAGTGGTTATCACGGAGGTAGGAAACGATCCAAAGGTGGTCGGATTGGTTTATGTGGCTGCGCTCGCGCCATCGGATGGTGAGTCCGTTGCTTCGATCACCAAACCGTTTCCGCCAGCCCCGCTAGGCAGCGAGGTCCGGCCAGATGCTGAAGGTTTTTTAACGGTGACGCCAAAGGGAATCGCGGAAGATTTCGCCCAGGATCTGCCCGACAGCGAGAAGCAGCTCTTGACGGCGACGCAGGGCCCGACGGCAGCAGCTGTCTTTGGGGCCACAGTCACCACCGCCGCATGGAAGAGCAAACCATCTTGGTACGTGATTGCCAGCAACGATCGCGCTGTTGCTCCGGAGCTTCAGAAGGCCGAAGCGGCAGCAATGAAGGCTACATCGATCACTGTTCCCTCTAGTCACGTGCCAATGCTTTCTCACCCGAAAGAAGTCGCAGACTTAATCGAGCAAGCTGCGGCGAAAGCCGGAAGCCAATGATCTTCATCGAGGGCGAAGAGAGCTAGGGCTGTCGCCCAATACATAAAAGGAGAACCAATGACCGCAGTGAGATTAGAAGATGCCCGCCGTGTTATCGGCGCGGCGGAGAAGAAAGCCAGTGAAATTGGCCAGCCCATGAACATCGCAGTTGCTGACGAAGGCGGAAACATTGTGGTGCACATTCGTATGGACAACGGCTGGATTGGCAGTATTGATATCGCTCTGAAGAAGGCTTACACGTCGCGCGCATTTGAAATTGAAACGAAGGAATTGGCCAAGCATGCTCAATCGGGAGGTCAGTTCTTCGGCGTTCATGCGTCAAACGATGGCAAGGTCATGATCTTTGCTGGCGGCATCCCGCTGAAACGCGATGGCAAGGTAGTAGGGGCTATTGGCGTCAGTGGTGGTTCGGGCGATCAGGATCATGCCGTCGCTGCAGCAGGTGCCGCCGCGTTCTAACGCAGCTGACAGAGCAGACCTGAAAGAGAAGGAATAATCCATGTCGCATCATTATTCAGGCCCGGACTTCAGCTTTCCCCACGGGGACGCCCGACTGGACTTCACAGATTTGTATGCGTTTCCGAAACCTGGAGACGCTAGTAGATCCGTTCTGATCATGAATGTGCATCCGTCTGCGGGCGAGAACCCTGCTGGACCTACTACAACCGAGCCTTTCGCACGGGAAGCAATCTACGAGCTCAAGATTGATACCGATGGGGATGCGATTGCCGATATCGCATACCGGGTGCGCTTCTCAGCTTTCGAGCGCGGCGTACAAACTGCGATTGTCCGCCGTGTTGATGGCCCGCAAGCGGCCGGGACCGGTGATAGCGGGCGGGCGATTGTTGATGGGGCGCCGGTTTCAACAGGGCTCGCGGCGAGGATTACAGAGGCACGTGATATCCGCTTCTTTGCCGGCTGGCGCAGCGACCCTTTCTTCTGCGACGTGGAAGGCGCGAAGAATAACTTTCAGTTTACGGGAGAAGATTTCTTCGCTGACAAAGATGTGTGCAGCATCGTTCTTGAGGTGCCTAACTCTGCTCTGGGGACAAAAGAGGTTCGCCTGTGGGCGCGCACGCTTACGCTAGGTGATGGCGGCGGATGGATTCAAGTGGAGCGGGGAGCCCGGCCTGCGCAAGCGGTCATGCTCGTTGAGGAAAAGGATGCCTACCTCTTCGGTGAGCCGGCGGACGATGAGCATTTCCTTGCCGCCTTCGCGCACGCCCTGGAGCACACAGGGGGATATACGCCGGCTGAAGCAAAGCGCGTGGCGGGGACATTGCTCCCAGATGTTCTGCTTTACGACCCTGCGCGCCCAGCATCTTTTCCTGATAACGGCCGGACACTCACCGACGACGCCTTCGACTCCTTTATCCGGATCCTCACAAATGGAAAGGTGACGGAAGACAAAGTAGGGCCTCACGGCGATTTGTTAATCGATTTTCCCTATGTGGGGCCACCTCACAGGGGAGTATCCAATGGGCGAGCATGAATGGTTTTCCAATTTGATTTGCGAGGAGCGGGCGTACTTGGCCGGACAGGAGTTGTCTTCCTTCATCGCCGCGGTGACGGAATTGTACGGTTCAGAACAAGCCATGCTTTCCGAAAAGGACTGGCTTGAGGAATTGGAGCTGATGGACAATCCGCCGTCGTCTTCGAAACGCCACTGGCGAGCGGTCACGATCGCAGCCTCAGTCCGGCTGGCAGGCCGATTGAGCAAAGGCCGGTTAGATCCAGTGACGTGTTAACAGATTGATCAAACAGAGGAGATTCAAAGTGACAACACAGACTGGGACTCAAATGCCAGCGGTGACGAAGCAAATATCTCTAAACCAGCTCTCCCCCCATTATTGGCGAGTCACGATTGACCACCCGCCGCTCAATATCTTCGATCCGGAAATGCTTGCGCGAGTGAACGAAATCATCACCGCAATCGAAACTGACGACCAGGTTAAGGTGGTGGTCTTTGACAGTGCTGTTGAAGGTTTCTTTCTGATTCATTTGGATTTTCTTGCAAAACTTGACGATTTGGCGCATCTCCCTCCCGGCCCCACAGGCTTGCATCCATGGCCCGAGATGCTGGTGCGCCTGAGTCGGTCACCTGTTGTATCCATAGCGTTGATTCGCGGGCGGGCGACTGGTATGGGAAGTGAGCTTGCCCTTGCCTGCGACATGCGTTTCGCAAGTCGCGAAAAGGCAATCTTGTCGCAGTTTGAAGTCGGCGCCGGTCTCGTGCCTGGTGGCGGCCCGATGGCGCGACTGTCGCGCCTCATGGGAAGAGGGCGCGCACTCGAAGTAATTCTAAGTGCGGACGACGTCTCGGGTGACCTGGCCGAGCGCTACGGCTATGTGAATCGGTCGTTGCCGGACGCTCGCCTTGACGAATTTGTGGATGCGCTTGCCACGCGGATCGCCTCCTTCGACAAACAGACAATCATGGATACCAAGCGCTTGGTCAACGTCGCTAGTTTGCCGCCTGATATCGAAATCGAATCCGGTTGGAATGCTTGCGTTGCTTCGATGGCACGACCGGCCACGCAGCGACGAATCAAAACGCTTATAGAACGAGGCTTTTGCAAACCTGGCGATGCAGAAGATCGCTTGGGAGATTTCGTGGGACGCTGAGCATCTCTAACGGCGCAGCCTCCAATAGGCCTCTGTAGGAAATCAGAGTGTAGACGATCAAACCGAACCCTCCGGAGCGAGATCAATGAACACGGATTCGAAGGACGAAATCATAAGTGGGAATGGCTCTCGTCTTGCCACCGCCGAGCAGCGGTTAAGTCAACTTGGCATCAAGCTTCCAGCGGCGCCTGAGCCGTTTGGCATCTACGCGGAAGCGGTACAAACGGGCAACTTACTCTTTCTCACTGGAATGCTTCCGACTGTAGGCCGCGAGGCGAACTTCATCGGGCGCCTCGGCGCGGAGCTGGACGGCGAAGCGTGCCACAAGGCGGCTCGCCTGGCCGCACTAAACGCCCTCGCTGTCGCGAGGCAACATCTGGGAACGCTCGACAAAGTCACGCGGGTCGTCCGGCTTGGAGTGGCAGTGGCGACTGCGGGCGATGTCCGCGATCAGCCTAAAGTCGCCGACGGCGCTTCAGAGTTGCTGCAAGACGTTTTCGGAAAAGACAAGAACCCTAGCCGACTCGTGTACGGAGTAGCGAGCCTTCCGCTCGGTACACCGGTCGAACTGGAACTCATTTTCGAGTTAGCGGGATAGGAAATCCCTCAAGCAGGCGGCTCAGACATGAAAGAGATAGGAAGAGGTCAGGATGGCAAGTATCAGTACAACCATTACACCTGAGCAGCAGGCAGAAACACGCACAGCCGTTGAACGGATCGGCGCTTTTGCAACTGCCGCCCGACCGGAGCACTTGACGACCGATATTCGGCACCTCTTCAAACGCAACATTCTGGATAGCATTGCGTGCGCGATCGCCGCTGTTGATGGTCCGTCGCTCCGAGCGCTACGCGAGCAGATCGAAGAATATCGAGCCCCCGGTCGTTGCACTTTGATTGGCGGCGGCAAGACCTCTCCCGACCAGGCGGCACTCTTTAACTCCGCGCTTGTGCGCTATGTGGACCTCCTCGATAGCTACATGGCACAGGGCGGCCTTTGCCATCCGAGTGACAACTTCGGGACCATTCTTGCAGCGGCTGAATACGTAGGAGCATCTGGCGAGGAATCCATGGTGGCACTCGCCACAGCCTATGAAATCCAATGCAGATTCACGGCCCGCGTCCCTGTAATGGCGAAGGGCTTCAACCATGCCATTCAACTCGCGATCTCCGCAGCCGCAGGCGCGGGTAGACTTTTCGGACTCTCCGGCAGCGAACTCGCGAATGCGATCGCGATTGCAACCGTCGACAACATCTCACTCACGTGCGTTCACGCGGAACCGGTATCACAATGGAAGGGCTTCTCACCTGGGATCACAGGCATGCGCGCTGTTTACTCCGCTTCCCTCGCCAAGCGCGGCTTCACCGGTCCGAAAGGTCTCTTCGAAGGCCCGTACGGTCTCGAACAGATGTTCGCCCAGTCGATTTCCATCGATTGGGAGGATCCCTCCCTCGATATCGTGAAGCAGACAATCATGAAGAAATACTGCTCGCTGATTCATGGCCAGCCGGTGCTGGAAGCTGTCTTGGATTTGAAACGTCGTAATCGTTTCACCGCTAATGACGTCGAGCATGTGCTCTGCGAGGTGTTCAAGCCGGCTTTCGATTTCGCCGGGGGCGGCAGCTTCGGTCCGAAGGACCATCCAGAGATCAAAGAGCAAGGCGACTATAACCTCAAATACCTTGTCTCGGCCGCGCTGCTTGACGATCAAGTCGGCCCCGCCCAATTGGAAGAGGTACGCATTCAATCGCCGGATGCTCAGGCGCTGCTCGCGCGTGTCGACGTTCATCCCGACGAGCGTTTCAGCGCTCGCTATCCTCGAGAACTCAGTGCCGCCATTACCATTCGCGTCAAAGACGGGCGTGTCTTTGTGAAGGAGCAACACGGCTACGAGGGAGGGCTGAACAATCCCATGTCGTGGGACCGCACCGTCGAGAAGTTCCACTGGCTGAGTGAAGGTTTTGCCGACGAAGGTCTTCGAAACAGGATTGTCCAAGTTGTGCAGCAGCTCGATGCGCGACCCATCTCGGATCTTACGGACTTACTCGGCCAGGTTCAGTGCACCCGTGTTTATTCGAGAACTCATCCCGGCATTCAGTAATCGTTCAGCGTGGATCAGGACGCGTCGACTGGAGCTCATGACAGGTACTCATGATGGATACAAATCGAAAAGAGCAGATGCTAACCCGACATTACTCTGGAACGGCCAACTCTGAGCAGCGGCGAACGCCTGCTTCCTGGAACCAGAACCGGTTCACAGCAAAGCTCGGGATCGAGTATCCCATCATTCAAGGTCCGCTCGGCGGATTGTCATCGCAAAGACTGACGTCCGCAGTGTCGAACTTTGGCGGACTCGGATCCTTTGGCGCACACAGCTTGCCGCCTGACGCCATCAAAGACGTAGTCGCGGAAATTCGCTCTCTAACATCCAAACCGTTCGCAATGAACTTGTGGGTGTCAATAGAGGATGAAGGTGCGCGAACAGCAGATGAAAACGGATTCAACCGGAGCCTGGCTTCGTTAGTCGCTGATCTTGCTGCGTTGGGAGCGCCCCGTCCAACGTACAAGCCATATTCGCCGAAGCGATTTGAAGATCAAGCACGCGTGCTACTGGATGCGAACGTACCAGCATTTAGCTTCATCTTTGGAATTCCGGCAAGAGACATCTTGAAGGAATGTCGGGCAAGAGGCATCGTCACCATTGGCACGGCGACCTCGCCCGACGAGGCTGCAGCACTTCGCGAAGCCGGCGTGGATGCTGTCGTCGCTTTCTGGCTTCGAAGCAGGGGGGCATCGCGGCTCATTTCTTCGGCCGGCGGAGGACTCGCTCACCGGTACGCTGTCGCTAGTCCCACAGGTCGTCGACATCGTCGATGTGCCAGTGATTGCCGCGGGTGGAATAGGAGATGCACGAGGGGTAATCGCCGCCCTGGCTCTTGGCGCCGAGGCCGTCCAAATGGGAACGGTATTCCTGTCGTGCGAGGAATCCGGCACGAGCCCCCTTCATCGCGAAACTTTGCGACGACGCAATGCCGGACACACTGCCTTTACAAAAGAGTTCACAGGAAGACTCGCACGGGCAATCTGCAACGACTTGATGGAGAACCTGAACCGAAGCGGAACCGAGGTCTTGCCATATCCGCTGCAACGAGAACTCGTCAGAAATCTCGCAATCGCAGCAGAGGCTGCAGGCCGTGCAGATCTCGTGCCTATGTGGGCCGGGCAAAGCGCCAATCTCTCGACTTGCACCGACGTATCGACGTTCTTGACCTTATTGGTCGAGGAGCTTTCTGAAATCGCGGGTCCTATCACTCAGTGGAGCGCGGCCCGTCGTGAAAACCAAATTCGTAGAAAAGCAAATTCTTAAATAAGGAGAAATAGTCATGTCAAATATCACCGACAAGGTTGTAGTAATCACCGGAGCCAGCAGCGGCATTGGGAAAACCACTGCGACGTTTCTTGCAGCGCAAGGAGCAAGAGTTGTACTGGGAGCGCGTCGCTTGGATCGGATCGACGCAGTGGTTCAAGAGATCACGGCCAGCGGTGGCAAGGCCATCGGATTTGCCACCGATGTGACGAAGCGCGCAGAAGTGGAAGCGCTCATCCAAAAGGCCGTCGCCAGTTTCGGCCGCATCGATGTGGTCGTCAACAATGCGGGCATTATGCCGATCGCACCGATCGAGGCCGTTAAGGTGGATGAATGGGACCGTCAGATTGACGTCAACATCAAAGGACTTCTATATGGAGTTGGCGCCGCTCTGCCTCACATGCAGAAGCAGAAGAGTGGTCACATCATTAACATGGCTTCGGTTTTCGGGATCAAAATGTTCGCCCCGGGCGGGACGGTCTACTGCGCCACCAAGGCGGCTGTGCGCGCGTTGACTGAAGGGCTGCGGATGGAACTGCACTCCCAAAATATCCGTTGCACAATGATCTCGCCCGGCGCCATTGCCACAGAACTGTCGGAGAGCAGTTCAGACGAAGCGACCAGAAAGAATTTGCGCGAGTTTATGAAAATGGCGATCCCGGCCAGCGCAATCGCGAGAGCGATCGCTTACGCAATCGAGCAGCCGGTCGAGGTGGAAGTCGATGAGATGGTCATCCGCCCAACGGTACAGGATTTCTAACGCGGAGCTAAGCGCGAAGCATTGGCTTCAACGTGGTCAAGGAGGCAAGATGTTATGGGTAAAAGACTCGCACTAATCGCAATTCGCCTTTTGGTTTCGGTGAACCTTCTGTATGCGGCCATCTTTCTCAAGTTTGCAGGAGTGCCAGGTTCGGTGGCCCTGTTTACGCAGATGTCGCAAGCGGTCGATGGGCTGGTATCTCAGTTGGTATTCCGGCTAGGATCAGGAGCCTTCGAGACAGTAGCGGCGATTCTGCTCCTGATTCCGAAGACAGCCAGATTGGCAGCGGGATTGATTGTTGTCTGGATGACTGCCGTTATTCTCAGTCACATTGTTGTGTTGGGATATGGCGTGTTCTTTGTCGATGCTCTCATTGTGATGGTGCTGGCTGTCATTTATCTCTTGCTGACCCGCACGCACTCCGATGGGGGCGAAAGTATAGGGACGATGGCTGCCGGCCAAACGCACCAAAAATAGTCGGGCAAACAGTTGGGAGGAGCCACAATATCCTAACAACTGTGCTCCCAGGTCAGGTTGACATTGTCGACGGCGGCCATCTCTCTCGAGACGGCCGCCAACGAGATCGCTACACGAATGCATGAGTCTAGTGATATGCCGAAGGAATCAATCCCAGGAGAAGAAATCATGGCAACAGCAACGACGCCGGCCCGTCCTCCTTTGCCTCCGTTCACACCCGCCAGTGCGATTCAGAAGGTGCGCCTCGCCGAAGATGCTTGGAATACTCGCGAACCTGCAAAAATAGCTCTGGCATACACGATCGATTCACATTGGAGGAACCGATCGGAGTTCATTAGTGGACGAAACGAAATCATTGCTTTCCTCTCTCGCAAGTGGGCCAAAGAACTCGACTACAGGCTCATTAAAGAAATGTGGGCATTCACTGGAAATCGCATTGCCGTGCGCTTCGCTTACGAGTGGCACGATGATTCGGGTCACTGGTATCGCTCCTATGGCAATGAGAACTGGGAGTTCAGTGATGATGGGCTAATGGTGTCAAGGTATGCATCAATCAACGACCTCCCCATTTTGGAGTCCGATCGCAAATACCACTGGGCGCTCGGGCGTCGTCCCGATGACCAAGCAGGGTTAAGCGACCTCGGCCTTTAGCTTAAGGATGACCGGCGGGTACGGACCCGCTTCGTTTCTCCGGAAATGACCGGCTGTTCTTTGCAGTGCGCAGCCATGGAGAACAAGCAGCGGCGATCAGGGTATTTTCGCCCGTGCAATAGCGAAACACTGGGCGAAGCGGGTGTTGCCTCAGTGAAGCTTCCACCTCGGAGTCCCAATCTGAACGCCTACGCGGAACGGTTTGTACGGACGATCAAGGAATCCTGCCTGGAGCGGATGATCTTGTTCGGCGAGAGCGGGGTGCGGAAAGCGACTGCTGAATTCATGGCGCATTACCATAGCGAGCGCAACCACCAAGGTTTGGCCAATGCACTGATCTGTCCCGAGCCTGAGCATGCGGGCGACGAAGGCGAAGTGCATCGGCGGGAACGTCTGGGCGGGCTGCTGAACTACTACTACCGCAAGGCTGCCTGAGAATCACTCCGACCTTTGACCGGGACAGGTGGCGTCCGATGCACCGTCGTACCTGAACTCGCCACAATCCAGTCGGGACTGCCGGTGGACTATCCAGCGGCGGAATTGATCGACAACCGAACATGAATACATCTCCTTATCGGTCCGATGCACGGACCACTTTAGGACCGCCCTGTACGGACCGACCGATTGTTCGGACACTACGAGATGTTTGGTTATGTCCACCGCAACCCCGGATGACCGCGTTTCAGGCCCCGAAAATTACCCGGTTCAGCCGGGGCGATTCGGTGTCGTCGTAATTGGCAGGGAAGCACCGCACCACGTTCTGAATGTCACACATGTCGCGGGTGATGCCGACGATCTTCAACTCGTCCCACAGCAGAAGGCCGCTGCGTCCGACAAACTCCCAGCCCGGTAGAGAATGTCGGCACTCAGCTTTGTGCAATTTATACCAGCTGCCTTCGCTGCTACACCGTACGGAATGCGCTTTTTCAGGTTGCTTTAGAATCGAACAGAAGCGGATGAAGTATTGCAGCCGTCTGTCGTTCATTGTTTCTTGCGCTCGTCCCAGACCTTTTGCCATGCCTCGAATTCGCTAGGCCTGATCTGGTAGCGTGCGAAGTTTCCTTCGTGCAGGCTGACAAGCTCGCTCTCGGCCATGTCCCTGAACTTCTCCTGCTCGGCTTCCGGGATGCCGTTCTTCTCCACCCAGGCCATGATATATGGTGCGGCCTCCTTTTTGTCCATCCGCCCACGCACCACCTCACCGACGATCTGCCGCAGCGCGGCCTTGTGCGCGAACCTGAACGGATCGGGCTCGCCCAACGACTGGCGCACGGCGGCATAACGCGCCGCCGACCGCTCATACGCCCAGATGAACACATCCCTCACCGGATCGACTTTGTTCAGTTCATAAACGCCAAGGATGGCATCCATGTAGGTCGCGCGCGGCACGTCGATGAAGGACAAGGGAGAGAGATTACGCTTGATGAACGGAATGTTCGCCGACAAGCGCGACACGCGCTTGTTCACATCGTCGAACGGTTGCAGATATGGCAACTGCACCATCGCAAACAGCGCCTGCTCGAACGGGTCCTGAATCGCCGCCGCCGTGTTCAGCAACTGGTTGAAGCACTCCTCGATCAGTTGCGGTAATTCCAGGGGATGGAACGTTGACTTGCCGATGCCGACGCCCATGCGGCGCAGCCTCCCCGGCGCGCCGGGGTCGGGCAGAAGGTTCTGCGCCAGAATGCCATGCAGGTTGAGGATCGTGTAACGGTTGAAGCCGATGGTGTCCGCGTCATTTACCAGGAATTCGATCGCATCCTTGTGGTTGACGATCATCTGCGCTTCCAGACGGTCCCGGCCTTCCGCCGCTTCGCCGAGTTCGATCAGCCGCGTCGTATCCAGCAGCGAATAGGTGTTGCCCTCAAGGCGGCTGGAGTTCCACGACAGGTCGATGAGCAGCCGGTTCAAAATCTGCTTTGCGTAAGTGCCCGCTGCCTGATCGTCAAAGTTCGGCTTGCCGACCTGCGCGAGATGGGCGCGCTGTTCTTCCGAAAGATAGAACGTCTCGTTGGGCCGGTATGAGTCGAGGAATTCACGGTTATAGCCAACCGGCTTGCGAGCATTGAGGGGCTGGCGCAGATAGGCGCGCATTTCTTGGCTCGCCGCGGACAGCGGGACCGCCGCTTCCTCCGTCTTCTCGGCTGCTGCGGGAACTGCCGCCGGCTTTTCGGCCGCCGCCCTTTGCTCCGCCGCCGGCGCCGGCACCCGATACCGCGTCCATCGCCGCCCCTCGCCGTCCGTGATCAGACGCCCTTTGTCGACGAGGTATCTGAGCCTGTACTGCAAGGTGCGATCCGCAAGCCGCTCCGGTAGGGCGGCGGCCACGTCGCCAAAGCTCGCCCCGCCGGGGTGCTGCGCGACCGCTTGTTCGATGGCGGCTAGGGATTCTTCCGGAATGCGGGCAGGCATGGCTGTGTCTCGTTGTTGCGTTTATAACTTATATGCGCAATTAAACCATGGATATACGCAACAATCAAGTTCTATGCGCAACTAAAAAATACATCTATACGCAACTACGATTCCATGCTTGCGTATAGCCCAACATCAAAGCTCGGCCGAAAACCGCCGAATCGATCCAATGTCCGCCTTCGGATAACTTCTTTTACAGTTGCTATGCTGCTGCGTGTTCGTGCTCAAGTAAACGACAATCACAACAGGGTGCATGCACGCTAAAGTCGAGCCGAGGGCCCCGCGGCATGAGCGCCGCGGCGCATTCTGTTTCCCAAACTGGCACAAAGGGCAGCGATCTCGCCTAAGAGAGCATCCCTTGCGCCGCACGCAATGCTGATATCGGTCGCGGGCCATTTCCTACTCAGTTGCAGGCCTTCTGCAGATCTGCAACTGAGATGGAAATAGTTCAACAGTTTTAGCTACCCGCAATCTCCAATAACTCATTGGCGTGTACTTTTGCCCATTCCCTCAACAACAATGGTTCGCGACCTAGAAT
>Ga0210389_10002080_pt1 | contig 15999 bp, 12 predicted proteins | sample IncBWH28OmetaG_FD_160127 | JGI IMG/M metagenome (GOLD analysis project Ga0210389, IMG submission 160127) | Forest soil microbial communities from Barre Woods Harvard Forest LTER site, Petersham, Massachusetts, United States - Inc-BW-H-28-O ...
CGGCTTCACCTTGGTGCCGGCGCCGTTGGGATCCTTGCGAAGTGGATCTCCGGGCGAGGAGTTCTCGGTGGGAAGTCAGTTCGCGTTCGCCGTGATGCCGGTCGTCGACCTCAGTCTGGCGCGCCATTTCTTCGTCGGCTTCGCTCCCAGCTACACCTTCAACATCAAGGCCAAGAATGGGCCGGACGACGCGGCCAGCGAGCTCGATCTGCTGCTTCGAATCGGGGCAGAGGCCGCCGCCACCGATCGGTTTCAAATCTACGGGTACCTGTCACCGGGGTATGGGTTCATGTACGGGTTGCCCCCCGGCGGCGAGGGCGTGCGGGGCCCGGTGCTCGGGCTCCATGCGGGCGGCCGGCTGGACCTCACCCCGGCATTTTTCGTCAACGCCGAGGTTGGATATCAAATGGGCTTTCAAACCACGTCGACGAACGGCTCGGACGCCGAGTGGCACGCCAGCTTCTTCCAGATTGGATTGGGCGCCGGCGTCCGGATCTAGCCTCGAAGGTGGTCATCGACCTTCCGGCGCCACCTTCGCTGGCGGGTCACCATCGCCGTCGGCTTCTTCTCTGGTTGACGGCTTGTACGGCTCTGCTCCACACTCCCTGACCACGGCGAGGACCAGCCCGCTCAGACGAAGCGGCGAGCCGACCAGGGTTGGGGGCGAATAGGAGGAGATTGGCATGAGCACGTTCCCTGCGCCGAAGGTGGTGGTTTTGGTCTCAGCGCTCATGGTGGCGGCGCCGATGAGCCTTTCCGGTTGTGGGGGCATGGGCTCCACTTCGACCGTCGAGAGTCAGCGGAGCGAGCTCCGGCTGGATCGAAAGGAGGGCGAGGAGTGTTGCCGACTTCAATTTCGGCCGGGGAGAAATCGCGAGCGGTGTCTGGACGATTGCGCCCACGGACGTTTCAACCACGGCTGTGAGATTCGACACGATGCGGGCGTGCACGACGCCGGCAAGCACGACGCCGGCAACCATGACGCCGGCGTTCGCGACGGAAGCAGCGACGGCACGCGCGACACCGGCCAGGAGACCTCCGCGGATGCGGGTGCCGCCGGCACCTGTCCATCCATCGCCTCGGTGGTGCCGCCTTCGGAGGACCTTCCCGACTTCACCGACGTCCTCATCACCGTCACCCCCGCGGACACGAATCCCGACGACGTCCTGACGTTCAGCTGGACCGCCACCGGTGGCACGCTGACGCCTCCCGGCCTGACGGCCAACACGCCCGCTCAGTTCTTCGAGTGCACCAGCGTTGGCCCGCAGACCATCACGATTGCGGTCTCAAACGGCGTCTGCGGCTCCAGCGCTTCCATCACCCTCAACTGTGTTGCCGTATGTGGGAACAACTTCATCGAGCCCGGCGAGGACTGTGATCCACCGAATTCGGTCCCCAACGGCCGCATCCTCTGCGACGCCACCTGCCACTTCCTCGGGACCTGTGGCAACGGGACGATCGATCCGGGCGAGCAGTGCGATCCGCCAAGGTCCCAGGCCGTACCAGGACTACCGGCGTGCACCCAGGACTGCCAGATCCCGACCTGCGGAAACCTGGTGCTCGACCCGGGCGAGGCGTGCGATCCGCCGAACGGCACGACCTGCGACAGCTCTTGCCAGGCCATTCCGGTCGTCTGCGGCGACGGAATCGTCGAGCCGGGAGAGACGTGCGATTTCCCCAACGTTGAGTTCTGCAACCAATGTCAGACCACCACCTGCGGGGGATGTTTCTTCACGGCGGTCGGAGGCGACCCGGCTTGCCAGAGCCTCACCGGGACCGCTCGGACGACCTGTCAGACGCTCCTCAGTTGTCTGAGCACCAGCCCGACCGGGTGTGTCGCCGCGCTCTTCGGGGGGCGCGGACCGACCTGCTACTGCAGCGACGCGACCTGTTCAGCGGGGGCGAACGGTGCGTGCGCGGCGCAGTTCAACGCCGTCGCCGGCACGAGTGATCCGACGGTGGTGCTGGGTCAGCTGAACGACCCGACCAGCTTCCTCAATCAGGTACGGAATGAGGCAGCGAGGTTCGGTGGCTTCGGGTGCGGCATGATCTGCCGCTGAGCCCGAGCCTCCGATTTCAAAATCTACAAACGGCAGATCCGACGGACTGACACGGAGTAGCGGTCACCTGGTAGGTACAAACATCCATGCCGCCGTCGGGAGTATCGAAGCCAAAGATCTGGGTCCCGGAAGCGGCTCCGTTGGACACGGTAAACGTGAACGTACCCAGGCATTCGCCATGGAACGTGCAGGTCGAGGTTTCTGTGCTGTTGCACCCGTATTCCGGTGGAGGACCGGCATCGGGGGTGAGCAGCGGTTCTAAGAAGTAAAGAACGTTGGACGACGCCAGGCTGATAGTGTCCGTGACGTGGGACGGGGCCACGTCATACGAGCACTGGCCGCACGAGCACGCCGCCGGACTATCTGCTGTCGGCGCAAACGTCACATGAAAACCACCAGTGAGAGAACAGGGGTCCTGGCTGCTGGTTTGCGCGTCACTCACCGGAGCGCTGGGCGACGACGATGAGCATGCATCGAGCGTCACCCCCATCGTCAGACAGGCCAGCAGGCCCCCCACAGTCCGCAAGGTCCACCGCGCCAGAGCTCCTGAGGTCATCGCACGCGGATTTTACGGACCGAGGCGGAAGCTGTCGAGGTTGGAGCGGCGCGAAGGGACGATTACCAGACAACACTGCGCTTGTTCTTTCCTATCCCCCGCTACGAACGGGCGTTGGTGGTACGACGATTTCAACAAGTCCGGTCGCCACGTCATAGACGAGACCGGAGAGAAGCCACTTGCCTGGCAGTGCGGGAATCGCACGGAGCAACGCAGTGTCGACGACAACCGCTGCCCGAGGAACAGTGACCGCTTTTGTTTTGAGTTCGCCTTCCTGTATTTGAAAATAGTGCATCAGCATGTCGGTGTCGCCCGCAAGGCGGGTGATGCCGCAATCGGTGTGCTGGAGCACGATGAGGTGAAACTCCCCGCCGCCTCCAGGCGCCTCTCCAGCGACCTCACCGATTCGTCCGAGCAGACCCAATTGCTCCAGCAACCCTGGGGTGATTCGGCCGCCGATGTTACGCATCACCACGGCTTCGCCCGGTTTCAATCCAAATAGGTGAGCCGGGTCCACACGCATATCGGCGCAGCCGACGATGATCGCCCTTACGTTTGGCAGCGCCCGCGGCAGTGAGGGCATCAGTGCGCCCGCAGCGGTCTGCTGAGCCGCAAAGTCTTTGTTACGTTGCAACATCCAGTCGAGATGATTCATGTCGACGCACCGGAGTCTCTTTCATCATCGAAGAAAAGGCTCTGACGGAGTATGAGTCCCTCTCCTCGAGTGAAAACGTACGGGCGGTCCTGAAAATGCTCGCGTCACCTTCACCCTTCCAATCCCCCATAAGCCCCCGCCCAAAACTCCCCGTACACCGACGGCCCCTCCGGCGAGTCCAGTAGTCGCTGCGTCAGCAGAATCCCCACGAGGTCGTTCTTGGGGTCCGAGTACGCCGACGTGCCGTAGCCGCCGTCCCAGCCGAAGCGTCCCGGCACCACCCACGGTTCGTCCGCCTGACTCCGCACGTTCACCGCCATGCCGAAGCCCCAGCTGCTGTGGGTGCCGAGGAAGATCTCCGCGCCTTGGCGCTGCTCGGGCGTCAGCTGGTCGCGCGTCATCGCTTCGACCGCGCCCTGCGACAGCACCCGCGCGCCTCCGACGGCCCCTACCCCGCCGTTCAACAGCATCCGGCAGAACGCGAGGTAGTCGTCGGCCGTCGAGGCCAGGCCGCCCGCGCCCGATTCGAAGGGCGGCGGGTGGCTCCAGTCGCTCGCCTCCCCGGTGCCGTCGAACACCTCCAGCTTGCCGCTGCCGTGGTTGAACAGGTAGCAGCCCGCCAGGCGGGGGAGCTCGGACGCGGGGACGCTGAAGCCGGTGTCCTTCATGCCGAGCGGACCGAACAGGCGGTCATTGAGAAAGGTGGAAAACGAGCGCCCGGACGCGCGCGCGACCAGGACGCCCATCAGGTCGCAGCTGGTGTTGTAGAGCCAGCGCTCGCCCGGCTGGTACATCAGCGGCAGCGCGCCCAGCCGGCGCATGTATTCGTCTGGACCGGGGGGCCGCGCCGGGTGCGGGCCGTCGCCGCCGAGGTGGCCGTCGCGAATCGGCCGCTGGATCGGGTAGGTGTCGGGCGGCGCCATGACGCTGCCGAAGCCGAGGCAAGAGGTCAGCACGTCGCGCACCGTGATCGCGCGCCGCGCGGGGACCGTGTCGTCGAGCTGGGCGTCGATGCGCTTCAGCACGCGGCGGTTCGCCAGCTCCGGCAGCCAGCGCTCGACCGCGTCGTCGAGCCGCAGCACCCCTTCGTCGACCAGGAGCATGGTGGCGGCCGCGGCGATCGGCTTGGTGAGGGAGGCGATCCGGAAGATGGTGTCCCGCCGCATCGGTTGACTGTCCGGGCCGCCGGTGGTCGTCGTCCCGACCGCATCGACGAAGACGTCGTCCCCGCACGCGACGAGCGCGACGATCCCCGGAACCTCGCCGCGCGCGACGAAGCCGGCCATCGATGCGTGGAGCTTCGCGTGGAGATTGTCGTTGGTCATGGCGGCACCGTCGGCAACCTAGCGCGGCCCGGCGCCGATCTCGATCGTTGGTGGAGCTGCGCGGCCGGTGAGAGCGAGGGCCACGCCACCCAGCACGATGGCGCCCGCGCCGATCAATCGGGGCGTCGCCTGCTCGTTGAGGAACGCGACCGCCGCCAGCGCCGCAATGACGGGCACGGCGAGCTGGGCGATGGCGGCCTCGGCGGCGGTCAGCCCGGGCAGCGCCTGGTACCAGATGGCGTAGCCGAGGCCGGAGGTCACCGCGCCCGAGATGAGCGCCAGGGCCAGACCGTGGGGCGTGGCGTGCGCGCCGTGCGTCGCCGCCGTGGTGGCGAAGAGCGCCAGGGCCACCAGCGCGGCGCCCAGGAAGCTGTGCGCGTTGGCGGCCAGCCGGTCGGCCGCCGTACGCCGGCCGAGAAGCGAGTAGGCACCCCAGGCGATCCCCGACAGGACCATCAACGCGCTGCCGAGCGCGTCGGGCCGCAAAGCTGCGGGCAACATGAGCCAGCCGAGCCCGGTCGCGCCGAGGCCGAGACCCATCCAGGTGCGCGGCGTGGGCCGCTCGCCGTGGGCCAGCCCCCATCCGATCATCGTGAGCTGCACCGACCCGAAGAGGATCAGCGCGCCGACGGCGGCGCCGATCCGTCCGTAGGCGAGCGAGAACGGCGCCGCGTAGGCGAACAGCGCCAGGGGCCCGCGCCAGCCTCGGCCGCGCAGCGGCGCCCACCCCTTCGAGCGAAGGAGGGTGAGGCCGCCGAGGACGGCGGCGCCCGCCCCCAGCCGGACCTCGGTGAAGGAGGCGGCGTCGATCAGGTGCCGTCCCAGCGCCAGGCGGGTCAGGATCGAGTTCGCCGCGAAGGCGACGAGCGCGAGCGCCGTGAGCGCCGCCGTCGTCGCCCGCGGGCGCGCGAACGCCACGTCAGCCCTGCCGCTCGCGACCGTCATGTCTGCGGACGATGCCATCCCGCGCCCCCGAGTCCAATCCCCTCGCCACCAACCCCGGAGCCGATCCCGATCGGTTCGGCGATGACGCAACGCTGGGAACGCCCAACCGACACCCGGAGATGAAGCGAGATGCGATGCGGGTAGACCAGATCGACCGCGCAATTCTGATCCTGCGCGGGCACAGGGTCCTGCTCGACAGCGACCTGGCCGCGCTCTACGGCGTCGAGGCCAAGGTTCTGAATCAGGCGTCAGCCGGAATGCCGAGCGGTTTCCAGCGGACTTCATGTTCAAACTGACGCCAGAAGAAACAGACTCTTTGAGATCACAGCCTGTGATCTCAAAAACGCAAGACACTGAAATCACAGGCGTATCTAACTTGAAGTCACAATCTGTGACTTCAAGTTCATGGGGTGGCCGCCGCAAACTTCCCCACGCCTTCACCGAGCAGGGCGTTGCCATGCTCTCGAGCGTCCTCCGCAGCTCACGTGCCGTGCAGGTCAACATCGAGGTCATGCGCGCCTTCGTCCGGCTCCGGCAGCAGAAGTACGATTCGCAATTCGGTATCGTGTTCGAAGCAATTCGCGAGCTGATGACCCCACCGGATGTGCCACGAATCCGATCGGGTTCTCACGTTGAGGCGTCGACGCGTCGAAGAGCTTCTCAGCCGCGGTCTTTTTCCGCTCGCCTGTTTTCAGCAACTGGAAGGTCGATCCGGCGACCGTCAACCTGCAAGGCCTGCGCGTCGACATCGTCGGTCTCCACGGCGCGCGGCTGAACGAGCTGTTCGCGACCTGCGAAGCGACACGGTGGTGGGATTGACCGGCGACGAGCCGGCGATCCGGCGCGCCCTGGCCAAGGCATGGCCGGGAACCAAGCACGACGAAACGACGGCCAGCGCACCCTGACGCGAAAGCGCGCCCACGCGGACTGCGAACAGGTCCGAGTGTGATTTGTAGCGCGACCGCCTTCCACGATGCGTGGTATTTATCACACGTACATTCGAGACGCTTTTAACGCCTCTTTTAACGCTTGCCGCGTATTGGATCTCCTTCGAACAGAGCGCCATTGACTGAGCGCTCACAAACAACGGAGGTCACATGACGAGCGGTGTTGGTTGGGCGATTGGGTCGGCTCTGCTGCGTGTACGGCGCCGTATGATGTTGTTTGGCGCCGTGAGCGCATTGACCGTTGTAATGGGATGCGGCGGAGAGAAGGAGTCGGCTGGGCTCGTGGTGGCTGCGGCCTTGCCGGCCTCCCCCCAGGCGGTCACTCAGTTCGTCGTGCTCGCCGCTCGAACGGCGAGCTTCGGGGATCGAGACTCCGTAACGGGAGCTAACCTGGGCGTCGCCGGAAGTTCTCTGACCATCGGCTTCGATACGCACATTGGGGTTGGGGAGACGTTGTTCGCACCCACGGTCTTGCTCCACGATCGCGCGACCACCGGGGCGATCGACGCCACCCAAATCACCGCATCGGCCTCGGACGTCACTGGCCCTCAATCGGCCTTCGTGGCGCCTCCCGTCGCCCCCCTCCCCGGCACGGTCACGGCTGGAAGCAAGGCGATTACGGTGAACGCCGGCCAGATGTCGACGCTGGCACCCGGCGCGTACGGAGCGGTGACCATCAACGGAACGCTGAATCTCGCCGGCGGACTCTACCAGCTGACGAGCCTGCAGCTCGGACCCGGCGCTCAACTGATGGCGCTGGCCAGCTCGGATCTGCGCGTGGCCACCGGAGTCAACGGGGGTGATCGCGTTCATATCCAGGCGGTGGCCCCTCTCAAGGCCAAAGACTTGCGGCTCGTGGTGGCCGGGACGGTCGCCAAGATCGTCGACCCGAACAACGATGCGATCTTCCTCGGGACGGACGGCCAGCTCACGGCGCTGGTCGTTGCGCAGGCGGCGTTTCGGGCGGGCGATCGCCTCGCTGTCACCGGCGCGATATCCGCCGGGGACGTGATCGTTGGGACCGACGCGGCGATCGTCTTCGACTCGGGCTTCGGCTGCGGATCCAACGCCAGCTGCAACGACAACAACGCCTGCACCACCGATGTGTGCGTCGACGCCGAATGTGTCTACAGCAACGTCGCCGACGGAGTGACCTGCAGCGACGGCAACGCCTGCACCCTGGGCGACAGCTGTAAGAGTGGAGCCTGCGTGCCTGGTCCCAGCGTCAAGTGCACGGCGGCCGATCAGTGTCACGAGGTCGGAACGTGCGATCCCGCGAGCGGCGCCTGTTCGAGTCCTCCCGTCCCCGACGCAACGCCGTGCAACGACGGGAACGCGTGCACGCAAACGGACGCCTGTCTGTCCGGCTCTTGCACCGGATCCAACCCGGTCGTCTGCACCGCCAGCGATTCGTGCCACGCGATCGGGACCTGCGACCCGACCAGCGGGGTCTGCTCGAACCCGACCCAGCCGGACGGGACACCTTGCTCGGACCATGACGCCTGCACACAGCAAGACAGCTGTCTGTCCGGAACCTGCCTCGGGTCGGCTTCGCCCTGTCCGGCACCAGATGCCTGCCACACGCCGGGCACGTGCGATCAAACGACCGGGTTCTGTGTCTCGGCGCCGCTCGCGGGCGCCTCCGGATGCACCGATCTCGCCGGCCTGGTATGCGATCCGACGACGCTCGTTTGTTCCGATTCGGGCACCTCCCCGGATGGAACCTTCAGCCTCAACCTGGCCCAACTGAGCGTCAAGGGCCCCGTCACGCTGCAAGGGATTGTACCGTTCACCTGCCAGGCCAACTCGGGCGGGAACAATGGCGCGGCAAAGTATGAAGGGTGCCCGGCGGAGTTCGCCAGCCCGTCTATTCCGAAGTGGGTGATTGGCGACGGCTTCAGCCTCACCGATCGCAATTTCAGCCCCACCCCGTTTCCTCGGGTCTTCGTTCCGGGCTCCTCGGTGAACTTTCAAGCGGACGTCTCCTTCACCGACGACACGGGCGCCGTCGCCGTGTCGTACGAACAGGATGCGGAGGCCAGCATCACTTGCAACACGGGGAGCGATTGCCCTTCTGGAACCTGTCAACCCCCGGTCCTCAATCGGAATGGCGTTCCCCAGCAGAGGCTCTGCGCACCTCGCACCTGCGTGACCAGCCTGTTCCCGGGCGCGCTCGAGGGCAATCACGGCAACTATACGGTGACCCTGCAGCGTTGGGACGACACGGCGACGACCTGCCCCGGCCCGGCGGCATCCCTCGATCCCGACTACCCGGGGGTGACCTTCGACGCCCCGTCGCCCACCGCCTCGTCGGCATCGGTGACGGGCGGCACCGGGTGCTGGGTCGATCTGCCGGGTGCCAGCCAGACGGTCGAGCTCTTTGGCTCCAGCGCGGGGGCAGCAAGCTCGACGATCGCCCCCGCCAATGGGACTGTCTCCGGGCAAATCAACATCCCGGTCAATCTCGCCGACATTTCGAGCTTCCTCCGCTACGTCGTGACGGTGTCCGAAGGTGACACGCGGGTGCCCATATCGAACGCGGTCACCGGCTGGTTTCCGGGAGAGGTCTCGCCCAACGATCCCGGCGCGTGCAACCTGGGCCTTTCGGCCTTCAATCCATTTATCGATCACATCTGTTCGATCACGACGCTGACGGACGGGATGGCGTTTCCAGTGTGTCCGCCGCCAATCTCCCAGAGCGACAGCGAGAACTATTTCGAGATCTCAATCACCCATCCGGTCCCCACCAGCTCTTTCTCGTATTCACAGGCTCTCAATCCGTTCCAGGTCGTCGTCCAGCCGACCACGCTCGCTCAGATGAAGGTCTATCCGTACACGATTATCTACATGCCCCCAGGCGACGCGAGCAACGCAACCATCGCGACCACCACCTCGTACGGCATCAGTTTCACCGCCGACAACAAGGTGACGGCCGACATGTCGACCGCGGTCGACGACAAGTCCACCGCCACGGAGGGGATCATGGACAAAGGCACGGCCTTGAGCTCCATCGTGGGCAAGTCGTTCCCTTCGAATGTTCCGGACCTCGGACTGGACCTGAGCGAGTCCACGAGCTGGGACATGTCGACCAAAACAGGCGTCGGCACGATCAGTGATGTGGCGACGAACCAGACCACCATGTACCAGACCATCGAGACGCTCGGCCCGTTGAGCAACGCGGGGCTGGTGCCCGGCGCGGCGGGGACCTACCTCGATGAACCTTTCTGGAGCGACACCTTCGTGCTCATCATTCATCCGCAGTTCGGCTTCTGGCAAGACGTGGGCGGCGCTCCGGTGATTTCGCTGCTCGCGGCGCGAGGCTCACTGCAGTTGCCATCGATCATGCAGCCGACCGTCAGGGATCTGGATACGTGCTTCACGAAGGGGGTGCCCATCCCGATTCCCAACACCCAGGACAGCCTTTCCAGCGCGGACTGCCAGCAGCTCCTGCAGCTCGATCCATTCTACGGCGTTGGGCAGAGCTTACCGTCGCTCGGAACCAATCCGAGAGCGCTGGACATCCAGGGGTTCGACTACGGCGTTGATCCTGATGCCGTGGACGGCGGCGCCCCTTCCGACCTTCCGGTGAGTCTGCAGCAGTCGATCACGTTTACCGGCACCAACACCGTGACGACCGTCGGCTCGTACAACTTCACGGTGACCGACGTCCTCAGCTCGCAATCTTCCTCGACGCTGAGCCTGGCTTCGCTCGGATTCACCGGATCAGACGCAATCATGTCTGGCGAGACGCAGACCACGTCGACGGACTGGACGGTCGCCCTGCAGTCGTCGTTTTCGGCCACGGCGCAGAGCTCGGTCAGCGTCAAGGGCGTCCTGGACGACCACCACGGGTTAAAGAATGACGGGGCGCTCCTCCCGTACCGACCGCGGGTGGAGCTCTTTCAGGACGCCCTGTTCGGGACCTTGATGTTCCAGGATATGAGCGGCGCCCCGCCCGCTCCGTGACGACTGACAGCGCGCCCGAAGCCCGCTGAGGAGCGCAACAAAGAGAGGATGGGCGACCGTCGCTGGAGATGAACCGACCTCTCTCGACGGCGCCCCCGGGGCGCCTCGGGTCGACGATTTTTCCGGAAAACGCTCCCCGGTAGACCTGCGTGTACGAGCATCCCCCGAGCGCGCCCAGCAGCGCGGCGGTGATCGGGGCGAGACGAAGGCTCCGCAGGGCTCGCATCGTGATTCTATTGCCTCGACGGGTGCCTGTTTGTTGAACAAACCGCCGCCGAACGGTTTGCGTCGGGTGGGACCCTCCGTTCGAGCGTTTCTCCTTTAAGATAGCGCTCATCATGCGGGCGCGAACGCTCTCGATTGGCCTGCTGGCCCTGTTCCTCGGCGGATGCGGCGGCTCGACGGCGAAGTCGGACGGCGGCGTCGACCACTCCACCTCGTCGCTCCTGTTGATGGGGACGATCGATCCGGGCGCCCCGCCCATCTGCCTCACCCAACCCCTGCTGCTGGTCGGCGGTCAGGCGCAATGCACCGTCACGCAGCACCTGGCGGGCGCCAGCGGGGTGACGAGCACCACCCTGCCGTCCTGCTTCGCGGTCAACCAGGGGCCCTGCTGGTCGCTGGTCACCAGCCCCGCCAGCTGTCCCGGCGGTGGGTTGACGTTCACCTTCGATCCCGATCCCGCCAACCCGGACCCGACCCCGGGCAGCCTCACCTACGACTACAGCTGCGCGCTCAGCGATTGAAGTCGATCAGGAGCGAAAGCTGCTTGCGGCGGCCGTCGTCCGCGACCGTGCGCCCGCCGAGCGACGCCTTGGCCGCCCATTCGCGCGCCACGTCGCGCTCGAATTCCGCCTCCGTCATCGCCGCCGCGCCCTCGAGCGCCCGCGCCTGCTCGTCGAGCCGCCGCACCGCCGCCAGCCGCTCCCCTTCGCCCAGCTTGGCGCGCGCGAGCGCCCGCCGCAGGACGCCGATCGTCTCATCGTAGACGTCGAGCGGAACCGGGAACGGATGTCCGTCCTTCCCGCCGTGCGCCAGCGAGAAGCGCGCCGGATCGGCGAAGCGGCTGGGCGCGCCGTGGACGACCTCGGCGACCAGCGCCAGCGCGAACAGCGTCCGCGCGCCGACGCCGGGGATCAGCATCAGCTCGGCGAAGTCCTCGGGCCCGCGGTCCGCGACCGCCGCCAGCGTCTTGCCCAGACGCTTCAGATCGATGTCCTCCGCGCGCACGTCGTGGTGGGCCGGCAGGCGCAGCTGCGCGAGGCTGTCGACCGCGGTGTCGGGGCGCCCGCGCGCCAGATCGATCATCTCGCCCCGCGCCCCCGCCGCGCGCCGGTCGGTGAGGTTCACGATCTCGCCGACCGGGCGCCCTTCGATCGCGGCGTGCGGCTCCTCGACGAACGCGCCGGCGCGATCCCAGAGCCAGTGGTAGCGGCGGGCCTGCCGGAGCGCGCCGTTCATCCCCTGCTGCACGACCACCCAGGCACCGTCGTCGGCGACGATGAAGCCGTGCAGGTAGAGGTCGAAGCCGTCTTGCAGGGCGGCGCTGTCGACCTTGGCGACGAGGCGGCTGGCGCGCACCAGCGCCGGCGCGTCCAGCCCCACCCGCTCGCCCAGCGCGGTCAGCTCGTCGGGCGTGCGGCGCGAGTGGCGGCCGCGCCCCCCGCAGACGTGCAGCCCCAGCTCGTCTTCAATCGGCCCGAGGCCCCGTTTGAGCGCGCCGATCACGCTGGTGGTGATCCCCGACGAATGCCAGTCCATCCCCATCACCGCGCCGAACGACTGGAACCAGAAGGGATTCGAGAGGCGCCGCAGCACCTCCGTGCGGCCGTACTCGTGCGCGATCGCCTCGACGATCACGCGCCCGAGTCGCGCCATCCGCGACGCCAGCCAGGCCGGCACCCGCCCGCCGTGAAGCGGCAGATCCGCCGTACCGCTGCGACCCGCGGGCATCCCCGAAGCTTGGCACGCGCGACGCCCGGAGGTCACGCGTGTTACGCTCGTTGGCATGGTTCGACTTAACTTATCTAGCGTTCAACTTGGTTTGGGATTGGTCGTTGCGGTCGGTGTCTGCAGTACGTTGGGGGGGGTCGCGGGTTGCAACACGCAATCGCTGGTCCCCATCGACGGCGGCCCGGCCCGCAGCGGCACTGGCGGCGGCAGCGGCAACCGCAGCGGCAGCGCCGGCGGCGGCATCGGCATCGGCACTACCGGCGCCGGCGGCGCCGGCGGCGACGGCGGCGACATCCCCACCGGCTTCGGCGGCGACGTCGGCGCTGGCGGCGTCATGGGGACCAGCGGCGCCGGCGGCATCACGGGAGCCGCCGGGTTCGGGCGCCCCTTTGGAGGTGCCGCAGGACACGGCGTCGGCCTCGGCGGCGGCGCCGGCAACGGCGGGTCGCCCGTCGACGCGTCGACCACCACCTCGCCCCAGGACGCCGGGGACTGTCAGTGCGTGCTCGGCGCCGACGGCGTGCTGAGGATGTCGTGGGACTGTTTCACCACCTACTTCGGCGGCGGCGCCGCGATGTCGGGATGGTGCGGCGGCCCCGGCGGGTGGATCACGTCGTGCGGGCTCGACGTCTTCAAGCTCGACAGAGACAATGCAGCCATCCCCGACGACGAATGGGCCTACGACCCGAGCGGCAACCTGGTCGGCCAGCAGATCGCCGAGACGAGCCCCGTCTTCGTCTGCCCGACAGCGCCCACCCTGTGGCCGGCGGCGACGGTGGTGGCCGCGGGTCAGTTCCCGGCGAGCGGCTGTGCCGTCAGCGACTGCACCTGCGGCGACGCCGGCGCGGTGAGCTGCCCGGTGCCCGACGCCGGAACCACGCCCATCAACCCTTTTTGAGCAGCACCTCGTCGATGAGGCCGTAGTCCTTGGCCTCGGCCGCCGACATGAAGTTGTCGCGCTCGGTGTCGCGCTTGATCCGGTCGACCGATTGGCCGGTGTGCTGCGCGTAAATCGCGTTGATGGTATCGCGCGCCTTGAGGATCTCGCGCGCGTGGATCTCGATGTCGCTGACCTGTCCGCGCACGCCGGCCAGCGGCTGGTGGATCATCACCCGGGCGTTCGGCAGCGCGTTGCGTTTCCCCTTGGCACCGCTCGCCAGCAGCAAGCTGGCCATCGAGGCCGCCTGCCCCACGCAGAAGGTCGCCACCGGGCAGCGAAGAGCGATCATGGTGTCGTAGATCGCCAGCCCCGCGGAGACCTCACCGCCCGGTGAGTTGAGGTACATCATGACGTCCTTGTCGGGGTCCTCCGACTCGAGGAACAACAGCTGCGCGATCACCACGTTGGCGAGCGCGTCGTCGATGGCGCTCCCCAGAAAGACGATCCGATCCTTGAGCAGGCGCGAAAAGATGTCCCACCCGCGCTCCCCCCGGTGGGTCTGCTCGACGACAGTCGGCACCAGCGCCGTCGGGATATCTCGCGAATATCTGGTCATCATCGTTTCTCCGATCTGTCGGGCTTCTCGGGGCCCGACAGCCAGGCCACCAGCGCGGCGCGCGAGAAGCGCCAGACCGCGCCCGGGCCGAAGCCCAGCTTGCGCCCCGGCAGCTTGCCGGCCTCCGCCATCTCCCGCACGACCACCTCGCCGATCTGCAGCAGTTGCCCCGCCTGCTCGGCGTTCAGCACCTCGGGCGGCGCCTCCGGCGGCGGCGCCGGCGAGTCGTACGGCTGGAAGGAATAGGCGCCGACGGTGGGGTCCTTGCGACCGACATTGCCCACGTTGCCCAGCTCGACCGTGACCCGGTGGGTCGCCAGCGCGCCGAGCGCGGAGAGCCCGCGGCGGCTGTCGGGATCGACGTACTTCGAGACCAACCCCGCCACCAGGTCCTTCTTGCGCATTCCCAGCGCCTCGGCCGCGCGATCCAGCTTGCCGACCGCGGTGGCCGGGAGACGGACGAAGAGGGCCCCCTCGACGGCTGGCTTCCTGGGCATATCGCTAAGATATTCCAAAATATCTTGGCGTCAACCGGCGCAGGCGATAAACCCCACGCGATGAGCGCCGAGGCCCCCATCGCGGCCCAGCGCCTGGCGGCGCAGCAGATTTCGCGCCAGGCGTTCGGCAAGCCAGCCGAGCTGGTGGCCTGGATGGGCGCGGTGCAGGCGCAGGAGCCGCTGGCGGCGCGCTGGGCGGTGGGGCTGCGGCTCGGCGAGCGGGCCGGCGGCGCGGCGGCGCGCGCGGACGCCATCACCGATGCCCTCGCCGACGGCAGCGTTCTGCGGACGCACGTCCTGCGCTGGACCTGGCAGCTCGTCACCCCCGTCGACCTGCACTGGATGCTCCCGCTGGTGGCGCCCCGGCTGATGGTGCGCGCGGCGCGGAGGCACCGCGAGCTCGCGCTCGACGCCAGGACCTTCCGGCGCGCGGAGGCCGCCTTCACGCGCGCGCTCGGCGACGGCGCGCACCGGACGCGCGGTGAGCTCGGCGCGGCGCTGCGCGCGGCGGGCGTCGACCCCGGGGGGCAGCGTCTCCCGCATTTGCTCGGTCATGCGGAGCTGCAGGGGCTGCTCTGCAGCGGCGCGCCGCGCGGCAAGCAGGCGACCTGGGCGCTGCTGGCGCGGCGCGCGCCACGAACGGGCCCCGCGTTGACCCGCGACGAGGCGCTGGCCGAGCTGGCGCGGCGCTATTTTCGCAGCCGTGGTCCCGCCACCGCCGCCGACTTTGCCTGGTGGTCGGGGCTGGCGCCCGCCGACGCGCGCGCCGGCCTGGCGGCGGTCGCGGCGGAGCTGGCCTCCCAGTCGATCGCAGGCGTCACCTATTGGCGCGCGCACCGGGCACCGCGCGCCCCGGCCGCGGCGCTGGCCGATGCGTACCTCTTGCCCGCGTTCGACGAATACCTGGTCGCCTACCGCGATCGCAGCGCTGTGCTGAGCGCCCGCGACACCCGGCGGATCAACGCCGGCGGCGGCCTCCTGGCCCCCACGGTCGTCGTGGGCGGCCGGGTGGTCGGCGCCTGGAGGCGCACGCTCGGGCGCGGCGTCGTGACCATCGCGCTGTCGCTGTTCGAAAAGCCGGCGCCGCGCGAGCGCGCCCGCATCGCGGCCGCCGCCGAACGCTACGGCGCGTTCCTCGGTCTCGCGGTCGAGCTCCTCTGACAGCCGCCGCGCCGAGGTCTCCCGCCTGGGCCGCAGGTGTGATCATGGTAACATTCTGCCCATGCTTAACCTTTGCTTACGTTCTTCTACCCTTGGTTTGCTCGTTTCATTGGCGTTGACCGGCGTCTCGGGCTGCAGCAACGAGTCGCTGGTCGCGGGCGACGGCGGCAGCAAGACCCCGCCCCCCGACGGGTCGGCGATGGTCACCGGAATAGGTGCTGCCGATCCCGCTGCCTGCGGCTGCCAGGTCGACGGCTATACGCTGACGATCTCTTGGGACTGCTTCTGCGCGCAGCATGACTGCACGCAGCCGACAGCGACCATCTCTTGCACCGGGATCGGCGGCGTCTGGAGCTACGGCTGCGGCTTCCAGGAGTACTCCGTCCCGACATTCAACAGCCGCTGGGTCTACACCGACGCCGGTCAGCTCATCGTTGT
>Ga0210389_10002081_pt1 | contig 15994 bp, 11 predicted proteins | sample IncBWH28OmetaG_FD_160127 | JGI IMG/M metagenome (GOLD analysis project Ga0210389, IMG submission 160127) | Forest soil microbial communities from Barre Woods Harvard Forest LTER site, Petersham, Massachusetts, United States - Inc-BW-H-28-O ...
TAAAAAAAAAAAATTAAAATGTCTTTAAAAAAAAAAAAAAAAATAAATTAATAAATGTAAAAATTATAAATAACTTAAAAACTTCATTGAAAGTTAATTAATAATTAAGAGCTCAATATTAGTTAATTAACTTAATTAACAGTTAAATTAATTAACTAAAAAAAAGTTTATTTAATTTTAATAATTAATTATTATTATTATTATTTTATACTTAAATAAAAATATTTTACTAAAAAATGTTATTTAACTTTGATTTATTCATTGCAATTTTAGCTATTATAGTATTTGGAGGTTTATCTGCTTATACTATATATATTATTTTACCTATTAAATTAATTCAATGCTTTAGACCTTCTAATATTAGATTAATTGATAAATTAAAATTACTTGTATTAATGAGATTAATGAGATTTTCTTCAGTTGGTGCTGCATCTCAAAAAACTACAATAGTTTCATTAACAGATGCAGAATTAAATGATTTATTAGAAGCTGTTTTTAGAGAAATTGGTTCTTCTAATGAGATTACTGTTGCACTTTTACAAAGTTTAGGTTTATATACCTCAACTGTAGTTTCTTATTTAGAAGGACTTGGTTATATAATTATATCTTAAACATATAAAATAATTTATGCTTAATTATCCCCTTTTTCAGTTTGAAAAACAATTATATATTTTTAGCCTTCATTTATTTTAAGATTAAGGTGTCAGAGGCTTAGACTCAGACAAAAGTGGAGGAATATAAGAAAGTAATTTCAGCCCCCTAATAAAATATTAGTAAACAACATTCTATATGCTAGAAACTCCTAAAGCTTAATCTACCAATTAATCAAATATATTGGTAATAATGATGTAAGATATAACAATGGACAATTAGCAGGTAACCAAATTTTTATAATAATTATTAATTTATTATTTAATTAAAGTAGGAACCTCAGAGACTACACGAATGTGATTTTAGAGATTTCTAAAATTAAGACATAGTCCGACCTTATTAGAAATATTAAGGATTACTTGTAATTTAACTTTCTTCCCTCAACACTTTTTAGGTTTATCAGGAATGCCTAGAAGAATTCCTGATTATGCTGATGCTTATGCAGGATGGAATGCAGTATCAAGTTTAGGATCATTAATATCATTAATATCAGCTATTTTATTTGGTTATATTATTTATGATCTATTTGCTAATGGTAAAGAAGTTTCAAATAACCCTTGGGCTGTTCCTTCATTCTTTACTTCATCTGTTCTATTTAATGGTGATACACAAAATGTTCATACATTAGAATGGTCATTAAAAAGTCCTATTCCATTCCACGCATTTAAAATGTTACCCGTACAATCTTAAATTTTTTATACATTTTTAATTAAAATGTTTATCCCCTTTACCTTATCCTCTATTATTAAATAATATTTTAAGGTGGTTGCAGATTACTACTTTTATATTATCTCTGCTCAATTTAAAATCATCTAAGGTGGGAGAATAAATATACACAAATAATCAGTTATTGTAACGAAACTCAGCTACTACTAGTCCTAACCTAGCTGTTGATCAGAGATCAACCTTATAATATTTACTTTAAAAAGTAGAAAGTAAATAGTAGATTAGGCTAGAGGACGAAAGTCTTAAACTAAATTACAATATATCATTAAAAAATAAAAGGGTAGATTAAAATATAGAAAGATAATATAAATAATATCTGCTAATATTTAATATTTATATATAAATTATATTAAACATATATTTACACTATAACTCTATAATTATATTTATAGTTATCGACCAAAGTCACAGACTAGTACGATTTTTATATGAAATATTAAATAGCTAATTTATTTTATTGAGAAATATTTAGCCTTTGTACTTTATATTATCCTGCTCTGCCTTATCTGAATTTATTTTATCTCTTCTATTGTGCTTAGCACAGCCTTTGCACAACTTTTATTCTCATCACTATTTAATTAAGTATTGAATAGAGAGAGTAGAAAGCTGTGGCTTACGGTTTATCTTTGTCGATCTCTGATCAGCAGCTAAGAATAATTATAAATGATTGTAGGTAAGGCTAACAAAATAAAATAAATATTTTTTTTTTATATTATTAAATTTACAAATAATTTATAATTTTGTTTATTAACATTGCAAGTTTAGAGCACTAGGAAAAATTATAAAATATAAACAAAAAATAATTAAATCAAATTTATTACCAAAATATGGAAAAATTAATTTATTTACTGAAAATTCTTTAAATCCTGGGTTACCAATCTCTTTAGATAAAGGTAATAGACAAACTAGGGAAGAAAATAAAAAATTATTATCATATAAAAATATCTTTAATAAAAATATTTTAAGGGTAAAATTATATGATAATTATTTATATTTATATTTAAATAAAAATACAAATAATATATTTAGTTTATTAGAACCTAAAACAAAAATAAATACTATGTTTTCAACACCTACAATAAAATTAGATAACTGTGAAGTAGAAAATAAAAATTTAACAATATCAAATTTACCCACTTTAATTAAAAAGACTGAAGATAATAATAAACAAATTAATAAAAATACTATAAAATTATTAAATATAAATAATAAATCAGAAGTAATAAAAAATATAAAAATATATAATTATATAAATTCTATTTCTTCTGCTCAATATCAAAATTCTATAATAAAATATCAAAATATAGTATATCAATTTAATAAAAAAGGAATACAAAATAGTAGTGTAGTAATAAATAAAAATGTATTTACATTATTAGAATCTACATTTTATTCAATGTCTAGTTTAATAAGTAAACCTATTATTATTATTACTCCTAATAAAATAGTAATTCAATTATTTTATTATTTAAATAAATTTCACAATAATAATATATTAAATATTCATAATGAAAAATTACAATCTTTATGTTTAAATTTAAGTAAAATATATAAAAAACCAGTAGAATTAGAATTAGATAGATTACATTATCCTTATTATGATAGTAATATTTTATCTAATATGATTGGTTTAATTAGTAATATTGTTAAATTTAGATTTATTATTAAAAAATTATTTTCTATTGCTAAAATTAAAAAAACTAATATTTTTAATAATAAATCTTCTATTATACCTTCTTATTTATCTGGGTTTAAAATCAAAGTAGCTGGTAGATTATTAACACAAAGAGTAATACCTAGATTAACAGTTAAAACAATACAAAGAGGTACTTTAGCTAGAGGTAAAGCTCAATTTGTTGATAGTGCTAGATTTACTAATAAAAATAAAAGAGGTTCATTTAGTATAACAGTAACTATGGGACATATATTTTTATAATTATTATTATTATTATTATTTTATATAATTTATCACCCCTTCTAACCTTAACGTGATTTATTTTATAATAAATTATAAAAAGGGTTAAGTATACAGATGGTTCTGTAGTAGATCTGCAAAATCTATCTTCATTAATATTTAGAGTATTAAGAACATTAAGGTTCGATTCCTTCTTAACTCTATACTATTCTTAAAAATATGATGTAAAATGGGGAGGGGAAATAATTTAAATATATTATTAATAATTAATTATCTAATTAAAGATAAAATTAAATTTCTTTAATAACTACTAATATATTTCTATTGCCTCTTATAATAAATTTATTAATTTTTATAGAAGTTAAATTATCTTTATAATTATGATTAAATTGTATTTCATTAATATCACTAATTAATGAATAAGTATTATTTGTATTATTATACTCAAATACAAGAATAATTAATTTAATATTATTTCCCCTATAAATATTAGGGTTATAATAATTTTTAAGATATTTATTAACTTTTTTAATAATAAAATTAAAAATATTAGTATTATAGAAATAGAATCTATTAAAATTATTGAAATATAAATAGTGAGTAATTTTATTACAGTCTTTAATTCTTTGTACAGAATGACCAACAATAAAATTATCTCTTCTATTTACATAAATATTATAACATTTAATTAATAAATTAATAAATGTAAACATAATAAATATAAAGAAAATATTGATAAATAAAGATGTGAACATTGAATTATCAATATTTTAAAAGATTACATAGCTGTACCTTATATCAATAATGAGTTACTTAAACCCTGTCATTTAAGTAAAAATATAGATTAATGGATTTTCTAAAACTAATGATGGATATTAAATTTATAAAATTTAACTAACCCAAGTTTAAATGAATTAAACATCCCACCCATCCATCCATCATTAGTTAATTAATATATAGGGGATAATAAATATAAATAATGAAATTTATATATACAAAGGAAAAAAGTAGTAACGAATAATAATTAATCATTTTTAATTATTTCATCATAGTTAACTGGTTCAGTATTAGTGAATACTTCCGTACCATTAATATTAGTATAGATAGGATTTCTTTTGTTATAAGTTGCTTTAAGTGTGAAAAGTAAATCTTTATGAGTAATATCTCCCTCAATAACATTTTAAACCATTACCAATTAAATTAGAATCTAAAGCTACACTCATGAATGCTGAATCAGTATCAGTATATAATGTATTAGGATTTAATTTATAAGGAATCATAGCTATTCTAGCATAACTAGTAACAGCAGCAGCTAAAGCAACATTAGACATAATTTTAATATTAAAATTTTCAATAGAATGAAATTCATTATTTAATTGTTCTAATAAATTATGATTAATATTACTATAAGATAATACAGTAGTATAATCTTTATTAATTTGAGAAGTAGATTTAATAATTCTAGTAGCTATTACATTAATTAAATCTTTATTATTAACATTTTCAGTCATTATACTTTCTTGTTTTCTTCCAAAATATCCATATAAATTATTTAATTGTAATTTAGCTAATTGTTTATCTGATCCTTTACTAATACTTTTAATATTATAGAAATGATTTACGTAATCAGTAAATAAATCAGTTTTAGTAAATTCATATCCTCTTAATAATATTACTTTATAACCTAATTCTATTACAGCTTTTAATTCTTCAGAAAAATATGTACCTTTCCAATTACCTACAGGATAAATAGTTTTACCTAAATGATGGAATGGTAACACAGGTTTTAACATATTTTTAGGACAATAAATTAAACATTCTGCAAAACCAAAGAAGGAATCTAATGATCTATTAGTTAAATCAATTAATCTAGATTGAACTAAATTATATGGCATAGGTTTTAACATAGCAAATGGATATAATGAATTAATATCATAATATTTTACATTTTTTCCATAAGCTTTATACACATCAGTACCACCACCATAATAACCATTTCTAATAAAGTGATCAATATCAGAAGGTAAAATAAATATAGGTTTATTTTGAAAACAAACTCTAAAGATTTTTAAAGATAAAGTAGCAGTAGAATAAACTGAACTAATATCAATTTTATATTTATTAAAATAAATTTGTTGAGCAGTTTCTAATGCATTAAATAAAGCTAATGCATCTTGTAATGCATATTTCTTAAATTTAGAAATTAAAACACTGGAATTAAATAGGGAAATATTATTAAATCTTAAATCATAAGGTATAAGTTTACCTTGCACAGAAAATAAATTACTTAAATCATTTAAAGAAAAAGGAAATATTCTATATGAATCTTTAAATTCTATAATTGGAAAATTATTATGTGAAATAGAAATGTAAGAGTTAGCATCATCCATTATAGAATTTACTTGATCAGGTTTATAATGATTTAATAAACCTTTATATAAAATATAACCATCAAAATTTCCTAAATTATGTGCAAAGATTGTTATTTTATCTTCTAATACTAATTTAAAAATTGTTTCTAAATATATAAAATATTTATTCCATAATTCTTTAACTGCTAAATCTTTATCTTTATTTAATAATATATGATCTATTAAAAATATTTTATTTTGTAATTTACCTTTAATATACCCACAACTTGTGATAGCTATAGGTGTTTGAATATCACTATTAAATTTAATAGTTTCAATATCCATAGTAAAGAAAGGTTTAGGATGTTGTAATTTTAATTGTCCTTTTTATTATATAAAGATATTGGTTTAATTAATCCTGTATACCAATTTCTATTTAAAATAGATGAAGTAGAAAAAGATCTAATATTAGAATGATAAATATTATGAGTATGTTTAATTTGTGTATTTCTATGATTATTCATATTCCACACTTTAACTTTATAAGCTACTATCACTTCATTGTGATACCCATATAATAAATTATTATAATTACTTAATTCTTTTTCAACATAACTATAATAAGTATCAAAACTAGTATTATTATTAATTAAAATATTTGAATGTAATTGAAAAACTTTATCAGTAGCTAATACACAACTTAAGATTATTATTTTATGGTATCCAAATTCTTTAAATTCTGTTAAGTTAAACAAACTATGATAAATAGCATGAAATAAGGATTTATCTTCTAATAAATTAGGGTTAGTTAGAGTTATATCTAAACTTCTTTGAGTTTTATTTGAAATAACTTTTACTATATTTAATTTATCGGGATATTGTTTAGAATTGAAATATATAAAGGTATATATTATAAAAAAGGAAATAAATATTAATAATAGTGAATAATAAATAGCTATTAAGAGCCCATAAGGTAAAACCATTAATGAAATACCTAACACTAAACCTATAATTATTCCTATTAATACTTGTGTATTATTTAAAGAGTTCATTATTGTTTAATTAATAATCTTACCATAAAATCAGGTAATTTAGTGTCTAATACATAGCTATCAGTATCAGAATAGAAGATTCTAATATCTAATAATCTTACTACAGACATCCACATTCTAGCACTAGCTGTTATAGCTGAGGCTAAAGCAACATTCACTTCTAAACCATGATAAGTGTTATTTATATCAATATCATCTTGAATAGATTCATTAGTGTAATTTAAGATACTATTTCTAACTGTAATTACATAGTTATCAAATTCGATAAAATCTTTAATAGATGGACCTAAATTATCTAATAAATCTTTAAATGAATCTCTATTAGATTCTAAAGATTAATCAAAGATATCTACAAATGATTTTTCTAATTTCATCCCAAATTTACCATATAAACTATTCATAAGTAATTTAGCAATTAAATTCATAGGAGTTCCTTTAGCATGTTCTAATCTTAATGAATACATTTTATTTACATATTCTTTAAAGATATCCCCTTTATCAAATTCATAACCTTTAATTACTTCAAAAGTATAACCAAAATTTTTAGTTGCATTATACAATTCTTCAGAAAACATCCAACCTGTCCAAGATCCTAAACCTGCTACAGTTCTTAATCCCTCATTAGTTTGTATTTTTCTTTGTAATACTGGATATTTTGTAAAGTTAGGACTACTAATTTTACAATAGAAGAAACCAAATGCATTAGGATTTATTTTAGTTATATCTCCATTAAAAGCCATTGGTCTTCCTATTGGCATAGATCTAGAAGCCATAACAAAAGGATATAAACCATTAACATCATACATATATAATGGAGTAAATAATGCTTTAAATTTATTATAGATTAAAGACATAATATTTTTTCTATTAGTTGATACATAAACATCTACTGCTCCTCCTGTATATGAATCTCTGATATCTCTTTCAGCTAAACCATTTAATTGATAAATTGAATTTTCTGGCATAAAATGAGTTTTATAGATTTTCATGGCTAAAGCAGGTAATGTTAATACTTTATGAATATTAATACTAAAATGATTAAATATATATTTATTAAATCTAATTAGTAATTCATATAAACATTTACAATCTAATTGACAATATTTTATTGCTTCAGTTCTAAAACACCATGTTGCATTATTATTTTTATATAGTATTTTGTTATATGTATTTAAATCTAATCCTGTATAATATTCTATAGATGGTAGTATACCTGTATAGTAAATATCTGTTAATTTGAAAGGAAAGTACCCTTTAGCTAAATCTATATTGAATGCTTCACATAAATATCTTAATGTGAAGGGTAATAATAGATAAGAATCTTTAAAAATAATAGTTTTACCTTTATATCCATCAACATTTAGTTTTACTAAGATAGAGTATAATTTACCATTATGTAATACTGGTTCTACTTTACCAAATTGTAATAAATGTTTTAAGATAAATAAACCATCAAATGATGATAAATTATGAGCATACACAGTTAATTTATTACCATTAAAGAATGATAATAATTGATTAATAAATGAATTAAATAGATCTTTTTGGTCTAGCACTCCATTTGTTAATTTAGCATAGCTTGTTATATAATCACTACCGTTATAACCACAGATTAAATAAGGAGTTATTTTAGACTGTATTGTAACTGTTTCCACATCCATGGTTGCGAAATTATTATTTAAAGAAGTTTCAGGCATTAATCTTCTAAAAGGTTTAGCAGGTAACACTTTTCTTCTTAATATTATTTCACCACCCATAAAAAATAGAGTTGATTTACCAATATCTCTTTTGAATACATCTTCAGAGATATGAGTATCAATCCAAGTTAAGTCAAATGCACCTAATATTTTAACTGTATTTACTAATTTATCTAGGCTTACATCAATTTGAAAGAATTTATTATCTCCCATAACTGAATATCTAGTAAATGTTTCATAAAATCCAATATTAGTTATTTCTCCATATTCAGCTGGATTCATAGTGATAGGTAATTGCATATTATTAAATCTATGACTAGCTGATGTTTTATATTCAGGACTTATTAATAATTTTCTAGTATCTTTAGCAATACCTGTTTTAATTATGTATGAAAAAGATATATTAGAAATAGGATGAGTGAAATAAGCTTCAGTAAATAAACCTAATCTTTGAACTAAGTAAGCTAGAAATAAATCTCTATCTTCAAAATTCACTTTTCTTAAATCACCTAATGATCTGTATCCTAAATCACTATCCATATATTGTACTTTACACATTAACATTAAATGGTTACTATCTTTCATTTTGCTAAATATATCTGACCAGAATCTGTGAATGTATACTATTAATAATTCATTAGTTAATACTAAGTTACTAATTGGATAACTTTGTCTTTGAATCATTATTGTTTATAAATAAATTTAATTTTTTTATTGAATTATAAAAATTTATATATAAAAGTATCGATGACAATATAGTAATAACATCAAAGTAATTTAAAGGGATTATTAAGGATAACTAGCAAATTTATAAAAAAGGAGGTGTAAACCAAAAGCCACAAATTCAAGAAATATTACATAAATATATTAATAATATTTATATAAATATTGAATTAAAAATAATGTGGCGATCCTAAGGGAAACCTTTATATATAAACTTCCTGAAGCAAATCATTCTAGTAAGGAAAGGAAAGGAAATCAACCGAGACTCCGAAAGTAATGGTGAGTGAAATCGGATTAGCCTAGTAAAATTAATAAATTGAAAATCTATCAATAGGAAAGTAAAAAATAAAAAATATAAATTTTCTAAAGATAACTAAAAAAGGTGAAAGTCCTGTAAATTTATAATGAAACTAAATAAAAAGTACGATGAGAGAAAACTTGTCGGAATAAAGGGGAACCATCCTCTAAGGCTAAGTATAATAAATTTAGCAATAGCGAAAAGTACTGTAAAGGAAAGTTTGAAAAGTATTGTATTAACATAGTGAAATAGACTTGAATTAGTAATCCTATAAGCAGTCGAAGTTTTATAAATAAAAATGACGGCGTACCTTTTGCATAATGGGTCAGCAAGTTAATAGAAGTAGCAAGGTTTAAAGCCCTAGCGAAAGCGACTGGACTGACTAGCTTAATTAATTTAATTAAGAATTTTTATTTTTATATCTGAACACAGCCCTTTTCTACCACACCTAAAGTTATCCTTAGGTTGGTAAAGTATAAACTAACCTCTCTCTTTAAGAGAGAGGTTAGGAAAAGAGTAGAAATTCAGAATATATTAATAGAAATAAGATATTACCTTACAAAATAAGCTAATATTGCCTAGGAAATAGTGATGGATAAGTTACTTCTATTAGACCCGAAGCAAGGTGATCTTTCCAAGACCAGATTATAATGGATCGAACGGGTGAATGTTGCATAATTCTCCGAAGAGTTTTGGAAAGCGGTGAAATGCCAATCTGACCTTGTGCTAGCTGGTTTTCTACGAAACATATGTAAGTATGACATCTATACAAAATTTATGGAGGTACAGCACGGCAATTCCCAACAAATTTTAATACAAATTAAGAGGCGTTTAGGTTGCGGGGATCTAGAAAATCTTACCAATGGAAGCGAATCTCGGAAGTACATAAATTGATGATAGATATTCAGACTGCTCATGCTAAGTTGGGTAGTCAAGACGGAAACAGCCGAGAACACGAAATCAAGGTCCCAAATGATTATTAAGTGAAATTAAGGAAGTAACAAATTGAATGCAGCTGTAAAGTGAGCCTGGTAGTCGCTATCTTTTAATGACCGTTGTAACAACGTAGCAGCCTTCATTCATTTTATTAGAAATTTTAATAAAATGATGAATAAGATTGTAGCGCCTAAGATTTAACGGGTCTAAATAATCAACCGAAATCGTGTTGATTAAGAATTTATTCATATTTATTCTTAATCTAGGTAGTAGAACATTCAGTAATACTGATGATAGAACAGTGTTTCATTGTTTTAAGGTAACTGAAGAGATAATGCTGACATGAGTAACGTAAAAAGAAGTTATAATACTTCTCGCCGAATACGAAAGGGTTATGAGAAAAGGTTAAACCGTCTCATGTTAATGCGGCCTCTAAGGTACAAAACCAAAGTTTTGGCTGATGAGTAAATTACTGAAAGTCCAAATTATTTAAATATTTATTTTATATTATATTTTTATAATGGACCAGGAAAATAAAGTAATATTTTATTAAATAAATTTAACTACCGTACCCTAAACCGACACAGGTTCGTAAGTAGAGAATACTAAGGCGTAGAGCTAAAAGTTGTTAAGGAACTCGGCAAGTTTTCCTCATAAGTTTGACAATAAGAGGAACCACTTATACATTTATTTATTATTTTTGTATATGGTGGTGTCACAAAATCGGAGGCCACGACTGTTTACTAAAAACACAATTCAGAGCAATGATGAAAATCATAGTATTCTGGATGAAATTTGCCCAATGCCATTAACATAAAAGAGGTAATGGGAAACTGTTACTAATTGAAAGTCTGGTTAATAGCGGTCTTAACTATGAGGATCCTAAGGTAGCAAAATCAATTGGCCATTAAATGTGGTCTGGTATCAATAGTGTAACGATGGTCTCACTGTCTCTACAACTTGCTCAGTGAAATTGAATTATCCGTGCAGATGCGGATTGCCTCCAGGTGGACGGGAAGACCCTATGCAGCTTTACTGTAGTTAGTTATCACATTGATCTACAACAACTTTAGTTAATAGAAATTAGGAATCTCGATAGAGAGTTTTCGGACTTGGAAGTCCTTAAAACAGGGTTGGGTCTATGTTTACCTTATAATTTATAATTAAAGGGATAGTTGACTAATTGACAGTTTGACTGGGGCGGTCGTCTTTAATAAAGTAGCAAAGTACATCCAAATATTTATATTAAATTTTAATAATAAATATTATTTTAATAAATAATATCCTGACAGAAAATATAAATTTAAACAAATTTTTAATATATAAAATAATATTTAAATTTCAAAAGGTATAGCTAGAAATTGAATGGAAATCAATTAACCAGTGAATGGTTATGTAGAGTATAAAGGCGGTAAGCATGCCTAACTGAAAGACTTAGAAGTCGAACAGATACGTAAGTAGGGCTTAGTGACCCCTCGCTATATTATGGAATAGACGGGGATCAATCGATAAAAGTTACGCTAGGGATAAACTGTTAGTCCTCAATTATTGAAAAATATTTGTAATAAATCGGGTGAATTGCAAAAATAACTTTATAAATAATAATAAAGTCAATTTGCAGCGAAGTTTATATTGGTATAATTAAATAATTTATTTAATTTGATATAAAAACGTTCAACGACTAGGAAGTGAGTTATACCAAACAATAATCTTCCCACGAGAGCCCGACATCTTATTAAAGGGTATTAGAAATAAATCTTATGGTATTAGAATAAAATCTATTCTATAAGAAATAGTAAAACAAGAATACTTAAGCTCAATCTTAGGATACTAAAAATATATTTAATATAAAAAAAGTATATTTAAAGTATTGTCTCATAATTTAATAAAATTATTAAGAGAAAATAAAAAAAACTAAGATTAAATAAATAAAATCTAATGAAAATACAAAAATCTCAAATAATAGGATTAGGTCCTAATAGTAATTTAGTTAAAGTTTATAAAAAATCATTAAAAAATCTTTCAAAAATCCAATTTGAAATTGCTATTGGTTTAATGTTAGGAGATGCTAGTTTACAAACTCAAAACAAAGGTAAAACTTATAGAATGAAATTTGAATGGGGAAATAAAAATAAACCTTATTTAAATCATGTTTATAATTTATTTAATAAATGGGTTTTAGCTCAACCTCATATTAAAGCAAGAGTTAACGCTAATGGTAAATTAGTTACTAATTGGGGATTTCAAACTATTAGTCATGAAGCTTTTAATATTCTTTCAGAATTATTTCTTATTAATAATAAAAAAGGTATTTCTAAAGAATTAATTAAAAATCATTTAACTAAAAGAGGATTAGCTTTCTGGTTTATGGATGATGGAAGAAAGTTAGATTATAATAAAAATTCTACAAATCTAAGTGTAGTTTTAAAAACTCACAGTTTTACTAAACAAGAAGTTGAAACTATGACATTAGAATTAAGTAATAAATTTAAATTAAATTGTAATACAAGAATTAATAAAGGAAAATCAGTAATAATAATTGATTCTTCTAGTTTTAATACTTTTCATAAATTAATAAAACCTTACTTAATTCCAGAAATGGAATATAAACTACCTAATTTCTCTTATAAAAATAAAAAATAAGATTTATTCTATTTTAACCCCTTTTCTATGATGAAGACATAGTCTGAACCATTAGGTGACTAATGGAAATCTAGAATAAAGAGTCTAGGTGTTAACATAATTGAACAGGCTGATAGCCGGCGAGAGTACACATTGTCCCGGCTGTTTGGCACCTCGATGTCGACTCATCCTATCCTCCCGGAGAAGAAGCTGGGAAGGGTTCGGCTGTTCGCCGATTAAAAGGGTACGTGAGTTGGGTTTAATTTATATATTAACAAAATATATTATATTTATTATATTAAAAAAATAATACGTCGTATTTAAAAATAAAAGAGAAGTAATCATTTGATTAATCATTTGATTACACTTTAAGCAATCTATAATTAGCCATCTTATTCAACAAAATAAGGCTGACAAGCTAATTCTATATTTAATTTGGTAGATCGATTTAATACTAATTTAAATATATATGTAGGTGTATTACATGATAGAAAAAATCAATGGATATTAACTATTGGAGCTAAACAATTTAATTTATTAAGAGAAATTGTTAGTTCACATTTTGAACCTAGTATGTTATATAGATTAGGTATTGATAATAAATACGACGAATTAATAAATATAATTATTAAATAAATAAGCCCCCTATTATTCCTTATTAATAAAGGGGTAATAGGAAAACCGGAGAAATTGCAAGGAACACTGTAAACAATACAGTCAATTTGCAGCCGAGCTTGATTAAAGTGAACAAAATATAATAATTTTGTAATATCAAGAAGGTTCAACGACTAATAGGTGAGTATCACTAACAATAAACCTGACAAGAATTTCCGGCATTAATAATAAAAATATTAATGATGACATAGTCTGAACAGTAATGTGAATTACTGAAGTAATGGATAAAATACATTACGATAACATAATTGTTAATACGACGTGAGTCAGTATGGTCCCTATCTTCTGGAGGAATAAATAGTAAAAAGAGGCAGACCTTCTAGTACGAAAGGATCAATAGGCTGTGTTTCTCTAGTGTACCAATTGTTGAAGTTTTATTTAATTAAATTAGTAAGCATAGTTGGGTAGCCACAAACATAATAGATAAGCGCTGAATGTATATAAAGCAAGAATCTAATCTCTGGATACTATCTATAGTTTATCTTAATCTATTTTAGATTTTTGGTAACTATTTTATAAGAAATAGATCATTTCTAAATAGGATGCAAATGAATATACTGTGAAGTATTTAGTTTAGCATTACTAATTTATCAAATAGACTTGATGTTAATAATTGTTAATCATTTTTTTATTTAGCTTAGGCTTTTTATTTGGTAGAATCTAAATCCACCACACTTTAAGTGTGATCACTTTTCTTTATTCTCCTGTTGTGCAAAGCACAGCTTTTGCTCAATAGCTATTTGGTCTAAAAGTTGGACAAAAGTGACAGGAGTTGATCGAAGATCATCAGAAGCAAAGCATTTACATTTTCTTAGCTAAAGCTCAACAACTGCATTAGCTTTGCTTAATGAAATATGTAAGATAATCTGATATATTTAGAGATATATAATTATTAAATTTTAAAAATAAAAATAAATTTAATAAAAGAAAGTGTTTAGTAATAAATATTATTTGTTATTATAGAAAAAATAATATTAAAATCCAATATTATTATAAATTAGCCTGTATTAACTAAAAGATGATTAAAAATCATAGAATAGTAAAACTACATTTTTTATATGTTTAAATTAATTGCATTTCACTTTAACCTTACCTAAAGTAAGGCTAGATGTTTGTGTAAGAAAAATGAATTAAAATAATATTAAATATTTCTTTATTAAATTAAATTTAATATGTTTCAGCACCTTTTGTCTTTATCTACTTAACAAAATAAAAATAGATTAATAGCCTGCGTTAATCTCAATTGATTTTCGATCCGCAGCTAAAGGTAAGAACAATACAGTGAAACCCAATGTTTAAAAATTATTACTATTTTTATTTGTTATTATTATTTATAATTGTATGCATGCTTAGCAATAGCAATAATATGGGCTAAGAGTAAGATCAAAGCTCTATTTATAAAAATGGCTCTACACTAAACACTATAATATCCTATAACTTCGCTCTTCTAATTTATTTCTGCTCCTGCCTTACCTTTTGGTAAGACAATTATTGAACAAAGGCTGTGCTTTGCACAACAGGAGAATAAAAATAGAGAGTAAAGAATAAAGATGGACAGGTAGTGTAGCTGTTGCCTGTTACCTTTTGTTTTATATTTTAAAGTTAAACAATTAAAGGTATGCTAGAAGTTTTAGTGAGGTTAGTATAATAATTTTATTTTAATTTAAAAGCAAGCTGGGTCAAGTAGGTTAAAATAAAGCCTATAATTTAAAGGTAGAATTATTTCTTGATGAGGAATCTGTAGAAGTTCAAATCTTCTTGGGCTTAAATTCAATTAAAAAGTGATCAATGCTTTACACCACCTACACTGTTCTCTTACCTTTGATTTTGTTCTAGCCTATCTCTAAAAAAATAGAGTGACTAAAGATCCGAGAAAGCTATAATAATTAAAGATAATAAAAAGTAAGAGAAATAGTCTGCGTTGATTTCTATTGATTTTTTATCAGCAGCTAAGAGTAATGGACTATAAAAATAAAATAAAATAAAATAAAAATAGTTATAGTGTCATATAATAAATAATTAAAAAAAAAAAAATACATTAAAAATAATAAAAAAATATAAGTTAAATAAATAATTTAACTTAATATAAAATATATTAATTATATCTAAATTTTAATAAATAAATTAATATATAAGACAAGACTCTAAATTTAATGTTCTTTATTTTATTTGAAAATAAATAAGAACAATAAATTTATAAATTATTCATTATTTAATTTTAAAATTTAAAATAGTAATGTTAATTTAAATACAAAAATTAAAAAAAAAAAAAAAAAAAATTATTAAAATTAAATTTTTTTTTTTATTTTTTTAAATTTTTTTTAATAAAAATAAAAAAAAAAAATAAT
>Ga0210389_10002082_pt1 | contig 15992 bp, 18 predicted proteins | sample IncBWH28OmetaG_FD_160127 | JGI IMG/M metagenome (GOLD analysis project Ga0210389, IMG submission 160127) | Forest soil microbial communities from Barre Woods Harvard Forest LTER site, Petersham, Massachusetts, United States - Inc-BW-H-28-O ...
TGCTGCTGCTGATCACGGGATGGGGAGCGGAAAGCCGCGCGGGTCCGTGGCGTTCCGTGCCGTGCCCGCCCCGGGGTGGAGGCGGGCGCGGCACGCACCGTCAGGAGCGGCACCCCGGCCCGGACGGGGCGGCCGGGGGAACGCGGATGGTGAGGTAGACCCGGACGCCGGGATCGCGGCGGTTGGGGTAGGGGCCGCGGCGGGCGATGATCTCGGTCCCGGCCGCGAGGACCGCGGCAGCGGCGTCGATGTCCGCGGGGCCGCCGGACAGGCGGACCTCGGTCAGGACGGGCTGGCCGGCGGTCACGCGATTTTGCCGAGCGTGTCGTCGTAGACGATGGCCGCGGCGGAGAGCGCGCCCGCGGCCCGGATGACGGCCGCGAGGTCCGCGGCGGTGATCAGGCCGCGGCGGCAGGCTTCGGTGAACCGGGCGACGTGCAGCCCGTCGGGTTCCGTGGCCGACTGCACGCACGGGCGGTCCGGGCCGCAGGCGCGGCAGCTGCCGCACGCGGCGAGCCGGGTCAGCTCGCAGATCGCGTGCAGCGACCGGGCCGGGACCTGCCGCTGTTGGTTGCGGCGGGCCCTGGCCTTGACGGCGCGGGTCACCGGCCCTCACCTGCCGTCCTGCTGCCCTCGCCGATGCGGGCGAGGGCGTCCGGCCCGGTCAGGCCGAGTTCGACCGCCCAGCCGTTGATGAACGGCCGTGTCCGGTCGCTGCCGCCGGGCCCGGCGGCCTCGGTTAGGACCATCGCAGTGACTGCCTGGGACTGGGTCAGGCTGCGGCCGGGCAGCCAGGTGACTTCCCAGCCGTCGTGCAGCCGCCGGGCGGCGTGCCGGGTCTGGTCACTGGTCATCTCGGTATCGGTGATCTTGATGCTCACGGGCGGGTGCTCCTTCCGTTTGCGGGCTGTGGCAGGGCGGCCAGCGGTGAGCGCTGGCCGCAGGTGGCTGCGAGGCCTAGTCGGTGTCCGGGCGGGCGGCGAGGGCGTCCAGGAGCGCCCGCAGGCAGCCGCATTCCTCGTGCGCGCCGTGGTGGAATCCGGCGCAGCGGTCATCGGGGCACCCGCAGGCGTCGCCGTGCCAGCGGCCGTCGGCGTAGCCCTGCGAGCGGGCGTAGGCGGCGGGCGTGATGCCGGCGTCGCGCAGGGCGCTCCTGGCGGCGTCGTTCAGGCGCGTGCTCATGCGGCGGCCGGCCGGCGGGTTAGCGAGCGGCGTTCCCGCTCGGACAGGCCGCCCCAGATACCGAACCGCTCCCCGCAGTCCAGTGCGTGCTGAAGGCATTCCGCGCGGACCTCGCATCGCGCGCACACCCGCTTCGCGGGCTTCGGCGACTCGCCCTTGTCTGGGAAGAACGCCTCGGGATCGGTTTGCGCGCACAGCGCCAGGTCTCGCCATCCGTTCATTGGCATGAGCGGGTCTCCTCGGGAATCGGGGCATGACAAAAGCCCCGGCCGGGAACACGGCCGGGGCAAGGGAAAGAAGGGGGAACGGGCGGGCTAGCGCGCGGCAGCCATCCGGCAGACCGGCGGCGGCACAGGCGGCATGGCCTTGCGCTGGACACTAGCCGAACGTCTCGTGGCGGCGTCGGCGATACCCAGGCGCAGATCAGTAATCCAGCGAGCCGGCTCGATATCGAACCAGACGCGGCGTCCGGACTCCGGGCACACCTGGGTACTGTCGGCGGCGACCGTGTGGCGGCGGAGACCGCCGTTCGACGGCCTTACCCACCGGTCACAACCGGGACAGACGATCGTCCGGGGCTCGCCCGGGTGCATCGAGATCTTGTTCGGTGGAAGCGCGCTCACTTGAAGCGCGGGACGGCACAGCAGATCACGGGCCATAAGGTTCTCCTTCGCTTGCGTTCCCGGCCTCCCGCGCCCCACCCAGAGGGTGAGCCGCAGGAGACAGGCAGCGGAGCGCTGCGGAGCTTGACGCGTTCCCAGCCGTCAGCCAGGCCCGCCGCTACATACGTCCGGGCACTGCGGCCGACAGCCACTTGCGCGTCTGAAGTTGTCAAAGAACATGACCGCGGGGGCCTTCAGCTCCCGGCGCCTGCCACCAAAATACAAACTCAGTTTGTATTAGTCAATACCCGCTGTGTCTGGTCAGGTGCACGTGGGTATCGATGTCGCGCTGGCACCGGTTAGCGTTTACACAACCCAGATTGCAAGTCCGTGGACGTCCGGGGGCAGAGTGCACCGGGGGGTGCAGATGTGCACCGAAAGGAGAGGCGATGGCAGGCGCAAGCCCGAATGATCGGCTGGCCCGCCTGATGGAAGAGGCGCTCTTCGACTCGCACAAGGCGTTCGCCCGCGCCGTCATGGCTGAGTCAGAGCGAGCTGGCGAGCCACTTCGACACTGCGATCACACCTACGTGACACGTTGGCTCAGCGGTCGGGTCCCTCAGGGCAAGACACCAACGTTCATTGCTGGGGCTCTTAGCCGGGCCCTCGGGCGCGAAGTAACGCCAGCGGACATCGGGATGCCGTTCGCGGGGCACCTGCCAACGCATGACCTTGGGCTCAGCTACCCCGATGGTCCCGTGGCTGCTGCCAAGAACGTAGCCCTGCTGTGGAAGGGAGACCTTGATGAGGCGACGGTGCTTCAGCGCGGTCGAATCGACTCGGCCGCCTGGAATGATGCGTCGCTGCGGTGGCTGGTTGACCCTGCCCAAGCCTCATCCAGCGAACCGGTAGGAAACGCCACTCGCGTCGGGATGGCTGATGTTCAGCGCTTCAGCGCGACCGTGGACATGTTTGCCCAGCTCGATAACCGCTACGGCGGCGGACACGCTCGCCACTCCCTAATCCAATACCTGCGCACCGACGGTGAGCGCCTCTTGCGCTCTCGTTACACCGGAGCGGTTGCTCAACCGCTCTTCTCGGCGGTCGCCGAAGCGACGCTTCTTTCGGCGTGGATGACGTATGACAGCACCCCAACAAGCGGACTTGCGCAGAGGTATTTCATTCAGGCCCTGGCCCTGGCCCAGGCAGCTGGCGACCGGCTGCTCGGCGCGAGCATCCTCGATGCCATGAGCCACCAAGCCACCTACGCGGGCCGTTTCAGCGAAGCCGCGAATCTGGCTCGCGCGGCTCGATCGGGCACCACCGGACGGGCCACCCCGACCCTTACAGCACACTTCCACATGATGGAGGCGCGCGCCCTGGCCCGATTGGGTGACGCGAAGGCTTGCGATATAGCACTATCCGAAGCAGTCCGCGAGTTCGACAAGCGGAACCCTGCGGACGATCCGCCGTGGATCCAGTACTTTAACGAAGCGGAACTTGAGGCTGAATTCGGCCATTGCTTCAGAGACCTTGGTCGGGCTGTGGACGCGTCTCATCATGCCAGTCAATCACTAGTCGCCATCGATGATACGACGTTCCTTCGCAGCGATTTCTTCGCCGCTATCGTGTTGGCCGACGCGCACCTAGCTGCAGGTGAAATCGAGCGGGCATGCACTGTTGCCCTGAAGGCGCTTACGGCGGGAGAGCAGATTCGATCGGCCCGTTGCATAAACTATGTTCGCGAGTTTCACAGCCGCCTGTCTCAAGTCGGTGCGAGTGCGGCTGTGGCGGAATTCACTGAGCAGGCAGAGAAATCGCGTCTCTGGCGTATCGCATCACGGCGAGGCTAGAAAATAGTGCTAATAAGGTCGCCAACCTTTGCGGCTCGCCCCCGTTCGTAGCGTATTGATTCGCATGCTGCCTTCGGCTGCCATGATTTCGCTCTCGCTAGCCTGTTGGATGACCCACGTGACCATCAAGAACTCGCGTATTTCGCGCAAGACCGGATAGCCTGGCCAGGTCATAATGTCGAATCCATAAACGCGTGCGAACGTCTCATATTCGTCCTTGGTGTGCCATCCGAAACTGTCGTAGTACATGGCCGTCTGGACTACATCCCACTCCCGCGGGCCGACGGCGAAACCGTCTAGGTCAATCAGCACCGCGTTCCCGTTGTAGTCATGCAACACATTCCCGACGCTTGCATCTCCGTGGATTACTCCCGGTGGAAGGACAAACTCGAGCTTGGAATATCTCTCCCGCAACTCGGCCAATTTGCTGATCATGAATGATCGGTCTTCAGTAGTAAGCCAGTCATTTGAGTCGAGACGTTGTTCGGCATTTTCGAATGGATCAAGGGGAGGGAGTTCCAGACTCTCTGGTGCTTTCAATGAATGAAGTCTGGCAAATACTTCCGCAACCTCCCGGACTGTCGCGTATTGCTCGCCATCATCCGAGACGGCCTCCCAGAACGTTACAATGTGGCCGTCGATAACTATGGGCTGATTGACGTCTACTGCACGGACGGCGGGGAAATCAACAGATTTTAGCCACTTGGCAACAGCAATTGAACTCTTTGCCTGCTCAAGTGAGGCGCCGTTTCGGGAAATGCGGGCCACCACCGGGACCGTCAGTTTATACACAGCGTTTGAACCGACTCTCAGTAGCTGGGCTTCCCTCGGATCAAGCTCAGCAAGCGCACACGCTTGATGAAGTAGGTCAAGGGCACTGCCTTCGCTCAGTTCGGCTGTACTGGTGTCCTCGTGGTCTTGCGCCGGCCGACCACCTACACCGGGCCGGGGTCGACTCTCATGCCATGCGATGATCCTGGACGGCTTCCACACATGCGTCCGTCCCAAAGTCATGTCTGGCTCGGGCATCTGTCCGCGTATGCGGTACGAACTCACGGTCGCGACGCGCAAGTCTAGGTAGGCAGCCACCTCCGACGTTGTCCACCACTCCGCTGACGGATCCGGTTTCCCATGCTCCACATTCACCCTTCCATTGTGACAGTGCTGCATGGCCCCTGTCGGCATCTGCCGTCGCCTCCGGTCGGACTGGGCCCACGTCTCTCTACTCGTCGCCTGTGGACGAGGTGAAGTGGCCGCAACTGGCGGAGGCACCCAACGACCGTCACGGGTTTTGGGCAGATTGAGGCAGGTTACGGCATGGTCGTTGTGTCCCATGGCACAGAGATGGCCCACGAGGTCGGGACGATGGGCGCGGCGGCCGTGAACTCCACGCTGGAACCGAGCATCTGCCGTCGCGTCGATCACAAGGGGGTTTGAAGGTCTCGCCGCGCATTGCGCGCTCTACAAAGGTCCACGGCCCGCAGCCCGTGACGATCTCCGGGGCTGGGATCTTGCTAGCGCGGCGGCCGAAGTCCGGCCTGAGGGGGCGCTGACGACGGTCAGCCGCGGACCGACGTGCTGCCCGTCGTTCAATCCACCCCTCTGACTCCATGGCCGGGCCGTGGTCCTTGCTCACGGACGAGACGGAGGGGATGCGGGCCCAGGGCAGCTTCTTGAGCTGCTTGTATAGCGTCGGCATGTTGGCCTTGACGGTCATCACGTCATCGGCACCACGGCCCAGGATGTGCAGTGTTAACGGATGTGCATTCGATACTGGCAGGCCCCGCCTAAGCTGTGATGCTGCTGCAGGTTCGCGCTGGTTTCGGGCAGACTGTGCCGGTGACCACATTCCTGTTGCCGGTCGAGGGGCTGACCATCACCTGCCCATGGGAGATAGGCCGCGTGCAACTGTACCCAGGGGCGCAGCTGAGATCCTTGCTGGGCGACAACGCGCAGGCCATGCTCGGCCACAAGGTGATCGGTGATGTCACCACCAAATTCGTCGAGGAACTGGAGCAAGGCACGGTCGCACGGGTCGAGGCGACTGACATCGACGCAGCCCTTGACCTCCTGACGCTGGCGACCGACCTCCTGCGCATCTTCCTGAAGAGGGGAGCGCAGTTCCGGACGACGATGTTCGGCTTGCCGGGCCAGATGTACCGGTCGCAAATCCGGTACGTGACAGACGGAGCTGAGGCTGGTCCTGGTATCCGCAACCGCGGAGAAGCGGTTGGCGTTACATTCGACGATGCTCGGCACGCCGCCTGGCTAAGCTCGCCGACGTTCACCACCCTTGCATCGCTGGTGGGGAGGGATTATCCACTCGACGAAGGGCCACGCCGCGCGCTTCTGGGCGTACAGCTCCTCTCACAGGCCGTTCTGGAACACCGTCCCGCGTTCAAGATGCTGAACCTCGTCATCGCGCTCGAAAGCATGCTCTTGGAGCGTGACCCTGGAACCCAGACCCTTCGCTTCCTGCGCCGTGCCACCTACTTTACCTGCGGCAGGGCTATCGACTCCTTGTGCGGCCGGGACCGCCCGCCCTGTCAGTTCCTCGCGCTGAACCCAGCAGTCAAGGCGGATCGGGGGCAATTGGACTGGATGCGCCAGCTTGCTGAGATGGGTCCGCCCTGGCGCTGCGGCGAGCGAGCAAGCTACTCACGCTGGTACGAGTTGCGATCAGCAGTCGCCCACGGTGACGACGACCCAGTCACCTCTGAGGAGGCCAGCCAGGCCGAGTACTGGATCTTTATGTGGACCCTGGAACCGGTGCTCCAATGGCTTGTCAAGCATCCGGTGAAGCCACTGGAAGCGCTAGACGAAGCCCTGGCGGCCTTGGGGCCGGTTCCAGACTGGCAGAAACCCGTTCCGAACCCCGTGACATACAATCCAGACGACTAAGCGAACGCCTGACTATCCGAAAGCCAATTTCGCCAAATAACGTGACTATCCCTTGCGCTCATTTGTACAAGGCTCGCTCGCAATGCAGGATTGTATCTCAGTGCACAAAGGCGACGGAAGACAAGTAAAGAAGCGCTACGCCAGCAGGCCGGACGACCTGCCCGTTGGGACGGTGAAAGGGGTGTTTCACGGTCTGTCCCGGACAGGTGCGCATGCCGCCGACGTGCATTAACACTGTTCAGCCCATCCACAACCGGAGACTTCTAAGCTATGACTCACTAACCCGTTCGCTTGTTCGATCCGCTCGCGCTACGCTACGGCTCGTGACGGCCACTGACGACGCCCTAGCGCAGCTCAACGTTCTGCTGGGAGAGTACGACAAGATTGCACCGCAAGTCAGACAACCAGGGGGGCGTGAACTGCCACTTGGACTTAAAGCACTTACCAACCGTCTCCAGGCTGCCATTGAGCGTCTGACCATGCCGAGCAGCACGTATGCCCAGGCTGCCAAGCAGCAGCAACAATATAACAGGGGCTTCGGTGCCCTACTGCTGACGGAGTTGGCCAGCATTGCCACCGCTCTGCGCGACGACATCATGGCCGGTTGGCTCGCGTCAGTGCTTGAGCTAGCACACGCCGACACCTACAACGACTACCTAGAGATGGCCGAGGGACTATACGGCCAAGGCTACAAAGACCCAGCCGCCGTGATCGCCGGTGCATCGCTTGAGGTTCACTTGCGGACACTGGCCACCAATCATGGTATTAGCCTCCAGGCGGCCAACGGCTCGCCTAAGAAGGCCGACACTATGAACGTCGATTGAAAGCAGCAGGGGTGTATAGCGGTCTAGATTGCCAGGGGCAAGGAAGCCGGAGCCATCTTCGGCGTAGTGTCTTCTGGAAGCACCCCGGTCGTCTCTGACCTTAAGGATATGCCATCGGGGATCTTGCTTTTAGGGGGCTTGCAATGGGTTTGAAGCCGTTGGTTACGGTCGAAACCTTGTGGAAATGCCATGCATGTGGCACGGCACGGCCTGTTCCCGCTCACCTGCTTGTCAGCATCCAGCGGGAGGACACGTGGCGCGCCGTCGACGAGCTGCTGATCGGGACCTGCGGCAACTGTGGCCAGCGAGGTGCCCCCGCACAAGCGACCGCTCTTCTGCAGGAAGGCCAGGCGGAGGACCAGCCTGGCTTTCTGCTGCTGCCGGTCCAGGGGACACCGTCCCTGCCTGAGGCCGAGCAAGCCCGAAGCTTTCTGAATGAGCGCTTGCCGCTAGTGCTGGTGGATGGACTCGTGCCGGTGGGCTGGCCGACGGGAGACGAAGATGCGCCGCAAAGCGTGCTGGACGCACTCGAGGCGGACCCAGAGGTTGCGACGCGGCTCGCCGATCACAAGCGTCGGCGCAAGGTGATCGCCGCCCTGCTGAACCTAATCGCTACGACCTCGCCGGACCAGGTCCGTGGCATCCTTACCGCCTGCCCAGAATTGGTAGCCGACGGAATGGAGGCGGAGCGCGAACTGCGTTCCGCGCTTCAATGGCCGCCCGAAGCGGGCCGCCTGGCTACGGCGCTCACTGCGCTGATCAGCGCCCTTACTCCGTCCGTCACAGATGCCGAGCTGACGAGCTTGTACGAAGCCTTCGCCGCGGAGCGACAGTCTGGCATCGCCGAGATTGTCGAAGCCGGACACCAGAAGGGCCGCTGGCTCGTCGAGAACCCGGCAGCGCCCGCGGCGGAGTGGGACGCCGTTGCGGTGGAGGCGCTTCACCTTCTGGGACTTGGCGGTGATGAACAGGGCAGGGTCGAGCTGCTCCACCATGTCGGCGTCCGTACCGTGCGCAGGTCGGACACGACGCCAGGCCAGGCCGAGTGGGCCATCCAGTGCCTGCGCGAGAGCAAGGACCTGTGGCGGAAGCTCGGCAACGGGGACAAGGCGGCCGCGGTGAGCAGCAATCTTGGCGCGGCCCTCCACGCGTGGGAGTACGGGGACGTGCTCGCCAAGATGTCTGAAGCTGAGGAGGTCATGCGCGAGGTCGTGGCCTACTACACGAAGGCACAGCAGACCGGGCTGCTCGCGTTGGCGATGACGAACCTATCCGTCGTTCTCCTGAAGACAGCGACTCTGGACCAGCGCGATGACCGGATCCAGGAAGCAGTCGACCTGTGCAGGAAAGCCCTTCCCTTGCGGCCGAAGGATGTCGATCCCCTAGGCTGGGCGTTCACCGCGGGCAACCTCGCGCTCGCCCTGACCAGGCTGGCAAACCAGGACGCGGCGACACGGCGATCAAACCTCGCGGAGGCGGCGGAGGTCGGCTTGAAGGCGGCCACCATTCTCGAGGCCCAGGGCGACATCCCAGCAGCTGATCAAGCACGCGTGAATCGTCTCGACGCTCTCCTTGGCGTTGCCCGCGGATTGCGCGACGAACGGCTCCAGGCTGTCGTCGGAGGCGACGATACATTGTCCCCGCGCTCGCTCGGGAATCTGCTTACCGTCAACCCGGGCTGGTTCGGACTGGCCGAGACTCCACCAGAGGTCGCCGCGATCACCCTCGGGCCGGCGGCGCCTGACGAGGAACGGATCCTGAGACAGGTTCTCGACGAGGCTGCGGCCCTGCTCGCGCAGCAGCGGACAGTCCTTAACCCGGCCGCCCGCTCTAAGCTCGCGCGGATAGCGGCGATGGCTTGGCCAATGTTGCTTGGGCCGACTCAGGAAGCCGTCGCCGCGGTGGCCGTGTCACGCCGCCTCATCGACGATATCGTCGCGCCAGACGCCGCCGCGTCGACGAGCAGCGAACTGGCCGATCTCCTCGTCCGCCTGAACCGGTGGCCGGAAGCTGCGGCGGCCTACGACGCCTGCCTGACGCTCAACGAGCGAATGCTCCATGACCACGTGGAGCACGGTCGTGCCGTTCAGATCGTGGCGCGCTTCCCGACCCTGGCCAGGTGGACTGCTTACGCCCACGTACGGTCTGGTGACCCCGAGAAGGCGATCACGATTTTGGAACGCACGCGGTCGCGCACCCTTCCGCGCTTCGTTCCTGGCGCAGGCCGGGGCCTGGAGCTCCTCAGCTGGCGCTCGGCGACCATCGATGACATCGGCCGCGCGGCAAGCCCGACGTGCCCGATCGCCTACGTGCTCACCGCTCCCGCCGGATCGGCGGTGCTCCTCGTGCGTCGCGGGAACCTGGGCGACGTCCGTGTCACGGTGCATGAGAGCCCGCTGTCTTCGGCGTTTCTTGTCGCGCAGATATGGTCGATCACGCGGCCTGAGCAGGGGTTCCTGACCGCTCAGCTGGCAAACGAGGACGTGGGGCCAGCTGTCCGCGCTCTCATGGAACCTCTCGGATCGCTTCTGCAACCGGTAGTCAACGAGCTGCTAGGGGACGAAGTCCGGGATCTTATTCTTATCCCGGCCGGTCCTTCGGCGGCCATGCCCTGGGCTGCCGCCATGGCGCGCACGCTGGATGATTCACCGCTTGTGCCCATCGTTGACCTGCTCAACGTGTCGGTTGCGCCTTCGGCAGCGGCAGTGGTGCTTGGCCGGGAACGGGCGCGCGGCCGCGCGCATGACACGTTTGCGGGTCGGATCCTTGTCGTCGCTGACCCAGAACGCAAGGACGTCATGCGACTGGCCGGGGCCCGGGAGGAGGCCCAGAGGATCCAGACGGAATTCCCAGGCCGCGTCGACATGCTCCTCGGAGCAGATGCTCGCACTGAAACGGTACTGGACCTGTTGCCGTCCTGCTGGGCAGCTCACCTGGCCTGCCACGGTGTGAACGAGGTCCTTCAGCCGGAATCGATGAGGCTCTTGCTGAGCGACGGCGACCTCAAGCTAGATCAGCTGCTCAAGCTTCCTGAACTCCGGGCCCGGCTCATCGTCCTCAGCGCGTGCCAGAGCGGACACGTCGATATCGTGCGCGCTTCCGACGAGATGCTGGGTATGCCACTGGCCTTCCTGCAGGCCGGAGCGTGCACGGTAGTGAGCACGCTATGGCCCGTCTCCGACCAAGTGACGGCGATACTCATCGGGCGCTTCTACGAGGAGCTCGCGGGCGAGACCGGCACAGACGAGGGTAAAGGTGACATCGCCGCGGCACTGGCCCGCGCGCAGCGCTGGCTGCGGTCGCTGCCACGTGAGGAGGCTCTCGCATTGCTTCAGGGAAACGGCTCTGGGGAACCGCCGTTGCAGCGGTCGGTCGTCATGGCCCCGGCACCATCGCCGCACGGGGACGCGCTGTTCGCTGACCCCTACTTCTGGGCCGGATTCGTGGCTTACGGAAGATAACCGGTTCTGGATCAAGGGTTGTCGCCGTCCGGCTCCTCCGCGAGCTCCAGTATCGAAGGATCGTCGGTCCCGCGCTGGTACAGCTGCTGCTTAAGAGCGCCCCAGAGCTTCCGCTCCGCCTCGAGAGAGCCGGGAAGCCGCATGCCGAGCTGCCCGAGGAGAGTCCGGCGGTAGTCGTCGAAGCAGGAGCGGATGACATCACCGAACGCCATCGCGGCGCTAACCGCGCCCTGGTACGCGATCACCGCGATCACGATGGCGACCACGGCGGACAGAGCCCACGCCAGCCACGACGCATGCGCGAAGATCGTGACGATGAGGGCAACGGGCGGGAATCCTACGGCCAGGCTCGCGAGCAGAACCATCCTGTCGAGGCCCGACCGGTGATCGGCGACGATCGCGCGGGTTTCGTCCGGGAGGACCAGATAGAGACGAGGCCAGTAGAAGACGGCGTCCATGCCGTACCGTTCGTCGTCACCTGGGTAGTCTTCGGCGGCCCGAAGCACGTTGCCGAGCCGTGTCGGCAGCACGTCAGCCTTGCGGACGGGGAACCCGAAGAATCTACGCATGTAGTCACGGTCGTCGTCAAGGTCCAGGCTGTTCCAGCGGCTGGTGTGGTGCTCGATTCGCCTCCGGGCGAGACCCGAGTCTGTGCCACCAGGCCAGTAGCCCTCCCACAACCGGGTCAGGGAGGTCACCTGGCCCGCGAGGACAAACGAGAAAAGGAACAGGCCAGCTACGACTGCGCCGACGAGCAGCGTCTGCTCGAATCCCGTGCGCGAGTTCCACCAGCGTGACATGACCGCCCAGCCGGTGCCCTGCGCCGTGAGAAGGGTGAGGGCACCCCAGAACGTGAGGGACGGCAGGACGATGTTGAGGACGAAGCGTTTGTCGAGGAAGCCGGTGGCTTGCCCGAATACGGGGCCAAACATCGCTCACCACTCGAACGCGTGTGTGGTGAGGCCGTCCCGGGCCGGGCATTGCGGCATGGCTTCCGGTTTCTCGGGTACGACCAGGACCGATGCGCATGAGATGCCCCGCGCTGTGTACCGGCAACGGCGGGTGATGTTCTTTTTCGTGATACGCCCCGGCAACTGCACGTCGCCGGGCAGGGAGCATGTGGTGGTGCGGGTAACCCGCCGCAGCCGGGCGTCCAGCAGATCACTATCTGACCAGACACCGACGACGGACATCCCCTTCATGACTACGACGACCGTAGTGGCCGCGGCGTCAGCGAGCACCTCAGACCGCAAGGCTTCGGTAACCGGCAGTTCGGCGTCGACCACGACCAGGTCTTCCGCGACCCTTGCCCCGCCGGGCGCGATGACCGCGACGGGCTTCTCGTCAATGTCGAGAACCACGGTCCAGCGCGCAGCGTCCGGAACGACCATCCCCGCAGACACAGCTACAGCAGGCGAGATGTCACGATCACCAACGCGTTCGTCCACCTTGCTTCTCCCCACGATTATGACGTCGATTACAAAATATGCAGAAAGCATTCGGCCCTCTACCGGTTCAGCCGTGGGTCAGAGCGATCGCGCTGAACCCAGATTTGGCGATGTCATTCTGGCGGACCTGCAGTCCGGTCGCAATGTTCGTCAGCACGTTGTCGGCTTCGACCAGGTTGATAAGCAGCATGATCAAAGATGGGAACCACGCCATAAATGTCGTTCATGACGTTACCGGGCCGGGCTGCTCGGCGAACACCACACCGGATCTCGCGGCGGGCGCGGAGCGGCCCATAGCTCGGTAAGCCAGGGTGAGCGCCGAGGCGACCATGCGCCACTAGTCTAGAGCTCAAGCAGGTGACGGCCTGGCTGCACCTGCGTAACTCGGCCGCCCATGGGCACTACGGTGACTACGCCGACACGGACGTTAGGCAGCTCATTGACGGCGTACGCAGCTTCGCAAGCAAGTACCCGGCCTAGCTAGCAGAGACCTCTGTTCCGTCTTTGTTCCGGCAGACGTCGATCAGCGTCGGCACACGACGCAAACCAACGAGCTGTGACATCGCAGGTTAGATGGCATAACCGCAGATACCGAAACCGCCGTCGGAAGTTCGAGCTGTGCTTCGACGAGCAACAACCAACCCGGCGTTGTGTTTCGCGCACTTGACCGCCCTGCGGCACATCATGAGAGTGCGGCCATGATCGCAACTATCGCTCCGGCAAGAGTGAGCACGCACCCGCCAGCACCGGTACCCAACCGTAGAGAAACCCCTGTGCCGTGATTATCCCGTACATGAGCCCCTCAAGAGCGAATCGGGCTTTGGCGGCGTTGTCGTCAGCTGGAAATAAGCTAGCCGAAGCGTTCATAACTGCTGCGATCTCATCGGCAGGTCAGACGGCGTGCATAGTATGCCCGTCGCGGTCAGGAACACGCCACTCATTCGGCGTCTGTGGGTGACCAGCGGTAGGTGAAGGGCGTGCTCCAGCCTCCTAGCCCAGGGTGTCTGTTCCGAATACGTACCGACGTACGCCCCCGGATTCATCGATGGTCTTGAATTTATGCAGGTAGAGGCTGATGATGGCATGTACTGGCCATGTGGACTCATAATCCGCCGGTCGTGGGTTCGAGCCCCACCCGCCCCACGCTTTCTTCCCTCGGCTTTCACTCGTTGACCTGCACAAACGTTCCGTAGTTTGCCCCGTTCGCTGGTGAGCCTTGGGCGAGGCGGGCGATGTGGTCCCATTCCTCGAGCTGTGCCCGGCGGCCGGCGTACTCGGTGCGCAGGGCCTGCAGTCCGTTAGTGCCGAAGATGGCGCGCAGCGGCGCTGGATGCCGAAGGCCGCCACCTCGGCGGCCAGCGCCTGGCTCATCGCCTCCAGCGCCCATTTGGACGCCTGATAGATCCCCAGGGCCGGGTAGGCGACCCGGCCACCGATCGAGGAGACCTGCATGATGTGGCCGCGTCGCCGTGCGCGCATGCCGGGCAGGACGGCGCGCGAAGCGGCCAGCGCGCCGAAGAAGTTGACGTCCATCTGGGCTCGTGCCTGCTCGTCGCTGATCTCCTCCACCGCGCCCACGAGCATGTGCCCGGCGTTGTTGACCAGGATGTCGATCCCGCCGAAGCGCGCCTCGGCGCCCGGATCGCCTCGCCGGTCGCGTTCGCGTCGGTGACGTCGAGCAGGTCTTACTGCTGCTCATGGTGATCCTCTCGGCTCAGCGACCAGGCGTGCCCCGGCCGTGAGCCCGCATCCAGCACCCCGAGGTCGGTCATCATCGGCGTGCCAAGCTGGCTGACCTCGTCCGATACCTGACCGCGTCCACGCGTCCTCCTTTCTGGGATGGCGCCCGGCCAAGCCGTTTACCACACCGGAATTCGCGGGATGGGCTCTTGGAGGGTCGTTCCAGCGCTCCAGCGCGATATTGCCCGGTCGACATATTGACCAACGACTCCAACAAGGTCGACATCGGGGTTGAGCAGCCACTGCATTTCGACGCCGTCGAGGATGGCATGTAGGCATTCGATCTCGTAGGCGACGGTTGCCTCGTCCATGAACGGCACCTCGCCGAGGTCGATAGCTTCTGTCAGGCGACGGCGCATTTTTGTCAGCGAGCGCCTGTATCGCATGTACATGAAGTCGTGGGCCGGATGCTGGGCGTCCGAGGCCTCAGTGGCAAAGGTCAGGTACAGCTCAAGGTGATCGCGGTGTGCGATGTGGTACTCCATGAGCTCGCGCAGAGCCCGAAAGAAGGCGAGGCCGGGCCCCGCGCCATCAACGAACCCCTGGTGCTGGTCCCAGTCGCGCAGAACCTCAGTGAGCAGTTGCTCCTTGCTGAAGTAACGCAGCACGGCGGCCGGGGTGACACCTGCCGCTCCGGCGATTTCCTTGATCGTGCTGCCGCCGTAGCCGCGGTTGCCGAAGACGGTAATGGCGGCGTCGATGATTTCCCGCTGCCGTTTGCGGCCTGTCTTGTAGGGGCCGCGAGCGCCTGTATTGATCGTGGTCATGCTAACTCTCCGTCATCAACCTGATGCTTGTCAGACTATAAATCGCGCGATACTGTTGGCGAACTGTCAATCGAGATTCAGTATTCGACCAGTCGCAGACGACGTTCGAGTGATCGCTGACAACGAGAGACGAGGACGCCGTGGGCGTACCTGTGAAGATCGCGGACCAGGCTTCCGGGCTGGTCCTCGCGGCTAGCGTCGCATGCCGGCCAGCTGACTCAGCTCGCGCCCGCGCCGAATGCGCAATCTGATCCCGCCGTCTCTTCCGCCCAGCTCCTCCCAGCCAACGACAAGCACGCAACACGTAGGAACACGACACAACGGAGTGCGAGATGCCTCAGTCACCTTCCACCGGCGGCTTCAGCCGTCGGGCGTTCATCGGCGGAAGCGGTGCCGCCGGCCTGTCTCTGCTCCTGGCAGCCTGCAGCACCGGCAATGGCACCGGCAGTGGCCAGGGAACGAGTTCCGGAGGGGGAGCGCTCAAGTTCTGGAACATGCCCTGGGGAAATACCGAATTCAACGTCCTGGATAAGAAGATCACCCTGGCGTACAAGCCCGGCAGCGGGCTCCCGTCGGCGTCCTACCAGGTAATCCAGTGGGCGAACTTCACCGGCACCTTCTCGACCGCCGTCGCCTCCAACACGGGCCCCGCCGTCAGCTCCGGCGGCGGCACGCAGGCATTCCTCTACGCGTCACAGGGGAAGATCGCCTACGCCGACCACCTGCTCGACACGTGGAAGACGAACGGCCTTTACAACGACTTCCTGCCCGGTGTGGTCAGCACGATGAAGACCAAGGCCGGCTACGCGGCCATCCCGTACAACCTCGACATGCGCGTCCTCTGGTATAACCAGGCGCTCTTCAGCAAGTACGACGTCCAGGTCCCCACCGACTGGGACAGCTACCGCACGGCGTGCGCGGGGCTGAAGAAGCACGGCATTTACGGCTACGGTTCGGGCTCCGGCGCTGGCAACTTCACCGGCAGCCACGTCTTGGTCAGCCACATGATCAACAACGGCGGAGGCCTGTTCGCGGCGGACGAGCAGCCGAACTGCGTCACCCCCGAGAACATCGAAGCGATGGACTGGGTCCTCGGCCTGGTCAAGGACGGCTACGTCGATCCCGCCTGCGCCTCGTACACCGCCGCCAATGTGCAGGCGCAATACAAGGCGCTCAAGTTCGGCATGGGTTTCGACACAGGAGGAACTTGAGCG
>Ga0210389_10002083_pt1 | contig 15987 bp, 11 predicted proteins | sample IncBWH28OmetaG_FD_160127 | JGI IMG/M metagenome (GOLD analysis project Ga0210389, IMG submission 160127) | Forest soil microbial communities from Barre Woods Harvard Forest LTER site, Petersham, Massachusetts, United States - Inc-BW-H-28-O ...
ATCGGCACTGCACAACAACGGTTGTTATCGGAATTGATATGCACCTGAGCTCATTTGCAGCAACTCGAGCTAATTGTTCTGTCGGAAGTTGTGCCAGTGTTCCAATGACTACGGCGCACGTATGCGCTTTCATCGTATTCGCGCCAAAGAAACTCCCAGCATTGCAATCCAGATTTCCGTTTCGTACATCGCAAGATAACGCTTGCTCATTTCGAGCCTCCTGAGGCGAGCGTAATAAACATCAAAGCGTAAAGCCTCTCACGCGGGTGCTTTAGTTCAATGAAGGAAAGCAGAGGGAACGTGTTTAGTTCTCTCTTACAAATCAGCGGGAGTTGCGCGACGTCCAAAGCAAAAGCTATCGCATCTCTCAATGAACGGATAGACCTGTTGGCGCTAGCTAAAACCTTGGGTCATCTGTCCAGCTAGCGACTTTTCGCCCAAGTGGATAAGTTCCGGGTCGCCGCCGATACGCCCGAGCAACCTTCTTCTAAGCCTGGTTGTCAACAATTGGTTTGACTACGATGGGCTGAGCGCAAAAACTTGATCCTTGCATATCGCATATTCATATAGTAGTGTCTACCACAATTGTAGTAGATGACCATGCCCGGACCCAAATTAACCAAGCTCGAATTGCAGATCATGGAGACGCTGTGGAACGGCGCGTCTTCCATACGCGAGATACAGGAAACATTTCCGGAAAAACAACGGCCAGCGTACACGACCATCCAAACCACGGTTTACCGGCTAGAAGCAAAAAAGGCAGTACGACGCGTAAAGAAAGTGGGGAACTTTCATATTTTTGAGGCTGCGGTGACGCGCGATGCGGCGCAGCGCAGGTTGATCGACGAGCTGCTGACGTTGTTTGGCGGGAGCACGCAGCCGGTAATGGCGCACTTGATTGAATCCGGGAAACTCACGCTGGCAGATGTGAAGGAAGCGGAAAGAACTTTGCGCAACCTAGCCAAGCAAGACTTAGTCCGGAAAGGACAAATACGATGAGCGCGAAATATTTTTCGGATATATGGACGGCGCTCGCGCCGGCTCTCGGCGATCATTTGTGGCAGTCGACGTTATTAGTGCTTGTTGCTGGCGTATTGAGCCTGACGTTGAAAAAAAACCGCGCGTGCGCCCGTTATTGGTTGTGGCTGGCCGCATCGCTGAAATTTTTGCTTCCACTTTCGTTGCTGGCAAGTGTCGGGAGCCAGTTGGCGTGGCTACGAAAACTGCCACCAAAGGAAGCACAGCTTTATTACATGATGAACGCGGTAAGCCAGCCGTTTACGCAGCCAAGCCTGCGGGTGAATTCTCCGCCTGCCTCACAGAGTCTCATCCATTTCCTTCCCGTGATTCTCGCGGGCATGTGGTTGTGCGGATGCGTGGCGGTCCTTGCCGCCTGGTATGCGCGTTGGCGAAGGGTAGCGGTGGCGATACAGAAAGCATCACCTCTGCGTGAAGGACGCGAAGTGGAAGCGCTACGGCGAATGGAACGCAGGAGTGGGCTAGGGAAGCAAATCGAGATGCGGGTATCGATCGCTTCGCTGGAGCCGGGGATTTTCGGCATTGTGGGACCAGTTTTGCTGTGGCCGGCAGGGATCTCCGAGCATCTGGAAGACGCGCACCTGGAAGCGATTGTGGCGCACGAGGTATGGCATGTGCGACGGCGCGATAATCTTGCGGCGGCGATACACATGATGGTGGAAGCCATTTTCTGGTTCCATCCCTTGGTGTGGTGGTTGGGAGCACGGCTGGTGGAGGAACGGGAACGCGCCTGCGATGAAGAAGTTTTGGCGTTGGGCAGCGAGCGGCAGATTTATGCAGAAAGCATTTTGAAGACTTGTCAGTTCTGCGCAGGGTTTTCGCTGGCTTGCGTGTCGGGGGTGACGGGCGCGGACTTAAAAAAAAGGATTGCCCGCATTATGACTGCGAGCGCGTCACACAAGCTGAATTTCGGCAAGAAGCTGTTGTTAAGCGCCACGGCGTCGGCGGCCATTGTCATGCCGGTGTTGTTTGGATTGCTGCATGCTGCGCCAAGCCGGGCAGACGTGCAGGTCGAAAATTTCAACGGCGGGACAGCGGTGTCACAGATGTCCTTTTCAAATCCAGATAAACCGAACGGAATTGCAGTTTCTGTGGCGAAAACAGACGTCCGGAAAACCAAGAAATGCACGAAATCTTTGAAAGCTGCCAAAGCTGTTGCTTCGCCAAAAAGCACTCCAATGGAAAACTTCAAAACGTTAAACATGAAGGGAAACCTATGATGCCGGCATGGCGGTTTGTCCCAAGGCATGTCGTATCAATTGCTTTGATTTTTGTTGCGTATTCGATGCCCGGAATTTGCCAAACAGCTTCCGGAGCGGTACAGGCCACAGCGGGACGGGACGGGCAGCACGATTTCGATCCTCTTCTCGGCGCATGGAAAGAACACACGAAGATCCGCCAACACCCCCTGACGGGATCCGATACCTGGACCGAGTTTGAGGGCATTGATGTTTACCGGAAGATCTGGGGTGGCCGAGCCATCATAGGTGAGTACGAAGGCGACAGTAATACCCGCCACAGCGAAGGTGTGATGTTGTACACGTATAATCTTCCGACCAACCAGTGGAGCGTCTATTTTGCCAGCAGCAAAGATGGCAAAGTGTCACCGCCCAATGCCGGCGAGTTCAAGGATGGACGAGGCGAGTTTTACACCCAGGACATCTTGAATGGCAGGCTTCGCTACAACCGATATATTTGGTCGAAACTAACAACGAACTCGCCCCATTTTGAAGAATCCTGGTCCGATGACGGAGGCAAGACCTGGGAAGTGGACAACATTACGGACCTGACGCGGATCAATGGAGATTCTGTCAAACCGTACGTGGCGCCCAATGTGGTTCCGGCGGATGTAAATGCGGCAACGGAACGCGATGGGCAGCACGATTTCGACTTCTATCCTGGCGACTGGAAATATCACCTAAAGCGTCTCCAGAATCCTTTAACAGGTTCCACGAAATGGATGGAATTCGAGGGTACGGGTCACTGCTACAAAATTTGGGATGGCCGCGCTAATTTGGACGAATTCGAGGGCGATGGTCCTATCGGCCACATCGAAGGCCTGACCTTGCGCACTTACAATCCTGAAACTCACCAATGGAGCCTATATTGGGCCAACAGCAAGGATGGCAAAGTGGTCGTACCCCAAATCGGCCAGTTCAAGAATGGACGGGGCGAGTTTTACGCCCAGGACATGTTGAATGGAAAAAGTATTTTTATTCGATTTGTCTGGACGAACACCACCACGAGTATGCCTCACTTTGAACAATCCTTCTCAAATGATGGAGGAAAGACCTGGGAAACGAACTGGATTACGGACCAGACACGGGTCAAATAGGCTTCTGGCCTTTTGGTAATCCATTGAAGCTGATGGCGCAGTAATCGTCTTTGCCGTAATTTGTCCAGCCATGGACGCCAGAATCTGTAGATGCGGTGAAGCTCCCGCCACCAAAGCTTCCAAGAAAATAGTGCTCGCCCGATCCACCCTGCGGAGCGCCGGGATTGAGCCCTACTGTCATCAGCGCCCATAGACTGCCGCTGCCCGTGTCAGCTGGAATGCGGAGCAGATCGGGATACTCCCAGTCGCCGGCAGCTCCTCCTGCAGGCCCACTCCTGTGACTTCATCATCTGGAGCGATCCCGCTAGAGCAGTTGAAATTAAATCTACTGCAGAACAGAGGCACGTCGTTCAACTCTCCAAATGCACAATTTGTGCCTTTGTCTGAGCTTTGATCACCAGCTCCGCCGCCAGCAGGCACTGTGTCTGATCCTGTGCCGTATGCGTGCGGTTTACGATATCGGAGACGAACTGAGCCCCAAACGGCAGGACCACGTTGTTGCAATCGATATACCGCTGCTCGCCCTTATTCACAAGAAACAGATTGTTGCCGCTCTTACTCACGCCTACATTGATGTACTTGCGTACCTCGATGTAGCCCTCCGTCCCCAAAATGAATAGCCTACCGTCGCCCCATGTGTCCAGCGCATCCGGCGTAAACCAGTCCAACCTTACATATCCCAGCCCGTAATTGCCGCGCAGCATCATGTCGCCGAAGTCCTGAAATTTCGGATGCTGTGGATGATTCACGTTGGCTATCTGCGAAGCAACCACATCTGCTTCGGTTGATCCGGTGTAGTACAGAAATTGATCTACCTGGTGCGATCCGATATCGCACAGAATTCCTCCATACAACTCTGGCTCCCAGAACCAGTCCGGACGCTGGGATGCGCCACCAGCATGCGGATCCGAGCCATTCTTCACTGGCTGGAAAATCTGATGCGGAGCGATATTGATCGTTTGGATCACCCGTCCGATCGCGCCTGATTTCACAAGCTCGCCGGCCTTCACTGCGCCCTTCACCTCCAGCCGCTCGCTATACATAATCGCGTAGATTCGCTTCGTCTCTGTGATTGTCTGGCGCACTTCGGCCAATTGCGCCAGCGTCGTAACCCCGGGCTTGTCACTTAAGTAGTCCTTGCCCCGCTTCATCACCTCAATACCGAGTGGCGCGCGCCGGTTCGGTATTGTCGAGCTCAACACTAACTGCGTCGAAGGATCATTCAGAATCTCCTCCTCCGACTCCACCATCTTCGCCTGCGGAAAGGCCTTCGCGAACGCCGCTGCTTTATCCGGCTCAGCTCCGTACGCCGCGACCAGCACGCCTCCTCCGCGGAGAACTGCCCCTACCATTCCATAAATATGGTCGTGACTCATCCCGCAGACCGAGAACCTGATCGAATACTTTGGTTTCGCCTCCGCATCTTGTCCTGGAACCACCTCGTGAATGATGTTGCTGGGATCAGCAGCATACAGGCCAAACATCGCCTCTGGTAATGTGGACATCACGCCTGCTCCACTCATTGCTTTCAGAAATCCTCGCCTGTTCACGCCGTTTCCTATCGTCATTCATTCCTCACGTTTCTCCTATGGTATCGAGAAACACTCACCTACGCCGAAGCGCTTTAGGCCGGAATATTTCAATGGAACAGGCTTCACTGATACGATTAATTTCATGACTGGAGAGCATGATAAGAATTCCCAGTTGAGGAATTCATGAAGGCATTGGTAAAGAACCGCGCTGAGCGCGGACTATGGCTAGAAGACATCGCAGAACCCACGATCGGCATCAACGATGTACTGATCCGCGTGCGTTATACCGGCATCTGCGGAACCGACGTTCATATCTATCAATGGGACGAGTGGGCACAGAAGACGATTCCTGTACCGATGGCCATTGGGCATGAGTTTGTCGGAGAGATTGTCGAGGTTGGATCAAACGTAAGCGACTTCTATCCCGGCGACATCGTGAGTGGCGAGGGTCACGTCACATGTGGACGCTGCCGCAATTGCCTCGCAGGCAGGCGGCATCTATGCGCCTACACATCGGGCGTTGGCGTCAATCGGCCTGGAGCGTTCGCTGAATTCATCGCGCTGCCGATGACCAATATCTGGCGGCATGATCCCGGCATCAATCAGGAAGTTGCGGCCATCTTCGACCCTTTTGGCAACGCGGTCCACACCGCTCTCTCGTTTCCCGTGCTCGGAGAAGATGTATTGATTACCGGCGCCGGGCCCATCGGGATCATGACTATCCCGGTGGCTCGGCATGCAGGCGCCCGTCACATCGTGATCACGGACGTAAATCCTTTCCGCCTGGAACTGGCGCGCAAAATGGGCGCTACCCTGGCCGTAAATACTCAGAAAACGCCTCTCGCAGAGGTCCAAAAGCAGCTCAATATGCGGGAAGGTTTCGATGTGGGCCTGGAGATGTCCGGTAATTCTGCCGCCATGCAGGAGATGGTTGCGAACATGAGTCATGGAGCAAAGATCGCCATGCTCGGAATTCCCGCGAAGCCGATGCCGATCGACTGGCGAGCGGTCATCTTCAATATGCTGACCATCAAAGGAATCTACGGGCGGGAGATGTACGAGACCTGGTACAAAATGACCGTCATGATCGAGTCGGGGGTGGACATTTCACCGATCATCACTCATCGATTCAGCTACCAGGAATTTCAAGAGGGATTCGATGCGATGATTTCAGGCCAGACTGGCAAGGTCATTCTGGACTGGACCCACGTTAGCTGAGATTTCAAGCAAAGCTCCTCCCGATTCTAAGGCGGGTAATTCATAGGGGCCATAAGCCCGTAGATTTTGAAAGGCCTGATGAAAGTTTTTCTGAATTCATTTGATCGAAGTGTCATTCGATCAGCGATCCGCGGATAAAGCACTCTCGCCTAATTCCATTTGCATCGTAGACGTTAAAATCCGCAAGAGCCCCAGGTACCAGAGACTCTGGAAGGCCAAGCATTCTTGCCGGGTTTATCGACGCTAACCGAACTGCTGTATGCAACTCCGCACGAGCAGTCTTACTAAAGTTGGAAACGGCTCTGTCGAGAGTGATCACGCTACCTGCCAGAACTCCCGTATCTGTTCGACATACGTCTTCCTCAACGTGCACGACAGTTTCACCTGTCATGTATCTGCCGTTCGGCATGCCGGCGGCCGATAGGCAGTCCGTGATCAAGATTGCACGCTCTGGTCCCTTCGCCTTTAGCCATAAGCGCACCGCCTCCGGAGCGACGTGATAGCCATCGCAGATTAGATCTGCATACAGATCTTCCTGATCGAGAACAACTCCGAGGATGCCGGGTTCGCGATGATCCAATGCGCGCATTGCATTAAAGGTGTGTGTCGCCGACACAACGCCGCTCTCTATGCCTGCGATCGCTTCCGCCCGTGTAGCCATCGAATGTCCCATCGAAGAACGGATACCCAGAGCCGTTGCATGCTTGATGGTCTCAAGAGCTCCAGGCAACTCCGGTGCAATCGTCATCAGACGAATATTGCCGCGTGCAGCTCCCCAAAGCCGGTCCAGTAGTTCTGGCGAAGGCAATAGCAGGTGCTCCGCAGAATGCATGCCACGCTTGGCATGTGAAAGGAAGGGGCCCTCTATGTGGATGCCAGCTGCTTGCGACGCTCCTGCCATTGAATCCGCATCGATGTAATCCGCCATCCTCTCGAGCGCGAACATTGTGGCATCCAGCGAAGCTGTGACCGTAGTCGGAAGAAATCTACTTACACCCGCGCGCGCCAGAGAATGAGCAATCGCCTGAAAGCCTTCGGGAGAAGCATTCATCACATCCTGGCCAGCGATACCGTGGAAATGAATATCAAAGAAGGCAGGTGTGATTGTCCAATCTGGAAAATCATAGTCGATATGTACAATCTGTTGTGCACGTCGTGTGCTGATTTCAAGAATGTGCTCCCCTTCGATGGTCATGATCGGTTCCGCCAGGACGCCAGACGGAGTCATCAGCATTTTCGCTGCAATTCGTTTTGCTGAAATATGCAACCTCGATTCTGCTCTCGGGAAACGCACGAACACATCTTCCTGATTATGACCCAACCACATCCCGCGACCGGAGGAAGCCACTTGGTTGGTACTCGGATGTCCTGTCATAAACGCACTAAGGTTTAGATGCTTTAGCCGCGATCAGTGCGGCTGTTACATGTGTTCCAAAAACAGGCATCGGCAAAACAGGCGTCCACACTCTGAAGGAACGATTTCATTCCATCGAATGATGCCTTCTGGTTTCCCATTTCAGCTGTTGGATCGTAAAGAACGCCTTGCTTCTTACTTGCTCGAGAGCACGATCCGAGGTCTGAGTCCTTCAACCAGAAGACGATTGCTACAGCAATCTCATGTGCCTGGTGGGCTATCTGGCCTAGGTGTTTCGTGATGGCTAGTTCGTAACGCGCCTGTGTTCGCGTCCCGTGATCCAGGTCTCTATACCAGTCATAGAAAGTGGTCTCGAACAAACGCTCGATCTCACGAGTGCGAAGAACCGTTTCAGCGTGTTCGATTTTCTCCTCAAATAGTGCGACAACGCACAAGCGCAGAAGGCTGTTAACGATATCGCCCATCGTGGCGAGGTCTGCGTATCCGTTTTTTCTGCCATTCTCCAAGAGACGCATGCTATTCGCTGCAATCTCGACTGCGTGGCTATGCACGGCCTGCAGCGAATTACAAATTCGCTCGGAGGAGAAGATGAAACGCAGGCTCGACTTCCACGAAAGCTCTGCCAACAGAAGGTCCTGGGCGATCTCAGTGATCTCACGATGGAGTATTTTGATTTCGTGGCTATCATCTCGCACGTTTGCACAAAACGCTGAATTCCCCAACGTATAAGCTTTGAGGGCGTAGTCAACACCTCTCTGGGTTACTCTCGCCATATCGAGGAGATGTAAGCGTAGAATCTCGCTGTATTCCTGTGTGTTCATATCTGTTACATAACCCTTCCTGATTTATTGTGGGCCGGGGCACTAGGTAACAGCCGAGCGTTTACCTCGGTTATTGGAGAGTGGTTGAAACACAGTTCCCGTGCCGGCGCTGCCGGAGTTGATTCGGCAGCGCATTAGAGAATACGTTCAGAGTTGGAGGCGCGCCAGGTTCAAGCTGCGCAAGGTTAGGCTGAAGCGGATGCGACAGTGAAACCAGTGATGCCGCGTGCCCCACCCCGTCGCTAGAAACGGCGACATGAGGCATCCGGCAGTGGACCAGGACTATAGTGCTCACTAATACCAGTTCTGGTAATTACCTCCGTTGCAGGGTTGCGTATAGGCTTGGCCGTTGTAGTTGCTGTCCAGGCATCGTTTCGTCTGCCGGTTGAAGATGATGCTGCCCCAGCGCTCCCAGTTCTGGTAATTGCCTCCATTGCAGCTATCCGTATAGACATTGCCGGAGTAATTGCTGTCCAGGCATAGTCCAGTCTGGGCGTCGACGATGGTGTTAGCCTTGAACCGCCAGTTCTGGTAATTGCCTCCATTGCAGGGCTGCGTATAGACGTTGTAGTTAAAAGCGTTGTAATTGCTGTCCAGGCATAGTCCCGTCTGGTCGTTAGACCCGGTCCAAGTAGGCTGGAAGTAATATAGTCCCCCCAGGACAGCCCCTCCCCAGGAGCCGGAATCATCACTTAGATCCCATGAATAATCCCAACCCATAATGCCGCCGAATTCATCAGGATAGGTTTGCTGGAGTACAGATAGTACTGTTGCCACATCGTTATTGCTACCATCATTGAGGGGGATGTACCCATCGCCCGTGCATTGGCCCGTATTCGGGTCTGTCCCTGTCGCACATGGGCTTACGGGTAAGCCCATAACCAGTCTCGTCGGAAGTACTCCCCAGTTTATGATGTTCTTGTAGTCGGCTATCTTGCTTGATGCATCACAATCCCAACCCCAGGGGCAGTTGTTATAGAACTGGTTGTCAAACCACGCGATCTCCTGCTGCTGAGGATTCCAGGTCGTGTTCCACCATAACTGGACGTATGGAGGGTACTGGTAGCTGTAATTCTGCAACCAATATTGGGTTTGTGGGGCATGGGTAATGATGTTGTGCCACTGTGGCAGACCGCTGTAAAGATCATCCGTTAGGGCAGTTAGGAAATCGACGCCATCGTAACCCGTACCACCCGAAAATGCATTGGTGTCCTCGAAGTCAATGTCAACTCCATCGAACCAGCTCATCTGATCGGTCGAGCCATAGTTGGTCACAATGTTGACTAACTGATTCGCCAGTTGATTCTCGTTATTGGCGCACGCTGCGTATTGCCCGGAATCGACGCCTGACCCTCCGAATGAGACCAGGACAGTCTTGCCAACGTCATGTAGCGTACGGATGCTATTTACGATATCGCTCGGCAATCCGGACAAATTACAATTCGAATCTGGTGTTACAAAGCTTACAATAACATCGGTGTAGGCTGAGTTGGCGAGTGTTTGCAGATTAGTTGAATCACCATCCCAGTAGATGACATTGTGTGCCGGACCGTTGATGGTTGCCTGACCATAACAGAGTGTGGTCAGCACCAGTCCAAGACCTAAGGCCATGACACCAGGTTTCAGTATGTTTTTCATCGTGTCTTTTCCTTCTGTTTCCTTATTGAATTGTGTTCCGAAGGGATTCCTTTCTTCTGCTCTTCTGCGGCGATCATTCTTGTCGGGACTTTGAAACCCCTCACTTGATGTAGCGGGAAATCGGTGCACGAGGGATCATGCTGGACGAAACAGTTATTCAGCTTGTCTAATTCTTTGTGACAACCGGTGCTTTGCACCGGGGCACGAGGGAGGCCATGCCGGGTTTTCGTGAAGCGCCCTCAAAGGCTGGGGTTACGCTGCTCCTCAAGGCATGGAGCGAGGGAGACGACGCGGCCCTGGAACAGCTGACTCCGGTGGTCGAAAACGAGCTGCGCCGTATAGCCCATCGCTGCATGATGAGGGAACAGCCTGGCCATATTCTGCAATCCGCCGCCCTGGTCAACGAGGTCTACCTCCGACTCGTGGACATTCAGGCAGTCAGCTGGCAGGATCGCACTCATTTTTTCGCCATGTGCGCGCGTCTGATGCGACGAATCCTCACGGATTATGCCCGTTCGCACAATTATCAGAAACGAGGAGGCGGGGCCGTGCACATTTCTCTGGACGAAGGTTTGCTTGTAACTTCCGAGAAAGAGGCCGACATCATGGCATTGGACGAGGCCCTTACCCAGTTTACCCTCCTCTACCCCCGCCAGAGCCAAGTCGTGGAATTGCGCTTTTTTGGTGGTCTCGAGGTAGACGAGGTTGCGGAGACCCTGAAGATATCCGCCGTGACCGTGAAGCGCGACTGGAAATTTGCCAAAGCTTGGCTACTGCGCAGTGTTAGCGGAGAAGTGAGAGATGGACCCTGAACGGGCGGATCGTGTGGAGCAACTGTACCACTCCGCTCTGGAGCGCGACGCGAAAGAGCGCGATGCATTTCTGCGACAGGCATGCGGCGATGACCTGAAACTTGAACACGAGATTTGGTCATTGCTGGCCGCGCACCAGGAAGCTGAAAACTTCTTGGAGAGTCCAGCTTTGGAGGTAGTTGCGCGGGTACTCGCTCAGTACGACGACAAAAAGTCGCAGAAGAGTAGATGTTCACTAATCGGCCAGACTATCTCGTATTACTACGTCTTAGAAAAATTAGGCTCTGGCGGCATGGGAGTCGTCTACAAGGCCGAGGACGTCCGACTACACCGGTTCGTCGCCCTCAAATTTCTTCCCGATGAGGTCTCTCGCGATCAGCAGGTGCTGGCGCGATTCCGCCGTGAGGCCCAGGCGGCTTCGGCGCTGAACCATTCCAATATCTGCACCATTTATGACATCGGCGAGGAAGACGGCCGCGCCTTCATGGCTATGGAGTTCCTTGACGGCGCAACCCTGAAGCACACGATCCTGGACCGGCCCCTCGAAACCGCAGAACTGCTCCGCATTGCCATTGACGTTGCCGACGGGCTCGACGCAGCGCACTGCCACGGCATCGTGCATCGCGACATCAAGCCGGCCAACATCTTCGTTACGCGACGCGGGCATGCGAAGATTCTCGATTTCGGTCTGGCAAAAGTAACCTCCAGGGTTGCCGCCGCCCACGGAGAATCCGAAGAGCACCTGACCAGCCCCGGCATGATGCTCGGCACTGTGGCGTACATGTCGCCGGAACAGGTATGTGCGAAGGAAGTGGACGCACGCGCAGATCTGTTCTCGTTTGGGGCAGTTCTCTACGAGATGGTCACGGGCAAGATGCCCTTTCCGGATGACAGCCTGGGTGAGATTTGCGGGGCGATTCTGCACAAGGAGCCGGTGCCGCCGTCACAGCTCAACCCGCAGATTTCGCGGGGATTAGAGGCGGTGATTTTGCGTGCACTGGAGAAGGACAGGGAACTGCGGTACCAAAGCGCAGCTGACATGCGGGCGGAACTGCAACGGCTGAAGCGTGACAGCGAGAGCGGGGCGCGTGCAGCGGCAAGTTCAAGCTTGGTAGCGACGCCAGCCTCGGGGACTATAGCCGTGCCGGGGTCGGGTGCGGTGGCCGTAGCGAGTGGGATCGAAATACCATCGAGACCATCGGCAGCGGCCGTCCAGAGGAAGAAGAAGCGCTGGCCTCTGCTGGCCGGGGCAGCCGCCTTACTGATTGCGGCACTGATCGGCGCAGGACTGTACTACCGCTCGCGCCAAGGCAAGCTTCTTACCGACAAAGACACGATTGTGGTCGGGGATTTCGACAACAAGACAGGCGACGCGATGTTCGACGATACGCTCAAGACGGCCCTGACGGTGGCGCTGAACCAATCTCCATTCCTGAATGTGCTTTCAGACAACAAGGTCGCGACGACGCTGAAGCTGATGACCCGCCCCGTTAATACGAAGCTTACGCCCGATGTTGCGCGGGAACTATGCATACGAGCGGCCAGCAAGGCCTACATTGCCGGCTCGATCGCGAACCTGGGCAACGAGTACGTGCTCGGACTGAAGGTGGTCAACTGCCAGAGCGGCGAACCACTGGCGCTGAAGCAGGTGACAGCATCATCTAAGGAGAAGGTGCTGAACGCGCTTGGCGATGCCGCGGCAAAGCTGCGTGCTCAGTTGGGCGAATCGCTGGACACGGTGCAAAAATTCGATGTGCCTCTGCGGGAGGCCACCACGTCTTCTCTGGAAGCCTTGCAAGACTACAGTCTCGCGAGGAAAGTCTATGGGGAGAAGGGGATCGATGCGGCTCTGGTTTACGATCAACGCGCCATTCAGCGCGATCCGAATTTTGCCACGGGATACCATGCGGTTGCCGGAGACTACGGAAGCCTGGGAGAGCTGGGGCGCGCAAGCGAGTACTTCACCAAAGCATTTCAATTGCGGGAACACGCCAGCGAGCGGGAGAGGCTGGATATTACATCCGATTATTTCCTGAATGTTACCGGGGAGCTGGACAAGGCAGCACAAGCGAATCAGCAACTGATTGAGTATTATCCGCGATCAAGGCTCGGATACTTCGCTTTGGGTGATGTCTATGGCGCACAGGGGAGATATGAGAAAGCTGTCGAGGTGACGCGCGTGGCGAAGCAACTCGCGCCGGAGCAGCTCGGTTCTTATGAAGCCCTCACTAATTACCTGCTTGCGTTGCAACGCCTGGACGAGGCGCGAGAAATCATCCTTGAAGCGCAGGAACGGAAACTAGACGACTTTATACTCCACAATGCGCTATATGGTTTGGCCTTCCTTGCGGCTGATGCTTTGGCAATGGCGCAAGAGCAGCGATGGTTTGCAGACCACACGGCAGTGGAGAACGTCGGGCTTTCTCTCGACTCGGAGAGCGACGCACACGCAGGTCATCTGGGCAAAGCACGCGAGCGAACAAAGCAGGCTGTGGATTCTGCGATACGGGCTGATAGCAAGGAGACCGGCGCGATCTGGTGGGAGAACGCCGCTTTGCGCGAAGCCGCATTCGGAAATTCCGGCAAAGCGAAGCAGGCAGCGGCTGAGGGGTCAAAGCTGTATCCAGGGAGCCAGGGGGTACAGGTGGAAGCCGCGCTGGTCTACGCCATGGCAGGTGACACCGCGCGGGCGCAATCTTTGGCACAGAACCTGAACCAGCATTATCCGCTCGACACCCAAGTGCAGTCGCTCTGGTTGCCAGCCATCCGAGGGCAAGCGGCGCTGACACGGAAGGTTCCGGCTGAGGCAATCGAACAACTGCAGGGTGCATTACCGCCCATCGAGTACGGGCAGATCTTTTTCATCAGCCAGATTTCCTGCCTCTATCCAACATACATTCGCGGCGAGGCGTACTTAGCCGCTCGACAGGGCACGCAGGCTGCCGCTGAGTTCCAGAAGATTCTCGACCACAACGGCATCGTCTGGAATTGTTGGACGGGAGCCTTGGCGCATCTGGGAGTGGCTCGGGCGAATGCCTTACAAGCAAGAACTTCACAGGGCGCTGACGCCGACGCAGCCCGCGTCCGCGCGCTCGCCGCTTACAAAGATTTCCTCACCCTCTGGAAAGACGCCGACCCTGACATTCCCATCTACAAGCAGGCAAAAACGGAGTGCGCGAAGCTGCAGTAGAGCAGCGGGTATTTAGTGTTGTCGAAGTATCTCGTGCTGCGACCACCCAGGTGAAGGAAGATATGAGCTTCGCGGCGCATTATCGAAGTCACCTAAGCGGATCTCCGACCAGTCTCAATTTCTGTTTCTTCATTCATGGTTGTATCTGGCGTGATTTTCCAAACTTGCTCTTTCTTCACACAACGACGTGCATCGTTCAGTGTGCTTTATCAGGTCCGCTGTGCTGATTGGCTGGATGAACAACTGGCAATATGCGTCAGCGTTGCCGACTTCTCCCTGGCGCGGATAGATGAGTCTGCCTCGGCGACTCTCATTTGTGAAGGACGAAGTTCTTCCCGGAGAATATGAAGTTTACGAAATGTCTCGGGAACACTGTGGAACTCAAATCGATCTGGGAACAGCAAGCCGGGAACATCCTTATCTACTGTGCGTCGTTATTTCTCAAATTCGTCGGACCAGCCCTTGCGCCGTCGCATCTGTATTGCGTACCAGAAGCAAGACCAGGAGCATGCCAACTAATGGGACTAGCGCCGCGACAATGATGATTGGATCAAACGAGTGGCTCGCATTGACGTGGCGAGTATCAGAAAAATGGCCGATGAGTTTAAATGCGATGATCGTTCCCAGACCCGCTGCGGACCCGCCAAGACCGCTCACTGATGCTACCGATTCACTGGCAAAAAGATCGGAAGGCAACACATTTGCCATAGTAGAAAAAGCTGCGTACGAGAAAGTCGCGAACCCGAAGAGAAGTGCAATTAGAAGAAGTCTGTTCGTGAAGATGGTTGGAATGAGGGCCATCACTCCTATTCCGCCAAAGACGACGACCGCCTTACGAGCAGCACCTACAGACCAGCCACGTCTGATGAGATAACCCGATACGCCTCCACCAAAAAAATTTCCAAGATCGGCAGCAATGAATGGTACCCAGATCGCGACAAGGCCGCTTCTGAGTTCAATCCCTTTTGCAACCAGATAAATAGGAAACCAGTCAGCGATGAAGAAAAAAACCGGATCGGTGAACAACCGGGCAACGATCGTTCCCCATGTCTGGGGAAATTTCAGAAGATCGCGCCAGGCAAGACCGCCGTTTCGCCGCTGCTGAGCAGGCTCTTCCCTGTCCGCTGCAATCTGTTGAAGCTCGCTAGCACTGATGCGTGGATGGGCTTCCGGTAGATGATAAAACCGCTGCCACACAACTAACCAGAGCAATCCCAGGGCGCCGGGCACGGCAAATGCAGGGCGCCACCCGCATCGGGCGTAAATTCCAAGCACGAAGAAAGGAGCAATTGCCCCGCCGATCGAAGAGCCGCTGTCAAAGAATGCGGTGGCAAGTCCACGCTCGTGTTTCGGAAACCATTCCGAAACCACTTTAGTGGCTGCAGGCCAGTTTGGGGACTCGGCAGCACCGAGCAGAAAGCGGAACATGGCAAAGGAGCGTAACCCGTTCGCCAAAGGGGTAAACATAGCGATGATGGAATAGCAGGCAACCGTGACACTCAAGCCGCGACGGGTGCCCATGCGATCCATCAACCGTCCGAACACCGCTTGGCCTACGGAATAAGCCACCCGAAATGCAATCAGGATATTGGCATAATCGCTGTTGCTCCAGTGATAGTCCCGTTTGAGATACGGAGCCAACAGCGAAAGAGTCTGGCGGTCAATGTAGTTGATCACGGTGGAAGCGAAGAGAATCCCGCCAATCCACCAGCGCAAATGAGGAATAGTGCGTATCCGTGAAGAGATGGATTGTCGAGTTGCTGACACTGGATATTAGGCTCCGGTCGCGACACACTACAGTGAAAATCGGCTGGGATGACCTTGAGGTCATCCCAGCCGCTGACATGTTTCGAGCACTAACTCTGCGACATAGAACTCAGCAGCGACGCAGAGTTCTTGTCGAGATAGATGGTCGCATTCGCATGTGTGCGCAGGATCGAAGCGGGAGCCATTGGACTGATCTCGCCTTCGAAGCATGCTTTCACGGCTGGCGCCTTGCGTGCATCCGGGACAACGGCGAGAAGTTCC
>Ga0210389_10002086_pt1 | contig 15966 bp, 11 predicted proteins | sample IncBWH28OmetaG_FD_160127 | JGI IMG/M metagenome (GOLD analysis project Ga0210389, IMG submission 160127) | Forest soil microbial communities from Barre Woods Harvard Forest LTER site, Petersham, Massachusetts, United States - Inc-BW-H-28-O ...
TAAAACATACGCGCGATACTCGGCCATTTTCTGTCCGCCCGTCAGCGCGATTGGTCGAGCATCTTACGCTGAGGGATATCAAGCCATCTTTCAAAGACAACACCAATATCGTCCCGACACCTCCACTAAAGGCCACTCATCGAATTTACCGTTAAATGGCCAGTTTTAATAAAACGATCACCGCTTCGGCGCGGCCACGTGATGCTGTAAATGTTGACCATGCGAGTGATAGGCGTGCGCGATTGAGAGCGCGACGAGAAGTGGCGCTGGCAGCGTCGGCTTGTCCACATTTGGCAGAGCTTGACCTGACAATGTTCATCAATAGAAAAACACAATGTAGCCGACCAGATCGAAGCTGAGGACTATCGTCGCGACCCTGACCGCTTCGGTGAAGTCGCTCAGTTCGCACGGCTTGCTGCGCAACGGCAGCGCCGGCAGATCAACGATTTTGTTGCTGTTGCCACTGGTGTGGTCTGCAGTTCGCAGCAGCTCCATCCCAGTTTGATCTATGTCAAGGTTCGATGCGGGGAGCGCTCGACGTTAGAAGAACGGTCGGGAGACGATCTTCCAATTTCTTGCATTGGCAAATGCATCACTTGCGGAACGAGAACTGCACATGCGCAAGGGTCACATTGCTAATGGTCTCTCCTCGATACCAAGCGCGACCGGAGGGATAGCTAGGCTCGCATGCGATCGTTTACGAGATGCCGGAATAAACGTAGCTCCGGTCATGTCGGGCGTAGGTTTAGCAACGGACGACGTTCAAGACAGCAAACGCCGCCTCGACGCGAGCGTGCAGGTCAGGTTACTTGAACTCGCCGCCAAGGAATTGCAGGACGATTGCTTCGGCTTCCATTTGGCCCGGGATTTTAAATTGGGCGAGATCGGGTTGCTATACCACGTTATGGCCTCATCGGAGCGGCTCGCCGACGCGCTACGAAATGCTGAGCGTTATTGCGCGATCAACAACGAGGGTGTACGGCTGCGGATTTCTTTAGAGCGTACGTTCGCCATCGGGCTCGAATACCTGAATATCGATCGTCTCTCCGATCGCCACCACATGGAGTTCTGGCTTGTTACTTTGGTTCGCATTTGCCGCACCCTGACCAGCAGCAGGCTTGCCCCAAAGCAGATCAAACTAAGGCATTCTAGGCCAGTGACACCCCCAGATGTCCGATCCCACTTGGGATGCGAGATCGATTTTGCAGCGGATAGTGACGAAATAGTATTTCCTGCGCGGATTGGCGCGTTGCCGGTTGTTGGAACCGATGTCTATCTCAACAAGCTGCTGCTTCAATACGCCGATGAAGCTCTCAGCAACCGAGCCTCGCGGCGCGCTAGCATCCGGTCTCATGTCGAAGATCAGATCGCGCAATTGCTTCCGCACGGCAAAGCCAATTCGTCGGAGATTTCCCGCCGTCTCGGTATGAGCTCCCGGACACTTGCGCGTGCGCTGTTAGCCGAGGGCGCCACCTTTTCGGGCGTACTTGAGACGTTGCGGCAGTCGCTAGCCAAACGCTATCTCCACGATAGGGACCTCCCCATCGCCGAAATCGCGTGGCTATTGGGCTACAGTCAGATTAGCTCCTTCACACATGCGTTCGCCCGCTGGACTGGTTTGACGCCCAAGGCGTTCCGCAATTCGAAAGGGCTGGCAAAAACGCCCAAGTTTGTTTGCACAGGTTAGGCTCTTAGATCGCGTGGCGGACTCGCTGGTGCGTTAGAGCTCCGCTGTCGGGTACCTAGCTCTGTTGAGCAGCTCTGTCAGCTTCTGAGCTGAAAATGGCTTGGTTAGAAGAGCGATGCATCCAGAGTCCAGCGCAGCTTGGTGAACGGCGGGGTCGTCGTTCCCGGTAATGAGGATAACCGGTACAAAATTCCCGGCCGCTCGGAGACCATGCGTCAACTCGATGCCTGATCCGTCGTTCAGGTTGACGTCAAGAATGATGCACACCGCCTTTTCAAAATCGGTGTGTTTCTTGAACGCCTCCGCCGACGAAAACAGGATGGGTTCGTACGCGTGCAGCCAAAGCAGCCGCTGAAGTCCTTCCAATATCCCTGCGTCGTCATCGACAACTAAAACAATGTTCCCACCTTCCAAAAGCATTCTCCACCTCGCCTATCGCTGGCTTGGTCTAGGCCAGCGAGGGTCTCTTGAGCACAGGCACTGCTTCAAGGAGGCGGCCTATAATCTGCTTCCGAGATATTTTAAACCTAAGATAGTTGTCGGATGCGGCCAGAATCTTGTTCTGGCGAGACACGAAAGGCGGGATGATGCCCGAGGAGCGAGTAGCCACCGCAGGCCCAAGATCGCACCACAGCAGTTTGAGCACGTCTCCGGTGTGGCTAGTCGATGATGCGAATAAGGAGCTTGCAAGTTCAGCTCGCTTAATTGATCCACCGGGCGTGATGGGGCCGGTTTGAGCGCTGCATCGCTCCATTGTGCCCGGCGCGCTACCCATTGGAAGCACACTTTTGCTCGACCCACCGGGGAGGAAAAAATCCCGTGAAAAGCATGCTTTGTTTGCAAAGGCCCCTCTACAAAAGGAGGTCGTGGCCCGAAAAGCAACCAACAACGTTTCGCGGCTGTCACTATGACTTCCATGGCTGGCCGGTCTAAGCCCTGGGTCAATGTGAAGAACCGCAGGCATCCGGCGATGAGCCGGGTGATGGAAGTATTAGTTTGGGCCTCATAATTTTGTCAGGTGGTCAGTTCGCGAAGGTAAAATGCAGAGCCGAGCACAGGCCCGACTATTCTCGCGCCAGCATATTGTCCTACGGGACAATATTCGCGAACCGGAACTTAATAGTACTTTCGGTAGTGCGGGTGTCTTGAGGGCTGGCGCATGATGGGGCTGCAACAAGTAATTGAAGACTTGAGCAAGCGTGCGGTTGATAGCGACCTTCTCGCGTTGCTTGCAGCGAGCCGCGAGCGGCGACTTTACAATGCCGGTTTAGCGAGTGAGCTTCGTGAGTTGGTTGAAGCTCTAAAGCGCGAAATGGATTTGCGGCAGGCGTTGGTTCTCCTGCGATCAAATGAAACCTGGGCTGCTCAAGCCGTCGAAACTCCCGCTTGGTGCGGCCCACAAAACCGCCAAATCAGTTCGCAAAATTAGTTGCGCAGAGTAGCGGCTGTATTCGCATTTTGATCATGTCGGCTTAACCGCTCAAAAGCGGTGCAAGGATCGTGACGGCCCCAGCCCCATTCCCTCGCTGGGCCGTTTCGTTGGGGGCGCTGAATGCCGCCTAGTTCGGGTCTCCGGGGCCGAGCATTTGCAGAATACCGAGCCGTTCGGCAATGATGACGAGTTGAGCCAAAGACTGCACGTTCATTTTTTCCATGATCACTTGCCGATGCGCCTTGATGGTTCGCTCGCTGCTGCCAAGTTCGCGCGCGGCATGCTTGTTTGTTTTGCCCCGAACGATGATCTCAAAGACCTGCCGCTGACGTGGGGTCAGCGTTGTTAGACGGGCGCGATGCGCTTCAAGTTCGCCTTTCAACGCGAGTGTCGTCTCATGTTGCGCTATGGCCTTTTCAAGCGCTTTCAGTAGCTCATCCGACCTTACGGGCTTCATGAAGAAGTTGTGTGCCCCCGCCTTGAGGGCCTTCACGGTGCCGGGGATATCCATGTGGCCCGTCAGAAACACGATAGGCAGCGTTGAACCAATCTCGGTCAAACGGCTCTGTAACTCAGGGCCGCTCAAGTTCGGCATTCGGAAATCGAGAAGGATGCAACCCGGGGTGTTTTCGTCCGGGAGCTGATCAAGCAACTGCCTTGCGGACGCGTAAGTGATGACCCGGTGCCCGGCCGCTTCTAATAGTTGCTGGATGGTTGTTCGCGACAGGGCGTCGTCATCCACGACATAGACGGTGCCGGGCAAATGGCTCTCCTAGCAAGAAAGCGTTGTTGTTGTTTTTTGGCGCTTTCTCACCGGGCATTGTTGCCGGTCAGTCGCTCTTGCGAGACCTAACGGTGGCACCCTGCTGACCGCAATTAAATTCGAAGCAGGGGTTTGTAGTTCTAGTCTGGGTGTCGCTTTTCTGCTGCAAATGCTTCGCAGGTGCCTCTCTGAATGCTGGAACGGGCAGGTTAGTCGAAGCACGATGTCACATCGTGAAAATATGCGCCGCTATCTTCGGTGGCCGTGTGTAGCGCAGTGCCGGGCAGCCCTCCGCAGGACCGAAATGAAAAGCAATACGCTGACCGGGCACACTCCGTCACGGACAGCCCCCACCGGAGACAATTTCGACGTGAAGCATGCTTTTTGTTGAGGGGCTGGCCGCCGAAACTCAGTCGCTATTCGCAAAACTCGGACGTTCGCCGACAAGGCGACCCCCGCTACGGAGGCTGGGGACTGAGCAAGGTCCGCCTTGATCTATGTCAAAACAGCTTTGCTGGCACAGCGTGATGGATGCCGGGTGTGTGGCTAGTGCAGGGAGCAACGATATGAGCATTCTTTGGACGATTATCATTGGGTTCATCGTTGGCGTGGTTGCCAAGTTCATCATGCCGGGCGACAAGAGTGAGCCAAAGGGCTTTATTCTGACCGCCATCTTGGGAATTGTCGGCGCATTCGCCGCGACCTATCTGGGCCAGTCTGTCGGCTGGTATCAACCCGGACAATCCGCCGGTTTCATCGGTGGTGTGGTTGGCGCAGTAATCCTCCTCTTTTTGTATGGTCTCCTCGTTGGTCGTCAAGGACGCGCTACCTGACGGCGCAATTGTACCAAGAGGCAATACTTGCCGCGTTTCTAGGCAGTCTTGCGTTGCAGCAGTCCGATGACGGCCAAGAGAAGCACGGCACCGATAACGGCATCCTTGATCGCCGCGAGCATTGGCACTCATTATCGGACGATATCGAGCGTGACCTTGATAACGCCCTCACGGATCATTCCTAGTGCGTCGGCCGCGGCCGCTGTAACGTCAATGATGCGTCCATGAGCGAAAGGACCCCGGTCGTTGACCCGCACCATCACTGACCGCCCATTCCCGAGATCAAGGACGGCCGCGCTTCACGGAGTGAACTCGATACGTTGAAATGTTTCTGAGCCAAGAGGACTTTGACATGAAGTCGCCAGTAGTGAAGCGCTCGATAGTGGTTGGTGGGCACAAGACCAGCGTTAGCCTCGAAGAGGCGTTTTGGAATGGCATGAAGGAGATTTCCGGAGCGCGTGGTAAGACGCTGTCCGAGTTGGTCAGTGAGATCGACGACAGCCATCGTCAGGGAAATCTGTCTTCAGCGATACGTTTGTTCGTGCTTGATCACTTTAGGACGGGTGCCCCGTCGGCAAATGGGCCAACACCTGGAAGCCACGATCAGGGCGCTGATCGACCGCAGGAACGCCGTCCCCGAGGACAGCGCCGAATACAACGAGATCGTCCGTCAACTGGGCGAGCTATATGACAACGACCATCGGGCTGGCCTGATCGCGGAAGAGTACAACAGCCTGCTCGCCACCCTCGTCGGCACCATTGATTTAGAGTAGCGGCTTCTTGTCCGAGATGGCGTCCTTCAGCGCGTCCCATGCCGACTGCCCTCGTTGCAGACAGAATGCCGTGGGGCGTTTTAGTCTAACAAGCGAAAGGCGGCACTGTTAAATGGCACCATAGTTCCGTCACGGATTTGCTCGAAGCTTCAAACGTCTAGGAGGTGAGATATGGGCAGGCCGATTGGCTCCGTGAACCGAGAGAAGCCGTTTCGCGACGCCTTACGGCTGGAGATTTGGAGCGGCAACGAACCGCGTAACCTGCGGCGATGCCGGTCGAAGGTGCGGCTAGACTCATACTGGCCGATGCAACAGCCGCCGTCCGCAACAGTGCTTCACGTCGGGTGATTGACCCTGTCATTGCGTGGTGATGTAGGTGCGTTCGGCGCCCCCCCCCCCGAGCCAGCAGTCCAGGCACGTTGTATGACGCGGTCTTGGTGTTCTCTAAGATTCCGGACCTATGGAGATACCACTAGAAATAGTATAGGTTCCGAAACGGATCGTACATGGGAGCCAGCCCGATGGGGGCCGATTCCGGATTGCGACCAGTCAAGGTCGCCGTGCTGGGCGGAGGTGTGGCCGGACTGGCAGCTGCTTTCGAGCTGTCCGACCCCAGGCATCGGGGCCGTTTCCAAGTCACGCTGCACCAACTCGGCTGGCGGCTTGGTGGCAAATGCGCCAGCGGGCGCGACCTCGATACCGCGCGGCGCACCAAAGAGCATGGGCCGCATATCTTCTTTGGCTTCTACGACAACGCTTTCGCCATACTGCGCGAAGCCTACACCGCGCTCGCGGCGGACCCCGCGCGGGTATTTCCGACCATCGAGGACGCGCTGGTCGCGCATAACAGCCTGGTCACGATGGAACAGCAGGACGACGGCTCCTGGCAACCCTGGGTGATCGACCTCCCCACCTTGCCCGGCCGCCCCGGCGACATCTTGCCCCAGCACCAGACACGGGCGCTCGACGCGCTGGTGCGCATAATCGAGCGAAACGCCACCCGGCTGGCCGCGGGGCAAGCGCCAAGCCCCGATGCGCTCCACACCGACGTCTTGATCATCTCGACGCTGAAGGCGATGAATCTGCAGGCAGAGGAACTGACCAAGGCCAGCCTGGAACGACGCGAGGCAGCCACCGCGAGCTTCGCTCTCAGCCTCAAGCAGCTCCAAACCGCCATTCAGGCGGCAAGGCCAGGGCTCGCTGACCAACCGGCTTGGTGGCGCCGGCTGAAGATACTGGCCGACCTGGCCGTTACCACCGCCATCGGCATGGCCATTGACAACCTGATCTGGCCGACACGCCAATCGGTCGCTGCAGCTAACAAGATCGAATATCGCGCCTGGCTGCTGCAGCACGGCGCGCAATCTGCGACCGCCAACTCAGCGATTGTCCGGGCGATGTACGACACGGTGTTCGCCTATCCCGGCGGGGACGTCGCTGCGCCCGGCAATGTCGAGGCTGGCTCGGCGGTTCTCACGCAAAAGGGGCTGATCTCCTATCGCGGCGCGCCATGCTACAAGATGCGCACGGGCACCGGCGACGTTGCCGCCGCGCCGCTTTATCAGGTGCTCGTCCAGCGCGGCGTCACGGTGAACTTTTTTCATCGCGTCGATGACCTGATCCTGGCCGCCGACGGCACCATCGAGAGCATTCGCATCGGCGTTCAGGCGACCCCGAAGCCGGGCGGCTATCAGCCGCTATTTAATGTCAAGGGCGTGCCGGCCTGGCCAGACCGGCCGTTTTATGACCGGCTCGTCGAGGGCGAGGCGCTGAAGGACGGCGACATCGACCTTGAATCGTTCTGGACGCCCTGGGTGGACCCCGTGCCACCGATCGTTAAGTCGCGCTCGGCCGGGGATTTCGACGCGGTCGTGCTGGCAATCCCGGTCGGAGCGCTTGGCCATATCACCACGCACCTCACCCAGCCCGGCTGGCAGGCGATGCTGGCCGGCTCCAGCACGGTGGCGACGCAGAGCGTGCAGGTGTGGCTGGACCGCGACACCGGCTGGAGTTCCGATGCCGCGCCGGTCGTCACCGGCTACGATCGCGGCGCGATCGATACCTGGCTTGACGCGAGCGAGGTGATACCGTTCGAGGACTGGCCTGAGCCTGTGCCGCTTCACATGGCCATCCTGTGCGGCCCGCTGCCGGAACTGGGCGCCGCGCCGCCGCCCACCGATCACGCCTTTCCCGGCGCCGAGGCAACGCTGGTGGCCTATGCCGGTCAGCAATTTCTCAACGCCGCGATGCCGCTTTGGCCCGCCCTCACCAGCGCCAACGGCTTCGACTGGTCGGCGCTCACCGCCCCCGCCGGCAGCTCCGGCCCGCTCCGCTTTCAAGCGCAATTCTGGGTGCCGGCGATCAACCCGAGTGATCGCTATGTGCTCACGCTGGTCGGCTCGAGCAAGACGCGGCTGCAGCCGGGTGCCAGCGGCTACGCCAACCTCTTCCTCGCCGGCGACTGGACCGATTACGGGCTCAATCTCGGCTGCTTCGAGGGCGCGGTCATATCCGGCCTGATGGCGGCAAACGCCATCACCGGCGATCCGCGTCCGATTCTGCGCAACCCATTCGACGGGAGCTGACTATGCCAGACCCACAGGCGGCAGGCGCGCTGCCTGCCTATGTCGATTATCCCAGCGTCCAGACGCTGCCCGGGCCGATCGCCTTTACCAATGTGCGAATGTCCGCGTTCTACCTCGCTGCCGACGGCAGCGCGTTGCAGGCGCTGTGCGACCGCCTCATCGCCGCACCAAGCGGCGGGCGCGTGCGCTTCACGCCGGTGCTGCCCAGCGTGATCATGAGCTTTACCGAATTCCCACATTCCGTCTTCGTCAATTTCGCCGATCGCGGCGTCGCGACCGAGCGCGAGCTTTCGTTCGCCATCCCCGGCATGTTCACGCGATTCGATGGGCAAATTCCGGTCGAGATCGGCTTCGCCCTGTTCATGCCTTTCCTATTCCTCGACAATTCAGTGGCGCTGATGACCGGGAGAGAGAATTACGGTTTCTTCAAACAGACCGGCCAGATCGGCCTGCCTGACGACCCCGGCAGCGCCGGGTTTTCCGCTGATGTCTACGGCTGTCCCAGCTTCAGCCCGACCGCACAATGGGGTCAGAAGCGGCTGATCACCTTGCGGCGCGTGGCCGAGGCGGGGCTCGGCTCGGCACTCGGTCTGCCCTGGGCTGATCCGATGTCGGCCGCCCGCAACCTCGCCGCGGCGATGCAGGCGGCGGCCAACGGCGCGACGCTCGCTCCCGCCATGTTCGCCGATTTTCTCACCGGCAGCCTGCCGCAGATTTTCCTCAAGCAATTTCGCGACGTCGCCGACGGCACGCGTGCCTGCTACCAGGCCGTCACCCTGGCGGGCTACAGAGTCACCAGGCTGATCGGCGTTAGCGTCGAAGACCGCTACTCGATCGACCTCCAGGCGCTCGACAGCACGCCGGTCGCCGCCGCGCTCGGGCTTGTGCCGGCGGCCGAGACTGGTCTCGGGATGCGGGTCGAGATGGACATGCAACTGGAGAACGGCAGGGTGCTATGGCAGGCATAGGCGCCCCCCCGACGCCGCAAAAAATCACCATCGTTGGCGGCGGCATGGGCGCGCTCACCGCCGCATATTGGCTGACCGATCCCAGCCTCGGTGGACGCTACGAGGTCACGGTCTACACAATGGGCTGGCGGCTCGGCGGCAAGGGCGCCAGCGGCCGCAACCAGAAACGTCACGGCCGCATCGAGGAGCACGGACTCCATATCTGGTTCGGCACCTATCATAACGCGATCGCGCTGATGCGGCGCTGCTACGCCGAGCTCGGGCGCCCGCCGGGTGCGCCGCTGGCGACGTTCGATGACGCCTTCAAACCGCAACGACGCCTCGTGCTGCTGGAGGAGATCGCCGGGCAGTGCCGCCCCTGGAAGATCGATTGTCCCGATCTGCCTTCGCTCGGCGACGGCCTCACCGTGCTCGGCCTGCTGCGCAAGTTGATCGGCTGGTTGAGCGGGCACGTCGCCGGCATCGCCGGGCTCGACCAGCTGCGCGTCGCCGATTTCGCCAAGACCTCGCACCCCCAGGAAGCTGCGGCGATCGCGGCGATGGCCGGCCCCGCTGGGGTGACCGATCAAACGGCGCGGCACTTGACGGATTTTCTGGCGGGCCAGATCCAATTCCTCGAGCCCGGAGCGTCCGACGCGGCGCAACAGGCAGATGTGCTCTCCGGCGCAATGCGGCTTCTCGCCCGCAAGTTGTTCCCTTGGCTGCAGCCATTCCTGCCGCAGGACGACACAGCGCGGCGGAGCTGGATTCTCGCCTATCTCGGCATCACCTTCGCCCGCGGCATGCTCGACGATCAACTGTTCGAAAAAGGCTTCGACGCGGTCGAAGGGATCGAGATGCGCGCCTGGCTTGCCCGCCACTCCTCGTTCGACCAGCCCGGCGATCCAGCCCTCGCCGACCAGCTCGCTTTCCGCTCGGCTTGCATGCAGGCCTTTTACGACGCGTCGTTCTCCTATGTTGACGGCGACGCGGCACAGCCGAACGTCGCGGCCAGCGTGGCGTTGCGCTGCATGCTGCGCATCATGTTCGACTATGCCGGGCCGATCATCCTCGAGATGCAGGCCGGGATGGGCGACACCGTCTTCACCCCGCTCTATCTCGTGCTCCAACAGCGTGGCGTGCGCTTCGCCTTTTTCCACCGCCTCACCAATCTGCAGCTCGATCCCGGCGGCAAGTCGATCGCCGGCATGAGTTTCAGCCGCCAGGTCCAGATCCCCGACGCCACCGCGTATGAGCCGCTGGTCGATGTCAACAATCTCGCCTGCTGGCCCTCCACTCCGCTGTTCGCGCAAATCACCGACGGTGCCGCGCTGTGCGCATCCCGTGCTAATATCGAGCACTGGAACAGCGGCTGGACCGACACCGGCGGAGAGCTTCCCCTCAGGCGCGGCGTCGATTTCGAGCATGTCGTGCTCGGCATCTCCTACGACGTCCTGCCGGAAGTGACGCGCGAACTCGCCACCGATGCGCGCTGGCAGGCGATGACCTGTGGTCTCAATACTGCCGACACCCAGGCCGCGCAGCTGTGGTTCGCCGCCGACCGCGCCGAGCTCGGCATGGATGCGACGCCGGAGATTTTCGGCGGCTATTTTGAGCCATGGTCGAGCCTCGTCGACTTCTCTCACCTGCTGCCACGCGAAGCATGGCCCGCCGGTCACGCGCCAGGCTACCTGAACTACACCTGCGGTCCGCTGGCCAAGCAGGCCGAACCGGGCGACGACGCCGTCTATGTCAGGCTGCGCGATTTTCTCAACGCCGACGCAGCGCCGCTCTGGCCGAACGCCGTCGGCGGCGCAGGCTTCAAATACGATCTCCTCTACGGCGACCCCACGCTGCGCGGCGAGGACCGGCTCAAGGCACAATACTGGCGCGCCAATACCGATCCGACGGAGCGCTACGTCATCGCCAAGGCTGACACCGCCTCGGTGCGCCTGCAGCCCGGTGCTACCGGTTTCGACAATCTTTCGATCGCGGGCGAATGGGCCGATTCCGGCGTCAATATCTCGAGCATCGAGGCAACGGTGATTACCGGGATGCGCGTCTCACGCGCGCTGACCGGCCAGCCGCAACGCATCGCCGGCGAGAACGACGTTTGATCACAGCGCGGACGACAGCGATGCCGCTTCGTCGGTCATGCTTTCAGCCGCTCGAGCGCGGCTTGCGCCGCCAAACCGGCAGCCGGCAGTTGCAGGCGCGCCGCCTCCGCCGCGGCGAACTCCGTCAGCGCCATCGCCTGCGCACCGCGCCCGCGCAGCTCGGCATATCGCGCGAGCACGAGTAGCGTCCGGGGGCGCGTCAACGGCTGACGCATGCCGAAACACTTGACGCGACGCATCATCCGCCAGATTTCGAGGCGTTGCACAAAGTCTGGCCGACCGCCGGTGGCGAGGCGCTCTAGGAACACCTCGGCGGCAGCGATCACGCCAGCTTGGACATAAGACCCGAGCGACCGCCAATCCGCCAGCGCGCGCCACACCTGACGGGCGTGCGCCAGCGCCTCGTCCCTCCGGCCACGACGCAGATGCACCAGCGCGAGCAGCCCCAGCGTCCAGACCCGCTCGTTGCGCCCAACACTGCCGAGAAGATCGCTGGCTTCGAACAGCCAGTGCTCCGCCGCGGCGATGTCGTCGCCGCAAAGTGACAGCCCGGCTGCCTCGAGCCGCGCCCAGCAGCGCAGTTGCGGATCGCCCGCCTGATCCGCCTCCGCCTCGAAGCGGGCGGCGAGCTCTGCGGCGTCGGCGTAGGCGCCGGTTTCCGTGAGCGTCAGGATCAGCAGAGACGTGGCGTCAAGGCGGCGGCGGCGGTTATGCGACGAAGCCGACAGCGCCAACATGCCGTGCAATTCCGTCTCGGCCTCGACGAGCCGCCCTGCGTTGAGCAGGAACAGGGCGATGTATTCGATTGTCATCAACCGGTCGTGTGGCTTGTCGATGCCCGGCGTGGTGTGCCGAGCGCGGGCGAGGTAGCGTTCGGCGAGACCCGGCATGCCGGTCAGCAGGAACACCATGGAGAGCAGCCCGGCCGAGCGCGAATAGGTCGCGCCGTCGCCTGCGCGCTGCGACAGGTTGAGTGCCGCCAGCGTCGCTGTCGCCATCGCAACCAGCTTCGATTGATGGCCGAGCGCCTGACCCAGCGTCTCCAATGCGAGCGCCGATTGACGCACCCGGTCGGTGGCGGCGTCCTGCGCCACGAGCTGCGGCAGGATATCCCTTGCATCCGCTGGCCGTCGCCATTCCACCATGGTCTGCATTAGCGCGTGGCGCGCAAACGTGCCGAACCTGCCGAGCAAGCTGTCGGACCACTGGAAGCCGAATTTCGCCAGCGCGATAGTTAGGTGACGCATGCTCTCGGGCACCTCTCCGGCATGCAGCAGCGCTTCCCCGCACAGGCGGTGCAACTGCCCGACACGATCGGCATCGATCACCGTTGCGCCCGGCGCAGCCTCGATCGCCGAGATCGCGCTGAGCGCCTCACCAAGCGCCATCACGGCTTCGCGGTAGGCGCCTCCCGCGAGCGCGGAGCGGCCGGCGGTCTCCCAATAGGGCAGCGCGCGGTCGGGCCGGCTGTCGCGGCTCCAGTGCAGGCCGAACAGCGTCGGCGCCGGACGAGCGTCTTCAGGTTCGGCCTCGAAGAATTCGGCGACGGCCATGTGCAGCCGACGCCGCTGCTCGAACGGCAAGAGGTGATACACCGCCTCTTGGGTCAGCGCGTGGTCGAAGCCGTAGAGCGGATCGGCGCCGGGACGCACCACGCCGACCATGCCGATCTCGACCAGCCGGCCTAGGCGCTCGCCGGCGCCATCCTCCGCCGCGCCGAACGCCCCGGCTTCGGTGGGGAACGAGGCGGTCAGCGCGCGGCGCGAGAAGGTGGTGCCGATGACGCTCGCAGCCTTGAGGGTCAATTGCAGATCGGCCGGCAAGCGATCGACGCGCGCGATCATGGTGCGCTGGATCGATTCCGGCAATTGCAGCGAGGCCGCGTCAGCCGATTGCGTAGCGAGCCGGCAGACCCCGTCGCGCAGGCTGAGCGCACCCTGGTCGCGCAGCGCCAGCGCAAGCTGGCGCGCGAACAGCGGATTGCCGGCGGCGCGTTCCTGAATCACCTCGAGCAGCACCGGCGCGACCTCGCGGCAGCCGAGCGCATCGGCGATGATGCCGGCCACCGCCTCGCCGTCGAGCGGCCTGAGCGCCAGCCGTTCGACCGCGACGCTCGCCGCCAGCGCGCGCATGCCCGACCACGGTTCCGCTGTGTCCGGGCGCGACACCAGGACCAGCAGCACGCCCGGCACCAGCCGCGCGACATGCTCCGCCAGCAGCCAGGAGGCCGAGTCCATCCAGTGCACGTCTTCGATGACGATTAGCCCGCCATCGGCGAACCGGTCGCGCAGCAGCGCCGCGAGCGTCTCGCAAGTGATCCGCGCCATATCCTGGGGCGAGAAGTCGGGCGCGGCGTGCGCCGCGGCGCGCATCGCCGGCAGTACCACGCCGGCGAGCGCCGCGTGGTCCTGCGGCAGCCCCTGCCGTACCAGGGCGGCGCGCAGCTGCGCTTCGCATAGCTCGGGGCCTGTGACCTCGGCGCCGAAGGCGACGGCAAAGACCGGGCCCCAGGCCGCGAAAGGCTCGACCATGCCGGCAAGCGGGTCGGAGGCACCTCGCAAGCAAGGGAACTGGCTCTCCGTCATCGCGGCGAGCCCCGCGACCAACGTCGATTTGCCGATCCCCGGCGGGCCCTCGATATGCACCACCGGCCGCTGAAGCTGCCTACCGAGCTGATTGAGCCGCTGCCGCAGCCAGGCGAGTTCGCTCGCCCGCCCGATCAACGCTCCGGTCACCTGCGCCGCTGCGTGCCGGTATTCCAGCGGGCGGAACAGTGCCGCGCCGTCTGGCAAGCTCCCGGCGACTGGTTCGAATACAATTCGCTGGCCGGTCATCCGCATGATCGCCTCGTCGCAAACCAGCCTCGGCAGATCGCGTCGGTCGAGCAGCTTCGCGGCGCGGTTCACGGCATCGCCCATCGTCGTATAGACGTGCCGGTCACGGTTCCCGACCACACCGCAATAGGCCAGGCCGAACGTCACAGCGCACCGCGCATCCAACCCGTGCCGGGCGAGCGCCGCCTGAATTTCCTGCGCGGCGCGCACGGCGCGCACGGCGTCGTCGTCATGGGCCTGGTCGGGCAGGCCGAAGGCGATCATGGCCATCGGCCCCTTGTCGCAGGCCGAGACGCGGATCAGCGCGCCCTCAAACCGGGCTACCCGATCCTGGATCGTAAGCACGGCCTGCTGGTTGGCCGCGAGATCTTCTGCGGCGGCATAGCGCAGTCCGGGGATGCCGACGCAGAGCATCGCCAGCCAGCGGAATTCCGCGAGCCATTCCGAACCGAGCGAGCCACGGCGGCGCATCGCCGCAGGCAGGAATGCGCGCAGCAGTGCTGCCTCTGCCGCGAGCGGCGCGGCCGGACGTACGACCGGCGCCGGCGATGCGTCGATCAGGCCGCTCAGCAGCCGCGGCGTGGCGATCTCGGGGACGAGCGGCAGCGCGGCACAGATCACGCCGGCGACGCCTATTTGCCCTGGCTGAGCGAGCCGGAGCAGCGGCGGAATCTCGCCGAGGCAGTCGCCGCCGAGCGTGAAAATCCACTCCCCCTCCCCACCGCCGGCCTGCACGGCGGAGAGATCGCCCGCCACCACAGCGACGCGAATACGCAATGCGACGCCGCCCGGCGCAATGTGATTGTCGTGCCGGCCGACTATGTCGGCGGCGCAGCCGAGCGCCATGCGCATCGCCACCGCCGGGTCCGGCGCGGTCGCCGGCCAGAACGCCAGGATCGCGTCGCCGTAGAGGTTCTCGATATCACCGCCCCACGCGAACACGCAGTCGATCAGACGGCCGAGATACTCGCTGATGACCAGCGAGAGTTCCTCGACCCCTTCATCGCCTTTGTTCTGGTACACCCGGGTCAGCCGGCTGAAGCCCGAGATATCGGCGAACAGCGCCGCGGCGCGCAGCGGTCTGATCCATGGTCGTAACGGCTCGGCTTCGCCGCACGCCGCCTGCAACAGCCATCGTGGCATGTGCGCGTCGAGACCGTGCGGCGGCTGTGCTGACTCGGCCGGGGCCCGCTCGGGTGGCGCGGCGCCCGGGTTCTTTTCCAAACGCGCGTCGTTCCCAGCGGCCCCGCGCGATCCCACCCGCCCGTGTCCTTCTCCGGCAACCATCGAGACTACCATTGCACGAAAACAGGTCGCTAAGTGGAGTTTCTGCCTGGTAACGGCGATGATCGCCGCGAACAGAAGAGACGACGACCGCGCCAGAACCATACCGCGGCCGTCAAGACAAAGGTGGCGCTTGCCGCCATCAAGGGCGACCGAATGATAGCTCAATTGGCAGGTTACTTCGACGTCCACCACTCAGGCGGTACGCGCCGCCCAATAAATACAGGAGCACTGGGACGCCGGCGTCCCGACCTGGTGGAGGGCCTCGGGCCTCGCCGCACCAGTCGAACTTTACGACGCCGGGGCAGTGGATCGGATGACCGCTCAGGGTCATTAGCGCCGTTTTGACCGTCCGCCGACCACTTCCGGTCCACCCCAATCAACGGACATCGCAAGACTGGCCCGACGGGTCCGGTTCGTGCCAAGAGGAGACATTGCTGCGTCCGCTTTGTGACGTCCGAAATGTGCCAATTAGGCCGGTAGCAGTAACAGCGCCGTTCTTTGATTGTCCTGGCATAACCGACGAAATCTACGACTGTCCCTGCTCGCTATTCGTCGAGCGCCCGACGCCATGCGCCCGGACTTATGCCAACCCATCGGTTGAAGGTTCGCGTGAGGTGGCTCTGATCGCTGAAGCCGCACGCCAAGGCCACAGCCGATAGCGATGATCGGCCATCGCGCAGCTTCTCCTTGGCAACCTCGATGCGACGC
>Ga0210389_10002087_pt1 | contig 15964 bp, 13 predicted proteins | sample IncBWH28OmetaG_FD_160127 | JGI IMG/M metagenome (GOLD analysis project Ga0210389, IMG submission 160127) | Forest soil microbial communities from Barre Woods Harvard Forest LTER site, Petersham, Massachusetts, United States - Inc-BW-H-28-O ...
GGTGACCAAGCCGCCGCCATGGAAGGACGCGCCGGCGCCCACCCGGGACGGATTCGCAGCCGCGGCTTGCATGGTCATCGGGCCGCCCATGCAGTAGCCGAATACGCCCATCTTGGCCTTCTTGTTCACCATGGTCTGCGCGTCCAAGAAGGCGACGTAGGCCGCCGCGTCGGACATCACTGCCTCGTCGGTCAGCGGCCCGCGCACCTTGCCGATCTTCGCGCGATCATCGGCGCTCTTGAAATCGAGATTCATCGGCAGGCCCGGTGCCTTGGTCGTGCGGTAGTAGGGATTCGGCACGAGTACGGTGTAGCCGTTCGCCGCCAATCGCTTCGCCATGTCGCGCATCGTCGGCCGCAGTCCAAATATATCGACGAACAATATGACACCCGGCCACGGACCTTTGCCCTTCGGATGAATCAGCGCGGCATCGCAGGTACCGTTGGGGGTTTTAACCTCGACGTCGGTGTCGATCATGTCCGCGGCAGCGGCGGCGGAAGCGGTCGCAACGGTGACGCCGGCCGCCAGCGAGAGCGCCGTGAATTCTCGGCGAGAAATCTTGTTTGGATCGTCGGTCATGCAAATACCCTCGAGAGGAAAATTGTTGTGGATGGGGCGCTGGAGTATAGGCCGAACCCATCGTGCTTGAAACGTGAGGCAAGCGCCGCGCAGTGGTCAAGAATTGTATTTTTTCCCCGGGGCCGGCGCGCGAACGAGCAGCGCATCCACCGCCGTCAATGTCGAACCTGCGCAGATGACGGGGTTGATATCGAGCTCTGCGATCTGCTCCTGTTGGTCGGCGGCAAGCTCGGAAGCCCGGACCAGGATGTCGGCGAGCCGATCCAGGTCAACTACGCCGCCGCCGCGAAAGCCGTCGAACAGCGCCGCCCCTTTGAGCTTGCGCAGCATGCGCGCGCCTTCGCCGGCATTGATGGGTGCGAGTTCAACCGCGGAATCGCGCAACAGTTCCACCAGCACGCCGCCGAAGCCGGCCACGATCAAGGGTCCGAGCAAGGGATCGATGCGCGCGCCCACGACCACTTCGATCCCGGCGGGCACCATGGGCTCAAGCAGTACGCCGCTGATCCTCGCCCGGGGCGCAAAGCCGCGGGCGTTTGCCAGGACGCGTTCATATGCGGCGCGAAGTTCATCCATGGTTCGCAGATTCAGCGCCACGCCGCCGGCTTCGGTTTTGTGCGCGATGTCGCACGACTCGACTTTCAGCGCCAAGGGAAATCCAAGCTCCATGGCCGCGGCCGGCAACGCCGCCGGTGAGTGGACGGCAATCTCCCGCACCGTCGCGATGCCGTACAGGTCCAGAACCGCCTTCGATTCCCGCTCCGTCAGCCGATCGTGGGGCGCGGCTGCGATCAATCGCGCGGCCTTCTGGGCCGCGCTTGGATCCGATACGCGCCGGACGATGCGTTCCCCGCGCTGCTGCAAATCCGCGCGATGGTGCCACGCGGCGAGGGTGCGAAAACATCGATCCATCGAACGGAACAACGCGACGCGCGGGCTGCGCTCGGCCTCCAGCGTCCCGGGGCCCTGCAGCCAGTTGGAGATCAACACGCTGCAGGCGATTTTGCCGTGGCGTTCGGATTGAACGCCCAATGATTCCAAGCGCGTTTTGTACATCTCGAATGCCAGTGTCTGCGGTACGACGAGCGCACCGTATGCGCCATCCGACAACAGCGCATCGCTGCATGCCGGCATCGACAGCGGGTTGTTCACGACCTGCCCCGTCACATCGCAGGGATTGCGTGCCGACCCAAAATCCGGAATGTTCTCCTCCAGAATGCGCCGCACCTCGTTCCCGGGCTGCGGCAATGCCACGCCGTGAGCTTCCGCCTTGTCGGCGGCCATGATGGCGGCGCCGCCGGACGCGGCCAGCACGGCAATGCCGCGCGCCGTCGGATGAGGCGCCTTGGCAAAAAACTGCGCTGCCTCCATCAATCCCTCGAACTCCTCGACCACGATGGCGCCGCCGCGTTCGAACGCGGCGCGATACGCACTGTCCGAGCCCGCGAGGCTGCCGGTATGCGAAATCGCCGCCTCGGCGCCGAGCATTCCCGTGGCCGTCTTGTTGATCAACAAGGGTTTCCCGTTGCGCCAGGCGATCCGCGCGGCCTCGAGCAGCCGCTGCGGGTGCGCCATTCCCTCGAACACGCAGGCGATGGCATGACAGGAAGGTTCATCCGCGAGGTATGCGACCAGGTCGGCCACATCGACGTCAGCTTGGTTGCCGGCGGAGAATGCGTGACTGATCGACACGCCGCACTCCATGGCCTGCGCCAGGGACTGCGACAGCGCGCCTGATTGGCTCGCAATACCAATGGATTTGCCGGCCATATCCCGCGGCGCCGGATAGTCGGAAAAGGAGATCCGCGCGCGGCGCTGGTAATTGGCAATCCCCAGGCAATTGGGACCCAAGATTTTCAATCCGGTCGTGAGGCCGATGTTGCCGAGGCGGTGCTGCAGTTCTATTCGCTCCGCCAGCCGCGTTTCGGCGTAGCCGGACGCGTACAGGATGACGCCGCCCGCCCGCAGACGCGCCGCTTCCAGTACGATGTCCTCGACGGCATCACGCGGCGCCACCACCGCCACGCAGTCCGGATTTTCGGGCAGCGAGGCCATCGAAGGGTAGCAGCGCCGCTCGCCGATCTTTTCGTATCTGGCATTCACCAAGTAGATGTTGCCGCCGAAACCGGCGAGATTCGTCAGCACGCGTTCCCCAAACGATCCGGTCTTGGGAGAGGCGCCGACGATGCAAACATTTCTCGGGTTGAGAACTCGATCGAGTTCAGCGTGCCGGTAGACCGTCCGCATCGACGCGGAAGCCGTCACCGCTGCAAGTCCGTGCTCAGCCCGACCGGTCAATTTGCGCACCTTCGCGTTGGTTGCCTGCGGCGGAACATACGGCGATACTCGCCGTCGCGTCGCTGCGAAAAATAAGGAGAACGCATGGACATATTAAAAGGCAAGACGGCGATCGTTACCGGCGCCGCAAGCGGCATCGGACGAGCGAGCGCAATGCTGTTCGCGGCCGAGGGAGCCGCGGTCGTCGCGCTGGATCGCGCCGCTGAAGTTGAAGCGACTGCGGCGGCGATCCGCGCTGCCGGCGGCCGTGCCATTGCCATGGTCAAGGATTCCTCCGACGAAGCCGCGGTCGCCGGCGCCGTGGCCACGGCCCTGAAGGAATTCGGCAGTCTCGATGCCTGCTATGCGAATGCGGGCATCAGCGGCGGCTTGGTGCCTTTTTTCGAGGAAACGGTCGATCATTGGACGGAAGTGCTGAAGATCAACCTCATCGGCACATTTCTCCTGGCAAAGTACGCGGCGAAGGAAATGGTCAAGCAGAAACGCGGTTCCATCATCTGCACGGCGTCCGTCGCGGGCCTGCGCTCGGGCGCCGGCGGCGTCCCTTACAGCGCCAGCAAGGCCGGCGTGGTCAGCCTGGTGCAAACGGTCGCCTATCAGCTGACGGGCACCGGCGTGCGAATCAACGCCATCTGTCCCGGCTTGATCGAAACCGGCATGACGCGGCCGATGTTCGAACGCGCCCGCGAGCGCGGCACGGAGCGCAAGATCGGCCAGCTCAATCCCCTGCAGCGCTACGGTGTGCCGCAAGAAATTGCCCAGGCCGCGCTATTTCTCGCCTCGGACGCTGCCTCATATGTCAACGGACAAGCCATTGCAGTGGACGGCGGCTTGTCGAGCTCACACCCGATCGTCAGCACGCGTCATCAGTCCTAAAAAAATGCCGCGCCCAAAGGGTGCGCGGCATTTTTAATTTCTCAGCCTGCCGAACTATTGCTTCTTCGTGCCGCTCGGCGCCGCCGGCGTTGCCGCCGCAGTCTTGTTGGCCGCCTTGGCTTTCTCCGCGGCCGCCGCTTCGTCCGCGCGCGCACCCGAGAGAATTCCCTCGAGCGCATAGTTGCCTTCGTGGCAGGCATATTCAAAGATCCGTCCTTTCGACGGGGTGAATTCGTATTCGCCGCTCCACGGCCGATCCCATACGGTCGGATCCTCGGCCTTGAATTGATAGAGAATGCGATTCGCTCCGACGCGGGTGAAGCGTTCGGTAACCTTCAACTCCTTCCAGGCACCGCGCAGTGCGGTGGGCTCCGGGAAGTTGGTGGTTTCAACCACTAGCGTCGGGCCCTCGTACCAGCCGATGGAATCGCCCATCCACGGCCGCTCGCCATCGGTGCGATGCTTGGCGCCGATATGAATGATGCGCACGTCGTGGACCATTTCGACCACGATGGCGACCGTGTCCTTGCTCTGCGCAATCTCGTAGTTGTTGTTGTACAGCAGCGGCAGCATCACGGGACCCGCGCTGTAGCCGAACGACGTCAGACACCGCTCCGCCAGCGTTTGATTCTCAGGGTTCTCGCCATAGTGCGCGCGCATGTACATGTTGGGTACCGTGACCCCGGGCTTATAGGGCGGCAGATGCCCATCCGCGGGGTCCGTGATGAACGATGTGCGCGGCTCGCCGTTCACCCGCATGACCGTGTTGCCGGGATCGATCCACGCGGCGTTGTAACCGCAGCCCGCGCCGCTGAAGCCCTTGCCGCACTCGTGCGGCAGGTCCGTGGTCTTCACCTTGGGATCGCGCGGCGCGGCATCGGCTGCGTACATCTTGGCATCATCGCCCTCGACCTTTTTGACCTCGTCGGCGGTCATCACCTGGCGGGCGCCGTATTCCTTGGGCCGTTCGAGCGTGGTCAGCGTCGCATTGGTCCAGGTACCTTCAAGATCCGGCTGGCCATAGGCGTTGACGGGGGGTTTATACGCAGCGGCCGCCGGCGCGGCGGACGCCGCCGACGCGGCCAGTGTGGAAATTACCGCGCCCAGAACCAAGGCCGTGAATTTCTTGCTCATTTCAAGGGCTCCTTACGCAAGTCGCCATACATAAGTTCTTCGACGAACTCGACGCACTTGAACTGCTGCAATCGGGCATCGTCGCCGAGGCGCCGGTACATGAGCATGCTCATTTTCCAGGGCCTCGTGAATGTCGCGGGATCCGTGATCTCGGCTTCGTAGCGAATGGTGTTCTCATTCATCAGAGTCCAGCGCTCGACCACTTTCATGTCGCCCGAATGAAAGTTGCCCGCGCGGTCGAACCAGGTGCTGTCGTTTTGGCCGGTCACGGTGACCACCAACGTATCGCCGTCCCACTTTCCGACCGATTGGCCCATCCAGCTGTCGATCGCCGGCGGACCCGGATCATTGAAAAGAACGTCGCGCACCGCGCCGTCATATTCGTACGAGATCAGCAGCGTCTTTGCGGACTGTACGATTTGAAACGGAAAGGGCATGTAGTTGGCGCGCGGCACCCCGGGCAGGTCGCATTTCACCTCCGGATCACGCTCCAGGTAGTGCTTTTCATTCTCCTGACGCTGAGCCAGCGCCGCGGGCGTGTACGGAATCGTTCCGCCAACGACTACGCCCATGCCGGCAGGCACCGAGCCGACGGCGCCCAATGCCACGACCGCTTTCGCAGGCACCGGAACCACCGGCCCCGGGCGCAGCTCCAGCGCCGCGCTCGCGAGATGCGGCTCAATGTTCCAATTGGCCGTGTTCATGACCGACCAGACGCCGCTGAAATTGGGGTGTCCGCCGACCCGGTCGATCGTACCGCCGGCGGGTGTTTTGTGTGGGGCAGCGGGTGCCGCATAGCTGCAAGTCACTGCGGCCACCGATCCGGTCAAGACCAGAGCCCATATCTTTATCTTCTTATTCAGAACGTCCCCCTCGTTTCGCCCAGCCGGTCAATTGTTGCTCGAGTCTACTTTTCGTTCGGATCCGCGCCGTCTTTCGGCGCACCGGTACCGCTCGATCCCATGAATACCTTGCGGCCGTCCGTGAAGGTGACGTCGCGCCCGTTGGCCTTGCAGGCCGGCCGGCAGCGCGCATCCTTGGCCCGGTAGCCGCGAACGATGATTTCCTCACCCGCCTTCAGCGAGTCGCGCGTCAGTCCCTCGCGCAGCAGCGTGTTCGGCGTGCCCGCCTCCACCATCCATTCCTGCGGTGTGCCGTCCGTGACAACGGTCATGTGAACCCAGGTATGCGGATTGATCCACTCCACCTTGGTGACCTTGCCCTGAAGCATGATGGGCTGATTGCCGTCGAACTCAGCCTGGAATGCGTGATGCGCCCAGGCAGGCGCGCTGATGGCAATTGCCGTGGTCAGGGCGGCTGCAATTCGCGCAACTTTATCAGTGCGTACTTTCATTCTGGATCTCCGGCTGTCTAAATCTTGTTCTCGACGCCGCTCATCGCTGGACGGCGCGCAAAGGGCCCGTATAATCACCGCTTATAATCGCTTTAGATAGCTGTTATTGCAATACAATTTCCAACGCGCCCTTGGATGTCCGGCTTTGTGAAAGGGTGAGCATGGCTGATATATAACAAGCGGGGAATCAATGCTCGAGGGATTGGTCACCAAGCTGGCGGACACGCCTTGGAGCATCGCACTGCATGAATCGCTCTATATGTATGCGATTACGGAATCCACCCATGTTATGTCCATCATGTTGTTTGTCGGCACGATCGCGATGGTGGACCTGCGGCTGTTAGGGGTTTCCTATACTAGCGTTCCCGTCTCGCAGATCCTTTCGAAGATTCTGCCCTGGACGATCGCCGGCTTCGTGCTGTTGGTGATCACGGGTTCGATGTTGTTTCTCGCGATCCCGATTCGCACCTATCACAGCATCTGGTTCAGGTTGAAATGCCTCACGATTCTGATCGCCGCGATCAACATCGCCATTTTCACTTTCAAGGTGGAGCGGGACAAGGCCGCCTGGGACTTGGGACCCGTGCCGAGAAAATCCAAGATTTGCGCCGTCATTTCCCTGAGCGCCTGGGCCTGCGTCATCGTCTTCGGCCGGCTCATCGCTTACAACTGGTTTGATTGCGACAGCATCACCTCGCCGATGATGGCGGAGCTCACGGGCTGCCCCCTGGATCCGGGCTAGTTCATGACCCTGTACCACACCGCGCAAACCATCGAAGCATCGGCGCTCGGCCAGACCATTCGCGAGTCCACGTGGCTGTTCCCGGCGATCGAGTCGACACACCTGCTGGCCCTGGCGCTGCTCGGCGGCTCCATCCTGATCATGTCATTGTCGATCCTGGGTTGGGGGTTGAAAACCCCGATCGCCGAGCTCTACAAGAGCGCGCATCGCTACCTGAATGGCGCGGTCGTCGTGCTGCTCGTGACCGGAATCCTGCTGGGAATCTCCGAGCCGGTGAAGCTTTATGGACGGCAGGCGTTCTGGGTGAAAATGATTTCGTTGGGCCTGGCGCTCGTGTTGACTTATTTCGTGTTCAATCCTCTCGTCCGGCGGGGTGCGTCGGGCTCGGCCATGCGCAGCGTGACGGTGTTGACGATCGCGGCATGGCTGATGGTGGCCATGGCGGGACGGTGGATTGGATTCTCGTAGCGGATTCGGATCTCAAGGGAGAGTTGATTCATGATCACTATTCGGATCTGGATCCCGGCAGGCGCCGTTTTGATGCTGGCCTGCGGCTTGGGCGCGCTCGCCTTCGCGCAGCAAGGGGCGGCGCCGGGCCTGAGCGGCGAGGCCGTGTTCAGTGCCCGCTGCAAATCATGCCACGAACCCGCCGCGGAACGGGCGCCGACCCGGGCAGAGTTGGCGTTTCGCGCTCCCGCGGACATCGTCGCCGCGCTGACCACCGGGGTGATGGCCCCCATGGCGAAGGGATTGTCGCGGCCCGAGATCGAGGCGGTGGCGCTCTACCTCGCGCCCGGACAGCAATTGGGAAGCGCCGGATCCGATCAGATGTGCACGAGCAATGGCCCGATCAAGGCGAGCGCTTCCGATTGGCCCGCGCTCGGCCCGGATGAGAATTCCAGCCGTTTTCAGCCGAACCCGGGGCTGAGCGCCGCCGAGGTGCCGAAGCTCAAAGTGAAGTGGGCATTTTCGATGCCGGGCGGCGGCCAACCCGTTGTGATCGGCGATTGGCTCTTCATCACCAACCGCGGCGGCAAGTTCTACGCGTTGGACGCCAGGACCGGCTGCGTGCACTGGGCGATCGAGGATGCCTCGTCGCGCACCACACCAATGGTGATCCGGTCGTCGATCTCCCCCAGCGGCTGGGCAACGTTCGTCGGCGTGGGCAAGCGCGTCGTGCGCGCATTCGACGCGCAGAACGGCAGGGAAATCTGGCACAGCGAGCCTTTGGAGAATCACGTGGCCTCGAATATCACCGGCACCCCGGTGGTGTCCGGAAACCAGATATTCGTACCGCTCTCCTCGGGTGAGGAGGTCTACGCGATCCAGCCGAATTATTCCTGCTGCAGCTTCCGTGGAAGCCTGGCCGCGCTCGACCTCAAGACCGGGCAGAAGCAGTGGCAGACCTTCATGATCACCGACCCGCTGCAGCCCATCCGCAAAAATGCCAACGGCGTACAAATGCAAGGTCCGGCGGGCGCACCGATCTGGGCGTCCCCGACCGTCGATGCCAAGCGCGGTTTGGTCTACGTCGTCACGGGCGACAGCTACACCGATGCGACCACGAACGGCGATGATGCCATCGTCGCGCTGGAGATGAGCACCGGCAAGGTGCGCTGGCGCAACCAGGTCACCACCAATGACAATTTCATCGTCGGCTGCAGCGGACCGGTCAAGGCCGCCAATTGCCCCTCGCCGACGGGCCCGGACTATGACTTTGGCGCCACACCCATTTTGTTCAAGCGCGGCAACAAGCAGATTCTGGTCGCGGGACAGAAATCGGGAATCGTTTATGGAGTCGATCCGGCCACGGGGCGCACCCTGTGGAAGACCGCCGTGGGCGCCGGTTCGCCGCTGGGGGGCATTGAGTGGGGAATCGGCGCCGACTCCCGGTACGTCTTCGTTCCCAACTCCGACATCGGTGAGATTTTCAACGAAATCGCGGTGGCTGCCGGCGCGGCGCCCCCCGTGCCTGAGAATGCGGCGCCGGGCAAGCCGGGCTTGTCTGCGCTCGATCCCTTCACGGGCAAGGTGGTCTGGAACACGCCGGCTCCCAGTGCGCCTTGCCACTATGCGGGCGACCGCTCGAAAGATTTTACGAAGGGCGCCTGCGTGCGGGCTCAATCCGCCGCACCGGGGGTGATGCCGGGCATCGTGTTCTCGGGAACATTGGACGGCTGGTTTCGCGCCTACGACACGGCCAATGGGAAAATCGTGTGGGAATTCAGCACCACCGCGCAAACCTACAACACCGTCAACGCCAACCCCGCTCAGCCGGGCGGCGGAATTGACGGCATGGGACCGACCATTGCGGGCGGCATGGTGTACACGATGTCGGGTTTCAACGGCGCCGCCCGGACGGGCAGCAACGGGGTCAATGTACTCCTGGCTTTCTCGGTCGACGGCAAGTAGCAGCGCGCCGCGCTCTCTTGTAATCGTCGAGGCAAGTCATAACCGCTACTCGAGGCAAACCACGAGTTTGGCGGAGTGCGTGCGCCAGTTGATGGGAATCACGAAGGATCGCGCATAGGGTGTGGTGACCTTCTCCAAATCGTGCGCGATGACGACCGGCACGGAGATGTTGAAGTTCTTGCCGAAGTCGCGGCGCGCGTTTCCCGAGATCGTATTGGCAACTTCGCCGACCAGATCCTTGATGTTCTCATCGCTGGTGTCGGTCTCCTGCATGCGCATCAGCAGGACCGTGAGCATGCCGCGAGGCGCGGTGAAGTACACGACGCCCTTGCGGGCGCCGGTAATGCCGATCACGCCAGTGTACTCATAGGCGCCGGGCTTGCCGTCGGTGACGAGATAAGGCGAACCGACGGTCGCCGACTGCTGCGCCGACGTCTCGAAATAATTGGTCGTTCCCTCGATGAATGTGCGGATTTCAGCTTCTTTGAACATCTCAAGCCTCCGACAGCAGCTCTTCCAACGCATCGTTGAGCTGTCGATCTGTGAATGGCTTGCAGAGGAATCCGTTCGCCCCCTTTTCGATCGCTTCGACCGCGGTTGCCTTGTCGGCAAGCGCGGAGACCACCAAAATGAGCACATTGGAATTGATGGCGATCAATTCCTCCACGCATTCGATGCCGTCCATCTCCGGCATGGTCAGATCCATCGTCACCACGTCGGGCTGCGTGCGCCGGAACATTTCCACGGCCGCGCGGCCATTGCTCGCCGCACCGACCACTTCCAGGCGCGCGATTTGCTGCGAGCGCTCTATGCGCCGCCGGATGATATTCGAGTCATCAACGATCATCAGCTTCAGAGAAGCCTTGGGCGCAACCGCACTGTCCATTACGCTGCTTCCGTGTTCCCCGCGCGCTTGGCCGGGGGCATGCTCAACGTGAGGCGCGTGAATTTCCCGGGCACCGTGGCCACGGACACCTTCCCGCCAATCTGCTGCATGAGTCCGGCCATCAAATTCATGCCGACGCCGCGTCCGGCATCCTTGGTGGCATTCTCGACGGTGGAGAATCCCGGCTGAAACAGCAGGGAGAATATCTGCTTGGCGTCCAGGGTGGCGGCCTTCTCAGGCGTGATGAACCCCTTCCTGAGGGCGGCCTGCTTGATCCTGTCGGTCGACAACCCTTGGCCGTCGTCTTCGGCGATGAGTTTGTAACCCGTGTCGCCGAGCTCCTGGAAGATGAGCTTGAGCTGGCCCTGCGTCGGCTTGCCGGTGTTCACCCGGTCGGTGGCCGATTCGATGCCGTGCACGATGGAGTTTCGCACGGCCTGCACCGCGATGTCCTTCACGATGCGGCGGTATTCGTCGGGAACGGTGTCGAATCCCAGGCAACTCAGCGCAGCCTCCTTGTGATTTTCGCTCGCCACCCGCAGCGTGAGCTGTTGCAGCATGGACGTCAGGCTGCCGTCTTGCCTCTCGGCCAGTTCAGGACCGGCGCGCTCGATGACCGCCGTTTCCGTGTGAGCGTTGGATTCGCCGCTGCCGGTGGCGGCATGCAGACGCGCCAGGCGCGACACCAGGTCGCCGACCGACTGCAAATGGGTCAACAGGTCATCCAACTTGATGACCAACGGCAGGAAATCGTTGCCCGAAAGGTCCGATTTGTCGCGCAGCAGCTTCAAGTCGTCCTCGAATGAATGCGCGCGGCTCTCGATGGAGGATAGTCCCAGCGCGGCTGCCTCGCCCTTGACGGAGTGCACCTGCCGGAAAAGGGTATCGAGCTTCTTGCGGAACGCACTCTCTTCGCGGGCCGGCTCTCGCAGCACGGCATTGATCATCTTCATGGCCGCGTTGGAATCGTTCAGGAACGAGGCAAGCTGCGTCGGATCGACGTGCAAGATGCCGAGCAGGGTGTCGACCTGCGCCTGCGCCTGGTTTTGCGAGGATTGCAGTTCCCGGGCGAGATCCACGCGCGCGCTGACGTCGGATACCGCCACCAGCACGTGCTGGATTTTGCCGTCGACTCGGACACGGTGGAATTCGAATTGCAGATAGCGCGTGGAAATCTTGCCGTGACCGCTGTCGAAGTTGACCTCGACCTCGCCGAGAGGATTGATGGTTTTGACCAGGTTTTCCTTGGTCCGCTCCGACCACAGGACCGAAACGAATTTCAACGCCGTGGCGAGGGTTTTCTCGGACACGATGTTTTTCAGCAATTTCTCGAATGGCAGTCCGGCGAAGTCCTTGCGCTGAAACAGCGATTCGAGCGCACTGGAATACGACGCGCCGATCACCAGATGCTCATCGAGCAGGAACAGACCGTCCTTGACGGTGCGCAATATGTCGGCGGTCTGTTGGCGGGCCTCGCGCAGCGACGCGTCCTGGCGCTGGCGGGCGAGCAGCAGCGTTGCGACCAGCACGCCCAGCACGAGCGCGATGAGCAGACCGGTCAACATGACCAGCCGCAACTCGGTGGCGGAGCGCGCGTTGCCCGTCTGCAAGTCCGTGACGATCGCGCCCAATTCGGCGTCGAGCTGAGGAATCGCGCGCCGCCCGACGCGCAGGGCCGCGGTGACGTCCCGTTCCAATTGCCGGCCATTCTCGTTGAGCACCGTGCCGGTCGTCTCGTTGTCCTGGTAGGGCACGCCTGTGAATTTCAGCAGCGGCTGCAGTGCCTCTAGCTGCGCGGCCCACAAATCGCGCAGCGCGGTCGCGTGTTTGCCGGAAATCGGCTCGCCCTTGGCGCCGGTATCGCCCGACAGCGCGAACCAGCTTGCCGGCCGCGCCGCATTCATTTGCAGCAGCCCCGCGTCAAGCTTCGCCGTGGCATCGCGCAGCTGATCCAACGATTCCTGAATGTAGCCCCGATTGGTCAGGCGGTCGTGCATCGACTCGAGCGACGCGCGGATCAGCGCGGGATTCCGCTGTTGCTGTCCGGCGAATTTCAGCGCGACGCTGGACTCTGCCAATTCGCTCGCCAGCTCCAGTCCCGGTATCAGCACGATTGCCACGAAGCTGAAGGCGAGAACGATGACCAGCACCATAAGCCCGCTGGGAGATAGGCGCGGCATCAAGGCTTTGGCAATGCGAGAGTTCATGAATCAAGCGCTCCGCTGTGTTTTGCTGGGTTTCCGGGTCGTCAATTCCGTGCGCAAGGCGTCGAGCGCATCGAGAAATTCAGCCGCCGAGGCATAGCGATCCTTCGGATCCTTGGCCAGCAGGCGATCGATGATCGGTTGATAGGCCGACAACGCTTCGGGAAGGCGCGGCACGGGCGTCCCGCGGTGCGCCGCAAGAATCTCCGCGAGCGTCTTGCCGTTGTAGGGCAATGAACCGGAGAGCATCTCGAAAAACACCACTCCGAGGCTGTAGAGATCGCCGCGCGCATCCGGATCCCGGTCCTCGATCTGCTCCGGACAGACATAGTAGGGTGTGCCCGTGCAATCCCCCGACCGGGTCAGATCGTTCGGCGTGAATTGGGTGCGGGCCGATCCGAAGTCGATGAGCACCAGACGATTTTCGTTGGTGAGCATGAGATTGGAAGGCTTCAGGTCGCGATGCACGACGCGCGCGGCATGCACGATTTGCAAGGCTTCGCCGATCTGATGGGCGTAGTTGACGGCATCGGCCTCGCTCACCGGATGTTTCAAGCGCTCGCGCAAGCTGCCGCAGGGAAAGTATTCCAGGGCAAGATACAAAAAATCTTCGGTTGTGCCGAAATCCAGCACATTCGCAATCGAACGGTGGTTCAGCCTGGAGAGGATCTCGCACTCCTTGGTGAAGCGCTCCCGGTCCGCTTCGGACACCACGTGCTGTCCCTTGATCGCCTCGACCTTCAAGGCGACCGGCTGCGGGAATTCATCGTTGCGCGCCAGGTACACGCTCGCCGCGCTCGACTGCGCGATTTTCTTCATCATCGTATAACCGGCCACTTCCGGCTGCCGCCAGCGTTCCACCGCCGCGGCACCGGCCGGCGCGAGCGGCGCCGCCGCGGGTTCGATCAAGGGCTGCAAGGCGCTGCACAGCTCGCCGACGATCACAGAGTGGATCGGCCAGTAGTCGCTGGCCCCCAGTTTCATCGTGCGCGCTGCCGTGCGTTCATTGCCGCCGCGGGCAAACACGAATATCGGCAGGTTCGGCGCCTGCTCGTGCAGGCGCTTGAGGGAGGCGAGAGAAGCGGCCGACGCCTCGGGGGGGCTGAACTCGACGATGAACATCACAGCCACATACGCGCGAAGGCGTTCGATTGAAATGGCATCGAAGCCTGCGCGCGTGACGGTATCCGCGTCGATCTTCGGCATCGCGCGGCGCACCAGGCCCGCCAGCCTCAGTCTCAGCTCCAGTTCATCATGCACGATCAGGCAGAGAACCGTGCCGCGAACGCGTTCACCGGCCGCCGGCGGAGCCAGCGCTGTGGTCGTAATGGTGGTTGAGGTCATGGTTGCTGTTTGGCTGTTCATCGCATCACTTTGGAACGCGGTAGACGATTCGCACCTGCGTGCCGACGGCGATTGCCTTGCCGCCCTGAATCACCGGCTGGTAGCGCAGGTGACTGACGGCTTTGCTCGCAGAGGAGTCGAAAGTTCGCGGCGGGCTCGCGTTCAGCACCTTCACGTTGGAGACGCTTCCGTCCGGACCCACCGTGTAGGCCAGTTCCACCCATCCTTCGATGTTGCTCTGCAGAGCCCGGACCGGATATTGGATGTCGAGCTTGTTGAGGCGCGTCAAGGATTGCTCGGGCATTTGCAGCACATCGCCGCCTGCCGCCCTCTTCTGGCGAATCTTGTCGCTGATCGCATCAAGATCCGGCGAGGCGCCCAGGCTGCCGGCTTTTTGCACCAAGGCCTCGGTTTTCTCCATATCGCCGGCGTCGAGAGCCGCACGGGCTCGATCGAGAATTTGCGATTGCACCGCGCCGGTGATCTGCGCAAGCCCGCTGTTTTTCGGATCGGCTGCCCGCAGCTGATTCACGTAGTAGAGGGCGCTGTCATTGTCGGGGTCGGTCAATTTTCCCTGAGCCAGACGCGACTGCGCCAGTTCCAGATATTGCGGTTGATCGGGCTTTTGCGGCGCGGTGTTGTTGCGCGCGAGGGCAAGCTCGCGCTGCAGGCTGGTCATGCCCGCCTGAGGTGCGCCCATGCCGTGCATCTCGGCGAGGATTCGGTCGACATCGTTGAAGTTGTGCTGCTGTATCCCGGTATGCGCCATCTGCGTCAACCGCTTCAGCACCTCCTGCGTTTGGCTCTGCAGCGCCGGCCCGGCGGCTCCGGCTTGCTTGGCCTGGTCGAGGTAATAGAGCGCGCTGTCGTTGCGCGGATCGATGAGGTGATCCTGCTGCATCCGCGTATCGACCAGCTTCAGCAGCCGCGAGACGTCGAATTCATCGCGACGGCGGCGGACTTCATCGCGCAATTGCGCCAGTTTGGCCGACGGCAACGATTTGGCGCGCGCCGCCTCGTCAATCAGCTGGGAGGCGCGGTCGAAATTCTGCGCATTGAGGGCCGCCAGGATCTGCGCAGGTCCCAGCTCCGCCCGCAGGCTCGCGATCTTTTCATCGAGCGCCACGAGGCGCTTGTCGCTTGCATCGATGCTTCGGGCGGTCTCGAGAAATTGCAATGCAACGTCGAATTTTCGCTCATCGAGAGCCGACTGCACGCGCGCGATCAGGATCTCGGAGAGTCGCTGCAGTCCCTGGCGAGCTTCACCGTTGTCGGGCTTGATCACCAGAACTTCCCGATACAGAGACAGCGCGCTGCCCGCCAACGGATCGATGAAGTGCCGATCGAGCATGGCTTGCTGCGCTTTCTCGATGAGCGCATCCACTTTCTCGTCGGCATCCGCGGGCGATTTGACCGGCGCAGCCGGCGTTGCCGCGCCCGGGTTCGGCTTGGCAGCGACAGTCGCTGCGGGTTTGTTCTCGGTCGAGCTGTTCCGGGAAATCAGGTAGGCGCCCACCGCGGCGGCGAGCACGCCGCCGATCACCGCGGGCACGAGCCAGGTTCTCTTGGGCGGGCCGGATTCGGTCGGGGCTTGGACTGAGCCGTCGCCGAGCAGGGCCACCCGCGAATACACTTCTTCAGACGCACTCTCGAGTGCGCCGGACAAGACACTGGGACTGATCGGCAAGCCGACATGGGCAACCACTTGGCGGTGTTGAATCGGAAGCGTCCAGGCATCGGCGCTGCCCGCATCATCGAGCGCCAGAATCGCAAAGCGCGAGGAATGCAGGTGCAGACGCGATAGCACTGCCGCAGGCTCCGGATGATTGCGCGCATCCCACAAAACGATCGCTGCTTGCCCCGCGGGGCTGGAATTGACCAGCTCATCGATCGAATCGACCTGCTTGAGCAGCAAATCCGTGCTCAGATCGGCTCCAACCTGCGGCCACAGGGTATCGTCCCCGGTCACCAAAAACGCCGGGAGTTTTGCCTTCTTAACCGGTTGAAGCGCGGGCCGTTCCGTCGCATCCGGCGCAGCAAGCTCATGTTTTCTCAGACTTTTCGGCATCGTTATAGTCCCATATCGCGATCGCCATTCACCAAGTCATGTTGCGCTGCGATCACATCCGTGTACT
>Ga0210389_10002088_pt1 | contig 15959 bp, 5 predicted proteins | sample IncBWH28OmetaG_FD_160127 | JGI IMG/M metagenome (GOLD analysis project Ga0210389, IMG submission 160127) | Forest soil microbial communities from Barre Woods Harvard Forest LTER site, Petersham, Massachusetts, United States - Inc-BW-H-28-O ...
TTACACTATTGGCAACTGATGCTGTATAGTTGATTGTTGCGGCTGCAAAGGCCGGCGCTAATGTACCGTGGCTGATAGCCAGGCCCGCCAGGTTAGCGTTAGTTGATACAGTTACAGTTAAAATACCACCTACATAACTGATGCTATAATTGGGGTCAACCGCCCCGCTTGCGGTTATTGGATAATTACCAACAGCCGAAGTTGTGGTTGCCGTAGTTGTGACCGTTGGCTGTTGGGTTAAACTTGTATGGGACTCGCCGTATACAAAACCGCTGTAAGTTGCTGTCAGAGCCGGGTTAGCAGCGCCTGCTTGTTTGGTTTTATTCACGGCCGTAATAGTTAACGGAGCCTGGTTAACCGTTAAAGTCCGCTGAACCGGAGTAGCAGGGCTATAAGAAGTATTACCCGCCTGCGAAGCTGTGATTAATGCATTTCCAGCCCCTATAATATGAATATCGCCGCCGGCAGTAATGGTAGCTACCGCAGTATTGTTGCTGGCATAAGTAATCGGGATGGTGGTGTTGGTGCTGGTTGCACCGGGGGCAAAATCAGTTGCTCCGTATGTTACCGCAGCCAATTGTCCAAAGGTGATGGTTTGCGGTTGCAGTGGCGCCGTACTGGTTGTAAAACTCAGGATATTTCCGTAAACAGTGCCATTAACGTTATTTGCGTCTATCCTGAAATAATAAACAGTGGCTGGGGCCAGGCCTGTTAACGCACTGCTAAAACCGGTAATTCCTGATCCGGCAGCAAGCGGGGTAGTGCCAAGACTGAACGTTGTCGTGGTTTTACTGCCGGTCAGGTCAGGTGCCGTCCCGTATTCCATACTTATGTTGGCGACTATCCCGTTATCTGAAGCTGTGCCATTTATAGTGGCGCCCGTTGTAGTTACAGATGTGGCGGCAAGGGTATTGACGGCAGGGAGCGTTGGCGTAAAAACCACGGCAATACCATAATTTGTATTATTTTCAGGTCCCCCTTCAATTAAAGTTGTACCGTCAGCGCTTAGTGCTGCCGAAGAACCCTGCTGCGCATATGAAGAAACTGCTCCTCCTGTTCCTTTAAACTTGTTGCCCTGTTGGGTCCAGGTACCGGCGCTTCGGGTAAAAACCCAGATGGCGCCCGCATTGCTGCCATCTGTATTGCCACCAATTATAGCTGTATTCCCATCGGCGCTAATAGCAACAGCGCTTCCTTCAGTAGAGCCATAACCCGAACCTGAACCACCCGTACCAACCAATTTATTGCCCTGTTGTGACCATGTGCCCGCGCTTCGGGTAAATACCCAGGCCGCACCCAGGGGGCTGGCATCCCCGGTGCCACCAATAATTGCAGTATTGCCGTCGGCGCTTAACGCAACCGGGTAACCAAAGCCATCCGCGCCAACACTACCTGAACCAACCTGCTTATTACCTTGCTGCGTCCAAACCCCGCCACTAAGTGTAAAGACCCATGTAGCGCCGGCCCCGTTATCCCCCGGCGCGCCAATCATTGCGGTCTTACCGTCAGCACTTATCGCAACAGACCGGCCCTGGAACGAATTACCTAAAGCGCCTGAGCCCACCAGTTTGCTGCCCACCTGTGTCCACGTACTCCCGCTCCGGGTAAAAACCCATGTGGCGCCAACATAGTTGCTATCATGATTTCCGCCCACCAGCGCGGTATTTCCATCAGCGCTTAATGCCACAGCCTCGCCCTGCTGCGCGCCGGTAGTACCTGTTGCCCCGCTGCCGACTAATTTATTGCCCTGTTGTGTCCAAACCCCGCCGCTGCGCGTAAACACCCATGTTGCGCCTGCGTTGAGGTTATCATCGGGCCCGCCAAATATTGCTGTATTGCCATCAGCGCTTATAGCGACCGATGATCCGAAATAAGCTCCGAAATTTCCGGTGACTCCCGTACCAATAACTTTGGCTCCCTGCTGCGTCCAGGTACCGCCGGTCCGGGTATAAAACCAGCCGGCGCCCTGGTTATTATTGTCGTTATACCCGCCAACAACGGCGGTATTGCCATCGGCGCTTATCGCAACGGCGTTACCCTGGTACGGTTGGCCGGCGCCACCAGTACCTGCCAAAGGACTGCCTTGCTGAACAGCCGGATAGGAAGTGGGTGTTACCGTAAATTTATTTGCACTTTTGGCGGTTCCTCCGGAAGTAGTTAACGATACAAAGCCGGTTACAGCACCCGGCATCACCAAACCTACAAGCCTGGTACCCGAGTTAGAGACTACAACGGCCGTTACCCCACCGATACTAAAAGCCGTCGGACTGCCAAGATTGGTGCCTGCTACAGTAACCAGGGTGCCTACCGGCCCCTGGGCCGGGTTAAATGAGGTAATAGTTGGCGTTGCGGCTAATAAGGCCTGCCCGGCAAGTATAAACAATGTTACCGCAAGTAAAAATTTTGATTTCATGGTTTTTTGATCTTATTGTTATTAGATAATTATCCGGGGCTCATTCCGGAAAGGACCGTGCATAACCAGCAGCTACTTTTTGCATTAAAAAGTTGATTTATTTGGGTTATTAAAATTAATTCTGATATACCGGTTTGTCAATCACCTGATTAGGGGATAATTCTCTTTAAAAACCTGTGAGGAGTAATGGATTTAACTTTACCCGGATGGGTTGGGTTTAACAGATGACGAGCTCTTTTGACGTCAGATCAAACGTCTTCGGCCTGGTTTTTAAAATAAATTCGTTTGTCTTCAGTCCCCCAATCGGGGGATACTGAAGACAAACGAATTTGATCTTATTACCAAATTGGCACAAACTTTCCTGTTTAGTGCCTTTTTTTAATACTTCAGCACAATAAATCCTGTTCTGCGTTTAGTGATGCCGTTTACGGCATAATCCAATTGATAAAAATAGGTTCCCGGCAACTGCATCTGCCCGTTTTTGTTTGAATGGCCGTCGAATACTTTTGAACTGTTGTCATAACCACTGGCCTCGTAGATCAACTGCCCGTTCCGGTTCATGATCATTAGCTTGTTATCCGGGTATTGACTGATATTGTCGATTCGCAAAAAGTCGTTGATGCCATCTCCGTTTGGCGATAAGCCCAGGTGAACCTGTATGCCATCGTCAGCTATTTGTGGCGTCTCGGTCGGCTTGGTTACACTGACGCCGGGGACGTAGCTGTCCGCTCCGCCTGCCGCCCGGGTCACCGTCACTTTATAGTTCTTGGTATTTGTTCCGTTTTGGGCAGTTACCACGGTAGTAATGATATTTGAGCCAACATTTAATGCAATGGCCCCGGATGCTGTTCCTGAAGTCACCGCCGTACCATTCACGGTTACCGTTGAGGTTGGGACACCGGTTTTAGGTGTCACGGTTATCGACGTTACCGTATTGGCCACCGATGCGGTATAGCTGGTAGTCGTACTGACAAACGAAGGTGTTAATGTGCCGCTGCTCAGCCCCAAACCCGAGAGGGTGGCATTACTGGATGCAGCCCGGGTTATGGTTACCGTATAGGTTTGGGTGGTTACACCATCCTGCGCCGTTACCCCGGTTGTAATAGTGTTTGGCCCGACTGCTAACGGGATGCTGTGCGATGCCGTGCCCGAACTTACCGTTACGCCGTTAACCGTTACCGTTGCAGTGGCATCGGTAACCGTCGGGGTTGCTGTAGTGGCTGTTACGGTATTGTCCACCGATGCGGTGTAGGCCATTGTTCCTGTAGCAAATGCCGGCGAAAGCGCACCCGCGCTGATGGCCAGGTTTGAAAGGGTGGCAATACTTGACGCCGCCCGGGTTATGGTTACTTTATAGCTCTTGGTATTTGTGCCGTTTTGGGCAGTTACCAGCGTAGTGATGATATTTGAGCCCACATTTAATGCAATGGCCCCGGATGCTGTTCCTGAGGTTACCGCGATACCATTCACGGTTACCGTTGAAGTGGGGACGCCGGTTTTTGGCGTTACCTTTACCGACGTTACGGTATTAGCTACCGATGCGGTATAGCTGGTCGTCGTGCTTACAAACGAAGGGGTCAATGTCCCGCTGCTAAGCGCCAAACTTGAGAGCGTGGCATTGCTGGACGCCGCCCGGGTTATGGTTACTTTATAACTCTTGGTATTTGTTCCGTTTTGGGCAGTTACCAGGGTAGTGATGATATTTGAGCCCACATTTAATGCAATGGCCCCGGATGCCGTACCTGAAGTCACTGCCGTACCATTCACGGTTACCGTTGAGGTGGGGACACCGGTTTTAGGTGTCACGGTTATCGACGTTGCCGTATTGGCCACCGATGCAGTATAGCTGGTAGTCGTACTGACAAACGCAGGCGTTAATGTGCCGCTGCTCAGCCCCAAACCCGAGAGGGTGGCATTGCTGGATGCAGCCCGGGTTATGGTTACCGTATAGGTTTGGGTGGTTACACCATCCTGCGCCGTTACCCCGGTTGTAATAGTGTTTGGCCCGACTGCCAATGGGATGCTGTGCGATGCCGTGCCCGAACTTACCGTTACGCCATTAACCGTTACCGTTGCGGTGACATCGGTAACCGTCGGGGTTGCTGTAGTGGCTGTTACGGTATTGTCCACCGATGCGGTGTAGGCCATTGTTCCTGTAGCAAATGCCGGCGAAAGCGTACCCGCGCTGATGGCCAGGTTTGAAAGGGTGGCAATATTTGACGCTGCCCGCGTCACGGTTACTTTATAGCTCTTGGTATTTGTTCCGTTTTGGGCGGTTACCAGGGTGGTGATGGTATTTGAGCCCACGTTTAATGCAATGGCTCCTGACGCCGTACCTGAGTTTACGGCAATACCATTCACGGTTACCGTTGAGGTGGCGACGCTGGTTTTTGGCGTTACCGTTATTGACGTTATGGTATTAGCTACCGATGCGGTATAGCTGGTAGTCGTACTGACAAACGAGGGTGTCAATGTTCCGCTGCTCAGCGCCAAACTTGAAAGAATGGCATTGCTGGATGCCGCCCGGGTTATGGTTACCGTATAGGTTTGGGTGGTTACACCATCCTGCGCCGTTACGTCGGTTGTAATAGTGTTTGGGCCGACTGCTAATGGGATGCTGTGCGATGCGGTGCCCGAACTCACCGCCACGCCGTTAACAGTTACCTTCGCATTGGTGTCGGTAGTGGTCGGCGTTACCGTAGTGGCGGTTACGGTATTGTCCACAGATTCTGTATAAGCTGTCGTACCCGACGAAAAAGCAGGCGTTAACGTTCCGCTGCTGGTTGCCAAATTTGCAAGCGTTGCATCGGTGTTTAATAAGCTGCTGGTAAACACGCCGCGTCCGTGCGTAGCCGCGGCGAGTGTTTTATCGGCTGCGCGGTACTTGAGCATGTCCACTTCTACATTCGCCAACCCGGTGTTTGTCGGGTCCCATACCGTGGAAGATCCGTTTATCAGATCGGTTGTCCAAACGCCTAATTCGGTGGCGATGATCGCTTTGGTAGGATCGCCGGGATAAAACAAACTCCAGCGAACGGGCATATCCGGCAGGTTTCCGGTAACATCTGTCCACGTTGGTGTGGCAGCGCTGGCGTTTTTAGTTTCGGCAACATGGGGTACGCCATAGTTAGAATAAGTTACCAGGATGTGATCTTCATTCGTTGGATCAACGTTGATGCACGAAGTTGTTATATTGCTGCCCGGGCTCGGCAGCAACGTTACTCCTGTTAACGAGGTTCCTGTTTGGGCATTGTCAACACGTACCACGCTGCCGTTATCCAGTCCAAAATATACGCGGTTGGCCGTTAACGGGGATACGGTAACGGCAGTTACATTGGCGCTGTTGAAACCCGATACGAAAACTTCATTATAAGCCGGACTTAAAACATTTTCCGCCCTGAAATAGTCGCCTGAAGCGCTGCCCGCATATATACTTTTTGTCGCGGGATCATAGTCAGCAGGATTGATAAACTGGCCATTGCCGTATGAGCCAAGCCCGTTAAAGGTGACGCCATTATCTGTCGAAACATAATACTGGTCAAACACATAGGAGGTGATCTGGATGTTGCCGTTCGTCTGATCGATAAATACGTCGGCGCCGTCTCCGCCGGTGGCGGTTGTTGAACTTCCAATGCCGGCACCCTGAAGCTTTTCGGAGCCATTGTCCTGGGCGCCTGCCAACGCATAATTAAAATTGGTTGGGTGCAACGCAACCGAATAGAACTGGGTAACATCGTATCCATTATTTTTATTTACAAATGATGGGGTGCCACTGGCATTAACGGTGTAAAATACGCCGCCGTCAGTGCCCATCAATAACCGGTCAGACGAACCGGGCGCATAAACATAGGGGTGATGGTCCGCATGCACATAATTCGAGGCGGTGGTGGCCGCACTCCAAACGGAGTAGCGTGTCCAGGTTTGGCCGCCATCGACCGATTTTTCGGCGTCGAGGCTGCCGGCATACAAAACACCGGGGTTGTTAGGATCAACCGCCGCCGCTATGGAATACCACGCCTGCCCGTTGCTAAACGCCTCGGTCGGAACAGTTTTTACTGTCCAGGTATTAGTTGATTTGTTATATTGTTGTACAGCGGCAAGGTTGGTTTTACCATCGCTAGACCAATAGTCGATTTCAAAAAAGGCATAAACAATATTGGCGTCGCTTGGCGCAGTGGCGAGTTTTATCCGGTTCCAACTGGTTGTTGCCGGTGTTATTACACCGTTAGATGCCGGTGTAATGTTAGTCCAGGTGCCGGCGTTGCCGGCATGGGCGCCATTAACCGTATAGTCAGAAATATAGATATGCCCGTTTAAAGATATTACCCCAGTACTTGCGTAAACATCGCCATTGGCTGCCATTTGCAGATCGGCGCCGGCCTCGGACGAACTGATGACATTGGTCCAGGTGTTGCCTCCGTCTGTGGATTGATCCACCCCAAAGCCCACAAGTGGAGCACTTTCGCCAGCTACGTATACGCTGCCGTTTCGGTCTACCAAAATGGCATTGACATATTGAAACCCTACAGTGCTGGGAAGGTGCGTCCATGTTGCGCCGCCATCGCTTGATTTCCATACACCGAGCCCCTGTATTGCGTCCACGTTATAAAAACCTTCACCGGTACCTACGTATATTTCTTTGGGGTTAACCGGGTTCTGTGCAATACAGCTTATCGCGATATTGTCAAAAAAGTCATTCACCTTAGTCCATTGTACCGGGGTTGCGGTAATATCGCTGGTAATCCATAAACCACCGCCTACACCGCCGGCAAAAACTCTTTTATAGCCATTCACCGCATCGCCCATATCAAATATTAGTGCGCGGGTACGCCCGCCAACATTATTGGGGCCGCGTTCATGCCATTGCAGGTTGCTTATGGTTGGCGGCGAGCTTGGCGGAGCAGCTGGAGCGTTGCCCAAAGGTTTATTAACATTTCCCTGCGGCCTGGCGTTCTTAAGCCTGACTTTAACGTCATTCAAAAACTGGTCCCTCTTTTGCCGGGCGGTAAGCAGGCGCTCAACCGGTACCCGGTTTAATTTGGGGTCGCGTCGCTGTAAAAATTCCTGGTGAGCACGTGCGCGGATGTCGTCACTTACACCATCTTCATTTTCATCCTCGTCCTTTTTAATTTTTTTTGCCCTTTTCAGCCTTCCCGGTTTCTGAAAACGCGAAGTGTCGCCAGGGCCGGCCGATGTTTTTTGCGAAAGCGCCGTTGCTGTTGTCGCCTTCGCCTGCTGTTGCAGCAGAACGAACAATACCACAATAAGGATACTGCACAAGTTTTTAAAGTAGCGAGTTTTCATAAGCGAGGTTATATTTCGTTTTGGTTGATTTTTTGGTCTGAAATCGAATTTTAGTTAAAAATCGTTTCCTGTTACATAATTCTTCTGAGTGGTCGGAAACTCCTTTCCTATGGGGTGATAGGAATTTTAAATATAAAATATTATTTTTTATAAAGACAATGCCCTCTTAAAAAAAATTCACATTTGTTTACGGGATATATTATTGAAAAAACATCTGTGCATGATGTTTAAATTAAAAAAGTTTGTATTTTTAAAATGTTCTCTTCCCCTTGTTCTTTTCCGGAGCGCTTTTCCGGATATTTCATATTTTCGTTATAATTAATCCAACTCCCATAAAGAAAATCTTTTCCATATTTTTAGTGTTTGTGCTCGCATTCAACTCGTGCGGCCTGCCGTTTTTTTATTGGGCAAAAATTCAAGTCTGTAAGATAAAAGCGGAGATTGCCGAGCGCTCAGGGGCATGGTCATCCGGGCCGCTCGTGGTGTTTTCATCGGCTGACAAGGATGTCCGGCTTGAAAACAGCCGTGAATTGCGCGTATCCGGGGAGATGTATGACATCGTTAAAACTGAAACCCGGAACGGTGTCAAATTTTACTACGCGACGCATGACAATGACGAAGACATCGATATAGCCAAATTAGCTAATTCCGAAAAAAAATCTTCCCATGAAACATCGTTGCCTGTAAAGGCACAAACGGTGTATGATGCTGTTTTTTTTGCAATCGACAATAGTGATGCGTTTAATTCCTACCCAGCAGTAGTTATGCGTGATGAAGTGTCTGTAAATGGCCCTAACTTCTACCCCGACGGCTTTAAAGAAATATTCTCTCCGCCGCCTAACGGCTCATTTTCCTGATTTTTTCCTGTTCTGTTTAGTCGACGCTGATTCATGCGCCATTCTTTATTTTAGTTAAAGATGCCGCCGGATCGCAGTTTCTTTTTTTTATTAACACCATTTTGATGAAAAGATATTTACTTATATTTCTAAAAAATATACTGCCTGCCCTGCTTTTTTTGCTGACTGGTTTTGCAGCCCATAGCCAGGCATCGCTTAGCGGCAAAATAGCTGATAGTAAAACACACGGCGTTATCCCGGGCGCAATTATCCGGATCGCCGATCTTAACCTCTCGGCCAGTTCCGACTCGCTTGGGCATTATCAGTTAAAAAGCATTCCGTCCGGCTATTACCTTGTAGAAGTGGAGCGCGCGGGTTATGCCACCAAAATCCGGTCGTTGTCCATCAGCAGCGCTGTAAAACAAGATTTTGAACTTGACCCATCACTCATTCAATTGAACGAAGTGGTAGTGACCGGCGTGATCGGGGCGACCGAAAGGCAGCAAACGCCGATTTCGGTAACGACCGTCGGCTATGACCAACTGCTGCAAAACTCATCAACCAACGTGATGGATGCCATTGCAAAAGCACCCGGCGTTTCGGGCATCACCGATGGCCAAAGTATCACAAAGCCGGTCATTCGCGGGCTTGGATACAACCGGGTTTTAACGGTAAATGACGGTGTTGAACAGGTTGACCAGGCCTGGTTTGACGAATTTGGCATCGAAGCCGACCCCGATGCGGTAAACCGGTACGAGATATTAAAAGGGCCCGCGTCATTAGCTTACGGCTCCGATGCCATTGCAGGGGTGATCAACCTGATCCCCGAGGCGCCTTTGCCTGAGGGCCAGGTTAAAGGCGATGTTTTATTCAATTATCAAACCAATAACGGGCTGATGAACGCCATGTTTCACCTGGCAGGCACTAAAAATGGTATCGCCTGGAGCGCGAGGATCGACAAAACTATGGCCCATGCCTACCAGGATCCTTATGACGGTTATGTGCTGAATTCGCAATTCAACAACTTTAATGCAGACGGAACCATAGGGCTGCACCGCAAATGGGGCTATACACAAGTACATGTTGGGTACTTTGACATGGCTACGGGTATCGTGGATGGTACCCGCGACTCGGTTTCGGGCGTGATGGAGCGGCAGGTTGCTTATCCGGACTTAAATGGCGGCGCACCCACTTATGAAATACCCACACACCAGGAACAAACCTCGTATACGCCCTTCGTGATCAACCAAAGGATAAGGCATACCAAAATTGTTTGGGATAACAGCATTGCCGCCGGCGATGGCCGCATAAAGGCAATTTTTTCCTGGCAAAAAAACCAGCGCCAGGAAAATAACGACCCGACGATCCCTAACACGTCCGATATTTATTACCTGTCAAACGCAGCTACGTATGACCTCCGCTATATTTCGCCGCAATCAGGCGGGTTCAATTTTTCGGCGGGCACCAACGGGGTTTATCAATCATCACAAAGCCTGGGTACTTTATTGCTGATACCCAACTACAATTTTTTTGAGATCGGCGCCTTTGCGATTGCTAACGAAAAGATCGGCAGGCTTAACCTTAGCGGCGGGATACGCTATGACGAGCGAACTTTTAACGGCATCGATCATTGGGTCGATTCGACCACGCAGGCGCCTGTTCCGCCAAATGCGCCAAACGGGTTCCATGAGTTCCCCGGCTTTACCTCCCATTTCAGCGGGATGTCCTTCAGCCTGGGGGGTACTTATGATCTGTCGAAAACCACCTACGTAAAAGCTAATATCGCCCGGGGCTGGCGCGCGCCCAATGTTGCTGAAGCGGCAGCAAACGGCGTTCATGACGGCACAGTTGTTTACGAGATTGGCGACCCCACGCTAAAACCCGAAACCAGCCTGGAAGAGGACGTGGCTTTTGGCGTCAATGCTAAAGATGTTGATTTTGAGGTAGACCTGTTTAACAACAGCATAAGTGATTTCATTTATGCCAAAGGCCTGAAAAACGCCATGGGTCAGGACTCAATCAACAACTCGCTGAATGCCGCGGGTTTGGGCGCCGCGCCGGTTTATAAGTATACACAGGGCCAGGCGCAGCTTTATGGCGGCGAGATCAGCTTTAACGTGCATCCTGCAGATTTGTCGTGGGTACAACTCGCCACAACACTAAGTTACGTGAACGGCGGCTTGCTGCACGCGCCTGATTCCACCAAGTATTTACCCTTTGTTCCGCCGACAAGAATAACGGCAGATCTAAAATTCCCAATCACGACACAGGGGAGGTCGATAAAGAATTTATATCTGAAGGCGGGGCTTCTAAGCTGTTTCCAGCAAAACAATGTCTATCAGCAATATGCCATTTATAATGGCTTAAACACGGCATTAACGCCGTTTGAATACGCGGCAAGTAAAGCGGCGACCAAAGGGTACACCCTGTTTAATATGGGTGTCGGAGGTGACGTGGTTTCCAAAGGAAAAACGGTTTGCAAAATATATCTTATCTGCAACAACCTGTTCAATACGGCCTATATGGATTACATGAGTCGCTTTAAGTATTACCCGGTAAATTATACAACAGGCAGGGTAGGCGTGTTTGATATGGGAAGAAACGTAAGCATTAAACTATTGATCCCGCTGGACTTTACGCCGGCACAGAAATAATTTCGGATGTTTGATTTCGGATGTCGGATGTTCGATTTCGGATTTAGATTTGGGTTACCGTAACCTGGATAATTTTGGCTAAAACCATATCCGCTTTGTTCATTGCCGTCGGTTTTAACCGACGGTATGTTTATAAAGCGTTGAGGGCTTTAGCCAAATTCCGTTTGTTCCATGTGCTAAGCAAAATGGATAGGAGTGACAAATGGAATCACGCCCTTGCAGCAGGCGGTCAGTTGTTTTTCTAAATTTGAACAAGGCATAATATAAAAGTATATTTATGCCCTGATCTGCATCAGCTCAAACTTTTCAATTATGACACCGCTTTATCCATCCAAAAAATTTGCCATTGGGGCCGCATCGATATTCTTATTATTTTTTTCGTTCACGGTTAGTGCACAACCGATAGACCCATCGGCCTACAGCATGCTGCAATGGCGGATGATCGGCCCGCACCGCGGCGGCAGAACCGTCGGCGCCACGGGCGTTGTGCAGCAACCTAATGTTTTTTATATCGGCGTAAACAACGGCGGCGTTTGGAAAACAACCGACTACGGCCGCACCTGGCTGCCCGTTTTTGATGAGCAGCCAACCGGCTCCATTGGCGACGTAGCCGTTGCGCCTTCAAACCCAAATGTGGTTTATGCCGGCAGCGGCGAGGGGATACAAAGGCCCGATCTGTCGGTTGGCGATGGTGTTTATAAATCAACCGACGCGGGCAAAACATGGGTAAACACCGGCTTAAAGGATGCACAGCAAATAGGCGGTCTGGCCATTGATCCGAATGATGAAAATAAAGTTTTTGTGGCCGCGCTGGGTCATCCATACGGGCCAAATACCGAAAGAGGCGTTTACAGGACCACCGATGGCGGCAAAACCTGGGACCGGGTATTATATAAAGATGAAAATACCGGGGCGATACAGGTGACCATCGACCCCACCAATTCGAATATTGTTTATGCCGATATGTGGGCCGGGAGGCAGGGGCCATGGGAGAATGGTGAATGGGAAGGCCCGGAGAGCGGCTTATTTAAATCAACCGATGGCGGCACTACCTGGGTTAAATTAACAACCGGGCTGCCCTCGGCTGCCGATGGTTTGGGGCGGATTGGATTTTGCATTGCGGCAAGTAACCCAAAGCGGATGTATGCCTGCGTGGACGCCGCAAAAGGCGGCGGCTTATACCGCTCGGATGATGGCGGGCAATCGTGGACGGAACAAAGCACTGATGAGCGGCTGTGGGAACGCGGCGACGATTTCGCCGAATGTAAAGTTGACCCGAAAAACCCGGACGCCGTTTATATTGCCAATGTGGTGACCTGGAAATCGACAGACGCTGGTAAAACCTGGCTGGCCATCCGCGGCGCGCCGGGAGGCGATGATTATCACCGGCTTTGGATCAACCCTGAACACCCTGAAATAATTTTGCTGGTGAGCGACCAGGGCGCCGAAATTACCGTTAACGGGGGGCAAACCTGGAGCTCGTGGTATAACCAGCCTACGGCGCAGTTTTATCATGTGATAGCCGATAGCGCATTCCCCTACAATGTGTACGGCGGGCAGCAGGAAAGCGGCTCGGTAGGTATTGCCAGCCGGGGGAACGACGGGCAGATCACCTTCAGGGAGTGGCACCCGGTAGGCGCGGAAGAATATGGGTACATTGCCCCCGATCCGCTTGACCCCAACATTATTTATGGCGGCAAACTCACCAAATTTGATAAACGTACCGGCCAGGTGCAAAACATATCGCCCCAAATTGGCCGCGGCGGAAAATATCGTTTTCTACGCACGGCCCCTGTCATCTTCTCCACAGTCGACCCGAAAAGTTTGTTTTATGCAGGCAATGTGCTGTTTAGAACGATAAACGGCGGTAACTCCTGGGATGTGCTGAGTCCTGATCTTACCCGGAAAAGCTGGGATATTCCAAAAAGCGTAGGGATATTTGCCAGCGATAAATTAAAAACCATGCCGCAGCGCGGGGTGATCTACACCATTGCGCCATCGCATAAAAATATAAATACCATTTGGATAGGAACCGACGATGGCCTGATACAACTCACTAATGATGGCGGCAAAAGCTGGAAAGATATAACGCCGGCGGAAATTACCTCGTGGAACAAGGTTTCACTTATTGACGCCGGCCATTTTGACGATCTGACCGCTTACGCAGCCATTAACAAAATCAAGCTGGATGACATGCATCCTTACATCTATAAAACACATGACGGCGGTAAAACCTGGCAAAAGATCGTAAACGGATTGCCTATGGAACCTGTAAACGCGGTTAGGGAAGATCCCGTTTGCAAAGGTTTACTGTTTGCCGGCATGGAAACTGCTGTATATGTCTCTTTTAACGACGGCGAACTATGGCAGCCTTTAAAATTGAATATGCCTGCAACATCCATCCGCGACCTGGTTATCAAAGACAATGACCTGTTGGTTGGCACTCACGGCCGCTCCTTTTGGATAATGGACGATATCGCGGCGCTGCGTAACCTGGCCAAATTAAAAAAGAGCAGGGAAACGGCTTTGTATGAAACCGGTAGCGCATTCAGGGTTCGCTGGAATATGAATACCGATACGCCGCTGCCGCAGGAAGAGCCGGCCGGGCAAAATCCGCCGGACGGGGCTATTATTGATTATTATTTAAAAGATGATGCCCATTCGGTAGTTACCCTGGAAATACGTGATGCCCTGGGCGCCCTGGTACGAACTTACCAAAGCAACGACGCTCCTTATGCTATTCCCCCGGTAAATATTCCTTTATACTGGATAAGGCCGCAGCAAATATTGTCTGCCTCCAAAGGCGCACACCGCTTTATCTGGGATATGCACACCCAGTCGCTCAATTTACCGCCAGATTATGCTATCGCAGCCATTTATGGGCAAACAGCTCCAAATCCCAGTTCGCCCTGGGTATTGCCCGGCCTTTATACGGTGAAGCTTACGGTCGGCGGGAAAAGCTATAGCCAAAAGCTAACCATTAAGATGGATCCGCGGGTTAAAACTTCAGGCGTCGAGCTAAGGCGCCAATATGATCTTTCGGACAAGTGTTACCGTGAATTTAAGGCGGCATCGGAGGCGTCCGATCATCTGCATCAGCTGCAGGTACAGGCAGAAAAGCTATTACCCAATGCCACCGGCCCATTGGCTGCCGCGCTAAAAAACATAACCGATGACGCTGCCAAATTGCAGGCTGGCGCGCGCGGAGCGAAGCCCGAAAGTTTTGCAAGCTTAAAGAGCAGGCTGCTAAGCCTGATGAATTTAATGCAGGAAAGCGATATGCCGGTAACTACACAGGTCAGCAATGCCGTTAGCGACGCCGACGCTTCGTTTAAAGCGCTAAATACAAAATATAATAGCCTCACAGGAGATCAATTAAAGCCGGTGAATGAGCAATTGGCGCAGGCTGGCTTAGGAAAAATTTCTTTATAAAATAAAACGGTTTACGCTGTTTTATCGTGTTATTTATGGCATCATATCGGGCATCAGCTCTACGGCGGGTTGTGTCGATTGCAAAAACTCGCCTTTTTTGCCTGTATGGCCTTTTAGCACAAACCCTTCATCCTTTGCTTTACCATCATCGCCCTCCTGTTCAAGCAACAGGTTAATTACCTGGTAGCCGGCATCAGGTTTAATCACGGCCGGCATTTTAGTGTTTTGTATGGTACCGACGATAATGGAGTCCTGGCTAACCGACTGTGTTACTATGCTAAATTTACGGCCGTTCAGGTAAGCGCTATCCCAGGCCGGAATAGCATCGCCTTTTTTGATCTCCAGGAAACATAACAGCAAAGAGGTCGGGCCTTTAGGTTGCTGTCCTGGCGCGCGGACCGGCGTATTGCCGCCGTATTGTTTTTTTGAAAACAGCCACACTTTCTCTGCCTTAAATTGGTGGCCACTGCAAAAAAGCCAGCACAAACTGATGAGCAACAAAACTTTCGCCATAATTTATAAAGTTAAGTTTTGGGTTTAGTTAAATGGCGTTTTTCTGAAAAAAGTGGCCAGAGACCGGTTTGACCTTTCAACTAACCTCTGATTACTACTTCCTCCCGATAGTATCGGGGCACTAAACTCAATACTTCAGGATAATAAACCCGGTTTTGTGTTTGGTAATGCCGCTCACCGTATAATCCAATTGGTAAAAATACGTGCCCGGCAATTGCATCTGCCCGTTCCTGTTACCGTGGCCATCAAATACTTTTGAACTGTTATCATATCCTTTGGCTTCAAACACCAATTGCCCGTTCCGGTTCATAATCATTAGTTTGTTATCCGGGTATTGGCTGATGTTGTCTATCTGTAAAAAGTCGTTTATGCCATCCCCGTTGGGGGATACGCCCTGGTGTACTTGTATGCCATCATCAGCCAATTGTGGCGTCTCGGTTGTCCCGATAGCTATCGGGATGGTTACACTGATGCCGGTCCCGATAGCTATCGGGACATAGCTGTCCGTGCCACTTGCCGCCCTTGTTACTGTAAGGGTGTAGGTTTTTGTCGTGGTTCCATCCTGTGCGGTTACTACCGTGGTGATGGTATTTGATCCAACCGCCAGTGCAATTGGCGCTGTCGTCGTTCCTGATGCTACAGTTGTGCCGTTCACCTTTATGGTGGCATTAGCATCGCTGCTGACCGGTGTTAATTTCATCGATGCAGTGGTATTACCCGTACTTATGGTATAACTGGTGGTGGTGGAGCTAAAGGCCGGCGTTAATCCGCTGATACTGGGCCCGAGTTTCGACAGGGTGGCATTGG
>Ga0210389_10002090_pt1 | contig 15951 bp, 13 predicted proteins | sample IncBWH28OmetaG_FD_160127 | JGI IMG/M metagenome (GOLD analysis project Ga0210389, IMG submission 160127) | Forest soil microbial communities from Barre Woods Harvard Forest LTER site, Petersham, Massachusetts, United States - Inc-BW-H-28-O ...
TTCAACGACGCAGGGCCGAGCATTCCGGTGGGTTTCACTTCGGCGGTGTGGGGCTCGCTGGCGTCGTTTGGAGCGCGTCCGTACCCGGGAACAAAAAAGTGGTACGGCACGAGTGGTAACAGTTTTGTTGCGGCGGTCGAGTTTGGCGAGAAAGTGCGGGCCCGGGCCGTGACGGCCGGCGGCGAGAGCGGAAACCCTGCGTCTCCGCATTTTAATGATGAGGCTGGTCGATACAGCAAGGGCGATTTGCGGGAAGTCTACTTTTACCGCTCACAACTTCAAGGGCACACCGAAAGGGAATATCACCCCGGAAATTGAACCGCCTTCAGCATGGCTGATTTTGAGTCCTGTGCAAAACGCTTCTGCAGCCTCCTTGTGAAGGGGTAGGTCAAGCGTGCGAGCGCAGTCGGCCGCGAAAATGCGTAGAGGTCGTACCAGACCGTTTGATCCTCGGGACGGAATTCCACCGTGAATCGCTCTTCTCCGATTTCCCCGTGCTCGGGCAAAGTGCCGTAGGCGAAACCGTACTTTTCCGGTGAGCCGTGTTCTTCGACCACGTAAACGATCCGGCAGGCATTCATGGACCAGAATCCGAGATGGGAAACGACGACCGCAACATTAACGCCGGGCACGATGGGCGTATCTGGCCAGCACAAGTTAAGCCAAGCCATCTCGAACATTTTCCACTGCTGAATAGCGCGCTTGGCCCGCTCGAAACTATCGCCCCCCTGGCCCAGTTGGATTCGATTGCGGTCGGCGGTGTACCCGTTGGGCGCTTCGCGTCGAGAAGATCCGGCTTCCTCATAGGAAAAGTTCTGATTCTGCTGAGCAGAGATGAACGCATCAATGGAGTTACGAAGCGGTTGCGACGCGCACAACATATACTTGCTTTGCTTCTGACAGAAATTCCAACGCGTTCAGTATGGCAGGTATTCCACGCCTGAGCTCAACGCCAGGCAAGAGTGCCCGCCGCATTTCCGTGAAGAGGCCGGGCGATTGAGGGTGAGAAATTTGCGTAAAGGATGCTTATCCGTTAGCAGCGGATGGTTTTTCGTTTCTGACCTACGCGGCCGGCAGTTTCGATCTTTTCAATATACGCGGTGGCCGCCGGGACATTGCATGCCGTGTCGCCCACGTCAACGCTAAGGACGCCGATTTGCCGGGCCGTGGCTTTGACCTGTTTCGATAAAGGCTTAACGTAAGCTCCAACTGCAATCACAAAACCGTTCATGGTATAGCGCACACGATTTTGCGCGCTCTTAATCCCTTTAACGACCGTGCCGAGCAGGCCCTCGATCTCCGCAAAGTCCAATGCCTCGTCCGCTTTCGTGGCAAGAAGTCCGGAGTAGCTGCACCAACCCGAGGATGCGACGTGTTCCTTCTTCGATTTGATCCACTGCATTGCAAGGTCGCGGTCTTGTGGATTCTCCACCGTAACCCAAGGGACTGTGTATTCGGCGATCATCTGCAAATTTGCCGCGCCCTCAGCCCACGCATTCAGCTGTTTTAGAGTCATTTGCGAGCCGTCCGCCACCATCCTGGCAAGGTACATCGCATCCAGATTACCCGTCTCGTAGAGCTCGCAAGCGAGAGCCTGCTGCCCCTTGATTGTTTTCGCGATGACCTTCAGGTCGGCGACGCTCACGCCGAACATATTGTCCGTGGCCATGCCATGCCGCGTATAGATCTTGCGTGTCTTCTCAGTGCCCTTCTTTTTCAGCTCGGCCATGATGGAGGCAACGTTAGGCATGATTTCCTCTCCGCCAGGATAGCGGCCTATTTTACCGGCGCGCTTTCTTCGAGTTTTACGTTGGAGAAGATTGCGGTTTCCAGTGTTGTTGCGACGTGCGAGCACACCCCGAGCCCCACGTAGAAAGGTTCATGCAACGTGACAAACTCAACGGGGCCGGAAGGCTTCAACTCCCCGCCAGGCTTGCCGAAGTACATGGTAAAACGGCTGCCTTTCTTGACAATGCGCAGCCGCGACGGCCCATCTTCCGCACCAACGACTTGATAGGTTTGTTCATTCGGCGCGCCGCGAAATTGCAGCGAGGTAAGGCCATTGCCGTGGGACACCGCGTCTGCATACGGCGAGCCCGTGTCGAGACTCTGGCGCAGCATCAGCACGGCCTTGCGATGCTCCGCGGCGCTAGTGCCGACCCACTGGATGTCGGCCGTAAGGGTCACGTCGCCAGAGACTTGTTTCCAAACGAAATAGAACGCGTCCGCGGCACCCCACATATTCGCGCCGCCTCCGGTGATGCGGTATTCGCCTTTTGACGCATCGTACTCGGCTTTCGAGCCCGCCGGTGTTTGGCCGACGCCGTCTCGATTCGTGAAGATTCCCAAACTGTTTGTCTGCGTCAAAGCCAAGGCTGCGCCAAGAGCCATGATGATCGAGAGCCCGCCGGCGCGCATGAATGATCTTCTATACGGAAACATATTCGAAGCCTCCCAATACTCCCATCACTCGCTGCTATGCAGGCGTCGGCCTTCCTTTGCGCCGGGATTTGCCGATTCGTGCGCGAGACGGCGGAAGAACGGCACGATTCTATATCATCCTCAAGGCAAGTCACGTCAACACGTGGGATTGATCACCGGGCATCTGGAATGCAACTCAAGAGAGACCTGACGTCGCAGGAGCGCCGCAGCGCGCGGTTCGAAAGGAACTTAGGCTACAAAACTCAGACAGGAAGCGCTTCTGGAGCAAGCGATTTCCTGGCGGCACGCTTGTTTGCGTAGAGGGCCTGATCGGCGCCATGGAGCATGGCTTCGGGCTGGTCGCCGGCTTCGTATTCCTTCCAACCCACGGAATATTTGATGGGAAATTTCCGGCCTTCCCAAGCCACTTCGAGAGAACCAATGCGGTCCAGGACAAGCTGCAATTGCTCGTGATTGCATTCTGGAAGAATCAGCAGGAATTCGTCGCCGCCCATGCGAACGGCAAGATCCCCTCCCCGAACGGCGCGGTTGAGGGCAGCGGCGAATTCCTGCAGCACCAAATCACCGGCGGGGTGGCCGTATGTGTCATTGATGTGCTTGAACTCATCGAGGTCTAGGAGCACCACGGTCAGCGGATGGCCCTTGCGAGCAGACCGAGCTACCTCCGCAACAAGCCGCTGCTCGGCAAACCTGCGGTTATACAGCCCGGTGAGGGCGTCGATCATCGCCAAGCCGCGAAGGATCTGCGAATGATTCTGCTTTTCCGCAAGCTGACGCCGCAGACGTTTGATGAGCACTTGCTGGTAGATAGTGTAGATGTTGAAAAGGATGACAAGGGCAACCAAGCCGGACACCGCTTCCGTAACCTTGATCTTGAGAAAGGTTGTCGCCCCCTGCAAGAGTGACGGGAGGGCGAAGGAGATGAGCGCTCCGGTAAGAAGCAGCATGACTAAGATCGAGTTGGCCCAGACCCACCAATCCCTCTTCTCAATTTTGCGCAGATTCTCGGCGATATCCGGATCGCTCGAGCGTTCAGGAGGCTTATTAGGCAGATTCTTCTGGGCGTCCATGAGAGGGAAAGCGCAACAAACGATATAGTCCAGCCTAAGGTCTGACCCTCCGGCGGTCAAGCGCATTTGCCCAACCTGCGTCCCACAAGTTACTCAGAGGTCAACGACTTGCTTGCAGCAACGCCGCAAAGATGCGGCCCCCCACTCGCCCCCGCCCGCGCCAAAAAATACGCTTTCCTGGCCGCCCGTCCGGTACCCTGCTCGCTGGTACGGGGGTCCTATAGGAACCAACACAGTTCACGGGCACTCTGATCATGCAAACAAAGACCATGACTGCCGCAATCATTCTCGCGTTCTCCGTAATGGCTCTAGTGCAGTTCGCCATCAGCCAGTGGCGAATGATTTGGCTGACAACCGCCAATCAACCCCTTTCAGAATCCTTGCGGGCAGCCACCGGCATCGAGGCCGAAACCATCGGTCCCAACGATTTCGGCAGACTCCTCGGTATTTGCGACGAGATGTCGCCACGCCTGAAAAGAGGCACCCCCTGGCTGCGTGAAGTTAAGGGCTATTACACCATTGTGGCGAAGCTGGAGAAAAGCTTCCGATCCATCCAGCCTGCCTTATCCGCATGGGCAGCTGGCGAAATGAAAGTCTGCTCGCGCTACGTCGCCGTGCTGCTCGATCAAAATCTCTCGCTCGATCTCGACCAGCAGGCGGCCGTTCGATCTCTTTAGAAACGGACCTCCGGCCCAAAGTGGCCGCTGGGAATTCACGCTTTCCCTTGCCTCACCGAAGAGTCAAAGCCTGGATAACAAATAGCTTGTTAAGACGCCCGGCGCTGCCAGAATTTCATGACCGCCGCATAGTCCAAATCTTCCTTCGCGGCCGCTTTGACAGCGGAATAGGTTGAAAATGCTGCTGCGGCGGCGGGGAGCGTGACGCCAGCCTCCTTGGCAAGATCCAGCGCCAGCCCCATGTCCTTGTGCATCAAGCGTAAAGGGAAGCTGGGTGGGTACTCCCCTTTAAGAAGGAGCGGCGCTTTCACGTCCAGGACGGCTGCCCGAGCCATGCTGGATTGCAGCACTTCGACGAGCTTTTCGCCCTGGAGTCCTGCCGCAGTGACTAACGCCAGCGCTTCCGCCAAGGCGTCCACCTGAAGTGCAAGAATAAGGTTCATAGCCAGCTTGATGGTCTGGCCCGCCCCGTTGGGGCCCAGGTGAAACCAGCGCTTACCCATCACACTAAACACGGGTTCAGCGTCCTTAAGCACTTGAGCATCGCCACCTACCATGAAGACCAGCTCCCCTTTTTCAGCGCCCCACGTGCCGCCGGTAACCGGAGCGTCCAAAAAGGCGATCTGGCGCTCCGTGCACGCCGCCGCAATCTTGCGCGCGAGAGCGGGTGAAACGGTGCTGGAGTCGATGTAAATACTGCCGGGACGGAGGGCGCTGAGGGCGCCGGCACCTTCGCTGGGGCTCGAACCGCCCCAAAGCACCCCCTCAAGTGCGGGAGGGTCGCTGACAATTGTGATAAGCACATCGGAAGCACCCGCCACTTCCTGAGGCGAATGGGCAAGCTTTGCACCGGCGGCCACAAGCGATTCAGCCCGCGAGGCGGTGCGATTCCATACGGTCAGCGAATACCCGGCTTTCAATAGATTTAGGCCCATGGGCCGGCCCATCAGCCCAAGACCGATCAATCCAACGTTTGATCCGGGACCGATGGGGGTCTTGGAGCGGTCATCGGGGGTCACAAAAGCCTCCTGCGCGCGACAGAGCATGAAACCGGACCGTCGCAGCGAAATCTGGGGTGTACGGCGAGTCGATTGTAACCGAATCGCGGAGCAAGAGTCGCGTTCCCGATAAGGGGACGGAGAGCGTTAGGCGGTCTTAGGACGATTCTGGAGCGGGAGAATTCCGGGAGCCCCGCCACCCGAGCTTACTGAGCTGGCGGAGTTACGCACCTTAGATTCAGGTTCAGCCGAGGAAGGCGAAGCTTCCGCACTTGGAGCGGCGGCAGTCGCTGGATCGCCAGAACTACTTGCAGAAGCCTGCGGGGGCTCAACTTTCTCCTCCAGGCGAACAATGTACTGGTAAGGGATCTCCCAGCGGAAATGCCTCTGCGAGCCGCGCTGCTCGAAACTTTGCTCGAGAAAGATGGAGCGGCCCGAATCCGCCACAAACGTGCCGGACGCAGGCAAAAGGATGTCTCCGGCGCGGTATTGCACCTCAACCTTGCGCCCAAGGAAAGCAGAATAGCGGGCCATGCTGTACTAAGTGTCCGAACTGGCCAGTAACATCGTCAATGGTACGGAAGGACTCCCCCAAGAAGTTTGAGGAAAAGATGAGGAATGTTGCCGATCACCTCCACTTCGCAGAGGGTCAGCGGCGAAAGATTTTTACAGAAGAGTGGCTGAAATCCGGCAATGCGTTGGATTGTAGATAATTCTTTGCCCCGGAATCGGCCTTTAAATAAGCATCCCAGAACGCGAGCGAAGCAGCGTTCGTATACCCGAGAATCGAATCACCCTGTGCGGCGCGCCCGGGCAAACCCGTCTTCCCGTTGATAAACGACATATGATTCGCGCCGTCGATAAAAACGTGATACTTCGCGCCAGGCTGGCTGCGCTCAAACGGGATCTTTTTCCATTCCGGACCCTGATTGTTTGCCCCCAAATCGAGCGATCCGGTCATGCTTAAAAGCGGAAGCGTGACGTGGTCCCAAGAATGGTCGGTTAATCCAAATTCACCCGGCCCCTGCGGGGAAAGCAAGAGAACTGCTTTCGCGCGCCGATCCGCGAAGTTCGTTGCAGGATGATTGGGCAGATCAACGAGCGCGCCTGCGATAGCGTCCGCTGTAAACGCCCCCATGGAGTGGCCGCCGACCCCGATGTGTTCCGCATCCAATTTACCGGCCAGTGCGGGAATGCGCTTCTTCAATGCGGGCAACGAATCCAGAACAAAGGAAATATCTTGAGGACGGCTTTGCCAGAGCGAAGGCTTTTTCAGTGCATCACGCACGGCCTTCAAGAAGTTGATATCTTCTTCCCCGGCATTGCGCCGCTGCAAGGTGGAATCATCGTGCGTGGGCTGGAGCGTAATGTAACCGTAAGTGGCCCAGTGCCGAGTCAGAGCTTCGCAGCAAGACTGCGAACCACCCGCGCCATGCGAGAACACGATGACCGGGTAGGGGCCAGGTTCATTCGGATAAAAAATGCGGATATGGAGCACTTTGTCGCGCTTGGCGTCGTGGAGAACAATGTCCGGCACCTCGCTGACACTGTGCGGGCCATCGGCTAGCTTGTACGCGCCGCTGATCATTGGGTTTGAGAGAGCGCTTTCAGCAGAGCTTGTCGCCGAGCGGCCCAGGGAGGTTGACGCATTGTCATGCGCTTCGTCATGTGCTACCAAGGACGCGGAACGTAGTGGCGTCGAAGGAGGTGCCTGTCGTTGAGTTTTTGGAAGAGAAAAGCCGGAGCCGCCATTCTGGCGAGTGATGAAGTAGGCGGCCACACCGCTCAGCAGCGGAATGAGAATAGCGTTGGAAATGCGGCGACGCAGGCGGCGACGGGCCACGTAATCTCGAGGAAGTGAGAGAAAGCTCCGATGATGGTGCGCCGTGGCGGGCATTTCATGAGCCTGATTCGCATGAATTTGGGAGGACCTCTGCCTGAACCCAGCTTCGCGAAGGAAGTTGCTCGCCCATCGCCGCAGTGCCGGGAGAAGCCCCAGTCGAAGAGGTCTGTGAGCAGCGTGCAGCGTACGAGACATGGGACACCTCTGCGAACATGTGAAAATGCGCCTTCCAGAATCATGGGCTGGGGAGTTCCTGGAACGAGGGCTGGCGAAAACTTCCTGTCGTAAGCAGCCTACTTTATCAAAAAGCGGTGTCTTGTTCCACGGCGTTGTATTTTTGCGGGTAATTCTTCGCCGGGGATTTGTGGGCGTCCTTTTACGAGCTCATGACGAAACGCAGAACTCCTCTTTACCTGAAAGAGAATTGCTTATCACTCTCCTGAACTGCCGCCCGGCTTGACACAATTTCCCGATCATTGTTTACTCCCCGCAGCCAGGAGGTCTCAACGCATGAGATTCAGGTTATACGTGTCCGCATTGGCCACCGCAGCGGCTATCTTCACAGTGCATCCGAGCGCTCTGCAAGCGCAGGAATCGTCACACAAACTTACGGTGATGGACGAATTTCAAATCCAGCTCCCCACCGATCCCCAAGTCTCGCCCGACGGCAAGAAAATTGTCTACGTGCGCCGCTTCGCCGATCCCATGACCGACCGGCGCTACTCCAATCTCTGGATCGTCAACGCCGACGGCACCGACCATCGCCCGATCACCACCGGCAATCACAATGACGCCTCCCCACGCTGGTCGCCCGATGGCGCCCGCCTCGCCTATCTTTCCGACACCGATGGCAAGCAGCAAATTTATGTTCGCTGGATGGACTCTGGACAAACGGCCCGCATCACCAACCTCGACCAATCTCCCGACGCCATCGAATGGTCTCCCGATGAAAAAATGCTCTCCTTCTCGTCCCTGGTTCTCGGCAAGGGTCCTCACCTCGCCGATCTCCCCACACCGCCCGCGGGAGCCAAATGGGCCGAGCCAGCCACGGCCTATGATCGCCTCGTCTATCGTTTCAACGGCACAGGCTATCTAAAGCCGGGCTTCATGCAGGTTTTTGTCGTTTCCGCCGAAGGCGGCGCCCCCCGCCAAATCAGCAACGGTAACTTCCCGAATGGTGGCAACGAGTTCGGCCCCAATCGCGCCACTTGGACCCCCGATGGGAAGTTTCTCCTGATCTCCGCCAATCGCCACCCGGAATCCGACCACGAAGTCTTCGACACCGAGATCTACGAGTTCAGTGTCGCCGACGGCTCCCTCCGCGCCCTCACCAATCGCAAAGGGCCCGACAACAATCCCACAATTTCTCCCGATGGAAAATGGATCGCCTACACCGGTTTTGACGACCGCCTCCAGGGCCACCAAACCACCAAGCTCTACCTAATGAAGCGCGACGGCACCGCTTCCCATTCCATCTCCGACAAACTCGATCGCGACATTCAGAATCCCCAATGGGCGCCCGACAACAGCGGCGTGTACTTCCAATACAACGAACAAGGCGACACAAAAATCGGCTTCCTCTCTCCCGATGGAATTCTAAAAAAAGTCGCCGAGCATGTCGCAGCCACGACCAGCGCGGGCGGCGGCGGCTCTTTTTCCGTCTCTCATGCCGGCCCCCTCGCCTTCACCTATGGCCGCACGGACATCCCCGGCGATGTCGCCATCAGCGACAGGGGCGCGATGAAAGTGCTCACCTCGCTCAATCAGGAATTACTTGAGCAGAAAAAGCCTGGTCATGTCGAGGAGATCAACTACGAATCCTCGAAGGACCAGCGCAAGCTCCAAGGCTGGATCATTCAACCCCCAGATTTCGATCCCACAAAAAAGTATCCCCTCATCCTGGAAATTCACGGCGGGCCTTTTGCTGACTACGGCGACCGCTTCGATTTTGAAAAACAGGTTTGGGCTGCGATGGGTTATGTCGTCCTCTACACCAACCCGCGCGGCAGCACCAGCTATGGCGAAGAATTCGCCAATCTCATCCACCACGCCTATCCCGGCGACGATTTCGCCGACCTCAATAGCGGGGTCGACGCCGTCATCGCCAAAGGCTACATCGATGCGAATAACCTCTATGTCACTGGCGGCAGCGGCGGCGGCGTCCTCACCGCGTGGACCATCGAGCACACGGAACGTTTCCGCGCCGCCGCCTGCCTCTACCCTGTCATCAACTGGTACAGCTTCGTCCTCACCAGCGACATTCCCTGGACCTCAAAATACTGGTTCCCCGGCAATCCGTGGGACAACACCGAGCAGTACATGCAACGCTCACTCACCAATCTAGTCGCCAAGATCAAAACGCCCACTCTCGTCATGACTGGCGAGGCCGACTACCGCACCCCCATCTCCGAGGCGGAACAGTTTTATGCCGCCTTGAAACTCCTCAACGTCGACGCCGTCCTGGTCCGCGTCCCCGAAGAACCCCACGGCATCAGCCGCCGCCCGAGCCACCACATCACCAAAATGCTCTACGTCGCCGGCTGGTTCCAACAACACAAAGCCACGAACTAGTGCGCTATCCCACAAAATCCGCAAACATTCGCTGGCTTGTAGGGGCCGTGCTTGCCCGGCCCGCCTGAGCCGAAGGGCCGCGTCGATTCCGCTTGCGTCTCGTTTATCTTGGGTTTAGGTTGCGCTCTGTATATCTAACTGCGCCCCAATCTCAAACCAGGGCGAGATTTTCTAGGAGAGAAATTTTCATGCGCAAAAGTTTTGAAGCACTAGCCGTCCTCGGTCCCCTCTCCGTCGCGGTAATCCTCTGCGCCGGCCTAATGTCGCGCGCCGCAGCGCCAGCGCCGGGTCCTTCCGGCTATCACGTCGTGAAAACTGTTCCGATTCCCGGCGACACCGGCTGGGATTATCTCTACGTCGACAGCGCAGCCCGTCGCGTCTACATTTCGCATGGCGACCGCACCGTCGTAATGGATGCCGACTCGTACGCCATTGTTGGCGATATTCCGGACACAAAAGGCGTCCACGGCATCGCCATTGCTTCCGACCTCGGCCGCGGCTTTACCAGTAATGGCGCCGCCAACGATGTCACTATCTTTGACCTGAAAACTCTGAAGACCATCGGCAACGTTAAGACCGACGTCAACCCCGACGCCATTCTCTACGAGCCGGTTACCAAGCGCGTCTTCACCTTCAACGGTGGCCGCAGGAATACGCCTGGTGGCAAGAACTCCACGGCCATCAACGCCGCCGACGGCAGTGTGCTGGGCGCGATCGATATGGGTGGCAAGCCAGAATTCGCTGCGGCCGATGGCAAAGGCGGCGTCTACGTGAACAACGAGGACACCTCTGAGCTGTATCATGTCGACGCGCAGAATCTCAAAGTTCTGCACCATTGGCCTCTCGCGCCATGCAAGTCGCCTTCAGGCTTAGCGATGGATGTGAAGAACCGCCGTCTCTTTTCCGTTTGCGATGAAAAGGTGATGGCTGTGACCGACGCAGATACGGGCAAAGTTGTTGCTACCCCGGCGATCTGTGACGGCCCCGACGCGGCGGGTTTCGATCCCGCCACCGGCTACGTCTTTGCTTCCTGTGGCGACGGAAATCTCACCGTCATCCACGAAGATTCACCGGACAAGTACACTGTTATCGAAAATGTCCCCACCAAGCGCAGCGCCCGCACCATGGGCCTCGACCTGAAAACTCACACTGTCTTTCTGCCGGCCGCTGAGTTCGATGCACCAGCTGCCGGAGAGCGCCGCGGCAAAATGAAGCCCGGCTCCTTCGGCATTGTGGTGGTCAGCAAATAACGAGTTGAAGCGTAGGCATCAGGCCAGCGCACGTCACTTCTTCCCAAAATAAAAGCGTCCCGGTGAAATTCATTCACCGGGACGCTTTTGATTTTCGTTAAGGTTTCAGCGCGTTAGTGCGACGGCACCACGCCCACGTTGTGTACTCCCGCGAACAACGACATTCCCGTCCCCGCCGACTGCGGTAGCCACCACATTCTGCGCAGCAGGGGGTATTGGCTAGTCATCATCTTTCGCCCGATGAAGTCCATCACCAGCGGGCTAACCTGCGTCGCCGCGTACAATGCCCCAGAATGCGAAAACGGGGCCAGCATCGGATTGGATTCCGTCCCGTACCCGCCGGAAATCGCGCGTCGCGTCGACCACGCGTCAAACGCCGCCGCGCCCGAGGAAGCGAATGTCAGCGCATACCAAACCTTTTTCTGCCGCTCCGAAACGTCCTCGCGATTGAAAGCCGGCTTACCTGGCCTAAAGGACAGGGGCGCGCTCCCCGGCTGGATCGGTTCCGCCGACGACCCAGGCGTCACGCTTGCAGGATTCGAGTTCGCCGCAACCTCCGCGTCCGTCTTAATCTTGGGATCTGGCACCGAAGGCAGCGCCTTTGAGAGGGAGGAATCTTTCGCCGCATCCACGGAAACGCTTGCGGGGCGCTCTGTTACTGCCGTTATTGCATCCCCGCTTTGCGGAAGCGGGAAAAGCAAAAGGATCGTTGCGAGCAGCATTTGTCACCTCAGTAGTTGAAAGCCATGCACTTCGGTCCCCACTCTCAACTACGGAGAATATACTGTCCTAAGGAGCAGGTGGCACTGGCCCGTTGGTCACATTCTCATTAGTACCCTCTTCTGGCCCTTCCGTTTGTCTCTTTTAGGACACTCGTACTAGCCCATAAAATGAACAAGTTTTCTCGTTTACGGCATCGCACTACCGCTGCCTCCATTGCATTTGGAGTGCGGGAGCCCCGCTCCCGCTTTCTTCTTGCCGCTCGCCTCCCAGCCAAAAGTCTTCCACTTTGCGCTTCAGCCAAAAACGACTCTGCTATAATCTGGCCACCGACTCGGCACCGCCGAGGTTGTCATAGAAGTTTGCTCCAGAGATTGCTCTAGGGTTTTCACCTGAGGTCCACTAACCTATGGCGGCCAACGACTCCACCGCAGCCAAGCGCGCCCCTCAACCCGAGCGCGGCCCGCAGTCACCGCGCTTCATCGTCATCGAAGGCCCGCTTCGCGTCGGCAAAACCACCCTCGCCAAAATCCTGGCCGAACGTCTCCACGCCCGCCGCATCTACGACTGCGAAGACAATCCCTTCCTCGCCGATTTCTACAAAGAAAAAGCCGGCGCCGCTTTCCGCGCCCAAATGTATTTCCTGATCGAACGCCAAAAACGCATCCGCGAAGCTCTCGCCGTCGAAGCTCCCGGCCCGGTCCTCTCCGATTTCCTTCTCGAAAAAGACCGCATCTTCGCCAATCTCAATCTCGATGACGAAGAGCTAAAACTCTACGACCGGTACTACGACTCCCTCACCGCCGGTATTCCCGCCCCCGATCTCGTCGTCTACCTCCAAGCCAAGCCAGAAGTTCTCCGCGCACGCATCGCCAAAAAAGCCTCGCGCGACGAGTCCCAAATCTCCCCCGAGTACATCGAAGAAGTCGCCCACGCCTACGAACACTTCTTCTTCCGCTACGCCGCCTCCGACCTCCTCGTCATCAACACCTCCGACATCGACTTCGTCGAGCGCAGCGAAGACCTCCAACAACTCCTCCGCCGCCTACAAGACCCCGTAAAAGGCACACAATACTTCCTCCCCCTGAGCGCCTCAGAATAGTCTTCCGCCCTCAGCCTTTGCCATGTCCGTTGTAGGGGCACGGCACGCCGTGCCCGCTCTTCGCATTAAAAAACCTCCGGCAGCTCACATTGAGGCTCTTGCTGTTTCTATACCGGCCCCAACTCTCCGGCTAGATTTTTCTCTCCCCTGTGCCATAGAGCATAGTTAACTGTCTCGCATCAGTTCGTGCCTGGTGTTCAATATTGCACAGACGGCAAGGTCACGCGTTGCTATATCTAGTCTCGCCCGCGGGGTTTGTTCTTATAGTGATGCCAGTCCTCCACCAAGTTTCATAAGTCTCTGCGGCAGGTGTCGGCAATATGGAGCGCCATGTATCGGGTTGAAGGGGAGAAGCTAATGCGCAAATTAAAATTTACCAAGGTTTGGGTCACGGCGTTCCTGGTGGCCGGCCTGCTCGCCGGTTGCAGCGATCCGGACGCAAATTCCGGCGCAGCGAAACCCGGCAGCCCCCTGACCCCGCCTGCGGTCACCTCTGTAAATCCACTCACCGGATCTACGTTCACTTGCGGCAACCCTGTGGTCATTAACGCAACCTTTACCAAGGCCATGAACCCCGCGACGATTAACACAATGACCTTTACATTGACCACCGGCGCGACGAGCGCGGCTGGAGTAGTCACCTACTCTGCGGCGACCAATGTTGCCACCTTTACGCCCTCTGCCCCTCTGGCGCCGAACTCCCTTTACCTCGCCACCATTACCACTGGGGCGCAAGACACCTTCGGCAATTCGCTGACCGCCAATTTCACTTGGTCGTTCACGACCTCCCCGCCGTGCCCGGCGCCTACAGTCACCGCCGTGACTCCTCCCAACCTTTCTACAGTCACTTGCCCCAATACCGCCGTCATCACCGCAACCTTCAGCACGGCGATGAACCCTGCGACCATCAACACCACGACCTTTACTTTGACTGGGCCAGGCGGGGTCAGTATCACGGGCGTAGTCAGTTATGTTGCCTCCACCAATGTTGCCACCTTCACCCCCTCGGGCGCTCTTTCGGCTAGCACCCTCTACAACGCCACCATTACCACTGGCGCGACGAACACCTCCGGCGTCGCGCTCGCCGCTAATTTCCCATGGTCCTTCACAACCTCGCCTGTCTGCACGCCTCCCGCCGGCGCCATACCTCTAGGAGCTGCTTGCTCTTTCGGTATTCTCGCCGGCTCCACGGTCACCAACACCTCAACAACTGCGGCACCTACAAACGTTAGTGGCGATGTTGGCGTGTCGCCAGGAAGCGCGATAACTGGGTTTCCGCCGGGAATGTTAACGGGCACCCTACACGCGGCCGATTCCGTTGCCGCGAGCGCCCAGGTTGATTTGACCACAGCGTATAACAACGCTGCGGGAACACCGGGAGGTGCCATCCTGCCTGCAGACATAGGTGGGTTGACTCTCGCCCCTGGCGTTTATAAGACGACCAGCGCCCAGCCCTCGCTCGGAATTACCGGCAATCTCACCCTCAGCGGGCCTTCGAGTGGTGTCTGGATCTTCCAGGTCGTGTCCACACTCACCACTGCCGCCGGTAACAGTCAAGTCATCATGGCGGGCGGCGGCACCTCGCATAACGTGTTCTGGCAAATTGGCAGTTCCGCCACACTCGGCACCAATACAACATTCGCAGGAACCATCATGGCTCTTTCATCCATCTCGCTAAACACTGGCACCACCTTGAACGGCAGAGCACTGGCGCGCAACGGCGCAGTCACCTTGATCAGCAATACGGTAAATGTACCTTCCTGTCCATGAGGCATTCGGCTGTGGACCAGTTTTGCTTGGTCCACAGCCGCGCAAGTCGAAGTGAGTGGTTTCTCGTTTTCTGAGTTCGGAGGAATATTCGCATGTTATCTCATCTAAAGGGCCGTCTCGCCCGTCGCTTGGCAATCCTAGCGGCAATGATCGCTTTGCTGTTTACCTTTGCCGCCCTCGCCCAAGCTCAGGAACAGCCTCCTCCAAAGTGGGAGCTTTTCGGCGGATACTCCGTCTTTGATCCCGGCGCTAATATAACCGGCCAACGTCCAGGAGCCTTGCTCCCTTTAAGCAGCCGCCTGGAATGGAATCCGCGCGGCGCCGGCGCCAGCGTTACCTATGATTTCAACAAATGGCTCGGACTCACCCTCGATACCAGCATTGATTGGGGCAGCGGTGAATCCACGTTCGCGAAAAAAATCGACGACACTGCTTTCTCCAACCTCTCCATCGGCCCAAAAATTACCTTCCGCCACAATCACTTCTCCCCATTTCTTGAGGTATTAGTTGGCGATCAACGCCTTATGCCGGATGCCTTCCATGATGTCGACAAACTGGGCGTCATGCTCGGCGGCGGTCTTGATCTCAGCCTTACCAGGCACGTTGCCCTGCGGTTGATCAGAGCCGACTTTGTCCTTTCAAATTACCGCTATGGTCCGCCTTCGGTGGCATCAACGGATATCCGAGGCCTAAGAGCGCAGACCGGCCTCGTTATTAACTTTGGTGGCGGAGCTCCACCACCGCCGCCCACCGCGTCTTGCTCCATACAGCCGGCCGAAGTCTTCGCCAGCGAGCCTGTGACCGCGACGGCCACTGGCTCTAATTTCGACCCCAAGCGCACCGTCAAGTACAGCTGGAATGGCACCGGAGTGAAAGTCTCATCCAGCGATGCCTCCGCGCAGATCGACACGACCGGCCTTGAGCCCCGCGCCTATGAAGTCACTGCCAACTTGAGTGACGGCAGAAAAAATGGTTCTGCATCTTGCAGCGCCAGGTTCACCGTGAAGATGCCCCATCCTCCCGTAATTTCCTGCTCGGCGGATCCTTCCAGCGTTCGGATTGGCGCGTCTTCGACCATCCACTCCGACGCCAGCAGCCCCGATGGACGCAGGCTCATTTACAGCTACTCGGCAAGCTCCGGAGACATCACCGGTGACGGCGCCGTCGCCACGTTAAATACACAAGGCGCGCAACCAGGCCGCATCACCGTAACCTGCAACGTCAACGATGACCGCAGTCCGGCTCTCACCGCCTCGTCCACCACCGCGGTAGACGTACAAGCTCCACCGCCACCGCCTCCTCCGGCACCGGAGATCAAGCAGTTGGAAGCCAAGCTTGCCCTCCATAGTATTTATTTCCAGACCGCGCGCCCCACGGAAGAGCATCCCGAGGGTGGCTTGCTCGACAGTCAAGCCGACATCCTTAAAGCTTTAGCCGAGGACTACAAAAACTATCTGAAGTACATGCCCGACGCGCACTTAATCCTCAGCGGCCACGCCGACCCGCGC
>Ga0210389_10002093_pt1 | contig 15941 bp, 10 predicted proteins | sample IncBWH28OmetaG_FD_160127 | JGI IMG/M metagenome (GOLD analysis project Ga0210389, IMG submission 160127) | Forest soil microbial communities from Barre Woods Harvard Forest LTER site, Petersham, Massachusetts, United States - Inc-BW-H-28-O ...
GCTCTACGAGAGCTTCATCCACCCCGTCACGATTCTTTCCACGCTGCCTTCCGCCGGCGTCGGAGCGATCCTGGCCTTGCTGATTTGCGGCCAGGAACTGAGCGTCGTTGCGCTGATAGGCATCATCTTGCTCATCGGCATCGTGAAAAAGAACGGCATCATGATGATTGACTTCGCTCTGGAAGCCGAACGAAAACACGGCATGAGTTCCGAGGACGCGATCTATGAAGCCTGCCTGCTCCGTTTTCGCCCTATCATGATGACCACCATGGCTGCGCTCCTCGGTGGTTTGCCGCTCGCACTGGGCACTGGCATCGGATCGGAACTGCGCAAGCCTCTAGGCATTGCTATGGTGGGCGGCCTGCTGCTCAGCCAAGTGCTCACCCTCTACACCACGCCGGTGATTTACATCTTCTTTGACGACCTGTCCAAGAAATTTGCGGTCTCTCGCACCGGCCACGGAAGCACGGAGTCGGTTCCAGCGGATTAGCCATGAGTATCTCCTCGCCATTCATTCATCGGCCCGTCGCCACCACACTTTTGACGGTGGCCATTGCGCTCGCAGGTGCCGTCGCTTTCCAAGTGCTGCCGGTGTCTGCGCTTCCGCAGATTGATTTCCCCACTATTTCTGTCGGCGCCAGCTTGCCTGGAGCCAGCCCCGAGATCATGGCTTCTTCGGTGGCCACGCCACTCGAGCGCCAATTCGGCCGCATAGCCGGCGTCACCGAAATGACGTCCTCCAGTTTCCTGGGCACGACCAGCATCACGCTGCAATTCGATTTGAACCGCAATATTGACGGCGCCGCGCGCGACGTGGAAGCTTCCATTAATGCCGCGCGAAGTTATTTGCCGGTGAACCTGCCCGCCAATCCCACCTACCGCAAGGTCAATCCCGCCGACGCGCCGATCATGATCCTGGGCCTCACCTCCAAAGTTTACGATCGCGGGCCGATGTACGACGCAGCGTCCACCATCGTGCAGCAAAGACTGTCGCAGATTCAGGGCGTCGGACAAGTCAGCGTGGGCGGCAGCTCGCTGCCCGCGGTGCGCGTGGAACTCAATCCCACACAGCTGAATAGCTACGGACTGGGCCTGCAAGACGTCAACGCGATGCTCAGCACGCAAAACGCCAACGTCGCAAAGGGCCAAATCACCGACGGCAAGACCACCGCCGATATCGTCGCCAACGATCAGCTGCTGAAGGCCAATTACTACAAGGATCTGGTGGTCGGCTATCACAACGGCGCGGCCGTAAAGCTTTCCGATATCGCGGACGTCCAGGACTCGGTTGAAAACATACGAGCCACCGGATTCCTGAATGGCAAGCCCTGCATATTGCTGATCGTCTTCCGCCAACCCGGCGCCAATATCATCGATACGGTTGACCGCATCCGCGAAGCCATCCCTTCGTTGAAGGCCTCCGTGCCCGCGGCCATTGACTTCACCATCGTGTTGGATCGCACAACCACCATCCGCGCTTCGGTGGCCGATGTCGAACGGACTCTAGCCATCTCCATCGCGCTGGTGATTCTGGTCGTCTTCCTGTTTCTCCGGAATGTGCGCGCCACCCTGATCCCCAGCGTCGCCGTTCCCGTTTCACTGATCGGCACCTTCGGCGTCATGTACCTGTGCCACTACAGCATAGACAACCTGTCCTTGATGGCGCTGACCATCGCCACCGGCTTCGTGGTGGACGACGCCATCGTGGTAATTGAAAACATTTCGCGCTATCTCGAGCAGGGCATGAGCCCGATGGAATCCGCGTTGAAGGGAGCGCAGGAGATCGGCTTCACGGTTCTTTCCATCAGCATCTCCCTGGTCGCGGTTTTCATCCCCATTCTATTGATGGGCGGCATCGTCGGCCGTCTGTTCCGCGAATTTGCTGTTACCTTGTCGGTGGCGATTCTTGCTTCGCTCGCTATTTCTTTGACCACCACGCCCATGATGTGTTCCCGCCTTCTCAAGAATCCCCACGAAGAAAAGCACGGGCGAATCTTTCAAGCCAGTGAAAACGTTTTTAACAGCGTGCTGGCTTTCTACGAACGCACCTTGAAATGGGCGCTGCAACATTCAGCTATCACGCTCTTCGTTCTGTTTGTGACTATCGGCCTCAACATTTTTCTCTTCGTGATCGTGCCCAAGGGATTCTTTCCACAGCAGGATAACGGCACAGTTTTTGGCGGCATTCAGGCCGCTCAGGACATTTCCTTCCAGGCCATGCAGGGCCTAACGCTGCGCTTCGTGGACATTATTAAGTCCGACCCGGCTGTGCAAAATGTCGGGGCCTTCACCGGTGGCGGAGGCGCAGTCAATACTGGTTTCGTGTATCTGGCGTTGAAGCCCCTCAACGAACGCAAGATCAGCTCCAGCCAGGTGATTGACCGCCTGCGTCCCAAGCTCATCTCCATTCCCGGCGCCACCGTCTTTCTGCAAGCGGGGCAGGACTTGCGCATCGGCGGCCGCCAGAGCAATGCGCAGTATCAATACACGATTCAGAGCGACAATATCGATGACCTGGTGGCCTGGGGCCCACGCCTCCTCACCGAAATGCGCAAACTCCGCATCCTCACCGACGTCAACACCGACCAGCAAAATAGCGGATTGCAGGCGTCGCTGGTTTACGATCGTGACACCGCGTCGCGATTAGGCATCACGCCACAAATGATTGACAACACTTTGTACGAGGCGTTCGGTCAGGCCCAGGTCTCCACCATGTACACGCCGTTGAATCAGTATCACGTGGTAATGGAGGTCGCTCCGCAGTTCTGGCAGGATCCCGCATCATTAAATGACATTTATATTCGCCCGTCGGTCGGTAAAGAGGTTCCGCTCAGCGCTGTCGCGCATTATTTGCCCACCATCGCTCCGCTCTCCGTCAATCACCAGGGCCAGTTTCCGTCCGTTACCGTGTCTTTCAATCTCGCCCCCGGCGTGGCCCTCAGCGACGCAGCCGCCGCGATCATCCAAATGCAGCAAAAAATGGGTGTGCCTTCCACCATCCATGGGATGTTTTCCGGAACATTGCAGGCCTTTCAGTCATCGCTTTCCACCCAGCCGTTTTTGATCATCACCGCGCTGATGGCGGTGTACATCGTGCTGGGCGTTTTGTATGAAAGCTACATTCATCCCTTCACGATATTGTCCACGCTTCCTTCCGCGGGCGTCGGAGCTGTGCTGGCGCTTTTGCTCTTTCACGTGGACCTAAGCGTCATCGCGCTCATCGGCGTAATCCTGTTGATCGGCATCGTCAAGAAAAACGCCATCATGATGATTGACTTTGCGCTGGCTGCGGAACGCCAGGAGAACAAGACCTCCCAGGAAGCGATCTACCAGGCTTGCCTGCTGCGCTTTCGGCCGATATTAATGACCACTATGGCCGCATTATTCGGCGCTTTGCCGCTGGCCTTGGGAACGGGAACGGGCTCAGAACTTCGTCGTCCTCTGGGCATCACGATTATCGGCGGCTTGATCGTCAGCCAGATGCTGACTCTGTACACCACACCTGTCGTCTATCTCTATCTGGATCGCATGCGGGTTCGCTGGGCTCGCACGCACCATCACACCCTGGGCGCTACTGCAGAGGAGCCGGCGGACTGATGAAACGCGTTTCGCAATTACTAGGAAATGCCTGTAAATCAGCAGGACAATGCAATAATGAGATTTCTACAATGCCAAGAACTCACTCCCGATCACAAATTCTAATTGCCTCCGTCGTGCTCGCTGCGTTCGCGTTTGAAGGCTGCACCGTCGGCCCCAAGTATCAGCGGCCGTCCGCGCCTGCTCCCGCGGCTTACAAGGAATTGACTCCTGCGGATTACAGCAAGACCGACGGCTGGAAGGTGGCTCAGCCGCAAGACAACGTCCTCCACGGCAAATGGTGGACCATGTTCAACGACCCGCAACTGAACGCTCTGGAAGAGCAAGTGAATATTTCCAACCAGAACATTCAATCCGCCATGGCCAGCTACATGGCCGCGCGTGCCATCGTCAAGGAAGCGCGCTCGCAGTATTACCCCACGGTAACCGTCGGCCCCTCAATCACGGGATCTCGTGAAGGCGCCGCAGCTTCGCTCGCGACGACGCCCGGAACTTCGCTGTTTTACAGTTTGCCCTTCGATGCCACATGGGTTCCCGACCTTTGGGGCCGGGTTCGCAATCAGGTTCGCGCAAATACAGCTTCTGCGCAAGCCAGCGCGGCGGATCTCGAAAACGCGCGCTTGACGGCGCAAGCCGAAGTCGCCGTGGATTATTATTCGCTTCGCGGCCAGGACGACCTAAAACAATTGCTCGATTCCACCGTGATCGCTTTCCAGGAATCGCTCGATCTCACCAAGGCTCTCTATGAGACGGGAATTGATTCCGACGAAGCTGTTGCCCAAGCCGAGACTCAGCTCGAAACCACGCAAGCCCAGGCCACGAACCTCGGCATCCTCCGTTCGCAATTCGAACATGCCATCGCTATGCTGGTTGGCCAGCCCGCGTCTTCATTTTCCATCCCGGCCGAACCTCTCAAGTCCCATCCACCCGCGATCCCCTTTGGCGTGCCCTCGCAATTACTGGAGCGCCGTCCTGATATCGCCGCCAACGAACGGCTGATGGAGCAAGCCAATGCGCTGATTGGCGTGCAATACGCCGCCTACTATCCCACGCTCACTCTAAGTGCAGACATCGGCCTTGAATCAAAATCATTCACTTCATGGTTTACGTGGCCGAGCCGTTTTTTTTCCGCTGGGCCCAGCTTGTCTGAGACCATTTACGATGGCGGTTTGCGCCACGCCACAGTCCTGCAATTCCGCGCGCAATACGACGAAACCGTCGCCAACTACCGGCAGACGGTCCTGACCGCCTTTCAACAGGTGGAAGATAATCTCGCCACGCTGCGAATTCTTTCCGTCGAAATTCAGCAGCAGGACACCGCCGTCACTTCCGCGGAACGCAATTTGAAGATCGCCACGGACCGCTACAAATTGGGCATCGATCCTTACCTCAACGTGATCACCGCCCAGACCACGCTGCTGAGCAATCAACAAACCGCCGTGAATCTGCGGATTCAACAAATGACCTCCAGCGTGCAACTCATCGAGGCGCTAGGCGGCGGGTGGGATTCATCGCTGGTTCCCACGTCCAATCAAGTGCTGCATCAGGATTCACCGCCCCCGCAGGCGCCGCCGCAAGGCAGTAAGTAAAAACTCAAGTTTTGACTTTGTGGCGGCCAGCGTTAACTGGGCGCCTTTGAAGTTGCTGTTGTAGCGGTGCACTTTAGTGTGCCGTAGGCGCGCGGCGATCGCTGCTCCGAAAAGCTGGTGCCCGTTCTTTGCAAACTGTTTGGCCGCTACCGCCGCCTTCCGCGGCATCTGGAACGTTTTCCACGTTCCAAGTTCCCGTGATTTTGGTATCGTGCTAATAGCTCCCTCAGTCGCGCAGCACGTCGCGGCTGAAGCGCTCAGAAGTGCAGATGGCTCCGTGAAATTCCTGCAAAACTATATCAACGGCCGTGTTGTGCGTGGCGCGCGCGAGTTCGCCGACGTGAATCCCGCCGATGGTTCCGTAATCGCGCAAGTTTCCGAAGCTGGTCGCGGACAGGTGGATGAAGCCGTCGCCGCGGCGCGCCAAGCGCTGCACGGAGATTGGGGCCGCATGCCGGTGCCCGCCCGCGCCGCCATGCTGCACAAAGTCGCGGACGGCATCGAAGCCCGCTTCCAGGATTTTCTGCATGCCGAAGTCGCCGACACGGGCAAACCCATTGCGCTCGCTGCGCGTGTTGACGTTCCCCGCGGCGCCGCGAATTTTCGCGCGTTTGCAGATGTGATCAAAACCGCCGGTCTGGAATCATTTCGCACCGAAACTCCCGACGGAACCGTTGCGCTTAACTACGCGGTCCGCAAGCCGCTCGGCGTAGTGGGAATCGTCACACCTTGGAACTTGCCGCTCTTGCTGCTCACCTGGAAAGTTGCTCCTGCGCTGGCCTGCGGCAATTGCGTCGTCGTCAAACCTTCCGAAGAAACTCCCGCGACCGCGACGTTGCTGGCGGAAGTCATGCAAACGGCGGGAGTGCCGGTCGGCGTTTTCAATGTGGTTCACGGCTTCGGGCCCGATTCGGCGGGAGAATTCCTCACCGCGCACCCGGGAGTGGATGCGATCACCTTTACCGGCGAATCGCGCACCGGCGCGGCCATCATGCGCGCGGTCGCTCCCACCGTGAAGCCGGTTTCCTTCGAACTGGGTGGCAAGAACGCCGCCATCGTTTTTGCCGACTGCGATTTTGACGAAACGCTGAGTGGCCTCACCGACGCGGTGTTCCTCAATACCGGCCAGGTCTGTCTCTGCGCCGAACGCGTGTACGTCGAACGCAAACTCATGGATCGCTTCGTAACTGCGCTGAAACAAAAAGCCGAGGCTTTGCAGATGGGCTGGCCGATGGAAGAATCCACCACCACCGGCCCGCTGATTTCCAAAGCTCATCGCGAAAAGGTTCTCGCTTACTTTCAACTGGCGCGCGACGAGGGCGCCACGGTCGTCACCGGCGGCGGCATTCCCAAATTCAGCGACGCTCGCGACAGCGGCTTTTACATCCAGCCTACGATTTTCACCGGCCTGCCCGAATCCGCTCGCTGCGTGAAAGAAGAAATATTCGGCCCCGTCTGCCACGTCGCGCCGTTCGACACCGAAGAAGAAGCCATCGCCAAAGCCAACGATACGCAGTACGGCCTGGCCGCCTCGGTCTGGACCTCAAATCTCAAACGCGGCCACCGCGTCGCCGAAAAAGTGCGCGCCGGAATCACCTGGGTCAATTGCTGGTTTCTGCGCGATCTGCGCACTCCGTTCGGCGGCATGGGCCTTTCCGGCATCGGCCGCGAAGGCGGAGTACATTCCCTGAACTTTTATTCCGAACTGAACAATATCTGCGTTAAGTTGAGTGATTGATGGTCATGGATAGCAAAGTCGTTCCGGGCAAAGCGCAACCGCGCGGTAATTTTCCGCACGTCAAACGTGCCGGCGATTATCTTTTTGTCTCGGGCACCAGTTCGCGCCGCGCGGACAATACCATCGCTGGCGCGGAAGCCGACGCCCTCGGCGCGACGCAACTCGATGTTCGCGCGCAGACCCGCGCCGTCATCCACAACATCAGCGACATTCTCTCCAGCGTCGGCGCAAAATTAAGCGATGTCGTCGAAATTTCCACATTCCTTGTGAACATGAACGATTTCGCCGGTTACAATGAGGTTTACAACGAATACTTCACCGAAAGCGGCCCGGCGCGGACCACCGTCGCCGTCCATCAATTGCCGCACCCGCATCTGCTCATCGAGATGAGGGCGATCGCATACAAACCGCTCGCCGAAGACGAAAGGAAAAAATAATGCCATCCATCAAGACCATGAAGGCGTTCAATTTTCAGGGCTGGATTGACGCCAATCGCGACAAACTGAAGCCCCCAGTGGGCAACGCCCAGGTTTGGGAAGACGGCGACATTATTGTCACCGTCGTCGGCGGCCCCAATCAGCGCGTGGATTATCACGACGATCCCACCGAGGAATTTTTCTATCAGCTGAAAGGCGATATTTTTATCCGCGTGATGGAACAGCCCGGCAAACCGCCCATCGAAATTCCCATCAAAGAGGGCGAAATCTTTCTGCTCCCAAAACACACGCGCCATTCGCCGCAACGGCTTACTCCCGGAACGATTGGTCTGGTCGTTGAAATTCCCCGTCCCGAAGGCGCGAAAGACGGCTTTGAATGGTACTGCGGTAAATGCCATCACCTGGTTTATCGCGCCGAGGTGCTTTTGAAAAATATTGTTACCGATCTTCCGCCGCTGTTCGAAAAGTTTTATCAAAATGAAAAGTTGCGGGTGTGCCCGAACTGTGGAGAAACCCACCCGGGGAAGCCGGCGACGAAATAACGGGTAGAGAGCTGAAAAAACCAATGCCAGTCACCGACATTCACACTCACTTCGTTCCGGAATCTTGGCCGGACCTCGCGGCGCGCTTCGGCACGCCCGATTGGCCGGGGATCAAACACACCGAGCCCGGTAAAGCCGCGATCATGATTGGCAACCGCGTTTTTCGGCAGATCACCTCGGCTTGCTGGGATGCGAATGTCCGCCTCGAGCAAATGGATCGCGACGGCGTAGATCATCAGATTATTTCCGCCACGCCGGTTCTTTTTGCCTATAACCGCGAACCGCAATACGCCCTCGACTGCGCCCGCCTGTTTAATGATGCGGCGCTCGAGCTCTGCGCTCGCGGCAAAGGAAGACTGCGCGCGCTCTGCCAGGTTCCGCTGCAGGATATTGATGCCTCTTGCGTCGAACTCACTCGCTGCATGCGCGCCGGGCATCTCGGCGTGCAGATCGGCAATCACGTCGGCGATAAAAATCTTGATGACCCGGGCATAGTCACCTTCCTTCACCATTGTGCCGACCAAGGCGCCGCAGTGCTCGTTCATCCCTGGGACATGATGGCCGCGCAGCGCATGCCCAAATACATGATGCCCTGGACCGTCGGCATGCCCGCGGAAACGCAGCTTTCGCTAGTGGCGCTGATCGTCAGTGGCGCACTCGATCGCCTTCCCGCGAGCTTGCGCATTTGCTTCGCGCACGGCGGCGGAAGTTTTGCGTTTCTGCTCGGCCGGCTCCAGAACGCCTGGCAGCAGCAGAAACTTTGCCGCGGCGCTGCACAATTTCCTCCGAACCATTATCTCGACAGGTTCTACGTTGATTCCGCGGTGTTCGATGAACGCGCGCTGCAATTCCTGGTCGAAATCATGGGCGCGGACCGGGTCTTGCTCGGTTCCGACTATCCGTTTCCACTCGGCGAAGCGCGCGTCGGCTCACTTATCCGCGAGAGCCAATGTTCGCCAGAGACGAAAACGAAGTTGCTCGGCACAAATGCGCAAGCCTGGCTCGGCCTGCCGCAGAAACCGGCCGCGCCAACTGCAACTGAGGTTGCGCAAACCGGCAGTTCTTTCGGCTGCCCAGCCCGTGGCACGGTGGAAGGCGCCAACCCAGCGAGCAAGAATGACGAGGCGCACACTGGGAAAAAACTCACCTACAGTTCCTATCTTCAGGTTCCGGAACTGCTGCGCCTTCAGCATCCCGAGTCCTCGCCCGAGCACCACGATGAATTGCTTTTCATCATCGTCCACCAGACCTACGAGCTGTGGTTCAAAGAATTGCTCCACGATCTGGACGCCGTCGTCGCGAACCTGCGCGCCACTTGCGAAGATCCCACCTCGCGCGATGGAGTTTACGAAGCCGCGCGTCTATTGCGCCGCTGCACCGAAATCATGCGCGTCCTGGTCGAGCAATTCACCATTCTCGAAACGATGCTGCCCACGCACTTTCTCGCCTTTCGCGAAAAACTCGCGCCCGCCAGCGGTTTTCAGTCCGAACAATTCCGCGAGCTCGAATTCCTCTGCGGCCTGAAAGACGAAAAAATGCTCCGCTACCATGAGCTGACACCGGAGACGCACGCGATCCTCTTCCGACGCCTGCGCGAAGATTCTTTGCGCGATGTTTTCTTCAAGGCTCTCGAAGCGCTGGGTACGTTGCAACCGCCGCCCGCTGGGGCCACCGAAGAAGAGAAATTTCAGGCGCGCGCCAAAGCCATTCACGCGCTCTACCGCGACGAGCGCAATCATCGCGACTGGATTGACGTCTGCGAACGCCTTACCGAATTCGATGAACTGGTCGTAGGCTGGCGCCTTCGCCACATTCAAATGGTCGAGCGCACGATTGGAATCCGCATGGGAACCGGAGGCAGCTCCGGCTCGTCCTACCTGAAGAACACGCTGGAAAAGAAATTCTTCCCGGAACTGTGGGAAGCCCGAACGTATCTAGAAGGATGATCGCTTGAGCCGCGATCCTGCCACAGGCGAGGCGCCCTTCCGGAATATGCAGAATCGCTCCCACAAAATAACGCTTGTAGGCGCAGGTCTCACCGGCCCCTTACTCGCAATTTCCCTGGCGCAACGCGGATTCTCCATCCAGATTTTCGAGCGGCGCCCGGACATGCGCCTCACTCGCGCCAGCGCCGGCCGCTCCATCAACCTCGCCGTATCCACGCGCGGCATTCACGCACTGCGCGAAGCCGGCCTGTGGGACCAGATGAGCCGCATCATCATCCCGATGAAAGGCCGCATGATGCATTCGCTTGCGGGCGAACTCACATTCCAGCCCTACGGCAAGAACGACACCGAAGTCATCAATTCTATTTCTCGCGCGGACCTGAACGTCGCGCTAATGAATGCGGCTGAAGCCCAGGGCGTAACGATTCATTTCAACGAACGCTGCACCGGAATGGATTGGATCACCGGCGGCGCGCGTTTCCGCAACGAGCAAAGCGGCCGCGAAACCACCGTAAATTCCGAAGTCGTGATCGGCACGGACGGCTCCGCTTCCGCGCTGCGTCTCGATATGCAAAGACGTGGCCGCTTGAATTTCACGCAAGAGCAGCTCGATTACGGTTACAAGGAATTGACCATCACGGCAGGCCCCGGCGGAAAGCATGTTCTGGAACCACATGCGCTGCACATCTGGCCTCGCGGCGCCTACATGCTCATCGCGTTGCCCAATGTGGACGGCACCTTCGCGTGCATTTTATTTCTGCCGTTCGAAGGCCGCGAAAGTCTTGCGGTCCTTGACACGGCCGAAAAAGCCTTGCACTTTTTCGAGCAGCGATTTTCAGACGCTGTTCCACTCATGCCGCAACTCCAGGAAAATTACGCAGTCAATCCCACCGGCTCGATGGTCACAGTAAAATCCGCGCCCTGGCATGTAGACGGAAAAGTTCTGCTGCTCGGCGACGCCGCTCACGCCATCGTGCCCTTCTTCGGCCAGGGTATGAATTGCGCGTTTGAAGATTGCACCGTGTTTCTCGAGCTGTTAGATCGCTTGGGCCCCGACTGGCCGCAGTTATTTCAGGAATTCGAGCAAGCCCGCAAGATTAACACGGACGCCATCGCGGACCTGGCCCTGGAGAACTTCGTCGAAATGCGCGATCGCGTCGCGGATCCCCGGTTTCTTTTCCGAAAGAAAGTTGAGCTAGCGCTGGAGGCCAAATATCCGCGCCATTTCGTGCCCAAATATGCCATGGTCACGTTTCATCGCGTCCCGTATTCCGTCGCGCTCTCGCGTGGAAAGATTCAGGATCGCCTGCTCGCGGAATTGTGCGATCCCATCGCTCGCGTTGAAGAGCTTGACTGGAAAAAAGCCGATCACTTAATTCATCGCGACCTGATTCCCATGGAGTCACTTTAAGTGCCCAGCGCCAAATTCGAAACCGGCCGTGATTTCGCGTTGGCAATGACCGCCGCCGACCCGCTCGCCGCGTATCGCGATCGCTTTCATATTCCCAAGACGTCCGCGGGCTCCGATTGCGTTTATCTCTGCGGTCATTCGCTCGGCCTGCAGCCAAAATCCGCGCGCGCCTATATCGACCAGGAATTGCAGGACTGGGCGCGCTTCGGAGTCGAGGGCCATTTTCACGCCAATAATCCCTGGATGCCGTATCACGAAATTCTGACGGCACCCACCGCGCGCCTGGTTGGCGCGCTGCCCAGCGAAGTAGTAGTGATGAACTCACTCACGGTAAACCTGCACCTGATGATGGTTTCTTTCTACCGTCCCACGCCAGCGCGCCACAAAATCCTCATCGAAGCCAACGCTTTTCCATCCGACCAATATGCGGTGCAATCGCAAATCGCCTTCCACGGTTACGATCCGGCGAAATCGCTCATTGAAATTGCGCCGCGCTCCGGCGCCACCGCCATCCGCACCGAAGATATCGAAAAGTCGCTCGTTGAAAAGGGCGGGGAAATCGCGCTGATCATTCTAGGCGGAGTGAATTACTACACGGGTCAAGCATTCGATTGTCCACGCATCACGCGGGCCGCGCATGCACAAGGCTGCGTCGTGGGATTCGATATGGCGCACGCCGCCGGAAATCTGCAGCTTCATCTCCACCATTGGGGCGTGGACTTTGCCGTCTGGTGCAGCTACAAATATCTCAACGGCGGTCCCGGCTCCATCGCCGGATGTTTTGTCCATGAACGCCACACGCAAAATCGGATGTTGCCGCGATTCGCGGGCTGGTGGGGCCACGATAAATCCAGCCGTTTCCAGATGCCGTCGCAATTTCAAGCAATCGCCGGCGCGGAAGGCTGGCAGTTGAGCAATCCTTCCATTCTTTCCATGGCCGCGCTTCGCGCCTCAATGGAAATCTTCGACGAAGTTACAATGCCACTCCTGCGCGCGAAAAGCGAATCGTTGACCGCTTACCTCGAATTTCTGCTAGCTCAGCAGCCGCGCGAAAACTTTTCAATTTTAACTCCGCCGGAGCCCTCGCAACGCGGCGCACAACTCTCATTGCGGATAGAAAAAGGCGGCCGCTCTCTCTGCGACCGCCTGGCCCAGCAAGGAGTGATCTGCGATTGGCGCGAGCCGGACATCCTGCGCGTCGCCCCTGTTCCGCTCTACAACTCGTTCCTGGATGTCCACACTTTCGCGGATAAATTCCTTTTGGAAGTGAAAACGTAAAGGCCGCGCAAATGAAACATGCATTCATGCGGCGCAAAACGCTCGCGATTGCGCATCCTTTTTGTTACTTCTGTGAATTAGTCCCGTGAATCAGTTCGAGCGTGGCGTCGCCCAATACGCTCCCGCGATGCGCCAGTCCGAACACAATATCGAAATGATTCGCTCCGCGTAGCTCAAACGCGGAAACCGGAAACCCAGAACCAATCAGCGCCGCAGCGAACGCGCGGCTCTGCCGCTTGAATTCCGCAGTCTCATTGTCGCCCCAGGCGACGATTGTCCGCACCGGTCGGCCCAGTGTTAACCGCATAGGTCTCAACGCGGCCACATCTTCGCCGGTCAAATGCAGTGCCGCATCAATGTATGTGCCCATCAACGGCTCCAAATCATAAATCCCGCTGAGCAGCACGGCGCCGGCAACAGCATCGTCAGTGAGCCCGTACGCCGCCTGCCAGCCTGCGACCAACAACATCGCGGCAAGATGCGCACCCGCAGAATTACCGGAAACATAAATCCGCCGCGCATCGAACCCCAGCGCCGCAGCCTGCCGGTATAGTGAAGCGATCGCTCGCCGGCATTGCTCCACGATGAATCCAACGCTGGCCTGCGGCGCCAAGGTGTAATCAATCGCCGCAAACGCAATTCCATTCCCGACGCAATCCGGGGCGGCAAAAAGTGATTCATCCTTCGAGTGTTCCTGCCAGTAACCTCCGTGGAAATAAACCAGCAAAGGCGCGTCCGTGGACGCCGCCGGGAAATAATCGAATATTTCATCCGGCCGCTCGCCCCAGAGCAAATTTTTCTGACAGCGAAAACGCGTTTCCGCATCCCGGCTGCGGGCGACGTATTCGTTCAGGAACGGCTCAATCGCAGCCACACAGCTGCTCGGCGAATACTCTCGCTCGCGCTCGGCGAGCGGCCAATTCCGCCAATTCAAAGAGTCGTCTGTCATGTGAAAGGCCGGCGCGGCCGTTCGCCTTCGAGGGAAACAATACTACAAGACCACTGAGCCGCTATAAAACGCATCCATCAAATGTAGGCTTCGTCTCGCACGATCTCCGCGCGCAGCGCGGCCTTGGAGGGATGGATGGCCTCTGCGTCCCAGGCGCGCAACAACGCCAAGAAATAATAATACCAATAGATGTCCGGCACGGCGCGCTGGCAGAGCCGGGTGATCTCATCTGCGACGGTTCCGTCACCCTTCCTCATGGAAAAAAACGGAGCAAAATCCACCGAATCAATTCGCGTCAGCGTCGCGACTAGCTGCTCCACCTCTTGCTTTCGCTCTTGCACCAGCGCGCGCCACTTGTCCGTGGCCTCTTCGTCCAACATTCCAAAAAAAGTTTTCCCGTCCCCCAGCAACGCCGGATGCTTCCGCAGAAATGCCAGCTGATTCGCGCCATAGACCGCAGCGCGCCGCAACAGGTCCGGAATCGTAAATGGCAGATGCTGGTGGATCGCTCGTGCTTCCGGGACATAGAGCACGCAATATCCCTGGCGGCTCAATCGCAACCCGAGATCCGAATCCTCCGCGACGCGGAAACGCGCATCAAACGAGCCGGCCGCAAGCACCGCGTCCCGCTTCACGCTCAAGTTGCAAGTCACCACATAGGTGTACTCCCAATACTCGCCTGCCCGCAGCGTCGTCTGCGGAAAAAAGAAAGAGCTTTGCGTCAGGAATCGCGTCAGAGCCCGATGCTGCGCCGCAGGGGGAAAAGAAAAGTCTCCCAACACGCATCGTCGCAGGTCCTGATGCAGTTGGTGCGCCTTCCAATGTTCGGCAATCAGACCCGGAGCGGAAATCGTATCGTCATTAAAAAGCAGGAGATATTCGCCACGCGCATGCTGCACTCCGCGCCGTCGCGCCGCGCCTGCCCCTGCGTTTAGCTGCCGCAAATATTGAAAAGAATAATTGGGCCGATAGCCCCGGCAGAATTGCTCGGTTTCATCCGCGGATCCGTCGTCTACCACGATCACTTCGAACTTCTTCGGCGGCGTCGTTTGCCGCCCCAGCGCATCTAGACACTCTCTCAGCACCCTCTGACGATTATAGGTCGGTATGATCACCGAAAATTCCGGCACATGTGCCGGCGCGTGTGCGTGGCGTCCATTCTTCGGTTCGGCAACTGGCCGCACGCCAAGGTATCCATTCGAGAAAGCTCGGTCAATTCGCCGCGCGTACTCTACCGCCTTTTCCCCGTCGCCCAGTTCGCCGTAACACCGCGACATCAGCTGCGCGGCTCGAAGATACAGACCGCTGGCCGGCACGCGTCCTCGCACATGGCTGAAAATGTAGCGCAGTTGCTCCAAAGCGCGCGCCGGCTCGCGCTGCTCCAGAAATTCGGCTGCCAGGCTCACATACCGCGCCATCCGCAGCAGAAGCCGTTGCGCAGCCGGCTCGCCGTTCACCACTTCGGGAAAGCGTTTTTCCACCAACAGATACGGCCACACAAAATCAGGCTCGTATGCTTTTGGTTTCGTGTGCTGGGCGCGCTCGATTAGAGCGCGCACCGCTTCCTGCATCCGTCGCTCGCTGAAATACTCCAGGATGTGTTCACGTCCCCGTCGCGCGAGCTTGCACCATAGGTGATCGTCCAGATAAATGCGCGCCGCGGCATCGGCGAGTTCTTGCGGCGTATCGGCAATCAGCGCAGTTTCGTTATGCCGCAGCGCCATCCCGTCTGCGCCGACGGTAGTCGTCACCAGCGGGATCCCATGCGCAAGAGCCGAAAGGTTTTTCGTTTTGATTCCAGTGCCAAATCGCACGGGCGAGAGCGCCACCCGGCATTTCGCTAAAACCGGATCCAGATCTGCGACGTACCCTACGCGCAGCACTCCTTTTTCTCTGGCGCCCAGTTCAACCGGCAAATTGTTGCCCACCAGCGCCAGCTCCGCCGCTGGAACTTGCGCGCGAATTCGCGGCCATATCTCCGCCAGCATCCAATCACTCGCATCACGGTTTGCCGGATTGTCGAAGTTCGCCAGAAACAGATATCCGGCACGTTCCGAAAATGTGCCGCCCTCCGAACCGACGGTCGCGATCATCGGCATGCTTCCCGTAACCAGCTCCGGTGCCACGCGCAGAAAAGCGTTTCGATCGTCTTCCGAAATCGTCAAGACCACATCCGCTCGCCGGTACACTTGAAACTCGCGGTCGCTGAAATCCTGCGACCGTTCGTAATCCGACCATTGCCTGGTTAGTCCCGCCATCTGCTTTTCGCGCACGCCTTGCTGATCGTCCGTCAGCACCGCGATAAAAGTTCCAGGCGAGTCGCGCCGTATTTCCTCCATGTAATGCTCCGGAATCGAAATGCCATTCCAGAACCAATGAAAGAGGATCGCCAGATCGAACTCGTTCTCGCGAAGCAGCCGCTCCAAATTCCATTCAACCGAGAAATCAAATCCC
>Ga0210389_10002094_pt1 | contig 15939 bp, 15 predicted proteins | sample IncBWH28OmetaG_FD_160127 | JGI IMG/M metagenome (GOLD analysis project Ga0210389, IMG submission 160127) | Forest soil microbial communities from Barre Woods Harvard Forest LTER site, Petersham, Massachusetts, United States - Inc-BW-H-28-O ...
GCAAGCCGGTATTTCAGATGACGTTAAAAGATCTTGGGAAGGATAAAGAATGGCTGAGCCAGTCGAAGACAAAGGCTTACTAAGCCAAAAGCTCGAAGAGGATCGTCAAAAGATGGGGGTTCAGGCTGCCGAGCTACAAGAAGGAATATGACGTCCTGCACAGGATACACGCGGCTGTGCAGAAAAACCCGTTGCCTTGGGTTATGGCCGCACTCCTGGTTGGTTTTCTATTGTCGCGCCTGCCCCCCCGCCGCAAAGAAGTTTTTGTTTGGAAAGAACCTTCTCAGCGAACCCGATCTCAAAAGGTCCCGCTATCATCGAGTGTTTCGGACAATGATGAGTTTCTCGAAATGAAGCAGCTTTTATCCTTAACTAAGTGGGCTATTGCCGCCTATATTATTCGGATACTTGAGAGTCGCGTCATTCAACCTATCAAGCATGCGCCCGAGTGGCTGCGATCGAATGGTAGCCGAAGGAAAGTAGAAGGATTTCTTCGTCAGCTTCGAAACTGGATTGAACAACGCCTTCAATCCCTCTGGTGGGACAGATTCGACAGAAAGAATTCATTTCTATCCAACCTTCCAAAGAACACATTCGAAAAAGTAATGTGGAAGTTTAAGCCTAAACGGCGCCGTTTCTGGGAGATTTTTTTATGAGTACCGAATTACATCATACCGAAGCGGATCCTGGTAGGAACGATTTGCCAGCCGGCTCACCAGGGTCTGAAGGACATATGACCGGCCATTGGATAGAAATCCTGGAAGATCGAGCGCGAAGATTTCCCCGGGAGTCCCTCCAGATTTCATTTTTGCTGGGGGCGCTGCTCCAGACTCTCGGCGGCCGTGGCCTACTGCCAAAACTCGTTGGTATGATGCTATGGTTGGCTCGGCCCGTCCTGATAGGCTTTGCTGCTTGGCGATTGTATCAGTTAGTCGCTGGTCAATCCTCCTCCGGCAAAAGGAGCGCTTTCGCTAGATAACTTCGAAGTAAATGGACTCCAAGACGAGATTGAGGTTCTAACCGCTAGCTAAACTCGAATTGATAGCGACGTTTGTAGCGGAAGAAGTAATTGGCCGCTTATAGGTAAGCGGCCGCTTCTCGGCCCTATTCGCCATCAGTGGCGGCTCCAAGTCCGGGAAGGTCTTTGGCATGCTGGTGGCAATCAGCGGGGCAAGAATGATGAAGCCGTGGAAAATTTAGGGCCGGCCAACGGGCTTGCGCGACTAGATTACGACCTGCCGTCCGATCAAAACGACGCTATCGTTCGGCAACCGGAAGAAGTCGCTGACGTGTACGGAGTTTCTCTCCATCGCGATATACAGAGCATTCTGCCATTTTTGCAATCCTCGGGCATCATCGCGAGTGACGATGGTGCCGTGGCCAACGTAGTAGACGACGTCACCGAGCTTTAACGAGTGGTTTTGTAAGCACGCCTGTGTGAGCACGGCCGGAATATCTGGCTTTTCCATAAAGCCGAATCGGGCCGTCGCGCGCCAATAATTTGGCTGCATTTCAGTCACGCGAAGGCGCTCCGAATCGTTGATCCGCGGTATCGATTCGGTAACAGCGTTCAGGATGAACAGATTTTCTTGCAAGGCCCGATTGTGTTTTACATGCCAGATCATGACGGGCGGGACATCGTGAGCGGTTCGGGTGAGGAAGACTCCGGTGCCGGGAACGCGCGGGATGTTTTGCGATTTCATCCAATGCATGAACTCGTCGACCGAGATGCTCAGTTCGCTGAGGCGTTGCGCAACCGCGATCGATCCGCGGTGCCAGATCAGCATGATGCCATAGACCAATGCTCCTAGAAGCAACGGGACGTAACCGCCCTGAGTTACCTTGACGAGATTCGCAAGGAAGAAACACGCATCGATGCAAAGGAACACACCCGCGGCCACCGCGCTTGTTAACAAGCTCCAGCCCCATACCTCGCGCATCGCGATGAATAGCAAGCCTGAGGTCAACATCATCGTCGCAGATACCGCGATGCCGTAGGCGCCAGCCAGATTGTCGGACTTGCCGAAACCCAGGGTTAGGCCAACCGTGACTATCATTAGTAGCCAGTTAATGACCCCGACATAGATCTGGCCGTAACCCTCTGCAGACGTCTGTACGATCCGCAAGCGCGGCAGCCAGCCGAGCTGGATGGCCTGCCGGGTCATCGAGAACGCACCGGTAATGATCGATTGACTAGCAATAATGGTCGCAATCGTGGCCAGAACCACGAATGGAATCAGCCAGGGTTCGGGACAGAGCCGGTAAAAGATATTGTCCGTAGTGGGTGTACCCTCGAGCACGATCGCAGATTGGCCGGCATAGTTCAGCAATAGACTGGGAAGAACGATGCCCGACCAGGCGAAGCGGATCGGGCGAGAGCCGAAATGTCCCATATCAGCGTAAAGTGCTTCGGCCCCCGTCACGCAGAGAAAAACGCCGCCCAGAACGAGAAAGCTCGCATAACCGTTCGAGAACAGGTAACGCAAACCATAAATTGGGTTCAAGGCCGCAAGCACGGCCGGATGACGGGCTATACCAAAAATGCCGAGCACCGCGATCGCCAAAAACCATAGGCCCATCGTCGGCCCGAAGGCTTTGCCAATCCGGGCGGTACCTTGGGGTTGAATCGCAAATAGAGCAACGAGGATTACCACCGCGGCCGGCAACACGTAAGGCTGGACGGCCGGTATCGCAATATTCAGTCCTTCGACTGCTGAGAGTACCGAGATCGCCGGAGTGATAGCGCCATCGCCGTAAATCAGCGCGGCCCCGAATAAGCCGATGGTCATTATAATAGGTAGCTGATGCTTTTTGATGCAGAGCAGCGACATAAGGGCAAGAATGCCGCCCTCGCCGTCATTGTCGATACTCATAGCAACGACCACGTATTTCACCGATGTGATGATAATCAGTGTCCATACGATCAGCGACAGCACGCCTAGCACGACATCTGGCGTGGGTGTGCCTTTCGTCATGCTGAGCACGGTCTTAAGCGTATACAGCGGGCTGGTGCCGATGTCGCCAAAGACAATCCCAAGCGCGGCCAGGCCCAATCCGGCGAGCCCTGACCGGCCGCCCGGTCGCGTGGAGTCGGGGTGCGTAGACAAATTAGCCTTTTGGCTCATCAGTCGGAGGTGAGTCGCTGCTCGCGCGATGCTACAGGCTCGGCGTTCTATTGTCCATCATCGACAAGTAAAACTAACTATGCCGGTGCGACGAGTCCGGCTTCCAACTGCGTTAGTTTTTACCCCGAGGTAAGAAACATTCCGATGGCAGCGAGTGCCATGATAGCGGCCGCCGCCCAGCCAACCGCTCTTAAGTATACCGGAAGATGCAGCTTCCCGATGACCTTCGGGTTGCTGGCCATCAGCATCATAAAGCACATCACGGGGGCAGCGGTAACCCCGTTGATAATTGCGGACCAAACCAGCGCTTTGATGGGGTCAAGCCTAATGAAATTAATCAAGAGGCCTATCAACGTTGCTACTGCCAGTACCCCATAAAATGCTTTGGCTGCCTTGAGCTTTCGCTCCAGTCCGACTGGCCATCGCAATGCTTCCCCGACGGCGTAGGCTGCTGAACCTCCGAGAACCGGTAACGCCAATAACCCCGTTCCCACAATCCCGAGGCTAAAAAGTAGAGAAGCGAAAGGGCCGGCAATCGGACGAAGAGCCTCGGCAGCCTGCGCGGCACTGCCGATATCGGTCTTCCCGTGAGCGTGCAGAGTAACTGCGACTGTCAGGATGATGAAGTAGGCGATCAGATTGGAAAACGCCATTCCAAGATAAGTATCAATGGCGATCCTCTGCATCGGCTTCTCCGAGGCTTGACGGGATCCTTCTCTAAGCGGTCTTTCTCTCGGAGTGGCGAGCATCTGTTCAGCCTCCTCACCAGACTGCCAAAAGAATAGGTATGGACTGATCGTCGTTCCCAAAATAGCAATCAGTGCTGCCATACCCTCGCGATTGAACAAAAGAGCGGGAAGAAAGGTTCCGCGCAGAGCTTCGCTCCAGGACACCTGTGTGACGAATACTGTGCCCACATAAGCAAAAAGAGATAGCGTGAGCCATTTGAGGACTGAGGAGTAGGTTTTGTAGGGAATAAAAACCTGTAAAAGAACCGAGACGACAGCGAAGACGACGCAGTAAAGCAAAGAGGGACCACCAATCAACAGGTTCACGGCAGCGCCCATCGCTCCGATATCTGCTCCAATGTTGATGATGTTTGCGAGTAACAGCAACCCAACGACTGAGTAGAGTGCCCATCGCGGATAGAATCGGCGAAGGTTTCCGGCGATTCCTCGACCGGTGATTCGACCCAGACGAGCGCTGATCTCCTGAATGCCGGCCATGAACGGATAGATAAAAATCATCGTCCATAACATCGAATACCCATATTGCGCACCTACGCTAGAGTAAGTGGCGATTCCGCTCGGATCGTCGTCCGCTGCGCCTGTAACCAGTCCTGGACCCAAGATTTTTAGAACCTTTCGTATCCAGGAATCGCCCTTGGGTTGATCGGCTTTTTCGGACGCGGCCGAAACCGGCGTATTCTTTGTAGCCGCGACTTCGGTCGCGGGACTACGCTTACGATGGCTCAACTTTTTTTTTCGTGCCAAATCTCGAAAACCTTCCGCAGAGAATTTTTACTGCCTGTGTCAGCAGATTAGCGGGGATATTGCTGATTTAATCGTTTGCGAGCACGCATTCCAGCCCGGCTGTGCTTTCAACTTCTATTTCGCAGCGGCTACGTTAATGGGCGGTCTTTGCCATTTGCGGTAGAGCTTTCACCTGTTGCCGTTCCGCGCTCTGAAGGTTCTTCAGTTGGTTAATATAGCGGTCTTTGAGGGTCTCGAGTTCCATAAAATGGAAGTTCGCATTCCGCGCCTGCAATGGATTTATCATGGTTCCACCGTTAGACTCCAAAGCAGTGAGTCCCAGTTCTTCCTCTCGAATCACGATGGTCTCAATCTTCAACATTTAGTTCATCGGCTAGTGATTAGTTAATACGCGACTTCGCAAGGCCTGCGGTCCGAGCCCCCCGGGTCCGGCACAAATCTCTCAGTTGATTGGTGTTGTTTCAGACCTTAGCGTTCGGATCATGGGCGATAAATCTCCAAAATCTAAAAACAAGCAAGCGGCGCAGAAACAAGCAAAGGCGGCCGTCGAAGGCCAGAAGAAGAAAGAGGCCGTTAGCGCTAAGCAGGTTGAGAAGCCTAGAAAGTAGTCCGCTCGGAAGAGCGATGGGGCGAATGGGCGACACGCCGGTGGCAAATTGGGCCGAGAAACATTGGTCTAGTGTTAGGCCACCGATTGATTACCGATCAGCTTCCCTGCGGGTGCATTTTTGGATACGCGATTTCCATCTTCAGTCCTTGTTCGATGAGCCAGTGAGCTTCTCGTAATAGGCGGCGGCATCATCTAACTTTTCAAAGCTAGAAATTTGGGCCGCAGCCTCCGGCCAGACGAATCGTTCGAAGCCGTGAAAGTCGATAGAATCCGCGGTCACAACCACGTATCTCGCTGCCAGATCGTTCAGTCGAAGTAGAAAAACCGATTCAGACTGTCGCCTCACTGAATAGACTTTTCCGTCTACAACAACGGTGCGCCGACACATTTCCACGCGCTCTGCCATTGCTAGACTGTCGCTCGACTTCTCGAAGAGCGCACTCGAATCCTTAAGGATAGGAAATACAGAGCAGGATCGATCATATTCTGATAAAACGCCTGCAAGGTCATGGGGGCTTCAGCTGGTCAGTGAGCCGTGCAGAACGACTGCCTGCTGAGAGCGCTCGGTTTTCCTCAGAACGGATCGTAGAAACCTAACTGTTGCGCCTTTTGTGCCTCGGGCCCATCCGTCTCCGCGAAGCCGACGGGGTCCGGTCCTTTGCGCTGATTTCGAATCTGCGGTTCGATTCGGATGATTGTCTCTTATGTGGAGCTGGACGTTCAGGGAGGCCTGGTTGCTCGTTCTTCGGTGTTCGCTCAGCACTCCCGCCAGCGTCTTTTCGGAGTTCGTGAACCAAGGCACAGGCGATATCGGTCGCCGAGAAACCGTGTTCTAACAAGCGGTCAACGATACGGGATTCTTCATGGAAGTTGTCCCGTTGCAGAGCGGTCCGAATTCTTTCGAAGAATGCGTTAGTCCGCTTTTCTTCTACTTGTTCTAACGAAGGAACCTGATGCCGAGGAATTTTCGTCCGGGCGAAACGTTCAATGCTTTGCAGTTTGTAGATCTCCCGGCCGGCAACAAAAGAAAATGCTCGCCCGGATCGTCCAATCCTGCCGGTACGCCCGATCCGGTGCACGTAATCCTCTTCATCCCAGGGCAGGTCGTAATTGAAAACCACTTCGATATTATCGACATCGATACCGCGAGCGGCGACATCCGTTGCCACCAGGAATTCCAAGCTGGAAGTACGAAATCTATTCATTACCCGGTCCCGTTGGCTCTGGTTCATGCCGCCGTGGATCCGGTCGGCTGAATATCCGCGACCAACCAATTCCTGCGTCAGATTATCGACCATCCGTTTAGTATTGCAGAAGATAATACCAAGTTTGAGATCGTAGAGATCAATGAGGCGGGTCAGGATTTCGGTTTTAGTGTGACCGCGGCTCTCGTAGTAAGCCTGCTCAACGGTGGGCACGGTCAAGATCTTATGCTCGATGCGAACGGTCTTGGCGTTCGGTGCGTAGGTCTTGATCAACTCAAGAATCGGCTTCGACATCGTGGCCGAGAAACAGATGAATTGCCGTTGCTCAGGAACGGTACGCAGTACCTTTTCAATGTCGTCCCGGAACCCCATGTCGAGCATTTCATCGGCTTCATCCAGCACCACCATCCGGACGGTATCGAGCCTGAGCGTTCTTCGCTCGAGATGGTCCAGAATTCTGCCCGGCGTACCGATTACGATTTGCACTCCCTGCTTGAGCGCCCGGATCTGACGATCGTAAGATTGACCGCCGTAGATCGGGACTGAATGAATTCCGCGTTTGAGCGCAGAGAGTTTATAAATCTCTTCGGAAACCTGTATAGCGAGCTCACGAGTCGGACAAAGAACCAGCGCTTGGACAGCACGGTTTTTAGGATCAAGGAATTCGACCGCCGGAATCGCAAATGCGGCCGTCTTTCCGGAACCAGTCTGTGATTGGCCGACCACATTATGCCCGGCCAGGATCAGTGGGATGGCTTCGGCCTGAATCGGAGCCGCTTTTTCATAGCCGAGCCGGTCGATCGCTTGTAGTACAGGGTCGGATAAACCCAGCTCAGAAAATAATTTTTGGGTCACAATTCAATGCGCGGCAGGAGATTGAGGAGAAATGGCGGCTTGTTCTAACCGGGACTGGACGCAGTTTGGCGTCCGAGGGCGCCGTATACCATCCGGACGGCAGAATGTAATTCCGTTCTCCCCAGAGTGCCAGTAAAACTCGAAACGGCGTTAGTTTGCACGAAAATGCTGGGTCATCAATTCGCCAAATTTCGGCGCAATCTCCCACACATTTCGCGATCTCCCATATATTTTTAGACGTTCAGCTCTTCCAAAAGAGTATTGGTGGACCTAGGGGGTTTTGGGGGAAGAGTGCGGTGAATGAGATCGGGTAAAGAACTGATATTAGCGACGAAACAGTATGCGGTCGATTACCCGCTCAAGAGTTGGTGGTACGTAGTATCTACTACCCTGTTTTTGGCCGTCGCGATTTTTGGGACGCTTTGGAACTTCGAGCTCGCGGGAAGGATGGTGTGCTCTGTCCTCGCGGGGTTCCTGATTCTACGGCTCTTCGTGATTTATCACGACCAACAACATCAGGCGATCCTGTCCAGATCGAGCGTGGCGAACTTTTTGATGAGCGTGTTCGGGATTCTTGCACTCAGCCCGACCACCGTATGGAGCAAATCGCACAATCACCATCATAACCACAACTCCAGGCTCAGAGGTTCCAATATTGGGTCATTCCCCATCATGACCGCAGAGCAGTTCTTGAAATCATCGAGAGGGGTGCGTGCCAAGTACCTCCTTATGCGCCATCCAATCACGATCTTGTTTGGTTATGTAACCATCTTTCTCGGTGGTATGTGCATATTCCCTTTTCTCGATAATCCTCGAGAGCATTATGATTGCTTGATTGCACTGGTCCTCCACGCTTTAATCGGCGTACTCCTTACCCTGTTCTTCGGTTGGCCGGCACTGCTTCTGACGCTGATCGTTCCGGTTTTTATTTCGGGCGCTGTCGGGTCTTACCTTTTTTACGCTCAGCACAATTTTCCCAGTGTTTCTTTCGACGATGCTGACGGTTGGACATATGAAAAAGCAGCGATGCAATCGTCCAGCTTTATGGAAACGGGTCCGATTATGGCTTGGTTCACAGCGAATATCGGTTACCACCACATTCATCATCTGAATGCGCGCATCCCGTTCTACCGGCTACCCGAGGTGTTAAGAGATATTCCGGAGTTGCAGACGCCCAAGAAAACATCGCTCAATCCTATCGAAGTTTTCCGTTGTCTCCGTTTGAAAGTGTGGGACGTCCGATCCCAACAGATGATTTCCCTCGGAGCGCTTCGCAAAGGGCTGACCGCGTAGGCTAATGCAACGGGTTCCTCCGAATACCGAAAGGTGACAAGACTTCACCCAAGAAGATCAAACGTCTCGAAAAACCGTTGCTTCCTAACGAGCAACAGAATTTTTGGGCGTTCGTTTTCCGCTTCAGATGTGGAAGGGTGGATGACGGACCAGAAAGTTACCTGGGGTTGTGTCTAAAATCGCATAGAGCTAATTGCCGAACGCGTTTAAGCGGCAATCACGGATCTCAAAAAGCAAGGCGCTTACGAAAACCCGACGCGGTGAGCGGGTTCTGCGGCGGCGGGGCTTTCGCCAATCCCGCTGTCCTTCCGAAGCTCATTGTACATCTCTTTGGCTTGCGCCTCGGGCAGCACCAGCCCCATCAATTCATGCATAACCTTTGCCGCTTTGACTTGATCCGAATCACCAACGATTTGATGAATTTGAACAAGGCTTAGTAAGGCGTAGAAGCTAATTTCCTTTTCTTTGCTGTTGCGCACTTTCGCGACGAAATACTTTTCGTAGCAATCGTAGAACCGGCTTCTGGGATCATCGAACATAAGGTACGATCGCACTTTGGCCGAATGTGGCAACGGGCGCCTCAGAGGCAACCGGAATTAGTGCTCAGGCGAAGAGCTGTAAGGCGCAACAGCAATCAGTCGAACTCTTCTCCTGTTCGGACTTCCCTTGTTTTTTCAGTGTTCGACTAGTTTTTCCTGATCTGTGGGATATCGTTCGCCCTGTAGCTCAACGTCCGAGACGGCGTGATTAAGGTCGCGCCATTCTTCGGGGGTGAATTCCACGTCTACCGATCTCAGATTCTCTTTCAGGCGCTCCAGCTTGGTGGTGCCCGGAATGGGAACAATCCAGGGTTTTTGAGCAAGCACCCAGGCAAGCGCGATCTGGGACGAAGTCGCTGCTTTCCGTCCACCAATTTCATCGAGCAGATCCACCAGGATGCGATTCGCTTTCATCGCCTCCGCGGTGAAGCGAGGCAAGGTGGCACGGTTGTCGTTGGCGCTGTCAAATTTCGTGTCCGCGTTCAATGCGCCGGAGAGATAACCTCGGCCGAGCGGGCTGTAAGGGACGAAACCGATACCGAGTTTTTCAAGTTCCGGCAGAACCTCTTCTTCCGGTTGCCTCCACATCAAGGAATATTCGCTTTGGACAGCGCTAACCGGCTGGACGATATGGGCGCGGCGGATCGTTTCAGCGGTAACCTCGCAAAGACCGAAATGTTTCACCTTGCCTTGACGAATTAAATCTTTAACGGTCCCCGCTACGTCTTCGATTGGCACGTTTGGATCAAAGCGGTGCTGATAAAAGAGATCGATGCTTTCGGATTTGAGCCGTTTGAGAGATTCTTCGGCGACTTGACGGATATGCTCTGGCCGGCTGTCCAGACCGGTTGGCTTTCCGTTCTCGAACTTGGACCCAAACTTCGTGGCGATGATTACCTGCGAGCGAAACGGATAAAGTGCTTCGCCCACAAGTTCTTCGTTGATGAATGGGCCATAGACTTCAGCGGTATCGAAAAAGGTAACGCCAAGGTCAACCGCTTTGCGGATCAGCGTTATCATGGCATGCCTGTCGGGGACGGGACCGCGATGGTAACTCATGCCCATGCAGCCGAGCCCGACAGCTGAAACTTGCAAGCCGCTGTTTCCAAGTTTGCGCTTCTTCATGACTAGTGCGACTGCATCATGAAAGAGATGTTTACAAACGAATTCCTATTGGCAACTTCTTTCATTAACTGCCGATGCGGGGAGTGACTTTAACTGTTGCGGAACGAGCGCGGGAGCTAATCATTGGGCCGAGGAACAGCCTGTCATGGTACTTTGTCCTGTAGGCGTCACGAACATAAAAACGAAGAACTGATTAATTCACAGCAAGATCACGAAGGCCACAAAGACAAAGTATCTATACGGCAAGCCTGTACCTCTGGAATCAGTTTTTTGTGCTTTTTGTGCCTTTTCGTGGCTATTTCGGATTTTCGGCCCCGTCTTGGGCACGGGAAGGCACCCTCCACAGTTACCGGCACCTATCTGGGTTTTTGACGCGGGTTTAGCCCCCATCCGACCGGCTCTGCCGCCGGGTCGCTATTCTTGTCCGCAAAGTCCCGTTTGCACGCTTCCCTGGCATTTCTCTCGGATTCGAATTGACCAATCAAATTCGATTTGTCCGACGCGGAGGCGATGAACATCGATCCCCCGATCAGTGCGATTTCCTCAATTTGGTAAATCGGCAAAGAAGGGCTAATGAAAAACCGGCTCACCCGATCTTCACGCTCCCAACGCGGATATACTGGTTCGTTCGTACTCATATATTCCTTCGGTTCCCGATTTTATCTCTTGCTCTGTTCTCCCAATCGCAGGCGGCCGCTCGTTCTCGGACATGCCGAGCCGATTTGGGACAAGTCGTGTGCTCGCTCCACACCTCGCTTCTATCCTAACGTTCCACCCTTTTGACTGCGAACACGAAGGAATTCTCTGCCAGGCAGTTAAATAGGGTGAAACGCCCGTGCGCTAATTGTTAGGAAGACGGAGACGAAAGCGAAGCATTTGGGCCAAAGGCGAGGGAATCAATTGGTCCTTCGGGCTGGCTATACCGGAAAGCAATCGTAACCGGATCTTATAAGTATAGGGCACGAGGTCGGGATTCGGCGAGTTCCCAACCTTGACGGGACTTCCCAACCTTGACGGCGCGGTGCCAGAGCTGCTCTTAACCAGGGAAATTGCTAGTTAACCAAATCGACGCACCAAGCGTCTCTGTGGCAAACGCGCGTGAAAAAACTACTGTAACAAGTGCTAGGCCCGGCTAAGCCACGCGCCATGCAACCAAGGCCGCGTAGGCTTGACCCTTTCCTAGATCGGGGTCAATGGTCAATTCCAGGGTTGAGACATGTCTCAAATCGATCCGGTAATCTTCTGCCTCTGTCGTCGAAGTTTGGGGATTAAAGTTCCATTGCTGTCGAACAATCTCCCTGAGAGGATTTGTTTGGCTATCCGCCCAGCGCAGGGTGAACTGCTGCGTTCGCTCAACCTCAAATTCCGAGAACTGCAACCATATCCGTCGAAGGTCCTTTGGTTCATCAAATAACAAACGGATTGTCTGCACCCCTGGTTCGGCAGCGCGCCAACCGGGATTTTCGCCGTGCTTAAACGCCGATTCGATCGGATTTTGCGGATTTTCAGATGAAACCTCCACCCGAGCAAGGTCTTCAAGGTTCAACCATTTGTCGTCCTGTCCGGAGACACCGGGTTGTGTCCTTCCGATGATATTCTTGCGCATGTCTAAATCTCGCACAAAAGATCCACGGAGTGAAAGGCGATATGGGCAAAACTCACCGCAGAGTTAACTCCTAACCCAACCTATCGGGCAACAGCCCGTATAGTCGTGGCCCTTCCTTGGGATCTACCATTGAATGCTAATCCTCGGGGCGGCAACGTTTGTCAGGCGTCGGCAGCAGGCTGATGGATGATAGAGGGCATTACCAAGTCAAGGGCATTGCCAAGTCAAACCATACTAGAAAGCAACGGTAACCCATCGCTACGAGTATGGGAGAAACCTGCAAGCTGCTATTATAACTGTTTCTAAAGAAATACCATGCAATTGAAACTCGAAGGAAAGATTGCGCTCATTACCGGCGGCTCGCGCGGGATCGGCGCAGCAACCGCTAAGCGTTTAGCTGAGGAAGGAGCTAAAGTAGCGATCACCTACGCGAAAGGCGCCGACGCGGCCGCGTCGGTGGTCAAGGAAATTGAAAGCGCCGGCGGAAAGGCGATCGCGATTCAGGCGGATGCGACCGATGTCGACGCCGTTAAAGCCGCGGTAGAAAAGACCGTCGCAGTTTTCGGCGGGCTTGATGTGCTTGTGAACAATGCCGGCACTGCCATTCCTAAAACGTTTGAGGAGACCACGCTCGAGGAGCTGGACCGCGTGATTGATATCAACGTCCGCGGCACCTTCGTCGCGACGCAGGCAGCGCTAAAGCACATGAAGAGCGGCGGCCGAATCGTCATGATTGGCTCCTGCGTCGGCGAGCGTGCCATGACGCCCGGCTTGGTGCCCTACGCGGCCACAAAGGGAGCTATTAAGATGTTCACTCAAGGGTTGTCCAGGGAGGTGGGAACCAGGGGCATCACGGTCAACAATATCCAGCCAGGTCCGATCGACACGGAACTAAATCCCGCCTCGGGTGATTGGGGCGAGCCCCAGAAGGCTAATACAGCCCTCAACCGCTACGGTTCTGTTGATGAGGTTGCTGCGTTAGTGGCGTTCGTGGCCGGTCCGGAGGCGTCGTACATCACGGGTGCAAATTTGACTGTCGACGGTGGCACCAATGCCTGACCAGCCGTCAGGCCAGCGGCAGCGATAAAAGGCTGGACATGACGTCCATCCAGCTTCGGACACCACCTGCATTCCTATGACTTTTCTACAGCTTTGAGATACGCCATCCACTTTAGTGACGGACTAAGCAAGGAGTGTTCGAGCTCTGACGGTGCCCTGCGGCTGATCGCCTATCGGCACCGAGTTGCGCCTGCTGATCTGGTCACGGACAAAACGGAAGAGAGAATCTTAGTGTGGATTTATCCGGGTGAAGACACCATTGCGGAGGTCATTATTTCCGCTTTAGGTAAGCGAGCAGTCTGACTTTCCGTCGATGGCGTGGAAGAAACCATCCATCCACAAATCGTCGGGAATTCCGTACGTATTCGTGAAGATCAGCTGCAATTCCGTGGTCAGCGGGATACCGTCCCCATTGCCAGCCTCCCTTACCAAGTCTGCCCTAGATCAAATGTGGACAGAAAGATGTTATTAAATTGGAGATCCGATCTTGTGAGTATGTAACCGATGTTTAGCTTTCTTTTGTAAGCGGCGGTCGCTTCGACGTAACATCTCGCCGATCAGAAGGGGAAAGTCGCTTAAGGTGGGCGTTGCTGAGAAACGATAGGTTTCGTCGCTGCGCCCGGCGTGATTTCTGGAATACATAATATAACCCTGTCAACTTATAGGAGATCGTCCAATCCCGGACTAACACCTTATACTTATAAGGTCCGCTTACGGTTGTCTTCGGGTATGCCGTAAAATTTTGTCATTTCGCCTGAAGAGATCCGCGTAGAATCGAAATTTTTAGGGCAGGGACAAAATTAGCAATCTGCTAAAGAAGATTATTGTCGCTCCCAATCCTAAAAACCCGATGAATTTTAACGTCCCGAGTAGCCTGTTTTGCTTCACTTACATTACCTCCGTAGTTAGTAGGAACCATCCTCTTCGGCGAGATGTTTAGCTGCTTCTTCTGTATGATAGGTGGCATGCAAGTGGTGTCCGAGGGCGAGATGGGCGTGATGTCTAGCCTTTTCGGGGCTGCCGCCAGCATGATGGTCGGCCGCCTCTTTGTTATGGTGCGCGGCCTGTTCATGGTGCTCTGCCGCTTTTCTATGATGGTCTATGGCTTCTTGGGTCATCGGTTTGGTGGGTTTACATCTTGAAACACTGTTAGGGTGGTCCCCGGACACTCAATTCTCCCATACTTTTTACGACGGGTTGTTCCGGCGTTCTGAGATGGCCTCGGATCTGTTTGCGAACCTGTGTCAAACTGGATTCTTGTCCCGAAGGGACTCAAGGACTCAGCCCGGGGTTTTAACCCCGGGAATCCAACCAAAAAAGGGCCCGCCCCAACGGGGCCGAAGAGCGGTCGTAATCACGGGTTTAAACGAAAGAAATTCTCGACTAATATCTCTCGCCCCTTCAGGGCGGCTCGCGATGTTAACGTGTCCTGGGGTGAAAACCCCAGGCTGAGTCCCATATCCCTTCGGGACAAAAATCCAGTTTCACACCCATTCGCAAATTCGACGCCACTCCATATCAACCTTTCGAGGACGAGAACGACGACGAAGGACGAGAACGATTCGGTTATTACTTAACTAGAGCTGCGAGGAGTGTCTCTAACTCGATGGTCGCAATTTTGGTTATGGTATCATTCAGACCATAAGGCAGAATCAATCGACCGCCGTGGATTAACGCTCCGCAAGTGTATACGACGTTGGGCACGTACCCGCTGGTCTGGTCGACTGCCGGTTTGAGAAGTGGTTCATCGAGGCGACCGATCACTTTCAAAGGGTTCTGTAGATCCAACAGTAGGGCGCTGATGCAATATTTACGCATCGGGCCGACGCCGTGAGTCAGAAGCAGCCAGCCCGCGTCAGTTTCCATGGGTGAACCGCAGTTACCTATTTTTACCAATTCCCAGGTTTGGGACGGCCGCAGCAAAAGCTGGGGATCGCTCCAGAAATACAAGTCATCCGAGAGCATCAGGTAAAGGTTCTCATCATCGAATCGCGAAAGCATCGCATAACGTCCGTCTATGCGTTTAGGGAACAACGCCATGCCTTTGTTCCGAATCGCCGGACCGGTCAGGGTACGGATGCGAAAGTGAAGGAAATCGTTTGTTTCAATGAGCTGTGGAATGGTGACGCGCCCGTCGTATGCGGTATAGGTTGCGTAATAGGTCGGGGGGGCGTCCTCATCAACAAAGCGGACAAAGCGAGCGTCCTCCATGCCATTGCTCTCATTGAGTGATACTGGGAAGATGACGCGTTGGGAAAGGGGAGTTGGTGGACTAAAATTGAGCTCGTAGTTCGAATTGACGAGCCAATGCAGGCATTCGATCGCTCTTTTTACGTCTTGATTATGTCGCTGGGTCTCATGAGCTGCATGGCCTAGCGACTCGTCCAATTCGGTTCGCGTGAATGTAGCACCCAGGCGATTCATCACCGATCTCGACCAATTGTTTTCCAGGCCTTTTTCCTGCAACTTGTGCAGAAAGATATTCCTGGAAAAAGTGGGGTCCGCCTCAATGTCTGGTGCGGTCACAAGGCCCGTCGCATGGTCCATCTCGATCGAATGATCGTTTCGAACGACGCCACCGCGAAACTCAATCGAGGAAATATGGCCCTCGCCAATAGCTCGAAGGGTCAGGATGAAGCGCAGATCTTCTGGTCCGAGATCGGTCTGGTCCGGATGCGGAACGATTGATGGATTGAATAACGCCGCGGATTCAACGGCATATTCTCCGGTAAAGAATGCTCCGATTAAAAGCCGTCGACTCGCTGGAAGAAATGCCTCATTGGAAAAATACGCCGCTACTTTCTCGAACTGTCGCAGCCACGATTTTTCCAGATTCGGGTGCCGGTGAGCGAATTCATCGCGTAAGCAAGCTAGCTGCGCCTCGACCTCCGGATCCGAAAAAGAGAGGACCCGTTCAATAATATTGCTGACCTGGTCGGGACTGGTTGGAATGAACGCCCGATTCAGCACCCGATCGATGTTGGGCCGAAGATCGATCGAGCTAACACTCATCTTCAATTTGTTCCTGA
>Ga0210389_10002096_pt1 | contig 15929 bp, 12 predicted proteins | sample IncBWH28OmetaG_FD_160127 | JGI IMG/M metagenome (GOLD analysis project Ga0210389, IMG submission 160127) | Forest soil microbial communities from Barre Woods Harvard Forest LTER site, Petersham, Massachusetts, United States - Inc-BW-H-28-O ...
CACCGCCCCCCGGGCCGCTTCGCGGCCCCACCGCCCCCCGGGCCGCTTCGCGGGGCCGTTACCCATCGGTAGCTGTGTACTTGAGGGTCGGATTCCGACCCTCAAGTACACAAATTGTCGCGGGCGGCGGTTGCGCGGGCGGCAGAGTACCCCGCGGTGGGGTATCCGGCAAGCCGCCATCCACAGGCTGAGGACAAATCGGGCACGTTATCCACAAGGTCGGAATTATTTTTCGGTCGGCTGCCCCCGGCGATCACGCTCGATGGCATGAGACCTGATGCTAACCAGAAAGTCCAGGCGGTCCTCCGGGCGCAGAAGCTGATCATCACCATGGAGCAGGCCCAAGGTGCCGGGCTGGACAGGTGCTTCGTCAAGAGGCGGCTGGCGGCCGGGCGCTGGACGCGGAAGTACCGGGGCGTCTATGTCACCGTCACTGGGAAGGTGAGCCGGGAAGCGGAGTTGCGAGCGGCGCTGCTGCGCGCGGGAGAGGGCGCGGTCCTCAGTTACTGGACCGCCGCCGAGTTGCAAGGCCTCATCGACAAGCCGTACCCGGTCATCCACGTCACGGTTCCGGCCAAGCGGAACCCGGCCCGTTGCGGCGGCATACCTGGCGTCAAGATCCACCGGTCAGACGTCATCCTGGACAGCCAGCACCTCGACGACAAGACCCTGCGTCGCACGCGCGTCGAGGACACCGTCATTGACCTGATCAACCAGTCGGTGACCTTCGACGCCGCCTACACCTGGATCTGCGTGGCCGTCGGGCGCGGCCGCACGACGCAGGAACGGCTGAACATGGCGATGGAGGAACGCGGCCGAGTGCGCTACCGACGCGAGTTCCGCCGGGTATTCGAGGCAGCCAGCGGCGCCCTGTCCTGGCTGGAGTTGCGGTACGTCAATGGCGTCGAGAAGCCGCACGGCATCACGCCCGCGGATCGGCAGGTGCATATTCGCCAGGACGGCCTCAGCACGTACATGGACCTGCTGTACCGGCTGTATAAGGCATGCATGGAGCTCGATGGGGCTATAGCGCACCCGCCAGAGCAGAAGTGGGACGACGAGGACCGCGACCTGTGGAACCTGGCGAACGGCGAGATCGTCACAGCGCGGTTCGGCGTCCGGCACCTGCTCACCGACGAGGCAATGTGCACGACGGCCGTCAACGTGACCAAGATCCTCAACGCCAGGGGTCCTGCCATCGGCCATCCCTGCACCCGCCCCGGCTGCAAGGTACCCAGCTACGTGCAGAGCTGAGTCACCCGACGCCCGGGTTTACCGGCCCGTGCGGCACCTACCTGCCCCGCGGGTTGCTGAGGTGATGCGCGATCAGCTGGCGGATGCGCCTGGCGTGCTGAAGTGGGACGTCAGCTCGCCGATGCGGAAATCCGCCTGGCCCGCGAGATGGCGTTCGATCTGATGGCTGGCCCGGTCGGCGTCCCTGCCCAGGAACTTGAAGAGGAGGCTCTTGCCGGTCATCCGGCTGCGCATGGTGACCGTTACGCCAGTCCCATCCTGGCCCGGTTCGAGGGTGACTCGCTCCAGGAGGGCGTACCCCAAGCGTGACCGTCCATCATGGAAGAACTCCACCAGGTGGATCCGCTCGAAGCCATGTGACCAGGAGTCCAGGTCCTCGTGACGGACCCGCTGCACCCAGCCTTTCCCTGTTTTGTAGGCCGCGTCGAAGCGAACTCCGCCGTTCGGCAGCGGGGTGACACGTGGACTGTCGGCCGTCGCGAACGGCTGGAGCCGCTGCAGCCATTCTTCGGCGCGCCGGTCCTGGTCGGTCAACCACTCCATCACCTGGCGAGTTTCGGCTGGCACTTGGACGTGCCGCTCCGTCGAGGAGTACCGCAAGGCGGGAAACCAGGGCATACGGACAAGTATTGGGTGAAAGGCACCCGCCATGCACGGACTTCGGGGATCGGCCAGGCTGGTTACGCGCCCCGGTCCTCGACAGAGCCGGATACGCGGAAAACAACGACCGTTTAACGCGGCATGACCTCTTGCCGAACTCCGGGTCCTGCTATGGCATCCGCCGCGCGAACGCCGATAGCCTGCTCGCGCAGGGGCCGGACTTATGGGGTGTAAAGGCAGGTTAGGCGCATGGCGGGGCATCGGATTCGCGCTCTGGCCGGAGTCGTCCTCGCGGGGGCTAGCCTCGCGCTCGCGGCCTGTACTTCCGGCTCATCGCACAGCCAGGGGCAGTCCGCGGCGCAGGCGGTCGGCGTCCCCGTCAAGGACGGCACCGTGGTGGTGAGGCAGGGCAACAAGGTCATCTGCACGATGAAGGTGGTCAACGGGAAGGGCACCTGCCAGGTGCCGGCCAAGTCGCTTGGCGTCGGGACGTCGCAGATCGTCGGCACCTACAGCGGCAACGGGTACTCGGGCTCGGGGTCCGCTCCGGTGAACGTCACGGTCGTCCAGGCGACGACGAGCCCTACTCTGACGCTGTCCCCCGCGACGGTCACCTACGGCCAGGAGCAGGCCGAGCGCCTGTCGGTGAAGGTCACCGCCCTGCACGGAGGGACGCCGACGGGAACCGTCGCGGTCAAGTCCAACGGGGCCACGGTCTGCCTGATCACGCTGTCGGGCGCCGTCGGAACATGCACCCTGCCGGCGGGCAAGCTCAGCGTCGGCACCCACGCGCTCATCGCGGATTACCCAGGGGACCATTGGTACGACGGGTCAGCCTCGGCTGCGGTGAAGCTCACCGTCATTAAATGACCCGTCGTCAAGTGACCCGTCGTCGAGTGGCCTGTCGTCAAGTGGCCCGGGCACCTCAGGCCCCGCGACGGCGGCGAAGGGCTGGCACGTCGGCCTCGGTGGCTGGCTCGGCCGGTGTGACGGACAGGTCGATCAAGCGCTCGGCGGCGCGGGCCTCGGCGGCCTCGACGCACTCGAGCTCGGCGTTGGTGCGCAAGATGGCGACCTCGATGGTGAACGCCGCGCCTGGGTCACTGCCGCGCTCGCGGCGCAGTGTCTGGAGGGTCCGGGACTCCGCGAGCAGGGACCGGCGCTGGGCGCGGCAGACCTGCCGGACCGCCTCCTCGCCGCGCAGGCTCGCGGAGAGAACTTTCTGCACGAACTCATCGCGAAAGCCGGCGCTGCGCCGCACCGGTTCGCCCAGCCACTGCGTCAGCTGCTCCCGCCCGGCATCGGTGATCTCCAGGATGGAGCGGTCCGGGCGCATCCCCTCCTGCGGTTCCACGCGGGAGGTTACGAGCTGTTCACGCTCCATTTTATGGATTACCTCATAAATGTAACCTTTATTTAGTCCGCCGTACTCGGGACCTAGGGCAGCCTCGATCTGGACCTTCATCTGCCAGCCATGGCTCGGTCCGCCCTCGAGGAGCGCGAGGATCACGTGTTGGAAGGCCACTTGACGACCATACCGGAGTGCTGCCCGCAGTCCGTTAGCAAGAGTGACGTCGTAACGCCCGTCACGGATCTGCGAACCAGGCGATTTCGCCACCTAGTCCACTACCTGAGCAGTACAGGCATGAGGCACTATGGCGACATGGTGGAGAGCGGGCGACCGCACGCTGGCGGCGTGCTGCCGGCCGGGGCCGAGCTGCGGATCGCGGCAGGGATCGGCCTCACCGTGCCGCCCGGGCAGAGCGTGGCGCTGCTCAGCCAGCCGCGCGAGGTATCGGTCGAGCTGCTGGACGTGGTCGCCGGGCTGAAGCCGCGCAGGGCAAGCGATGCGGGCACCCTTTGCGTGCTCGTCGACGGGGTCGCGGTCGACCGGCTGCGCGGCCCTGCCATGGACCGCTACCGCGCGAGCCGGGGGCTGCTGTCCACCCGCTTCCCGCTGCTGCCGTCGCGGTCTGTCCTCGACAACGTGCTGGCGGCGCTGCCGTCCGGCCGGGCGGACGCGCGGGTGCGCGGGCGGGCGGCTGAGCTGCTGCGGTTGGCCGGCGCCACGGACCTGCCCGCCCCGCCTCAGGAGACACCGGTCAAGGCGCTGACGGCCGAGCAGCAGTGGCGGGTGCTCATCGCCCGCGCCCTGCTGCCCGCGCCGCGCCTGGTGCTGGCGGAGGACCCGGCGGCTGGCTGGCTGGCACCCGGCCTGGAAGGCCGCGCCGCCACCGCGATCTGGGACCTGCTGACGGACATGCACGCCCTGTTCGGCTTCACGCTGCTGGTCGCCGCCGCCGGCACCGCGACCGCGATCCGGTGCCAGCGCATCGTCACGCTGTCCGGCTGGGCCGTCACCGACGACGAGCTGACCGGCGGCGACGACCCGTGGACCCGCGGCCGCGTCGACCGGATCGGGTGACCTCGTGGGAGTCCTGCGCGCGTACCTCGGCTCGGCCCGGGGCCGGGCGAGCCTGCCCGCCGCGGTCGTCGTGACGGCCGTCGCGTTCACCATCCTTGGCGTCGGCGTCACCACACAAGGCGGCATTGACGTCGGCAGCGTCGTGCTCTTCGGCATCGCCGTGGCGGTGGCCGAGGCCGCCTTCGTGGTGGGTGCCAGGGGCGTGCTGGCAGACGGCCAGGCCGACTTCGCGACGCTGCGTGCCCTGGGTTGGTCGAGCCGGCGCATCCGGGGCCGCCTGCTGCTGTCCTGCGCCGGCTTGGGGATCCTGGTGGCCCTGCCGGCGTTGGGGCTGTCGTGGGCTGCGCAGGCACTGCTCGGCGGCGGCTGGCTGGTTGGCTCGCATCAGGTTCTCGTGAGGCTGGCGAGCGTGCCGGAGTCGTTCGGGATCGTCATGACGAGTGCCTGGGCGGCGGTACGGAGGTCGACAGCGGAGGGCGGCCACCGGGGGCAGTGGCCAACTTCCGCGCCCCGCGCTTCCGCGCCCCGCGCCGCTACCCGCCCCCGCCGCGGGGCCCGGCGGGGGCCGCTCCGGGTGGCCGATCCCGTGGCGGTGGCGCTCAAGGGCGTCGTGATCGCGGGCGCGGGCATGGCCCTGAGCCTGGAACTGGCCGTGCACTGGGCCTGGCAGCAGCACCCGGTGCCATCACGGGTCGGGGTAGCCGACTGGATGGGCTGCGCGCTGATCGTCGTGCTGGCGATCGGCACGGTGGGCGACCTTGACTGGCTGGCGGCGCGGGACCGAGCCGGGGAGTCCAGCACGCTGCGCGCCATGGGCTGGTCCGCGCGCGGGCTGGTGTGGGTGGCGGCGGTGGACGCGGCGCTGTTCGGCATCACCGCGGGGATCGTCGCGGGCGGCCTGGACGTGGTGGGCAGCCTGTCCGTCGCCGGGCGCATGCCGCACCGGATGCTGGCCGTGATCGCCGTCACCGTGCTGGCGGGCGTGGTGATCAGCCTGCTGGCCGCCGGCTCGGCCGCCCTCATGCGGAGCTGCACAGCCGCAGCGGCCCTGCGTGACGGACGCCTTGCAAAATTACGACGGCGTAAACCCGGCACTCTGGGCGAAATCCACTGTTCACCGGCGGTTTCACCCCTGGTCGCATACCGCCGCTGCCAGGATGGTTGAATCGGCACTGTAGCCAGGTACTGAGGTACCTAACTACCATCACAATTGCACCAAACACCGGCTCAAAGTCCCACGTGGGCTAGGGGCCGGCGTAACGCATCGGACGCAGGAGGGGACCGTTCCGTGCAGAGCGAGGATTCGCCGACGGCTGGCGGGAACTCGGGGCTGGAGGGCCTGGGGCTGTCGTCCCGCCAGGCGCCGCCGCAGCCGGGTTCCAGCAGGCGGAAATCGCCTGTCATCAGCCGTCAGGGGCAGCGCCCTCGCAACCTCCGGTCCCGGGCGAGCGCCTCGGACCTGGTGTTCCGCGGCATTGCCCGGGGCGGCGGTGCCTTCGTGCTGGTGGTCATGCTGCTGGTCGGCACGTTCCTCGCGCTCCGCGCGGGCCAGGCGCTGCACAAGGCGGGTTGGTCGTTCCTGACAACGGCGAACTGGGCCCCGAACGGTGGCCAGTTCGGAATCGTGGCGGTCATGGCCGGTACGTGCCTGATCGCGCTCGTCGCGGTCCTCACGGCTGTCCCGCTCGCGCTGGGCGCGGCGCTGTACATCAGCGAGTACGCGCCCCGCGGCATCCAGCGGCTGCTGACCAGCGTCATCGACCTGATGGCCGCGGTGCCCAGCGTGGTCTTCGGGCTGTGGGGATTCTGGTACTTCCAGTGGCGGGCCGACTACCTGTCCCGCTGGATCAACGACTGGTTCTCCTGGATCCCGATCTTCAAGGTGACCGGCGTCAACCGGACCGACGCGATCGTCAGCATGACGCACTACACCTCGTCCACGTTCATCGCCGGGATGGTCGTGGCGCTGATGGTGACGCCCATCGCCTGCTCGATCATGCGCGAGGCGTTCAGCCAGGCGCCGCTTGGCGAGCGCGAGGGCGCCTACGCGCTCGGCGCGACGAAGTGGGGGATGATCCGCGCCGTGGTCTTGCCGTTCGGCCGGGGCGCGATCATCGGCGGCACGATGCTGGGCCTTGGCCGGGCGCTTGGCGAGACGATCGCCGTCGCGCTGATCATCTCGACGGTCTTCGTCGTCCAGCCGCACATCCTGCAAAACGGCGGCAGTTCGATCTCCAGCCTGATCGCGCTGCGGTACGGGGCGGCCACGCCGTTCGAGCTCAGCGCGCTGATGGCGGCCGGGCTGGCACTGTTCGGGCTGACGCTGATCGTCAACTTCTTCGCGGCGCTGATCGTGGCCAGGTCCCGGTCCGGTGCGCAGAGCGAGGCATGAGCCGATGACAGACACCGAGCGAGTCACTACCCAGGCCCCGTCCGCCAGCCTGCCGGCGACCGCTGGACCAGGCGCGCCTGCTTCCGGAGCGGGCGGGACCACCGTGGTAGCCGGCACCGCGGGAACCGGCACTTCGCCCGCGCCGCGCACGACGGTGCCCCGGCGCACGGCCCGGCCAGGGCCGCCGCCCACGCCGCGCCCGCTGGGCGTGCTGCGTGCCGGGGACCTGCTCGCCGTGGTCGGGGCGCTGGTCGCCGCCGCCAGCACCACGGCGCTGCTGTGGACGCAGGTCGGCCTGTTCTCCGGCATCGTCGGGTACGTCGTGGTGACCTGGTGCCTGTTCGTCGGCTTTTACGCGGCGCTGGTCTCGATGGCCGAAAGCGGGCCGACGGTGCGCGACCGAGTCAGTGCCGTGGTGGTGCAGTCGCTCGGCGCTCTGGTGGTCATGGTCTTGGCCTTCGTGATCATCTACACCTTCTGGCGGGGCAAGAATGCCCTGTTCCACCTGAACTTCTACACCCAGGACCTGCGGGTGACCGCGCCGCTGGACCCGCTGACCAAGGGCGGGGTGCTGCACGCGATCGTCGGCACGCTGATCGAGGTGGGCATCGCGATGGCGATCGCGATCCCCTTCGGCCTGCTGGCGGCGGTGTTCCTGCACGAGGTCCCGGGGCCGTTCGCCCGCTTCGTGCGCACTGTGGTGAACGCGATGACCGCGCTGCCCGACGTCCTGGCGGGCCTGTTCATCTACGCCACCTTGATCTTGATCTTCGGCCTTGGCTTCTCGGGGATGGCGGCCGGGGTCGCGCTCGCCGTCACGACGCTGCCCATCATCTGCCGCGCCGCCGACGTGGTGCTGAGCCTGGTCCCGGGCGGCCTGACCGAGGCCTCGTTCGCCCTCGGGTCCGGGCAGTGGAACACCGTACGGTTCGTGACGCTTCCAACGGCCCGGTCCGGGCTGGCCACCGCGGTCATCCTGGGCGCGGCGCGGGCGATCGGGGAGACCGCCCCCGTGCTGCTGACCGCTGGGGCGACCACCTTCTTCCACGTCAACCCGACGAGCGGGCCGATGATGTCGCTCCCCCTGCTGGCCTACACCCTGGCGTCGTCGCCATTTCCCAACATGGTCGCCCGCGGCTTCGGTGCCGCCTTTGTCTTGCTCGTCCTCGTCCTTGGCCTGTTCCTCATCGCCCGGGCGATCGGCGGGCGCGGCCCGGGACAGCTGACGGCCGGGCAGCAACGGCGGCGGGTCGCCCGGTCCCGCCGCGACCTCGCGCGCTACGAGCGCCGCGCGATGACCCGCGTCCAGATCCCCCCCGCACCAGGAAGCCCGGTGCGGTGACATGAGATTTACCCAGAGCGTGGAAGGCTTGGAAATGACAGTTCTAGCCAGGTCGGCGGCGGCAGCGCGGCGGAGGCCGCGACTGCGCCCGCTACTGGCGGCCGCCACGGCCACGGTCGCCGCGGCGTGCGCGTGCTTCCTCGCGGCCGCGCCGCCGTCGGTCGCGCAGCCATCGGCGGCCAGCGTGTCGTACCAGCAGCTCACCGGCGACGGCTCGACGTGGGCACAGCCCGCGATCACCCAGTGGGACAGCGACGTCGAGTCCAACTACGGCCTTCAGGTGAGTTACGGGGGCGGCGGCTCGACCACCGGGCGCAACGACTTCAAGAACGGCGTCGTCCAGTTCGCGGCGTCAGAGATCCCGTATGGGCGGACCGACGGAAACACCAATGACCCGCCTCCCGCGCAGGGGTACGCCTACATGCCGGACGTGGCCGGCGGCACGACGTTCATGTACAACCTCAAGGTTGGCACCCAGCAGGTGACCAACTTGCGGCTGTCCGGCAAGTCGATCGCCGACATCTTCACCGGCGTGGACCAGTTCTGGGACGCCCAGGAGATCAAGCAGGACAACCCGCAGATCAACCTTCCGCACCTCGCGATCATCCCGGTCGTGCGGGAAGACGGCGCCGGCTCGACGTGGGACCTGACCGACTGGATGAACCAGACGGAGAGTTCGATCTGGACGGCCTACCTGCACAAGACCAGGCCTGGCGTCGCGGTCACCCCGACCTCGTTCTACCCGGTAGACCAGCAGGGCGACCCGACCATGACCGCGCAGAACGGTGACCCGAACGTGGCCGGCTACGTCGCGCAGGCGCAGTCCAACGGCGCCATTGGGTACGTCGAGTACTCCTACGCCATCTCCAGCGGCTTCCCGGTCGCCCAGGTCCTCAACGCGGCCGGCTATTACACCGAGCCGACCCCCGGCCACGTCGCGGTCTCTCTGCTGGCAGCCAAGATCAACTTGGACCAGAGCAACCCTGCTACTTACCTGACGGAGGACCTGTCCGGGGTTTACACGAACCCGGACCCGCGGACCTATGAGCTGTCGGCGTACTCCTACTTCATCCTGCCGACCGATACGACCAAGAACATCAAGTCGACTGCCCAGGGCCTCTCGCTCGGCGTGTACGGCTCGTACCTGCTGTGCCAGGGCCAGCATCAGGTCGACAACCTCGGATACTCGGCGCTGCCCATCAACTTGGTGCAGGCGGGCTACGCCCAGCTGCAGAAGATCCCGGGGGCGAACATCTCGTCCGTGTCAAGCACGTTCATCCAGAACTGCAACAACCCCACGTTCGACCCGAATGGCAACAACAAGCTGGCCGAGACGGACCCCCAGCCGCCGGCGTGCGCCAAGCAGGGCAGCACCCAGTGCAGCTCGGCGACCGGCGGCGCCCCGGGCAGCAACCCGGTCACCGGCAACGGGAGCAACCCCGGCGGCAACGGCGGCACCAACCCCGGCAGCGGCACCAACCCAAGTAACGGGACTAACCCAAGTAACGGAACCAACCCAAGTAACGGGACGAATCCCAGTAACGGGACCAACCCGAGTTCCGCCGCCCCTGGCTCGTCGAACCCGGCCTCATCCAACGCGGCGGGCGGCTCGGGCGGCGCGCAGTCAAGCTGCGACCCGAACACCGGTGTCTGCAGCTCGGGAAGCGGCTCGACGGGCAATGAGGCAGCGGCCAACACGGTGAACGGCGTGCCCGTCCCGGTGTCGCTGTCGGCCAGCAACGACGACGGGGTGCAGGTGATGCTCATATCCCTGGCCGCCGCCTTGTTCCTCGGGCTGTGCATCATCCCGCCGCTCGTCGCCCAGGCCAGCGGCAACCGCCGGCAGCGACGGCGAGATAACTGGCCCGGCGGGCCGGGCGGCTACGGCGGGCCGGGGGGATGGCAGTGACCCGGCGCGACAGCCGCGCGCTGGCCATCCTGCGCTGGGGCGGCACGCTGCTGGCCGCCGGAGCGCTGGTGGCCCTGGGCGTCATCACCCCGCCCGGCACGGCCAGGGCGTCCAATCCGACCGCGGCGGACGGCGGCGGCAGCGGATACGACCAGCTGACCGGGATCGGGTCCACGTCCTCCGCCGTCACGGTCAACTGGCCGACGGGCCTGCTGAACGCAAGCAACACGCCCATTACCTCCAACACCAACGGCGAGCTCAACCCCAACTCCGACCGCGGCCCCAGCGGCGGAAGCGATCTGTCGTTCATGAACAGCGACTTCGAGAACCTCTCGGTCACGGTCAGCCAGACCCAGGATGTCGGGCACGGTGGCGTCACCGTGAGCTGGAACTGGGAAAACAGCCAGAAGCAGCCCCAGGGAACGATCCGGGGTAGTGGCATCCAGGCGTACTTCCTGCAGATGATGGAGTGCTACGGCGACGCGAGCACCGGCCCCAGCCCGGAGGACTGTGAGTTCGGCGCGCCAGGGCTGGCCGCGGGTAACACCACCTTCGCCCCCTCGATCACGCAGCGGCAAGGGCCGCTGTGCGGTGCCAATATCGTCCAGCCCCCCACTGGGGTCGGCACGGCGAGCGGTGGACAAGGATCCGCCGGGTGCGACCCGTTCGAGCCCACCAGCGGCCCGAGTCAGCCGACCGACAAGTCCCACATCGACCCGTGTCCCCAGGGGAACTGCTCGACTGGCGGCTACAGCATCCCGTTCGTGCCGGTCGACCCGAGCCTGGGGGATCCGGCCTACGAGGACAACGACATCACGCAGTACTTCAACTCGTTCAACACCAACGAGGTGTCGGCGGCGACCACCGGGCCCAACGGCCAGGGCCAGCAGCAGTTCGAGACCGACACCTTCGTGCAGGCCCCCGCGCTCGGCTGCGGTCAGCAGGAGGCCGACGGCTCGACGCAAGGCTGCTGGCTGGTCATCGTGCCGCGCGGCCAGTTTGAGCCAAATGGGTTCCAGCTCGGCAATTTCAACTCGAGCGCGAATGCCGCCAATGAGATCGTCTCGTCCCCGCTGAGCGCGGGAAACTGGGCGCAGCGGATCCAGGTGCACCTCAGCTACGCGCCGCTGCCGTCTTTCTGCCCAGTCGGCGGGAACATCGACTCTCCCGAGATGGAGGGCACCACGCTCGCCACCCGGGCGGTGCAGTCATGGGAGATCGCGCTCGACAAGCAGTCGGACTGCGGCCGGATCTACCACGAGACCGAGGTGTCCGAGCAGCAGGTCACCAACAACTTCGTCACCGCTGGCGACACCGTGGGGCTGGGATTCACGACCGATCCAATCGGCAGCGACCGAAAACGCTTGGGGACGTTCCTGCCCACATTGCCGAACATCGTGTACGTGCCGGTCGCCGTCGCCGGGATGGGTTTCGGCTTCCATATTGACGAGTATCAGTCGGCCCCTCCAAGCGGGACGAACTACTCGTACGGCTACCTCACCCAGCCGGTCAAGCTAACCCAGCAACTGGTGGCGAGGGCCATCACTCAGGCGTACCTTTACGACTTGCCAGACTATGCGCCCGAGGCCGATCCGCCAGTCCTTGGCGGTCAGTTCGCTCAGCACAACCCGGTCGGCATCTCCAACGACCCGGTCTTCCAGCAACTCAACCCCGAGATAGAACCCGCTGGGGGAAACGGCACCATTCCGACCGCGCCGTTCGACACGATCGACCACACGGCTCTCTACCAGCAGGTCTGGAACTGGATCCAGGGCGACCCCGCGAATGTTGCGTGGCTGGATGGCAAGCAATCGAATTCGGCCGTTGCAGTCGACCCAGATTACGCAGGCCTGCAGATCGGAGCCGACCCGAATTTCGACTCCCTGCCGCGTGCATACAAAGCCAACAGCTGCCCCGTCCTCAATACGGCGGGAGGCGGGCCGCAGTCGCGCTGCTCTACCGACGTCCTTCCCTATGTCGCCAGCTTGGACGCCGGGTCGGCCGACGTCCTTACCGCGAACCCGACCAATTACAACACCGACTGGAATATCAGCAATACGTCCCCGGACGGCACCCCGGGGTACTGGGGCAAGAACGGGATCGAGCCGCCGGGGCGGGTCTTCATCTGGTCGGTGGACGACACCCCATCGCTCGCCGGCTACGGGATCGTCCCGGCCGAGCTCTGCGACGACAGCGGGGCCAACTGCATGTCTCCTAGCGTGCAGAGCTTCGGCGCGGCGGTGGCCAATGCCAAGCCGGACAGCGCAGGGCTGCTGGAGGTCAACCCGGCCAACCCGGGTGCCGGCGCGTACCCGCTGACGGACATCGTCTACGCCGCGGTCCGCACTGATGAGGCACCCGCGTTGCTCAACGACTACGCGGACTTCCTCTCGTTCGCCGTGAACCAGGGCCAGGCCGAGGGCCAGCAGGCCGGCAACCTGCCGGCCGGGTACCTGCCGCTCCCGTCGACCCTGGTGCAGCAGGCCAACGCGGACGTCACCAAGCTGCGCCAGATCGCGAGCGGGCAGTCGACCTCGAGCCCTTCCGCATCGACGTCACCGTCGGGGTCGTCGCCCACCTCGGGCGGCCCGGCGGCGGCGACCTTCCCGCCCGGCGCGGCCCCGCAGCCCAACACGCCCGCGGGCAGTTCCCCGGCGGCCGGCTACACGCCCAGCCCCGCCGCGGGCGCGGCAGCCAGCACGTCCGCCGCCGCGCCTGGGTCGACCCCCACCGGGCCGGTCATCGAGCCGCCGACGGCGCAACTAGTGGCGGGGACCACGCCGGGCCAGCCCGTCGGGCCGGTCCGCAACGTCATCGTCGTCGTGTTCATCATCGGCATCGCTGGCGCGGGCGGCGGCCTGCTGCTGCGCAACGGCCGAATGCCGCGCTGGCCGGGGAGGTCGCGGCAATGAGGATCCCGCTACAACACAGGCTTGGCCGGCAAAGTGGCGTTTGCCGGCCAAGAACACCCGCCCGGCCAGTTCACGCTGCAGGGCGACAGGTGGGCGTTGCCTTCCAGGCTACGCCCAGGCCATCGATGGAAGGGAAAACCCTGTCATGAAACTCAAACCCCTCACGGGGCGCCGCGCCGTCAAGGGCGCGGTCATCACCGGGACGGTGCTCGCGAGCGTCTCCGGCCTGCTGCTGTCCCAGGCTCCCGCCTTCGCCGACTCCAACGTGGTGTTCGTGGCCGCCGGCTCGGACACCACCCAGGACGTCGTCAACCAGTTCTCGCTGGACCTCGGCGGCAACACGCTGGACTCCATCTACGCCACCAACCAGGTGACGCAGGCCGTCCACGAGGTCGTCACCGGGGCCAAGGAGGCCCGCAACGCCGACGGCACGGCGAACCCACTGGGCATCCCGGCGCAGTTCAGCTTCGACCGGCCGAACGGCTCGGGTGAAGGCCAGGCCGCGCTCCGGCTGGCGATCAACCCGGCCTCGACCGCGGCGGTCCCCGGCGGCGCCAACCCGCCGCAGGCGGGCTCGATCGACATCGCCCGGTCCTCCAGTGGCCCCGGCGCCAACGCCAGCACCAGCGGCCAGCTCATCTTCATCCCGTTCGCGCTGGACGACGTGACCGGCTCGACCGGCTCGACGGCCAGCACGATCACCGTCCCGGGCACCTCCACCGTGGTGAACACGCCGGCGTCGAACCTCGTCCTGACCAGCGGCACGTTCGCCGGGCAGGCGCCCGGGTTCACCCTGGCTCAGCTGCAGGGGCTGTACGGCAGCGGCACGGCCGAGACCGCGACCAACGGCGTGACCTACAACCCGGTCGGCGGCCCGGTGGCGCTGCAGGCCGGCCAGACTGCGATCGACCTGTACGTCCCGCAGTCGGGCTCCGGCACGCGTAACTTCTGGGGCACCACCCTGGGGTTCAACACCACCACGCTGCCGGCCTGGGTGTTTGACCACATCCAGTCCGATGGCGGCAACACCGTCTCGCAGTTCGTCAACGCCGCGGTCGAGGAGCACGACGGCACCGCCGTCACCGTCGACCCGAACGGCTTCGCCCCGTTCTCCGTCGCTCAGTACGTCGCGCAGACCAACGGCCACAACCCGCGGTTCCACCAGGCCATCCTGGCCCAGGTGAACGGCGTCGCGCCGGTCGTGGGCGGCTCGCTGAACACCACGTTCCCGATCAACCGCGAGGTCTACAACGTCGTCCAGTTCGACCGCGTGGTCAACACCGGTGACGGCAAGTTCGACGCGCAGCTCGCCAAGCTGTTCGTCGGCGGGACCTCCACGCTGTGCCGCGACTCGGCCACGATCACCGGCTACGGCTTCGGCCTGCTCAGCGCGAGCACGACCGACCTGTGCGGGTCGACCGCCGCGTCGCTGCGCGCCTACGCAACCATCTAGCCGACTAGACCGGCACCCTGAAAACGTCCTGGTGCCTGCCCGGACCCGGTACGCCCGGGCAGGCACTGGGGCCACAGTCCCGGCACGGGGCCGGGGCAACCACCCAACAGGAAGCGGGAAAGGACCCCTTCATGAAAGGTACTCCAATTATTAAACTCAAATCGCTATCGATGGGCCGCAAGGTCCTGCTGGGCGGGGCCGCTGCGGCGACCCTCGGCCTGGCGATGCTTGGCGGGACGGCCGCGCACGCGGCGGCCCCCGTGGGCAACGACCCGGGCCAGATCACCATCAGCAGTGGCACGGGGGGCTCGACGACTGCGACCGGCCTGACCTACACCACGCTGAAGGCCTGCCCGGCCGGCTCCCAGGGTTCCGGCGCGCTGACCGCGGTCAACTCCGACGGGATCAACACCACCCTGTTCAGCCCGGTGACCAACGGGACCGCCTCGCCGTGGACCGGCCAGCTCAACACGTCGTTCCATGGCATGCAGGCCCTCACGGGCACCCCGAACGGTGGGGAAGACGAGCTGGTCATCGACTGCAACTCGCAGGCGAGCCTCCTCGGCAACGACGTCTTCACGATGGACATCTGGGTCGACTACTCGGCTGATGGCACCACCTACACCCTGCACAACTCCCCGCAGGTGACTGGGCCGGCTGCCACCACGACGGTGGTCACCGCCACGCCGAACCCGGCGCAGGTGGGCAGCACCGTCACCCTCAACGCCACCGTGACCGCGAACAGCGGTTCCAACACCCCGGCCGGCACCGTCCAGTTCCAGGTCGGCGGCACCAACATCGGCAGCGCCGTTACGCTGAGCGCGGCTGGCACCGCGTCGACGACCACGACGTTCACTGCCACCGGCGCCCAGTCGGTGACCGCCGTGTTCACCCCGTCGGACACGACGAAGTTCGGCTCGTCCACGTCCGCGGCGTTCTCCGAGAACATCACGACGACCAACCCGCTCGCGATCGGCGAGATCATCACGGTGAGCGTTGCCCCGACCGGAACCTTCACCTTCGCCACCTCCAACAACCAGAGCAACCCCACGGTTACCCTGGCTGAGGCGACCAACGGCGCGTCGGCTACCGGTTCCCTTGTCCCCGTCGTGGTGACCGACACCCGGACCGGCCTCGCGGCTAACCCGGCTGTCCCGAGCCTCGTCAACGGGTTCAACGGGTTCCCGGGCTGGTCGGTCGTGGGCCAGGCGACGGACTTCACCGCGCCGAACTCGCACCCGGCTGGCACCATCGCGGTCGCCAACCTGCAGTGGGCCCCGTCCACTCCCAGCCAGGGCGACTTTGTCCTGGGCACCGCCTCGACCACTGGTCTTGGCACCGCGCAGACCCTCGCGTCCGCGGCATCGGGTCACGGCAACGGCGCCAGCACGCTGAGCGCCAACCTGACCCTCACCATCCCCTCCACCGCTCCGGCCGGCGCGTACACCAGCACGCTGACCCTGACCGCCAACCCGACGGCCAACTTCTCGTAGCCGGCAGGCAGGCAACCCCCGCTGGCGGCGTTAGGCGTCGTTAGCGAAAAGAGGCCCTGGTCGCGCCGCGCACCCCGCGCGGCGCGGTCAGGGCACCCCGACGTCGGCCCGCCGCCCTCGCCCAAGCCTGACCACCGGGCCAGACCAGC
>Ga0210389_10002097_pt1 | contig 15918 bp, 11 predicted proteins | sample IncBWH28OmetaG_FD_160127 | JGI IMG/M metagenome (GOLD analysis project Ga0210389, IMG submission 160127) | Forest soil microbial communities from Barre Woods Harvard Forest LTER site, Petersham, Massachusetts, United States - Inc-BW-H-28-O ...
AACTCCTGTGGAAACAAATCGACGGAAATAAGTATGAAGTCATGACTATTGGAAATCATCTGACTCAGGGCGCCGGTATATGTTGGCCCCCATTCATGAGCTGAATCCATTCTATAGGAATGTTTGCCACCCAGAAATACGGAATCTGAGATTGACTTGATATCATTTGCAGACCACAGCGGCTTCGGCCCTTCAAAATCATCAGTTGATATAAACGTGTAAGACGATGAATCTTTGGCAGGATGCCTGCATAAGAGATAGAATGTACCTCCATAAAAATCGGATTGTTTAACCAGGTATGGGTAATGATCCCGGAATATGGTCATATCAACAGGATTCAGGCTGGCTAAGCAACCGATCGACAAATAAGGTTTATTTTGATTTTGGAGCAGGCTGATGAGGTCTTGTTTTTCAGTAGTATCTCTGAAATATTGAAAAGAAGATTTGTTAGTCTTGTTCTTCTCCACATAATAATTTTCCGGCATTTCGGCTCCGGATTGAATCAAGGTAGTACAGCTGTCGGGGTTCAATGCTTTGGAGGCATCGGCACTTTGAGAAACTATCTGTTCATAGCGGGAGTTATAAAAGATAGAATAATGTTTTCTTTCGAATACAAGCGAGGTTATATTCAATAGGCAAATGGAGATAACTACTCCGGTTTTTAGTGTGGCAGATAGCTCTTGAATCCCCCCGAACAGGACGAAGAGGAGGAAGGGGAAACTAAAAATAAGAACCGAGTACTGAAGAACCGCATTGACGTATCGGGAATAAAAAAAGCCTGTTAATAAGGGAATCAAAAACCAGCAGAAGGAAATTATCATATAAACGGATATTCCTGTCTTTTTAAGAAGACTTGCCGTTACTCCAAAAATGATCAATGCTGTTATGGATATGTACAGGTAAGGAGAGAATTGAAAGACATATCGGAAGTATTCAATGATAAACGTATTTTCCGGTTTGGCCAACTGCTTCCCTATGCCTCCAATTCCAAACTGGTAAAGGAATATACGGAGATGGGGTAGGTAAAGCAGGAATATGATGAGCCCGAGACCAATATATTTCCAGAATTGTTTTTTGGGAACGAAGATCAGACCGGTTAATGCAACCATCACGGCTGCAAACATGGAAAAGTAGTGATTGTAAAAGCATAAAACAGTAAAAAGAATATAGAGGGATGCATTTCTTACAGGATGCTCTTCGGATTTAAAAAGGATCTTGCTCCAGTAGTAAATCATAGCCAGGGTAAAGAACAGACCGCTTACATAAGGTCTGGCAATCTGGCTATACATGATGGTATACTGAAGCGTGGCAAGATAAGCGGCACTTATTAATCCAACGGTTGGATTAAACCAGAGACGGCCAATAAAAAACAGATAAAGGACAGATAGAATTCCGCAAATGATAAAGGGTAGTTTAACAGCCAGTTCGGAGTACCCGAACCACTTTGTCCAATAGAAAAGAAAAACCTGAATCCCTGCGGGGTGTGCATCAATGATTACTCCTTTCGAAATCAGTTCGGAAAAAGAATTAAAATGAGTGCGATACAAGGCATTAAACTCATCCCCTGTATAAGGAATGCCAAATGGATGAATCAACCGGAGAGTGGCAGCGATTAAAAGAAGAAGAAATAGAATGATGTAATTTACATTTGCTTTCACGGAATTCAAATCTACCCCATTTCTGTAAGCCTGCCAAAGAAAGAGGTAAGCCTTTTAACCGGAACTTTTGGTCTTGCACGTAACAGGGCTTTGTCCCCCAAAGAATAGCTAAAACGAAGGTTCTGTTTCTGATAAACGAAAAAAGCCGTAGTTTGGCTGTGAAATCCCATTTAATGCCTTCTTCCAACCCCGGCGTTCATTTTTATAATCTGGATATACTCCGATTTCTGGCGGTGTTCATGGTTATTGCCGGACATACATACCTTGCTTATACAGGATGATTTGCTCCGGATTTTGCATCAAGTCAGTCCGGCTCCTGGTTTCATTTTAAAACGATGCTGGTCAATCTGCTTGGTAATGGAAGTTTGGGTGTTGATTTTTTCTTTCTCATTTCCGGTTTTCTCATTACGTATCTGTTGCTAACCGAGCGGTCGGTTTCGGGTACCATAGGGATCAAAAATTTTTACCTGAGAAGGATACTGCGGATCTGGCCCCTTTACTTTGCTATCATCGCTTTCACACCTCTGCTTATCCTAATTTCCGATCAGAAACCTCCGGACTACTGGTGGACGATGGGATTTGCCACTAATTTTTTAACCATCACCGGCGTAGCCGATCTCTTTCCGTTTGCACATTATTGGTCCTTATGTGTAGAAGAGCATTTTTATCTGTTGTGGCCGGTATTGATTGCTTTTGTGCCCATCAAACGACTTCCCTATTGCTTTGCGCTCATTATCCTGGGCAGCGTGGCCTACCGCTGTTATGCTTATTATACGTATCCGATGAGATGGCAGGTATACAACTACTACCACACATTTGCCCGGGTGGATGTATTGGCAATAGGATCCTGGATAGGATACCTGCACTTCCAAAAGCCTTTGGTTATAAATATTTCCCGCTGGGTTCGCTTGTTTGTGTACACTGCTTTTTTAGGTTTGCTAGTGGCCGGAACAAGTCATGCCCAGGATTCGGTTTGGGCTGCAGCAGGTAGGAAATACATCTATACGTTCTTTTTTCTATTCGGTGTATTGAATTATCTCTTTAATCCGGACAGCTTTCTGAATTTCAAAAAAAAGAATTTTATTCATTACCTCGGAAAAATATCCTTCGGTCTTTACTTAATCCACAACCTGCTTTATCCTTTTATTTCCATTAAGCTGATGCGGAGATGGGGGTGTACCAATGTATTTGTCTTTTTATTGATATACATTGTAATACTACTGGTATTGTCTATAGCCAGTTATGAATTGTTTGAAAAATATTTTTTGAAGCTGAAGAGTCGATTCGCTGTGGTGAAAACGAATTATTGAAACCGCATATATTCGGCACTATGTTGTTTAAAACTGATTAATGTGAAAACTTGTTTCCTAAACTTTCTTTTTCCCATTTTTCCTCCAGGCCGTTCATAAAGGTGTCAGTTCTCTTGTGAAAATGTCAAGTGATAAAGCCGATTGTGTTAAATAAGTTGCAATTTTTGTCAGTTTCTTAGAGCGTGTGGAACGCTGAAGCAGGGCGGTGAGACCTAAAATATTGGCAACCGGCTGTCTTACCTTATGAGAAGTGATGAATAGCATTTCTTTCACTTCTTTGATATGCTCCTTTAAATTTTTCTCTGTTTTTTTTAATTCCTGAAATGCAATAATGAGTTCGGAGGCCCGTTTGCATTTTTCTGCATTTTGAAAGGCGAGTTCCTCATTGGCAATAGCCAGCTCAGATGCACGTTTCCCTTTCTCAATATGTTGAAAGGGCAGCTCTTTGTGCGCCAGTGCCAGGGCGTGTGATTTGTTTTTGCGGTCCATGTTGGAAACGGGTTACAGAGCAAAGAAATGTATTTCAGTCTTCCGATCCGTTATATAAAACCGCAGGCATGTTACATGAATCACACTTTTTCACCTGCCTTACATTCCATCAGGAAGGAAGTAGGCTGTCATTCCAGTCCCTGATTACATAGGATTTCACCATGCCTTCCAGCACAAACGGATCTTCTTTTACAAATTCTTCGGCTGCGGCCCGCGTTTTGAAAATCGCCATATTGCCCATATCGGTAAAGGGACCAATGCCAATTACATCACCGCGTTGGATATACTTATCCACTACCAGTTTGTGACGTGGGTAAACAGCTCTGATTGCTTCCATGGTTGCGCCGGATGATTCTCCGATTACTACTGCTTTCATGATTAATGTTTGTATGGGTTAAACGTTTGTATGAATTTCAAAGATCAGGTTTTTAAATTTATCCAATAATAACTGGTGTAGCGTTGCCATTTTTCCACATAAACTGTTTTGGTAAGAATGCCACCATTGGACAGGATGGTTTTGATGGATGCTATATTATCGGGTGAACAGGTGAGCAACAGCTTCCCAATCTCTTTCGCCTTTGGAGTTTGTAAAACCCGTTTCAATATTTCTTTGGCAGTGCCTTTTCGCCGGAAAGATGGTCTTACTTCGTAACCGATATGCCCGCCAAATTCGGCCAGGTTTTCATTGAGCTCATGTCTCAGCCCGATTTTTCCCACCACCTGATTGTTCAGTGTAACCCAGTATCTTGTTTCGGGCACGAGACTCTTTTCAGGGTAACCTTTTTCTGATGTTAACCGGTCTATAAACATCTCCAATGATTCCTCCGGTCTGGGTATACTCAGCTCCCATATTTTTTCACCCCGGTTTTTCATTTCCGTTATGAATTCCAAATAACTATTCACCAGCTCCAGACTGGGTTTTTGAAGTTGAATGAGATCGATGTCAAAAATTACCGGCGGCATAAAAAAGAGAAAAAAATATTTCAGATTCAGATTGATGGTAAAGAAGACATATGAAATCCCTTACTGAGGCTGCTGGCTCTGCAGCCGGATCTTCTCATTCTTGCGGTATTTTAACTGATCGATATACTTGAGAGCAAGACGGGTGCCATGATCTTCATAAGCCATTTGGGCCCATTGAATGGCTTTATCCAGATCGCCGTTTATTTCACCGATGATGGCCATGTTGTAGCAGGCGCGACCGGCTATTTTGTTTTTCCGGTTATGAGTTTCCTTTTCCCACAGCTCTGCAGCACCGTCCCAGTTGCCGGTACGGGCTTTGCGCATAGCCATTTTAAAGGAATAGTTTCCTTTGATAAAATAGTCGCGTGTAACCGTGATCCAAAAAGGCATGACCCGGCAGGCATAACCATGACCGGCTTTATTGGCCGCTTGTTTTACCGCTTCTTTCCGTTCAATCAGGGATTCGGTGGCGGCAGCAATACTGTTACCGGCACCGGTATGGGTAACCGTATTGGTATAGGTATATGCATCCGGGATAAAGCGGTCCCTGGGAACATAAATTCTCCATCCCGTTCTTACGGTGGTATTCAAATTTACCTGCATGGTCAGAAGCCTGACTGCCATTCCCGGGCCAGGGATAGGAGGGGGAAGAGAAGAGATTTTCATTTCGGTATCAAATAGCTCCAGCACAAATATCGCATCCACTCCATTTTTTTTGCAAATGGCATCTACTTCATCCCAGGATAGGGGAGAGTTAAACAATCCGATGGCCTGGCATTTCATATCGATAGAGTCCAATATAACGATATTGGTAAACCGGGTGTTTTCCATAAGCGCATCCTTCAGTCCCCGCATACATTCCGCACTGCCTTCCGTACTCATGGCAGCACCTTCGGCGGTATTAAACAGGTGTACGCGGTTAAGCGCTTTGCTGGATTCGGACGGAACACTCCGGTTGATGATTCCTATTGTTTTTACATACCCCGGCACCGTTACGCAGGCTGGGTCAATGACTTTGATAAAGACAAGATTTGTCTTGCAGGAACAAAAGACCAGAATCAGGAACGCAAACAGGTATATTTTTTTCATGGTGCAGATTGAGGGAATGATGCAAGTCAGGGCCTGTATGTGCTAATATAGTAATAAAATAGAAAAGATGTTGCAGGAGTGAATGTGCAAAATGAACCTACCCCGCCTAGAGAAAGGAATTAATTTCCAGACACCAAATACCTTCCGGCTGTTCTGTCGTGTAGGTTGGTAGGATTATTGCAGGCAAACAGCAATAAACCAAGAAGAGCTATGTATTTGAATTGTTTCATGGGGCTAGTCTACAAGTGAAGAAACAGGCGCTATAAGTGAATAAGGGATCACTATTTGCTTGCCTGTTCAAGCGATGTTTGTAGGCAATGAGTTGATTTATAGCCCCGAAAGCAACATAAGAGACCGAAGAGTCAATCTATCTCAACAAACTAAGATTCCCTTTGCTGACGATAGTCTTCCCATCGGTAAACAAGACCGTGAAGCGGTAAACCAATTCCTGGGTATTTAGTTTTTCGTTTCGGTAAATACCATCCCAGACAAAATCCTTATCCGATGTTTCAAAAACCTGTTCTCCCCAGCGGTCATAAATAATCAGATGCAGACTTTCAATACATCCCTTTTCATTGTAATAAAATTTAAGGACATCATTGTTCCCGTCTCCGTTGGGCGAAAATGTATTCGGGAAATAAAACTGTCCGGCGGTATCGCAGGGCGACTCAACCAGAACCGTTAAACAGGCCTTGTTTTTACAATTGTTGGAATCGGCTACGGTAACACAATAAGCGGTGGTCACGGCAGGGCTCACGGTAATAATCTGGGTACTGTCCCCATTGCTCCAGGCATACGTGCCGCCTCCGCTTGCTGTGAGGGTGGTAGTTGAACCCTGATAAACAGTGGTGTTGCCGCTTAGTCCCGCCACAGGTTTGGGATTAACGGTGACGGTAAACGAAGTGTCTTTTTTGCAACCGAATGCATCGGTGGCATCTACTGTGTAGGTGGTGGTGATGGCAGGGCTTATGTTAATTGTTGAACCAGAGGCCCCGTTGCTCCAGGAATAGATGCTGCTGCCCGATGCTTGCAGGGTAACGGAATCGCCCCGGCAGATTTTGTTTAAACCTGTTATGGCCGGCATGGCGTTGGAGCAGCAACTGTATTTAGCCACTACAACTTCTTCTGCACCGGCAAGGGGAAGCGTGGTGGCTCCTACCGCCAGAGGATTGGCAAACGAACCGCCGGTGATATACGCATTGCCCAACGCATCGGTAGCGATTGCATTTTTATACGAGCCACCGTCGGCCAGGGCAGAAGCACAGAGCACATTTCCGCTGGGATCATATTTGGCAATAAACAGAGGGGTGTTTCCACCGGGAGGCATGGTAAGGGTGGTTGTTCCGAATGTTATAGAGGGACAATTAAAACCTCCGGCTACAAACGCATTTCCGGAACCATCGGTGGCCACGCCCCATCCGTCATCATTGGTGGCGCCGGTCACACCCCGGGCCCATAACGAGTTTCCCGAAGCATCGTATTTTGCCAGAAAATAAGATACATCCCAGGCTGCTGCATTGGGAAGGGTGGTGGTTCCGAATGTTATATTCTGTGATTCAAACCAGCCGGTTACAAAAACATTTCCCGATACATCGGTAGCCACACCGGCTCCTTCATCACCCTGAGGGCCACCGGCACTCTTTGCCCAGAGCACATTGCCGGATGCATCATACTTGACAATAAAAACATCACCGGCATTCAGCAAGCCTGAATTGGTTAAGGTTGTGGTTCCGAACGTAATGGAAGGGACTTCAAAATATCCTGTTATAAATACATTTCCTGAAGCATCGGTAGCAACACTTTCCGCAATATCTCCGTTTGTACCCCCGGCGCTTTTTGCCCAGAGTACATTTCCGTTGTTATCATATTTAGCTAAAAAAACATCCGCATCTCCCGGTGAAACATTAGAGAGCGTGGTGGTTCCGAACGTAATAGAAGGCGAAGCAAAAAAACCGGTTACAAATACATTTCCCAAAACATCGGTAGCCACTCCATACCCTGTATCATCTCCAACACCAGCAGCTTTCTTTGCCCAAACTACGTTTCCGGAGGGATCGTATTTGGCCAGAAAAACATCACCCGGAATAGATCCTCCTGAATTCACCAGGGTGGTGGTACCAAAGGTGATGGAGGGAGATTTGAAATAACCGGTTATATAACTGTTTCCGGCCAGATCGGTAGCTACGCCATAGGCTTCGTCATCGTCTGTTCCTCCGGCGCTTTTGGCCCAAAGGATATTTCCGGATGCATCGTATTTAGCCAGAAAGATATCATTGGGTCCGCTGCTGTTGAGTGTAGTGGTGCCGAATGTGATGGCGGTAGAATCAAAAAATCCGGTAACGAAAACATTCCCCGCAGCGTCGGTTGCTATACCCGATCCCGTGCTGTGTTCATGCGAGTTTGTGGTGCCTGAACTCTTTGCCCAGATCCATTTTGGTGTTTGGGCATGGGAACCGGCAATAATAAGGAGTGATAAAAGAAGGATGCAGCAGGATTTCATTCTCTTTCAAAGCTAGGGGAATTCCTTTAGCCTGTCAAGTGCATCTGTGAACAAAGCGGAAGAGCCATTATATCGTACTTTGTATTCGAACAATTTCTCTTAGCCTATAAGCCAGCTTTTCTGCTCTAATTTGCGGATCAAATACTTCTTCAGGGTTTAATAATTTGTCAACCAAAGCATATGTCTTAGTCCCAACTTTAACAATCTGAGCATCTAAAGGAGGTATTTCAGTTATTATATCAACCCAATCAATTGTATATAGTGTTGATGCCAGTTTGTCTGTAATACCAAAAACGACAGTTTGTTCTTTATCGCCATTGGCAACTCTGAGAAGTACTGCAGCATCCAAGTGGGCTACTTTCACTCCTCCGAGTTTAAATAAAGGATTATTCATTTTTCTTAACTTCAGAATGAAATTGAGTATTGCTGCTTTAGCTTTATGTGTTGGTGTAATTGAGTTTAGTTTAAAGTCAATGCTTTTTATAGATGCAGGATAAATGGTCGTTTTCTTTTCAAGAAGAAGAGCAATAAGCTTTTTTTCTGTTTTATTTGTTTTTAAATCAAGTAATTCTTTTTCACACCTAAAGACATGAAAAGCTTTGTTATGAAAAAAAATCACACAAAATTCTGTAAGAGGAACGGAACTATCAATGGTTTCAGGATTTAGATTTTCACAATAAAAATAACCCGGTATTCTTTCATGGATATTAAACTTGTTTTCGATGAATTCTTGTCGTCCCATGTTAATCCTTAGTTCTGCTGGAAATACAATTATTATCGCAATCAAAATAAAAAGGAAAATGACAATAAATATTGGGGTTTTATCCTCAATGTTTGAAGAGAAATAGTAAATCAACCAACACCAAAACCCAACAGAGACGATTGTCTTAATAAGGGCTCGGATCCAGGAGGTGAGTTTTTTCATGTAATAAATCTACCCCATTTCCTTCAGCCTTCCAAAACCGTGGCTTGGACTCCGCTTCGACAGGCTCAGCACAGGCGCTCAGCCACCGATCCCTGAGCGTGCTTCGACAAGCTCAGGACTAGTAGTCGAAGGGCCGAATGTAAGCCTTTGATGTGTGCTCTTAATCTTCCCTTTTTTTCTTTACGGATTTCCTGTTCTTCCTTATCTTTATTCTATTGTTTTATTAAACACAAACAACCATGAGAAAAATAATTGTTTTGGAATTTATATCCCTGGATGGAGTGATGCAGGCTCCCGGCGGACCCGGAGAAGATTCGTCAAACGGTTTTAAATATGGAGGCTGGACGGCACCGTATGGCGACAAGGAGAGCGGGAAGGTGATGGCTAAACAGATGAAACGCGCGGACCTTCTTTTAGGCAGAAAGACGTATGATATTTTTTCCGGTTTCTGGCCCCAGCATGCGGAGGTATGGCCGGGGATTAATGAGGTGACTAAATACGTGGTATCCAAAACCAAGAAAAAGGCAGCCTGGAAAAATACCGTTATCCTCAAAAGCCTGGCGGATATTAAGAAGCTAAGGAACTCTAAAGGCGCCGAGTTGAAAGTTTGGGGCAGTGGTGAACTGGTTCAGCTGCTGCTTAAACATGATCTGGTAGATGAGCTCTGGCTCAAGATTTATCCCGTGGTTCTGGGCAAAGGAAAAAAACTGTTTGACAAAGGCACCATTCCCGCAGCATTTAAAGTGACAGAGAGTTTGGTTACACCCAGCGGAATAATTGTAGCCAATTACAGACGTTCCGGGAAAGTGAAGACGGGGACGATCGGGGGGTGAGGCGGATATACTTTTTGCTATTACTTTTTAACTCTATCCTTAAATGCTTATTGACCAACAGGTTTTATTCCACTATTCTTAACCCTGATTTCGATATATTTTTTCAATTCCTCTAGGGTCATATTCTGAGTTTCAGAACTGATCTTGTCTCTAATATCGCGCATCATAATGACTGCGTCAAATTTCTTTGTTTTTTTATTCGTTCCCGTTCGCGCGGCCCCGATAAGTATCGGGGTGTAATCCGTGCGGAATTTGAAGGATATTATTGTGGATTTATAATCCGATCGGGTTAGGATACACCCAACCTATTTCCGTTTCCTCCACAGGTACAGATTAAGCCCAATACGAATATTATAGCTGCTCAATTGTCCGTTTAAGGTCTTTGGTTGACTGTAGAACTGTTGAGCCACTTCAGTTTGTTTATAAAGGAGGCCGAAATTAAAATCGATGGCGCCCCCGTTGGTGTTTCTCAGATTAATGACACTGCCCAGCAAGACGCCTGCCGATTGGTGATGATCGGTTTCAAATTTTGTTCCGTCGGAAGCAAAGCCAGCATCATAGATATCGGTAGTAACTCCATAGCGGACAAAAGCTCCGGTGTAAAATGTGAGACCATAATTAGTCCTCAGCTTAGGCAGATTCAGATAGTAGCGGTAATTAATAAAAATGCTTTTATCGGTTGAATAACCGGAAGGCCCGGGACCGGTATCATTATCCTGTATGTCCGTTGAACCGAGGAAATAAAGATCCACGCCTATGGAATGGTTTCTCAGGAATCCATACTCTCCGCCCAGCAAAAGATTCCAGCCTCCTCCGTTGCCCAATACAAAAGGCAATGCCTTTCCTTTCAACACCCAGTATTGGGCATGCTCACGACGATCGAAAGGGGTGTGGTAAATAATCCGCAAGATGGAATCTTTTACAAAAGCCGCCTGACGCATGATAAGCGAGTCGCTTTTTTCCTTTTGTTTTTCAAAGCGGTGAAGCGAATCTGCTGAGAGTGAATCGGAATGAGCCAGGGCAATGTTACCCAATGTCTTATAGATAAGCGAACGGTGCTGGTAAGCATCTTTGGAGTCGGGTTCCAGGCTGATGGTCTTGCTGAGATCCCTGATCGCACCGTTATAATCTTTCAATTTAAGTTTGTATAAGCCCCGGGAGTAAAAGCAATAACTGTTGGTGGAGTCGAACTTAACGGCTTTGTTGTATTCATTCCCTGCTTTTTCCAATTTACCTTGTTTAAGCAAGACATCGCCCTTGTTGGCATGAGCAAGCGCATAGGTGGAATCAATCTTCAAGGCTTTGTTCAGATCTTTTAAAGCACGATGGCGCCGGTGAACGGTCTTATATTGAATGCCTCTGTTGCTGTATACGGGTGCGCTGTGCAAACCATGTTTCACCGCATGAGAATAATTCCGTATAGAACGCAGGTGCTGATTCAGCTGTGACCGCAACCATCCTCTGTAAAAATAAGCATTGGCATTTTGCATGTTGACATGAATAGCCCGCCCGAAACTTTGTAAAGCTGCGTGGTAGTCATCCATTTCCCTTTCGGCCAAACCCATATTCAGGTAATAAGCGTCATCATGCCTGTTGTATTTGGCTGCCAGGGCAAAATCTTTCAGGGCTTCGGGGTAGTTCTTCAATTCATAGTTTACTTGTCCCAATCCGTTATAAGCGCTGGAATACCGGGGGTCTATATTTAATGCGGTTTTAAAACTTGCATTGGCTCCGGCAAAGTCTTTCTGCAGGAATTTGGTATACCCGATTTCATAATGAACCCGGATGTTTAGCGGTGCAAGTGTTGCTGCACGATTAAAATCAGCGAGAGCGGGTTCCTGTTTTCCTGATTTCCGAAATGCCAGCCCGCGGTTGTAGTAATAAAGATAGTTAGAGGGATTCAGACCGATGGCTGTGGTATAATCGTCGATAGCCGAACCATAAGCACCTTCATCATTATGCATATTGGCACGTTCAAAATAAGCGGCGTCATAAGCCGGGTTGATAGCAATCGCCTGGTTCAGATCGTCCAGCGCTTCTTTTCTTTTATTGAGTTGAATCTTTGCAAGCGCTCTGTTACGGAGTGCCTCCACATACAGAGGATTTCTTTTAAGCGCTTTATTGGAGGCACGTCTTGCAGCCCAGGGGCTATTGTCAAGCAAATACGCTTCGGCCAACAGGCTATATGCTTTTGCCGAAGACCGGTCCTTAGCAATGGCTCTCTTGCAATTCCGGATAGAGGATTTGGGTTCGTCCATACGGATATAAACGCTTGCTTTTTGCAGGTAGGGCAGTGGACCCGGAATACTCAGCTGAATGGCTCTGTCACAATCATCGATACTGCCCTTCCAGTCTGTAGCCGTGGATTTCAGTTCCGCTCTTTCCAGATACAGAGTAGGATTAAGCGAGTCGTGGGAAATACGATCGGTGATGACCCTTATCTTTTCCTGAATGGCACGGGTGGCTGAATCGGATGCTTGTTGCTGGGCAGATACGGTCTGCACCCAAAGAAAGAAAAAAAGAAAACAGATGGTTCCGTATCGTGAAGACATAAAAAAACGAAGATAAGGTTATGCAGGGTCTGTTTTAATTCAGGGTAAGCTAAGCTAGGATATTTATGGAGGTTTTGCAAATGGGGAGATGCTAATTTGAAAAGGAATATTACCGTGTTGCAAACCAATAATGCAAGCATCCACAGTTATGGATCTCTTCATGTCCGTTGTTAGCTATTCTATTTATACAACCAATGGTCAACCCCTCCATGGTGTGAACAAGCACCTCTTCCCGTTGCAGTACTTTCCGTGCCATCTCTGCAAATACATCCTGTCCTTACTTTATCAGCTGCAGGAGCTTTTATTTTGGGCGTGGTTTCTGGTGTTGGTTCTGCAGTTTTGGTGCCGGTTGCTTTGTAGATTGGAGGATTGCATACTTTACATGGAAGATATCCTTTAGCATTCGCATCTTTGAGCGAAATAGCTATTTTACTATCCTTTAAATACCGGCAATTTTCCGTGTGATATTTTTTTCCGGTCTTGGTCACATAAACAGTTTGTCCGAAAACATGCAGTGAGACAACCGTCAGGAACAGGATTAAGACTAATCTTCTTAGTTTGATCATCGGGAAAGGGGATAAGAGTAGTTGATTCAAATCTAGGTCATTTATAGCAGCTTGGCAAGAGTGCTAAATAGATCCTTCGCTGCGCTCAGGATGACAAGCGTTATGATTGGTGAAGGGGGGCGATGGCCCGGATAGGAATATGTGTTAGGGAGTAGTGGTCTTGTATCCGGGCCATCGCCCCAGTAAGTTCCAACCAGATTGTCATCCTGAGCGCAGCGAAGGATCTATTTAAATGTTAAAAGGAGAGTAATTTATTGGATTCAAACCAATTTGTAATGCAGTGCAATAGCCCCTGATTTAAATACCTGGGTATGTTCCAGTTGGAAATTAAGTTTTTCCGGAACAAGGAAGTTTTCAAATAAGCGTTTGTTATCTCCTATCAGCGTAGGGTGGATGACCAAGTAAAGCTCATCAATCAGACCCTGTGCCAGCATACCCGGAAGGAGACTAGCGCTGCTGAACGCAATTTTTTTTCCGGGTTGCTGTTTTAATTCCCGGATCAGGCTTTCGGGATTATCAGGAACTATTCTTGTATTTTCATCCGCCTTTTTGAGGGTGCGCGAAAGGACGATTTTCGGGATCGGGTTCATGGCTTCTGCAAAGGCAACATCGTCGGGAGTACCGGTCTTGCTTTTGGCAACATCGGGCCAATAAGGAACCATTAATTCGTACATTTTACGGCCATACACAATGAGGCCGGTATCCAGCATAAGCCGGGTGAAATAATCCATCAGTTCCGGGTCAGGCATGAAATGCGTGTGTTCATAACAGCCGTCTATGCTGATATTCATGGCAAACATTACTTTTCTCATGGTCTTGTTTTTGGAGTATTACTCATACTCCCAAATCTAGGCCATTTACATCAGCCGGCCAAGAATACGAGAATAGATCCTTCGCTTCGCTCAGGATGGCAAACGTTATGGTTGTTAAGAGTGGGACGATGGCCCGGATAGGAATATGTGTTAGGGAGTAGTGGTCTTGTATCCGGGCCATCGCCCCTTGTTAAGATGGATTAGCATTGTCATCCTGAGCGAAGCGAAGGATCTATTTAAAAAATAGCCGAACAAACGGAACCGAATTTTTCTACTGTATCACCAGCTTCCCGGATCCAATGAGTTTATTTTCGGAAGTAACCCGGTAAAAGTAAATGCCTTTGGGTTGGGAGCTGAGGTCAATCTCCAGATTATTTTGAGAGGTTTTTGCAGCATATATTTTTTCTCCTAACAGGGTATAGACTTCGAATCTCGTTATGCTATTTTCAGTTGTTTGTAAGTAAAAGAGTCCGTTAGCCGAGGGATTGGGGGAGAGCTGAAATTGTATTGTTTGCTCTTCCCGTATTCCTGTGGAAAAGGATGAACTGCATTCATTCGGAAAGGGACCGCTTAGAAAGACACCTGGTACACTATTTTTGTTAAAACATTCCAGCCAGGGCCCTTGCTCAAAGAAACTATAGTACGGTGTTAACAGCCCCTGGGAGCTTCCAATACCTTGAATCAAAGTGGGTATGGGAGATATTCCGGATGCCGTAGTAAACAGGAACTGCCGGTAGTGTACAGTCCCGATCAATACCGTATCGATTTTTTTCACGATGGCTATAACACCTATGGGAGTTAAATACGATTTCGGAAGGGTATCTCCTACGATCAGATTGTATGTATATAGTAAGGTATCGGTCAGTTTACCCGGCAGACAAAGAAATACCTTATTGGCCAGGGTATCCTGACGTACCGCACCACGATAAGTATAGTAGAGAGAATCTCCGGTATAAAATCCCGACACCCCCCCGTTGTAGTAATAGCCGAATAAATGTGTTTCAGTCACTTTTTTATAGTGGCGGCCGGAGATCAGGGTATCGCCCTGCATCCTGTCACGGTAGGAATAGCAATAAGGAGCAAACTGTGTACAACCCGGACCGGGTTGGTTGAAATAATCTTGTTGCCAGACACTGGAATCCGGTGAAAGCGGATAATGGTAAACGGTGGTTTGCCCCCATGCGGAAATGGAAAGGTGCAGGACTATAAAGAGTATGATTTTGTTCATGAGCTTTTATTATGGTCGAAGACAAGGTAAGTTCTTTAAAGCGTGTTTTAGGAAAGAGTTAGTAAATGGGTGTTTTGACTGAGTGAGTGGCGGATTTTCGTGAGCCCGGGGATGAAATAAATTTGTTTCATTTACCTCTGCTTCGTAATTGAACAAAAGGAGTAGAGCTATTGTATCACCAACTTCCCTGATCCAATTATTTTATTTTGTGAGACAACCCGGTAGAAGTACATGCCCTTGGGCTGGGAGCTTAGGTCAATCTGTGTTTTATCAGAGACTGTTTTCTCTGTGTGGATTAGTTCGCCAAGGATATTATAGAATTCAAGAACAGAAGAGGCTGTTCGGTTAGTTAAAATATTAAATATTCCATTGTTTGGATTGGGATAGGCTTTCGTAAGGTTGGCAGCATTAGCAATTAATTCATTTATCCCTGTGGCCATAGAAACCTTCCGAAGGCAGCTATTGTGTTGATCTGCTATATAAATATTTTCTCCTCCGTCAAGGGCAATTCCTTGTGGCCAAAACATTTCAGCAGAAGTAGCCGGGCCTCCATCACCGGAATAGCCTTGAGTACCATTGCCTGCCAGGGTGGTAATAATACCGGAAGTGTTCACTTTCCGGATCACGCTATTGTATAAATCAGAAATAAATAAATTTCCAGTTGCATCAATTGTCAAACCATATGGATCGCATAAGTGTGCCCCTGTCGCTGGTCCTCCATCACCGGAATATCCGCAAGTTCCAACACCCGCTACGGTAGATATAATTCCGGAAGTATTAATCATCCGAATGCGATTATTCCCGGCATCTGCAAAGTATAGGTTACCGGCTTTATCCAGGCAAATAGCATAGGGCCAGTTCACTTTCGCTTTAGTGGCCAGGATACCATCACCATTATATCCAGGTATACTATCACCGGCAAGGGTTGATATGATGCCAAGTGTGTTTACTTTACGGACATGACTATTGTCGGTGTCGGCGATATAAATATTG
>Ga0210389_10002102_pt1 | contig 15887 bp, 4 predicted proteins | sample IncBWH28OmetaG_FD_160127 | JGI IMG/M metagenome (GOLD analysis project Ga0210389, IMG submission 160127) | Forest soil microbial communities from Barre Woods Harvard Forest LTER site, Petersham, Massachusetts, United States - Inc-BW-H-28-O ...
ACAGAAATTACGTGACTTGAGGCGGTTAATGACATCACCAGCCTGGTTGATGAATTTGCACATTTGCAAACTATCGGCGTTGAAACCCCAATTTCTGCCGGTGTTGGACAGGATGCTAAAAATAGCGATAAGAATTTACTGCAATTGTACCAGGGCGGTATCGGGCTGCCCAACCGCGACTACTATTTTAATACGGATGCACACAGCGTTGCCATCCGGACTGATTACCAAAAAACACATTTACCGATAGTTTACAAGCTTGCGGGTTTAAGCGCCGGCGAAACTGTTGCAGCGACACAAAAAACCTACAGCCTTGAGCAGTTTTTGGCGGACAGCTCGCGGAAACTGGAAGACCTGCGCGACCCTTACCATAATTACAATAAAATGCCTTTGGCCGGCCTGCGGAAGCTTACGCCTACTATTGACTGGCTGCGTGCGTTTGATGAGATGGACTATAAACATGTGGATACGGTAATTGTAGGCCAGCCCGAATATTACCGGGCATTGGATAAGGCGCTGCGCATCTATACGATAAACGACTGGAAAAATTACCTTTTGAAAAACCTGGTAACCGCATTCGGCTCTTGTTTAAGCAAACCTTTTGACCAGGAGAATTTCAGGTTTTATGGCACCGTGTTATCCGGCAGCCAGGAACAACTGCCCCGGTGGAAACGAGTGATCGATAACGAAAACGAGTTAATGGGAGAGGTGCTGGGGCAGTTGTTTGTGAAGGAATATTTCTCTGAAAAGACGAAGCAGCGGTATGTAGATATGGTGGAGGCGATGCGTGCGTCGTTTAAAGAGCACATTGAAAAACTGGATTGGATGAGCGGACAAACCAAACAAAAGGCCTATTACAAATTGTCGAAAGTGATGCCTAAGGTTGGGTATCCCGATCATTGGAAAGACTTTTCGTCGCTGACCATCGATAAAGGGCCATATTGCCTGAATGTGATGCGCGCCAATAATTTTTGGCATCACTTCGACGCAAACAAACTGGGCAAACCTGTCGACCGAACCGAATGGGACATTACGCCGCAAACCTATAATGCCTATTATAACCCATCGAATAACGAAATTGTGCTGCCTGCGGCGCAGTTCCTGGTGCCGGGCGTAAAGGACGAAGATATGGACGATGCCGTGGTTTATGGCTATGCGGCAGCCTCGACAATAGGCCATGAGATGACCCATGGTTTTGATGATGAAGGCCGGCAATTTGACGCAAAAGGTAATCTGAAAGGCTGGTGGCTGCCACAAGATTCGGTTAAATTTACACAGCGGGCGCAGATGCTGGTGGACCAGTTTAACACTTACACCGTTTACGGACTGCATGTTAATGGTAAGGCCACCCTTGGCGAAAACATTGCCGACCTGGGCGGAATTGTGATCGGTTTAACCGCATTTGAAAAGACAGAACAATATAAAGAAGGAAAACCCATCAATGGCTTAACGCCAATGCAGCGGTTCTTTCTGGGTTATGCTCTGGGCTGGCTGGGGCAGGACAGGAAGGAAGCCTTAATGAGCCAGATACTGACCAACGAGCATGCGCCCGGCTTTATGCGGGTGAACGGGCCATTTACTGATGTGCCCGAGTTTTATGATGCCTTCCACATCAAAAAAGGAGATAAAATGTGGCTTGATCCGGATAAAAGGGTGAAAATTTGGTAAATTAGAGGCTGTAATGTTTCGCTAAAACGCGGTAAATTTTTAACCACGGAGGGCACAAAGAAGGCACGGAGAACCACAGAGAAGAAACAATAAACCATTCTTTGTGACCCTCTGTGTCTTCCTCTCCGCGTTCTCTGTGGTAAAATTCTGCTTGTTTTAGTTATCGGGAAATATTAAAGCAACGTCAATGAATTAAATTAATTTTTTAACCATGGAGGGCACAAAGAAGGCACAGAGGAACACGGAGGAAAAATAATAAACTGTTAAAGCTCTGCGGCCCTCTGCGTCTTCCTCTCCGCGTTCTCTGTGGTAAAATCTTCCATTGTCTAGTTATAAGAACGTATGAAAAATAATATAACGAAATCTGCCATTTATACCGCGGCGGTATTGGCCTTTGCCTTATGCGCGTATCAAACCCAATCCCGGCTCGATAAGCCCAATGACCCGATTTATAAAAATATCGACCCAACGGTAAGCCCGGGCGCTGATTTTTTTATGTACGCCAATGGCACCTGGTTGAAGAACAACCCCATCCCGCCGGCATATTCCAGTTGGGGCATAGGCAACGAAGTAACGGAAGAAATACGCGACCGCCTTAAAAAGATAAATGAGGATGCACTAAAGGCCGATGCGCCCAAAGGATCGGCAACACAAAAGATCGGTGATTTTTATTACTCCGGGTTGGACACCGTAGATATTGAAAAAGCCTGTATCTCGCCGTTAAAAGGGCAACTTAATTTGATTGATGCCGCCAATAACGCAAAAGACATTTTAAATGCGGCAGCGGTATTAACCACAACCGGCAGCCGCAACATCATAGGCATGCGTGTTGGGCAGGATGATAAAAATAGCTCGAAAATGATGGTACAGCTTGGGCAAACGGGTTTAGGGCTTCCCAACCGCGACTATTACTTTAAGACCGATGCCCGCACCGCCAAAATCCGCAACGATTACAGCGATAAATACCTGCCGGCAATGCTTCATTTGTCCGGCTGGGACGACGCAAAGTCGGCGGCCGGCGCAAAGGCCGCGTTTGAGATCGAAAAGTTTCTGGCGGATAGCAGCCGGAAGCTGGAGGCCCTGCGCGACCCGTATAAAAATTATAACAAAATAACCGTGGCGCAATTAAATAACCTGACGCCGGATATTGACTGGGTTATGCTGTTTAAGACCTTGGAATTAAAGCCGGTTGATTCAGTGATCGTGGGCCAGCCCGAATATTACCGGGCTGTTGACCGGGCATTGACCAAATTTGGTGTTGATGATTGGAAAGCTTATTTGCGGCTAAAGCTGCTTACTTCCTATGCCCCCTATTTGAACGACGCCTTAGCCGATGAAAGCTTCCGTTTTACAGGCAAAGTACTGCGCGGCCAAAAAGAACAGCTGCCGCGCTGGAAGCGGGTGCTGGATACCGAAAACGGGCTGATGGGCGAACTTTTAGGCCAGTTATTTGTGAAAGAATATTTCCCGGAAAAGGCTAAGGAACGTTATGTGGCAGAGGTTGAAGCTATCCGGCAGGCCTACCGGGAGCACATTATGAAACTGGATTGGATGAGCCCGCAAACCAAACAAAAGGCGCTGGCTAAATTAAATGCCATCCACCCGAAAGTTGGGTATCCTGACCAATGGAAGGATTTTTCGGCAATGGTGATCAGCCGCGAATCTTACGCAGGCAATGTGATGCATGCAAGGCATTGGGCATACCTTTTTAATGTTGACAAACTGGGCAAACCTGTTAATCACCAGGAGTGGAACATGACGCCGCAAACGTATAATGCCAACTACAGCCCATCCAACAACGAAATTACCCTGCCGGCTGCACAATTGCTGATTCCCGGGATAAAAGATGAAGATGTGGACGATGCGATGGCTTATGGCTACGTTGCCGCATCGGTGATCGGGCACGAAATAACCCATGGCTTTGACGATGAAGGTCGCCAGTTTGATGCGCATGGCAATTTAAAAGAATGGTGGACCCCTCAGGACTCCGTTCAGTTTACACAACGCGCCCAAATGCTGGTCGACCAGTTTAACGGCTACGTAGTTTTGGATAGCCTGCACATAAACGGCAAAGCTACTCTCGGCGAAAATATTGCCGATCTCGGGGGTATTGTTTTGGGGATCGATGCCTTCAAAAAAACCAAACAGTATAAAGAAGGCATAAAGATAAATGGCTTTACGCCGATGCAGCGTTTCTTTTTAGGATATGCCTTAAGCTGGCTGAGCCACCAGCGCGATGAGGTATTGGCCAACCAGATACTGACCGATGTACACGCCCCGGCATTTTTACGGGTTAATGTTCCGTTTACCGATGTCCCCGAATTTTACGCGGCTTTCAACATTAAAAAAGGCGATAAAATGTGGGTTGACCCGGATAAAAGAGTGAAAATTTGGTAGCTGTTGGTGACCTTTAAAATGAAAATTTGGCTTTTGATGGCATTCCGGAAGCGTTCATTGCCACGCCAAAATGAACGTTTTTTGGTTTGACAAAAAATTTTTGATGCCGTTTCGAAGGCCGTTGGTGTGTCGTAGTCGTTTTACCAGCTGTTTAAAGTCTGGTCAACAAGGGCATGAGGGGCAACAACTCCTGCGGGGGCGCCCCTCGTGGTCGCCCGGAAATGTACCCGATGCCCTGAATTTACCTGGTGCAACTAATGTCCAAAATGATATGAACCATTAACGATGATTGACATCTGTTGTGGATCGGCGGTTTGTTGAAAAGCCGGGGCACCCGCAGGGTCGTGTAGGCAAGGCCATTTCAGCCCAAGCTTTTTGAACACTTCATTTTTTTTTCGGAAAAGAAAGAAGCTCGATTATTAGAGGTTAGTAAATCCACCTAATTTAATCTCCACCCCCCTGTCTCCAGTTTACTAACATCAATACTTCAGCACAATAAACCCCGTTTTATGTTTGGTAATGCCGTTTACGGAATAATCCAATTGGTAAAAATACGTGCCCGGCAATTGCATCTGCCCGTTCCTGTTACCGTGGCCATCAAATACTTTTGAACTGTTATCATAACCTTTGGCTTCAAACACCAATTGCGCGTTCCTATTCATAATCATTAGTTTGTTATCCGGGTATTGGCTGATGTTGTCTATCTGTAAAAAGTCGTTTATACCATCCCCATTGGGTGATACACCCTGGTGTACTTGTATGCCGTCGTCAGCCAATGCCGGCGTTTCGGTTGTCCCGATAGCTATCGGGATGGTTACGCTGATCCCCTTCCCGATAGCTATCGGGACATAACTATCGGCGCCGCCTGATGCCCGTGTTACTGTCAGGGTATAGGTCTTAGTGGTGGTCCCGTTTTGAGCGGTTACTACAGTAGTAATGGTATTGGGGCCTACAGCCAGCGTAATTGGTGCAGTAGTCGTTCCTGATGCTACCGTTGTGCCGTTCACCTTTATAGTGGCATTGGCATCACTGCTGACGGGTGTTAATTTCATCGATGCAGTGGCATTACCCGTACTTATGGTATAGCTGGTGGTGGTGGAGATAAAGGCCGGCGTTAACCCGCCGATATTGGGCCCGAGTTTGGACAGGGTGGCATTGGTTGAGGGCGCCCGGGTAACGGTTACCGTATAGGTTTTGGTGGTGGTGCCGTCCTGAGCGGTTACTACCGTAATGATTACCGTCTGACCGCCTTCAGTCAGGGCAATCGGAGCGGTGACCGTGCCGGATGTTACGCTCGTGCCGTTTACTTTTATGGTTGCGTTGGCATCGCTGCTGACGGGCGTTAAGGTCATCGATGCGGTGGCATTGCCGGTACTTATGGTGTAGCTGGCAGTGGTGGGACTGAAGGCCGGCGTTAACCCGCCGATACCTGGTCCCAGTTTGGCCAGGGCGGCAATGGCTGAGGGCGCACGGGTTACGGTTAGGGTATAGGTTTTGGTAGTCGTGCCATTCTGTGCGGTCACGACTGTAGTGATCACCGTTTGAGCGCCTTCGGCTAATGCGATCGGTGTAGTCTTGCTTCCCGATGTTACTACGGATCCGTTTATCTTTATGGTGGCGTTGGCATCGCTGCTGACGGGGGTCAGTGTAATCGATGCGGTGGCATTGCTTACACTTAAGGTGTAGCTGGTGGCGCCGCCTGAAAAGGCCGGCGTTACCCCGCTGACATTTGGCCCCAGTTTGGCCAGGTTAGCGTTATTGGATGCCGCACGGGTTACTGTTATGGTATAGGTTTTTTTTGTCACGCCGTCCTGTGCCGTTACTGCCACATAAATTGAATTGGCGCCAACATTCAGTGCGATTGCGCCGGACGCTGTTCCCGTGGCCACCGCTGTTCCGTTTACCAGTACAGTTGCAGCCGGATCGTTCATGCCGGGCACTATGGTTACCGATTGTACGCTGTTTGCCAGGTTACAGGTATAAGCCGTTACACCGGGGCTGAACGAAGGCTTCAGCGTGCCGGCATTTAATGTTAAGTTTGATAGGGTCGCATCTGTTGATAATACGCTAAACGTTGCCGAAGGCCCCCCGCCGAAATCGTTATTGCCCTTTGTGTCGAGGGCATATCCACCGGCTACTGAAATACCCAGTGTGCCCACTCCCGTAATGTTGGTTATGGTAACGGTATAGGAAGTACCCGATCCGGTAACGCCGACTGTACCGGTGGCAGTACCGGTAGTATTAAGCGTGATGCCCGCCGTGGTCAGGTTACTGCGGGCAAAGGTTGCGGACGAATAGCTTACCGTGTAACTCACCGAAGCGGCTCCATTATCACTAACGCTGGCTGCCGACGGGGCGCTTATGCCACATTGGGGCGGCGTAAACTTTACATCGATTGATGGCAAAAACTGGCTAATGTCAGCCACATTGCCGGCAAAGTCGATTGCGGTACCCACCGTTGAGATACTAACAGCCCCAAAGCCCTGCACCTGGTCGAGCTCAACAATATAAGAAGCGTCCTCCGAATCGTTGCCTGCCTCATTTACACTTACTTTGCCGACTGAGACCGACCCGATAGTATGGATTAATATATTGGCGGGCGTAAGGCTGCAGTTGGCGACATCGAGGTTCTCATCGAAAAATCTTACACTATAAAAAACTTCGCCCCCCGAGGTTATCGTTTGGCTTATCGGCGTGAGATAGGAAACCGTTTGGGTGGGGGCCCGCGAATCATAAGTAAGCCCCGAGCCGCCATTAAGCATTACGGTGTTACCGAATTGGTCCTGCAATTCAAGGGAATAGGTTACCGGGTCATTCGCCTGGTCCGGGTCGCTTAACGTAGCTCTCGCCTGTATGTTATCTAATTCGTTCGTCGAGAAATTAGCACTGGCTGAGGCGCCGGCAATACTTCCATTTATGTTCCTGACGGGGCGGTTAGACGACAAAAAAACACGCACCTGCGTACCCGCCTTGATATAACCGGTAGTATCGCCGTTCTGGTCCGCCACTCCTGTTGCGTTAACGGTGAAAGGGCTTAACAGAATACGATAAGCTGCCCCCCCGACCGGCAGACCGGAGAGCCTTACCGACAGTCCGACATCATTAACCAGGGTTAAGGAGTCGATGCCGTCAATAGGCGAAGAATCGCTGGATATTTCAATCCCGTATTGCGTATTGGAACTGCCGGGCACCGGGGTAATATTTGTAATTGCGGCATTGGGGAACGATGATGTTACGTTGAAATTGCTTGCCGTAAGGCCGGTTACCGGGGCCGAAAATGTTACCAGGTAGTTCAGCGTGGTTTGGTTGGTTACAATTAGCCCTGTACGGCTTACGGTCGCAGTGGCCGAACCCACTATGAAGGTTCCCGATGGGCCTGCGCCCGGGTCGGTATTGCCGGCAATATCCGTAGCGTGACCGCCCGCTAATGAAATACCCATGTACCCTAAGCCGGTTATGTTTGATATGGTTACGGTGTAAACAAGGCCCGATCCGGTTACATTTACCGTTCCTGTTGCATTGCCCGTAGTATTCAGCGTGATGCCCGATGCCGTAAGGCTGCTGGTATTAAAATTGGCGTCGGCATAAGTAACGGTATAGTTAACCGAGGCTGTCCCATCATTCCCCACGCTGTCAACCGAGGGCGCGCTGATCTTCGCCGTGGGCGGCGTGTTATCAACCACCAGAGTATTGGAAGTAAAGCTGGCGGTCGTAGAATTTCCGGCATAATCTTTCGCGGTTCTTGAAGGGAGCGCTATGCTGACAGTCCCGTCGCCGGTAATATTGCTAAGCGTAATGGTTGAAACACCGCCGGCCAAATTATTTAGGGCGACATTGCCGACAGCCACCGTCCCGGTTGCATTTACCTGTACATTGCTTTTCGCATACGATGCCGTCGACGGATTTAGGTTAGTGTCCGTCCATGTTGCCGTGTAAGTTTGCGTCGACGACGAATTCGTGCCTGTCACCGATGGCTGGCTGGTACTGAATACCGGGTTGATATTATCAAAAATAACCAGTCCGGGGGTTGAGCTGTTGGAAACGAGCTCGTTGGTATTGCCGGCTTCATCGGTGAGGATAAAGTCATACCCTACCGGCCCCTGCAGTGTGGAGGCGTTTAAAGTGACTGTCCCGCCCCAGTTAACCTGGCTGTCTTCAATGCTTGGTAAATACAGGAATTGTGAACCGATGGTGCCCCTTACGGACTGCAAATTTCCGCTTGTTGAGATTAGGCTCACCGAAACTGTGTTGCCGGTTGTGGCATAAGCCGGGTTGGCATTGTTTGATGTGAAGGTTATTGTCGCGGTGGGGCGCTGACCTTTGGCAGTAAACGCCGTAAATATAAAAACTGTTAAAAGCCCCAAAAACAGGTACTTATAAAATTGTGATTTGGACGGCTTTTTTTTTGAGGCCTTCCCTGTACAACGGCTTAAATATTTCATGATGCGGGTTATTATTTGTAAAAAAAAATTAAACTGCCTGAAGCAAACGCGAGCGGATGATGCTTCAGTAATCTACCGCATTAAAAGTAAAGAAAATAAGCAGAGGTGTCTATAACATCTTTGGGGTATGCGGTTAGCGATTGGAGACCAGAGGTTAGAGATTAGTTAATCGATTAGACCATGGTCGATGGTCTCCCTAGTCCATGGTAAAAAGAATCTTCACCTAACGCTATTGAGCCATCGATTAGACCATGGTCGATGGTCCATAGTCCATGGTAAAAGAATCTTCACCTAAGACTATGGACCATTCGACTATAGACCAATCAATACTTCAGCACAATAAAACCGGTTTTGTGTTTGGTGATACCATTTGCCGTGTAGTCCAACTGGTAGAAGTAAGTCCCCGGCAACTGCATTTGCCCGTTTTTGTTTGAGTGCCCATCAAACACTTTTGAACTGTTGTCATATCCGTTTGCCTCGTAGATCAACTGCCCGTTCCGGTTCATGATCATCAGTTTGTTATCCGGGTATTGGCTAATGTTGTCGATTTGTAAAAAGTCGTTTATACCATCTCCGTTGGGGGATAGGCCCTGGTGTACTTGTGTGCCATCTTCCGCCAGTGTTGGTGTTTCGGTTGTCCCGATAGCTATCGGGATGGTTACGCTGATGCCGGGCCCGATCGCTATCGGGACATAACCGTCGGCCCCGCCTGACGCCCGTGTTACCGTTAGGGTATAGGTTTTGGTGGTTGCTCCATTTTGTGAGGTTACTACCGTGGTGATGGTGTTGGGACCGACCGCTAGTGCTATCGGAGCGGTTGTCGTTCCTGATGCTACCGCTGTGCCGTTCACCTTTATAGTGGCATTGGCATCAATGCTGACGGGTGTTAATTTCATCGATGCCGTAGCATTACCCGTAGTCATGGTATAGCTGGTGGTGCTGCTTGAAAAGGCTGGCGTTAACCCGATGATGCTTGGCCCCAGCTTGGACAGGCTGGCATTGGTTGAGGGCGCCCGGGTTACTGTTACCGTATACGTTTTGGTGGTGCTCCCGTCCTGAGCGGTTACTACCGTATTGATTACCGTTTGACCGCCTTCGGCCAGGGCAATCGGACCGGTGACCGTGCCTGATGTTAAGCTCGTGCCATTTACTTTTACCGTTGCATTAGCGTCGGTAGTTGTGGGGGTGATGGTTATGGTTGAAACGCTGTTGGCTACACTAACGGCATAGCCGGTGGTGGCTGTCGCGAATACAGGGGTCAAGGTGCCACTGCTCAGCTTTAATGCTGACAGGCCTGCATTGATGGATGCCGCGCGGGTTACTGTCAAGATATAAGTTTTGGTCGTTGTGCCGTCCTGTGCCGTTACTACCGTGTTAATCACTGTCTTGCCACCTTCGGGCAGCGCAATCGGGGCGGTGACCGTGCCCGATGTTACAGTCGTTCCGTTTACTTTTATCGTTGCATTGGCATCGCTGGCGACGGGCGTTAAGGTCATCGTTGCCGTGGCGTTGCCGGTACTTATGGTATAGTTAATGGTGCCCGATGAAAAGGACGGCGTTAACCCACCGATACCTGGTCCCAACTTAGTCAGGTTGGCGTTGTTTGACCCGATTCGGGTTACTGTTAACGTATAGGTTTTGACGGTTGTGCCGTTCTGTGCCGTTACTACCGTGGTGATGGTGTTGGGGCCTACTGCCAGCGCTATCGGCGCAGTAACTGTACCGGATGCTACGACTGTACCGTTTACTTTTATAGTTGCATTGGCATCGCTGCTTACCGGCTTCAGGGTCATGGATGCAGTGGCATTACTTACACTTGAGGCATAGCTGGTGGTGCCCCCTGAAAAGGCCGGGATTAACGGGCCTGTGCTTTGGCCCAGGGTCGACAAGTTATCATTTGCTGATGGCGCGCGGATGACGGTAATGGTATAGGTTTGGGTGAAGCTTGGATCCCGCCCATATACGACGACGGTGATAATATTTATGCCTACATTTAAATTTACAGTGGTTGGTTGGTTTATAGTTCCGTTGTTATTATTAATTATTGTCTCTCCATTGGGATCACTGCGGACCGCAGTTACTGTTATCGAGTTTACGGTATTGGCAACGCTTGCGGTATAACTGGTTGTGGCGCTTTCAAACGCGGGCGAAAGCGTGCCGCTGCTAGTTGTAAGGCTGAAAAGATCGACATTTACCACTACGGTAATATTTACCGTGGCCGAAGCGCTGCCGCCCGCATTGTATCCGGTGACCAGGTAATTTGTTGCCGGGCTTAACGCATTTAGAGGCCCACTGATAATGCCGGTAGCGCCATCAAGACTTAGGCCTGCAGGCAGCATGCGGCTAAGGTAATACCCACCAACCGGCTTAAATTCTTTTACCAGGCTATTGCCATAATCTGCCACAAATATATTACCCAAGCCGTCTATTGCCACGCCATTCGGACTTTTAAACCCGGATCCTATGGTAACAGATGCGCCACCGCCAACAGGTATCTTCGTTATAGCATTTCCGGTAAAATCGGCGACATATACATTGCCCGAGGCATCAACAGCTACCCCGCTGGCACTTCCAAAACCCGAACCTATGGTAACCGGAGCGCCCCCGCCCACCGGGATCTCCTTTACCACGTCGTGACCATAGTCGGCTACATACACATTGCCTGCGCCATCCACGGCTATTCCGCTCGGATTAAGAAATCCGGAGCCCATGATAACCGGGGCGCCTCCGCCTGCAGGTATCTTTTTCACCGCATTGTTTCCCGCGTCAGCAACATATACATTGCCGGTAGCATCTGTTGCTACTCCGCGCGGCTGATTAAAGCCGGCGCCTATAGCAACCGTGGAGCCGTCTGTCGCCAGGATTTCCTTTATCGCGTTATTGTAAAAATCAGCCACATACACATTACCGGCGTTATCTAACGCTACGCCACTGGGGCCGTTGATGCCTGAACCTATGGCAACCGGGACCCCGCCCGCTACGGGTACCTTATATACGACATTATTGACTGGATCGGTCACAAACACGTTGCCGGCTGCATCTACCGCGACCGTGCTTGGGCCGCCAAAACCTGCACCTATATCAAGTGGGGTGCTGCTATACCCGGGCGCTGCCACCCCGCTGCTTATCGGATACAGGAGAGCAATTTCATGGCCTGTGGAGAAGATGTCGGGGCTTGCATAACTGATTGTGGGGGGCAGCGGTTTAACAGTTATATTTACCGATGCGTTGCTCTCCCCGGCGCTGTTATAAGCCGCAATTCTATAATTTGCGGATGGGCTTGCTGTGGTTGGGATGCCACTGAGGATACCCGTATTGCTATCAAAACTTAGCCCTGCCGGCAAAAATGGGCTTATGTAATAGCCGCCATAAGGCGCTATTTTTTTAACCAAATCGCTTCCTTCAATAGCGACAAATATGTTGCCGAGACCATCTATGGCTATGCCGTTTGCGTATAGTGGGTCCGTAAAGTCAGAATTTATTCCAAACGATGCACCGCCGCCTACGGGTATTTCGAAAACCTCTTTGCTCACTGAAACCGCTACATAAAGATTGCCCGCAGCATCTATCGCTATACCGTTAGCGTACCATGCGCCCGGCAAGGTAATGGGGTTGCCGCCGCCAACAGGTATCTCCTTTATCGATAAGTTACCAATATCAGCGACATAAACATTGCCCGAGCCATCCACACATACACCCTGCGGCGAACTAAAACCCGATCCTAACGTAACAGGGGAGCCGCCGCTGGCAGGTATTTTTTTAACCGCGTTGTTACCGGCATCCGCCACATAAACGTTGCCTGCAGCATCAACCGCCACACCAGCAGGAGCATTAAAGCCTGATCCTAACGTAATCACGGCGCCCCCAGCCGCAGGTATCTCCTTTACCGCGTTATTGCCCGCATCAGCGACAAATACGTTACCGTACCCATCGACCGCCACGCCTGCCGGGGTATTAAAGCCCGAGCCTAAAGCAATGGGGCTGCCGCCGCCAACAGGTATTTCTGTAATTGAGGTGCCGGCATCTGCGATATATACATTGCCGTTTGCATCCGCAGCCGCACCAACCGGATTAATAAAGCCGGAACCAACGTTACCGGAGTGGCGAAAACTTTGTGTACCAACGGGGTTGCGCGTGTTTATTGGCACAAGCGGTGCAATTGCGGTTCCCGTTACGTACACTTGCGGGGTGCTGTAGCTGATGGCGGGTCCCTGCCCGAAAAGACTTTTTGAACTTACCAGGAGGAATAAAAAAATAATGGCAGACAGGTGCTTTTTCATGTTGTTGGTTTTGATTTAATGAAGAATAAACTATTTACAGTGGGCACTTTTGTATTTTTTATTTTATTTAGTTGCACTAAGCGGGAATGGCGCCTAAACAGCCGTTCTTACTTACGCCTCTTCCCGGATTGTTTTTTATTTTTGTATTTCTCCGGAGGTATGCAATCGACAATCTCATTCCAAAAAATGCCGGATAGTATTACAAGAGGCATCATCAGTATCCCCCCAAAAAATCCATAGGGAAAAGATAGGCGTTTATCGAACTTCTGCCCGACGCCATTTAGTGAAGGGTGGAAAAAAGGGAGTGAAAGGGTTGGTTGATTTATTAAATCAAATTGAGGGAGTGGTGAATTTTCGTTTTATCCGGACTGTTAGTTGTGTGCCCGTGGGATTTCCGGTGTCATCATGCAGATCCAAAAACTCTATTGGGGGAAACTAAATCGTCGTTATTAAAATCAATTAATCTTTTTCGGATTATTTTCAATACCCTTCGACTGATGCAATATTTCGGAATAGCTTTTCCGCCTTTGTTGGTGTTTCCAACATAAGTTTCAGCTTTTTCCAGGGATAGACAGTTTGTTCATTTTGGTGTTTATTAATGTTCAAAAATGAACGCTTTTAGGCCATTTTTGGTTAAAGTAATACTTTATTCAAATTGCATGGTTGCCTTTTTATCATCAGGTAAACCCCGTTTACTTAAAGTGAAAAAATGTTGGGGGGGTCAAAAATGAACCCCCCAACATTTCGCTATAAAATGTCCCCTTTTAGCAATAAACTACCATCAATACTTCAGCACCAAAAAGCCTGTTTTATGTTTGGCGATGCCGTTTACGGAATAATCTAATTGGTAGAAATAAGTGCCCGGCAATTGCATTTGCCCGTTTTTGTTACTGTGCCCGTCGAAGACTTTTGAACTGTTGTCATATCCGTTTGCCTCGTAGATCAATTGCCCGTTCCGGTTCATGATCATTAGCTTATTATCCGGGTATTGGCTGATGTTGTCGATTTGGAGGAAATCGTTGATGCCATCTCCATTGGGGGATACACCCTGGTGTACTTGTATGCCGTCATCAGCCAGCGTTGGTGTTTCGGTTGTCCCGATAGCTATCGGGATGGTTACGCTGATACCAGTCCCGATAGCTATCGGGACATAACCATCGGCGCCGCCTGATGCCCGGGTTACCGTCAGGGTGTAGGTTTTAGTGGTGGTGCCATCCTGGGCGGTTACCACCGTGGTAATCGTGTTGGGGCCTACGGCCAATGCAATAGGCCCGGACGTAGTGCCTGAAAGTACCGCCGTACCGTTCACCGTTATCGTTGCATTGGCATCGCTGCTGACCGGCTTTAAGGTCATCGATGCCGTGGTATTCGCCGCACTTATGGTATAGCTGGTAGTGCTGCTTGAAAAGGCCGGCGTTAAGCCGATGATACTTGGCCCCAGGTCGGACAGTCCGGCATTGGTTGACGGAGCCCTGGTTACTGTTACATCATAGGTCTTGCTGGTAAAGCCATTCTGCGCCCGGACGATGATGCTGATCACGGTCTGGGCGCCTTCAGCCAGCGCAATCGGAGCGGTCGGTGTTCCTGATGTTACGAATTTTCGGTTTACTTGTATGGTTGCATTGGCGTCGCTGCTGACGGGCTTTAAGGTCATCGATGCGGTGGCATTGCCCGTACTTATGGTATAGCTGGTGATGGTGGAACTAAAAGCCGGCGTTAACCCGACGATACTCGGTCCCAGCTTGGACAGGGCGGCATTGGTTGACGGCGCCCGGGTAACGGTTACCGTATAGGTTTTGGTGGTGGCGCCGTCCTGGGCGGTTACTACCGTATTGATTACCGTCTGACCGCCTTCAGTCAGCGCAATCGGGGTGGTGACCGTGCCTGATGTTACGCTCGTGCCGTTTACTTTTATGGTTGCATTGGCATCGCTGCTGACAGGGGTCAGCGTCATCGATGCTGTGGCATTACCCGTACTTATGGTATAGCTGGTGGTTGTGGGGCTAAAGCCTGGCGTTAAGCCGCCAATACCTGGCCCGAGTTTGGATAGGGTGGCATTGGTTGAGGGAGCCCGGGTTACTGTTAGGGTGTACGTTTTTTTGGTCTTGCCGTCCTGTGCGGTTACTACCGTGGTGATTACCGTCGGTACACCTTCCGCCAGCGCAATCGGAGCGGTTGTTGTTCCTGACGTTACGGTTGTTCCATTTACCTTTATCGTTGCATTGGCGTCGCTGCTGACGGGCGTCAATGTCATCGACGCGGTGGCATTGCTTACATTTAAAGTATAGCCGGTAACGCTGCCTGAAAAAGCAGGGCTTAACCCGCTGACATTCGGCCCCAGTTTGGCCAGTTTGGCATTGGCGGGCAGGGCACGGGTTACCGTAACCGAATAGGTTTTGGTGGTCACGCCGTCCTGCGCCTTTACTACCGTTGTAATCGTGTTTGGACCTACTGTTAAAGCAATGGCCGCCGATGCGGTACCTGATGTTACCGCATCGCCGTTTACTTTTACCGTTGCCGTTGGGTCGGCAGTTGTCGGGGTGACCGTTAATGAGCTTACGGTATTTGGTACAGCGGCTGTGTAACTGGTAGTGGCGGCGGCAAACACCGGGCTTAATGTGCCATTGCTCATTTTCAGCAAAGAAAGGTTATCATTGGCAGACCCGACACCAAACGTTGCCGACGGCCCAGCCCCTGCATCTTTATTACCGGCAAGGTCACTGGAATAACCTGCACCCACCGAAATGCCTAAAGTACCGGCACCGACAATGCCGGTAATAGTAACGGTATAACCGGTACCTGAGCCGCTTACAACTACTGTTCCATTTGCTGTCCCTGTTTTGTTCAGTGTAATGCCTGCAGTGGTCAGCTTGCTGGCATTAAAGTTGGCATCGGCGTAAGTAACGGTATAAGTAACTGTTCCGGCCCCGCCGGGAACGATGGAAGTTACCGATGGCGCGCTGATCATTACCGATGGCGGAGTTTTGTCGATGGTATAGGCAGCGCCATTGAAAGGCAGATTGGTAATGGACGGGGTTAGGCCGGAAGCGCTGTTCATCACCAATTGAATGGCGCCATTGCCGCTACCGGTATTAACAGT